>Ga0065715_10000295_pt1 | contig 16061 bp, 14 predicted proteins | sample MisBulReplicate1_FD_59102 | JGI IMG/M metagenome (GOLD analysis project Ga0065715, IMG submission 59102) | Miscanthus rhizosphere microbial communities from Kellogg Biological Station, MSU, sample Bulk Soil Replicate 1 : eDNA_1 v2 (version 2) | ecosystem: Host-associated > Plants > Roots >...
GGCGACTGTGCCGGCTCTTTCCTGCTCCAAGCCAAGCGCGAAGCGCGCGGTCTCTTCGATAAAGAACAAATAATCCCGTCGCGTTTCGGCGCACAGCCGTTTGGCCAATTCTGCATCGATGTGCTTCTGAATAAATTTTTCGACGTGAAATTTTCCCATGAGCACGTGGCTACGTGTCTCAGCGAGCTGGCTTTGAAAAATCGCATGCAAGGCTTCGTCGGGGAAAAATTTGGCAAACTTTTCTGTCCAGGCGAGCTCGATGACCTTGGGGCCTAAGTTGAGCGCCGCGATGCGTACGTTCTGCGGATAATTGGCGAGGGCGCGGAGGCAAAAAATATAAGCGCCCGCGCGCGTCGCGGTGCCGAATTGCGCGTACGGATGCGCGAACAATTGCTTTTGTGTGCGCGCCCAACGGCGCCGTAGCATCTCGTCGCAAAGCTGCATTTCCTGCGTCGATTCATCGTAAATCTGTTTGCCGAATAGGTATGCGACTGCAGGCGGATATTCGTTCAGATTGATCCCCTGAGCCCAGCCGCCGTAAACGTAGTACATGATGCGCTTCAGCGTCCAAAGCCGCGCGAACAATCTGAAGCATTGATCTTCAGTGAATCTGCCGGCGAGCGCAGCCTCGAGTACCGCATCCATCGCGGTCAGCGCGGCCTCCTGTTCGCTCTGTCTTATGAGATGCTCGGCGAGGGATAAGCTTGCGCCTTCCGCATTCATGCTCATGAACAGTTGGCTGTTTACGTCTTACGCGTGTCCGAATTTCATTGCGGAACTGACCAAGCCGTCGGCTCCGGATCGTTTTAACTGGCAGCCAGCAGCCGCTCGTGTCCTTTTTTCGAGATCGGCGCAAGATTGGAACTGATCAAGGTCCAGGTATCGCCATTGTCATCGCTGCAAAACAGCTCGCCGCCGGTGGTCCCGCCAAAGATCGAGCACTTGCCGTCGGACTCTTCCAAGCAAAGCGCGCCGAACTCGTGTTTCAAGCTTCCCGGCAATCCGCCGCCGAGACGCTGCCAATTCTTTCCGCCGTCTCTGCTGCGGTAAATTTTTCCTTCGGCTCGCGCCGCCGATCCCGCTTTGCGCCAGGTCTGCGGATTGTGTTCCGCGGTCGCCACGAACATTTCGTCGGGATTCTTGAGATTCCATGTAAACCCATCAGGGTAAACATCGACAGGCCATTCGGGGCACATCCAGCGTTCCCAGCTGCCGCCACCAGTATAGGTCACATACAGTCCGGCGCCGCCGGTGACATAGATTCTCTTGGGGTCGCGCGGGTCGATTAAGCACCGGTGCACATCGTAGAAGTGCTCCACAGGCCGGTTCTTGTCGGCGAGGAGACCGACAGTATTTAACTCGGTCCAGCTTTTTCCTTCATCGGTGCTTTTCAAGAACGCCCCCTGCTCGATACAGGCATAGATAGTCTTCTCGTCCCGAGGGTCGAAGGTAATAAACTTGGTATGCGCTACATGGGGCGGCGCAGGAAACGTCCATTGGGCAACGGTCGGCACTGAGCGCAGGGAGGGAAGCTCATTCCAATGATGTCCCATATCCTCGCTCACGTACAAGTGCGCCGGCTGCGTGCCCGCATACACTCGGACTTTGCCGTCGACGATTTTGCACGCCAGACTATAAACATCGTGCACCGGCATACCGTTGTCGCGCCGCTCCCAGGTTTTGCCGCCGTCGGTGCTGGCATGAATGGAGCCAAAGAATGCTCCGGCGAAGATAGTAGCGCTCGTGCGCTCAAAAATGATTGAGCTGATGTGCTGGCCGCGCAAAGCGCGGTGGGCCTCGCGCCACTTCCCGCCGTCCTCACGCTCGAATAGAACCAGGCCGTCTTGCGTGCCCACCCAGAGCTCGCCCGAGCGCGCAGTCGACGAATAAACGTTACTGCCGCCGTGTGAAAGTCCGATCGCCATAAGTTACCTCCAGGTTAACGATTGTATGCGCAATGTATGCTTTGCCTACCGCGTGGGTTTGCTCGATTAACTCACTAACGCGAACCTTATCAATCGAGGTTGCTGGCGGTCAACGGCTGTTTCCGGCATAGGGGTGGTGCCGCAATTACCTTTACTTCAGCCGCCCTTCTTTTCTGAGCTCCTGTTGGGCCTGCTTTAGGATCTTATCGTTAATCACCCGGTCCAAGGTAAAGTTTTTCTCGACGACGCCAGCACGAATATCTTCGTCGAGCATGATCTGAATGCCGTCTTGAGCGACCGACAAATCGGCGGCGTAGCCCGGGCTGAAAAGATCGTAGGCGCGACTGACCACATCGGGTTCGCCCTTCAGTCCAGCGGTATAGCCAATTTTGATCGCTTCCTGTTTGTTGTGCTTAGCGAACTGCATACCGAGGATCACAGCCTTCAGAAATCTTTTCGTGGTTTCTGGATATTTTTGCAGGACCTCGCCCCGAGTGACAAACACACTTTGCGGAATGCGCAAGGCTTCATTCAAATTCACGATCATCGGAAAACCTTTGTCCAGCAATCGCACGGTATCTTCCGCCGAGAACGGCGCAGCCGCGATGACTCCATTCTGGAGGGCGAGCGCGCGCAATGCGGTCCCGCCGATGGCGCGCAGCGTTGCGTCTTTGTCAGGGTCCAAATTATTTCTTTTCAAGTAAATGCGAATGGCGAAGTCGGAGAAAGCACCGGCGCCGGTAACGCCGATAATCTTCCCGCGTAGCTCTTCGACGGTGCGGGCGTCTTTGCTGCCGAGTAGAGTGTAGTTGGTATAATTCGACATCGAGGAAATGATCTGAAGATCAAGCCCACGGGCATTGCTGCGGATCGGCGCCTGCGCACCGCCGACGCTAGCATAATCGACGTTTCCCGAAACCAACGCCGTGATGGCGATCGGGCCGCCGCGGACGAAGATTGGCTCGAGCGTCACGCCTTGGTCTTTGAAAAAACCTTTGGTGATGGCGACACGGATGGGCAGTTGGTTGTTCCATGAAAGGCTGACGAACGCGATGCGAAGATTTTTCTTTTCCTGCGCGTGAGCGCGCGACTGAGCGGTTAGGAGCGCAACGGCGAAGAAGAACACTACCAGCGGTTTCAAGCCAATTCCGACCATCACTATTACACGACGCGTCTCAACGATTCGCGAAGTTTTCTCAGCGTTTACTTTCCAGCTCTTCTTTGACTTCGCGCATCAATTTGAGATGCATCACTTTATCCGGGCTTACGTCCTCTTTGATCTTGAGCGGGAGCTTGACATCGAATTCCATCACGTTCTTGATTCCTTGCGCGGACGGAAGACCAGGAACTCCCTCTGGTAAAGCTTTCGCGAAACGCCGAATACCTTCGATGACGAGGGGCCGGCTGACATTGCCCATGGGGATTTTTTTTAAGGCGATATCGGCCGCTTCTTCCGGCTTATCGCGTATAAGCATCAGTGCGCGGGCCATGGCTCTCAGCCAGCGCTTGATGTCGTTCGGCCGCTCGGCAATGGCTTTGTCGGTCGCGACAAAACCTTGAAACGGATAGGGAAACAAATCTCCGATGAAAGCCAGGGTACGGAGACCCTCTTTCTCGCCGAGAAGCGATTCGTCCGCATTGACCACCGCGGCGCTGAACGCGCCGGACTTCAAAGACAAGATTGTGCTCGTGGTATTGCGCGACGGCATCGCGATGCGAGTAATGTCACGGCCGGAGAGTCCTTCGCGCTCGACCAGCATGGTGATCAAAGTATCCTGCGTGTCGCCGATTGTGCCCACGGCAATTTTCTTGCCCTTGAGATCGGAAATTTTCTGAATGTCAGGTCCGGCAAGTAAATACCATGTCACTTTCTCAGTCTGAAACATGACCGCTTTGATGGGTGCGCCCCGGAGCGCTGCGCGCATGCCGCTGCCGCCGGCGCCGCTGTAATCCACATTACCGCTCACCAGAGCAGCTATCGCGGTGCTGCCCGGAATAACAATGGTTTGGTTTTCCAGGCCTTGATCTCGAAAGAAGCCTTTCACTTCTGCGACGGGTATGCTCAGGTAGTTGAGGGTTGCACGCGGGACAACGGTTCTGACTTGTTCGGCCGGGGCAACGGCTGTTAAGCAGCACGCCGAGAGCCCGACCGAAATGACAATCGATTTCGCCGGCGTAAGCTTTATCGAGTTATGTGCTTGCATCCGCGCGATTCCCACCGCGATAAGCATATAAAGGCAAGACAAGGCTGCGTCAAGGACAGCAGCTGACCAAGCCTGTATAATAATACCGTGTAACGGGATTATCGATTTTCAAATTCGCAAACAGAAGGAGGGAAAATGTCGCTTGGCCGAGTGTTGGTGGAAGAGTTTCAAGCGGAAGTGCTCAAATGGCTCCGCGAGCGCGTAGATCTGGTCGTTGTCAATCCTTGGGTCGAGCCGCAGCGCTGGGAATTGGAAGTGGTCCGCGCCGACGCCGTGATCAGCCGCAAGGGAAAGATCACGCGGGAGCAAATGCAACGGAGCGGCGGACGACTAAAAATTATTGCCCGCACTGGTGTCGGCGTCGATCCCTCGCGGGTCGATTTGGAAGCCGCCAAAGAATTCAAGATTTGGGTGACCAATCAGCCCGGCAGCAACGCCGTNTCGGTGGCNGAACTGGTATTTGGCCAGATGATCGCGCTGGTGCGCCACACCCANGCGGCGAATCGGGCCGTGAGGGACAATCGCTGGANCGATTACCTCAAATTCATCGGCACAGAGCTGGCGGGCAAGACGCTTGGGATCGTGGGGCTGGGCAATATCGGTATGCGGGTCGCTCTGCGCGGGCGCGCCTTCGAAATGGCTTTGCTGGTTTGTGATCCCTATATTCCGGAGTCGCATGTGACCGCGATCGGCGGGCGATGGATCGACCTGGAAGAACTGCTCACTGAATCCGATTTCGTGACGATTCACTGTCCGCTCAATCGCGAAACCCGCGCCATGATTGGATCCAAGGAACTGGCGCTGATGAAAGATTCGGCCTATCTCATCAATGCGGCCCGGGGCGGAATCGTGGACGAGAACGCGCTCTGCGCAACCCTACAGGATAAGAAAATCGCCGGAGCCGCCCTCGACGTCATTGCGGATGAGCCGCCAATCAAAAATCATTCGCTTATGAAGCTCGACAATGTTTTGTGGACGCCGCATCTGGGTGCGGTTACTTTCGAAGCGGCGGAGCGCGGCGAGTGGGGCGCGGCTCAGGAGGTTGTACGCGTGCTCGAAAGTAAGCGGCCGAAAAACCCGGTAGTCGATGCAGACGAGGCCCGGTTGCTGCTGCCGGCGTAAGCGGTTCGACGAGATCGTAGAGAGAGAGACTCGTGTGATTATTGACCGGAAACGCTATTTCAATGTTGCCTTGCCGATTTCAACTGTTCCACTGCTGCGCAGCCGAACGACATTCACAGTGCCTGTGTATTCCGGCGATCCCGAATAGTGCGCGGGGATTTGCCCGTCGCCCACTTGGGTACACTGATTCCAATGTCCAAGAGCCACGTAGTCCGATGCGGTGGCAATCAGCTCTTCCCGGTGAATCAGCCAGGAGCCGATCAACCGATTGGGATCGCGCGCCTCGTCGACATAATGACCGTGGGCAGCCGCAAGCTGCCAGCGCGTAGTACGCGGGCGCGGGTTGGCCAAGGGAGACATGTCCGAATAATCAAAATGCGCATGGCCCCAGATCTCCAACTCAAACTCGTCGAATAATGCGGCTTTTTCGACGTTCAATCCGAGAATGGTAACGTTGGGAATCAAACCTAGGCCGCCGCGACGGTAAACCGAATCCGGCGTTAGCGGGTCATGGTTCCCCGGAAGAATGACTACCGGGCGAGCATAATCTCGGAGCATACCCGCGGCGCGTTCGAGAAGCTCCAGCGGCTGGCGATGATTATCAAAGGAATCGCCCGCAAGTACGACTACATCGGCTTCCACTTCGGCGGCCGCGGATAAAACTCTCGGAAGTGCCGCAAGACGATCTTTATCGCTAAAGCTATCGTCTGTGCCGAGATGCAGATCAGAGCTATGAACGATAGTGACTTCCGGATGCGCAGGCATGGAGAAATTTCCAATGATGACCTTAAGAACCTAGCAAAAGCGTCCGCAAAAGAAAAGGTAGCAAAAAAAGACCCGGCTCGCTGGGCGACCCGGGTCCGAGATCACGTGGAGGAGTGGAATCTATGCGAGTTACTTAGTTTTGCTCTTGCTGTCGCTGGTTGCCTTGGTGTCGGATTTGCCTTTCGCGGGTTCCTTGCCTTCAATACTCGTGGCGGTCATCTTATATTTGATCATTACCCGATCGCCCTTCTTCACCTCACCGCTGGTTTTTGTGTCCTTATCGCGGGCGATTTCCCAGTTTTCATTGCCTTTCTTCACGATGATAGCATCGTCTTTGACGTCTACCACCGGCCCGGTGACTTGGTAATCTTTCGCTAGAGCGAAAGAGGCGCTCAAAAATAACACGGCCAAAATAAGCCCCAATTGACGCTTCATCGTAACCCCCTCGGTTGATGGAATTCTTCAGCAAAAATGATACCTCCACGAAAACTCGATAGTTAGACGCCGGCGGCGCCGGAGAAATTCACATGAGAAACAGAATTAAAAAACGTGGAATAAAAGTAAACCGCAAGAAAGGCCGCGGCTGTAGTAGGAAACTGGCGCAAGCAAAACGGGGAGGGCCGTCTCGCTCGCGCCGTCTGGAACGGGGATCTACATCTTGCTGTCGGGCTTCTCTTTGACTTTTTCGCTCTTGGTCGATTCGCCCTTTTCGCTCTTCGACTTTGCGCCCTTGGACTTCTCACCCTTTTCGCCCTTCGTCTTTTCGCCTTTTTCCGCGGTCTTCTCGGTTTTTTCTGACTTTACTTTCTCATCCTTCACGGCGTCTGCCGCGAAAGCCGCCGTGGAAAGAAACATGGAAGCGATCAATACACCCAGAATACGTTTCATTCAGTAATCCCCCTTGTGGATTGTTGTTGGTTTTGTGGAACGAAAAACTATGATGTCGCCCTCCGCTCGACAAAACTCCCGTTTTCCGTTCTGCGACTTGGACGCGCAATGTCGAGTTTTCATTCACGCTGGCGCTGGGTTATATACAAACGACTGGTTTGCGCCGGCGAATTATTATCGAACGCCTTGGTAACTAGCCGATAAGCAAAGGAGTAACCCGATGTCAGAAGGTCTACCAATCGCCAAAGGGAGCGCTCTTCAGCTATTGCTGCCCGCGATGGCGAACCGTCATGGGCTGATCGCGGGAGCCACAGGCACTGGAAAAACCGTCACATTACGGGTTCTCGCCGAGCATTTTAGCAACATCGGCGTGCCCGTGTTTATGGCTGATGTCAAAGGCGACCTTTCGGGGATTGCCAAGCCTGGTCAGGAGAATCCCAAGATCAAAGAACGATTGAAACAATTAGAAATCGAGGACTTTCAGTTCTCCGGTTTCCCGACCGTCTTCTGGGACGTTTACGGCCAGCAGGGCCATCCGGTGCGAACGACGGTTTCTGAGATGGGACCGCTGCTGTTGTCCCGCTTGCTCAACTTGAACGAGATCCAGAGCGGGGTGCTACAGCTGGTATTCAAAATTGCCGACGACAACAACGGACTTCTGTTGCTCGATCTGAAAGACCTTCGAGCTATGCTTCAGCATGTCGGCGATAGCGCTGCACAATTCAAAACGCAATACGGAAATATTTCCGCTGCCAGCATCGGTGCGATCCAGCGCGGTCTGGTGGCGCTTGATGAGCAAGGCGGCGAAAAATTTTTCGGCGAGCCGGCGCTCGATCTCGACGACCTTCTGCAAACCGATTCCGCAGGCCGCGGCATGGTCAATATCCTCGTTGCGGACCAACTTATCAATGCGCCGATGACCTACGCCACTTTTTTGCTGTGGTTGCTTTCGGAGTTGTTCGAGCGTCTTCCCGAAGTCGGCGATCCGGAGAAACCGAAGCTGGTGTTTTTCTTCGACGAGGCGCATCTGCTTTTCAATGACGCTCCGCGCGTGTTGATGGAAAAAATAGAGCAGGTGATCCGCTTGGTGCGCTCGAAAGGCGTCGGTGTTTATTTCGTCACGCAGAATCCACTGGACGTGCCGGACATCGTGCTCGGTCAGCTCGGCAATCGCGTCCAGCACGCGTTGCGGGCGTTTACACCGCGTGATCAGAAAGCGGTCAAAGCCGCCGCCCAGACATTTCGGCCAAATAAAAAAATCGACGTGGAGAAGGTGATCACGGAACTAGGCGTCGGCGAGGCCCTGGTTTCCTTTCTCGATGAGAAGGGTCAGCCGAACCCCGTCGATCGCGCACTAATATTTCCGCCGCAAAGCCAATTGCCGCCGCTCGGCGGCGCGGAACGTGAACAGGTGATCAAACAGTCGACGCTTTATGGCCATTATGAGAAAATCGTCGACCGAGAATCGGCGTATGAGATGCTCAAGTTGCGGGCGCCGCAGGCTGGAGCAGACCAAACTGGTTCCCAAGGCAGCGCGAGCTGGCAGTCGGAGGCCGGGTCTCTCTTAGAGGCCGCGGGTAAAAGCGCGGTTCGGGCGATGGGAACTCAGCTGGGTCGGGAAATTATTCGCGGCGTGCTTGGATCTATTTTCGGCAGCACGAGTACGAGAAAAAAACGGTAAGGTTTATGGTCGTTCAGTTGGAACAGCGGCGTGAACCACATCGCCGCGTATCGCATAGACCGGCGTGATCGCCTGATGCGCGGGGATCGTTCCCTTCTGTGAATCGACGGCTTTCCAGTCACGCTCTTCGACTTTTAAAACTGAAAGCTCTGCCGGGTGGTCAATCTCCAGCGTGCCGAGCTTCCCGGCGCGACCCAGAAGCTTTGCCGCATTGATCGTCGCCATCTCGATCACCTGATTCAAAGAAAAACCGAGAGCCATCAATTTGGCCATGGTAGTGGGCAGGTCGTAAACGGGACCGGCGCGGTTGCCGCGATGACCGTCTGTCGAAACACCGTCCGGATGCAGCCCTTGATCGAGCACCTTGCGCGCGACATCAAAGTTTAGATTGTGCAGACCATGGCCGACGTCCATGAGCACGCCCGATGCCTTCGCGTCGCGCACTTGCGGCCAGAGCTTGCCGTTGCTGTCAAGCAACCCGCCGGGATGGACGGTAAACATGTGGGTGACAATATCACCGGCGCGCAGATACTTCAGGACATCGCCGACGTGCACGGGTTCCGTATCTTTGGTCCAACTCTCGCCGATGTGAACCAGCAGCGGCAACTTGAGCGCATCGCCGAGTTTGCGCGCTCGCTCCAACGGCTTTAGTCCCTGCGCGCCGAGCGCCCCGCCCGTAGCCATGATTTTAATCCCGACAATGATGTCGCGATTCGCTTCCACCGCTTGCTCGATTTTCGCTTCATCGATTAGGCGCGGATCGGCAAGAATGCTGTAGCCGGGACCGCTAACGCCGCCAAGGGTGGAAAGATTGATATAATTCAGCACGCGCGTCTTGGCGGTATCCGTCACGTAATTGCGAAAGACATTGAGCAGAGTGTGGCCGGCGCTGCCGGCATCGACAACGGTGGTGACTCCCGAGCCCACTCCGAAAATGTCCGGATCAACGCCAAAGGCCCCAAGGCCTTTCATGAGATGGAGATGAACGTCGATCAATCCGGGGGTGACGATATGGTCTTTGACGTCGATCACCGCTGCACCGTCAATAGCGAGGTTAGCGCCAATCGCCTCGATCTTCCCATCGCGGACGCGGATATCGAGTATGCCATCCCTGCCAGCGGCGGGGTCGATAACGCGGCCACTTTGAAGAACGAAGTGGGACAGTTGGCGAATCATCGTTGTCTCATTCCAGCGATTTTCTCAGGCACCATTCACGTCGTGTAGTAGGCGTTTTCTTTAATGTAACCTTCGGTCAGATCGCATCCCCAGACGCGCGCCGAGGCTTTTCCCAATCCCAATTCTACCGTGATTATCACTTCGGATTGGCGAAGGTAATTTCTGACCGCCTCGAGATCGCATGCGACCGGTGAGCCTTTTTTGAATACTTCGGTTGCGCCGAAGCGAATGGTCACTCTCCCCGGTTCGATGCTTGGATCGAAAGATTTTCCCACCGCCGCAATGACACGACCCCAATTGGGATCGCAGCCATAAACTGCGGTCTTCACCAACGGCGAATTGACCACGCATTTGGCCACGCGTTTTGCCTGTATATCACTTTTCGCACGGCTGACATCGACGTTAATCAGTTTGGTCGCGCCTTCGCCGCCGCGCGCGATTTCTCTGGTCAAATATTCACAGACGTCGAACAGAGCCTTTTCGAATGCTCCGAGTTTTACACTGCCGGCGAGTCCGTTGGCCATCAGCACGACGGTGTCGCTCGTGCTCGTATCGGTATCGATACTCACGCAGTTGAACGTGCGATCGACCACCCGCTTTAGCATTGGGCGCAGCCCCGGCTTGGGTAATTCGGCATCGGTCATCAAATACACGAGCATCGTCGCCATGTTCGGCTCGATCATGCCCGCGCCTTTAGCGATGCCCGCAATGATCGCTCGGCCGACACGACACGAATAGTATTTGGGTGATGTATCCGTGGTCATGATCGCTTCCGCGGCGAGTCTGAGATTTTCCGGCTTAAGCTCGCTGCGAATGCCTTTCAGCCCAGCGCGGATTTTTTCCATCGGCAGCGGTCGCCCGATCACACCCGTCGAAAAGGGCAGCACTTCGTAAGGATCGATGCTCAATTCTTCCCCGACGATCCGACAGGTCTCGATGGCGTTGTCGATGCCTTGTTTTCCCATCGCTACGTTGGCGTTTTTGCTATTGACGACCAGCGCCTGAACGAAGCCTTTGGCGATGTGCTTTCGCCCGACGATTACCGGAGCGCCGGGAAAACGATTGCGTGTGAACATCGCCGCCGCGCGGGCGCGCACGGTCGAATAGATGACGGCCAAGTCAAGCGTCGAATCTTTGATCCCGACGTTTTTCGCCAGGGATAGAAAACCTTGCGGATGGGTAAATTCGTCGGCCGTTTTCTGCTGCATTGTCTAGTCGTAACTCCTAAATCGTTTCCAGTTTGCAGCAGAGGTTAGCACGAGAAAAGGATCGAGCGGAATAGACCGAGATGATATGTACCGTGCCGGTCAATCCGAACGAGGCGCTTTGCCGACGAAATAGAGGCGCTCGGACTGATCCGAAGCTCTGAAACCGAACGGATCGAGAGCTTTGACTTGCCTGAAGTAACGCCGCAGAGATTCCACAATTTGCCGCTTCGGAAGGGCGATTTCTTGGATTTTCTCATGGAGCAATTTGTAATCGTGCCGGGCTTCGTGCTCGAAAATTTTGACGTCCCATTCGAATCGTCCGCCTGGCTGTGTTTTGACTTTGATGATTGCTAGATCCCGACCGAACCATTTTTCCCAGGCGGGACCATCGGCGAGGCGTTGCAGTTTGCCCAGAGTGTTGACATCAAAATAAAGACACCGTCGTTGTGAAGATGTCTGGCCACTCGATAAAAGACTTTCCACCAATGGGCTGGGCGCAGCAGATGATTGATCGAATCAAACACACAAATGATCGCATCAAAACGAGCCGCAATACGGAAGCGAGTCATGTCTTGGCGAAAGAACCGCACGTGCGGAAGCTTTTTCCGAGCGACCGCCAGCATGGCGCCGGATCGGTCCAACCCGGTAACCTCGTAAGACTCCGACAGCAGCCCTAAAATGCTTCCCGTACCGCAAGCGATCTCTAAAACTTTTTTGGTCTTGGGGTTATAACGACCGATAAGGTCGGTGAGGTATGTGGCCGCATCCGAGCGATCGCCCATGACCAGATCATAAAATCGACTGAACTTGTCGTAGATCATTGGATCAGCCTGTTGGGCTAACGTTCGGGAAACTACAGGATGGCGCCTCCTAGGGTGTCAGCAGGAGACAAGGTTATTTCTCCGCTTGTTTTAGCCAACGACCTCCGCCTCTTGGCAAAGAACGAAACGATCGCCACTCCATTTCGCGACTTTTTCAATCGTCATCTTGGCTAGATCCAGTAATACTCCGTCAGCTCGAATGTCCCCGGGCGGGACGTCGACATAGGCGATACCGCTCTCGCTGAAGAATCGCGAGCAACTCGACTTGCGATTAGGTAGCGTGAGCTTTCTCAATCCGCTGCAGCGCGCTCACCTGCCGGTGCGTGCGGTCTCCGCCAGAGGCATAAAAGGAGTGCGCTCCGCGCTCCTCAGGATCTACGGGGTCCATCCGCTTTGCGTGACTTCCGCCTGAGCACGCTGCAGAAAAGAAAAATCAAAGATCTCCTCGGGCCGGACCTCACGCGTCACGGCGGTGAATCTTTTGCTGCGTTCAATAACGATGCGCTGTAACTTCTCGGAAATTGTGCCGTCGCGCGCGATGGTTTTCATATGATCATCGTATACACGCGCGCTCAAGTCGCGGTCTTTTTGCCGGGTAAATTCCATGATAGCGGCAATCCCTGCCTGCCGATTTGTCAAGTACACGCGTTGTCCCTTGACCGTTGCGCGCATGAAGCGGCGCACCAGATCAGCTTGACGCGCGAGCCGATCGTCGCTCGCGACAATGGATGCTTGAATGTCCTCTAAGTGATCGGCAAACCGAAACAGCGTCGGGTAACCGGCCGATTGAGCCAAAAGGCTCGACGGCGGGCTTAAGGATGCGGCATCAATGCTGCCCGCGCGCAGCGCCGCATAACGTGAGCTTGTTGAGCCAACCGGAACAAAGTTGACGTCCTTCTCGAGTTGCAGACCAAATTTTGGCAGTACTTCTCTGAGCCAGCCGTAATCCAGGCTTCCCACCGTCGAACCTCCAACTCGCTTGCCACGCAATTCGGTCATAGTCCTAATACCGGGCTGTACGATGAATTCCCCGGGCGGCTTATCGTTGAACACCATGAGAATTTTTAACTTAGCGCCTTGGACCGCCGCTGTGGGATTGCTCGCTGAGCCAAACTCCACGCTATTGCCGATGAGCGCGCGGGTACTGGTAAGGCCCGCCATTAAGATCAGCTCAACGCTCAAGCCTTCTTCGGCGTAAAAGCCTCGTTTCTGCGTGAGCTGCATCGGGATGTATGAGGCAGAGAAATTGGAAATCGCAACGTGGACTTTTTCCTCGGCCCAGGAAAATTGCGGCAAGCCGTAAATCAGGCTGAGCGCCAAAGCACAGAGCAGACAACGTATCCGCATTGAGCACTCTCTACAGCAAATAAGCTCGCAAAGACAACCAACTAGCGTCATTACAGCGAGCAGGGCCGGATGCCGTAAAAACTCACTGCCCTCGAATGAGAGAAAGAAGAGAGCTAAATGTGATCTCTGGAAAGTGCCGGTGATTTGTTAAGTTTGATCGAACCAACCCAGTTCGTTTATGGTTAAGGGAGCATACCGGGGTTCCGAACTTTCCGTAAGCTTCGATAGGTTGCCTATGACCGGACAGGAGAATGGTTTAGAACGTTCAATACTTCAGAAAGTGACGAGATGGCCAAACCCTTCCATTCTGTAGCTTCGCGAAAGAGGTCTTTTCGCAAATTCGCAGAGAAGTTTCGAATCAGCACTGGACGCAGCCCGATACTACTGGCCACGCTTAACTCATGGTTTTCTCCGTCCGCGATGTAAAGACATTGCTGGGGAATTTCGCCGAGGCGTTTACACGCGAGATCGAAGATATGCGGGTCGGGTTTTTTGAGATGCTCGCGGCTAGAAAAAACGGCCGAGTCTACCAATTGGGCAAATGGGGACTCGGGCCACAGGATCGGAATCTCAATGGAACAATTGCTAAGAAGGCCGATTTTGTACCCACTCTGCTTCAACGCTTGCAGTGTAGCTATTGCATCTGGTTTGGGATTGAGCGCACGCCTGATCTGATTCAGTCGAATCTCGACCGCTTTCGTCATTTCTTCGGCTGTTGGCTGAACGCCGATGGCAGCGCAAACGTGCTCTAAGGCTGTTTCGACCGACTGAAATGTGCCGTCGATACGAAGGTTCGATGTTTTGCGCCAGAGCTCTACGAACTGGTCATGTGGCGCGTTCAGAGCCGTAGCGAGATCAGGAGTCATCTGGCCGGTGGACGCGACGAAATCGTCGACCAACGTGCCGAAGAAATCGAAAATGACCGCACGAATCGTCACGCATCTACTCGCTTGCCACAGAATTCAGTGACGGTCTGGGTGTCAGGCTCTATCATAAAGCCGGTTATATTTTTGGAATCCGCAAGGTTTTGCTGATCATAGTGCAGCCGTTGATGAAAAAAACCAGCGAGAGCGGATGCCAGTTAGCGCCGGCAATCTCGAGCACGCCGAGGGGCAATTTGTCGCCGATCCGATCGAAAAACACGCACAGGGCAAGCAGGGCAACGAGAACCAGGCTCGATGGGATTGGCGTTCCCTCGTAATATCTCACCTTGCCGGCAGGACCGGCAAGCTCGGCCGCGGTGACATTGTAGCGCGCCAATCGGCTGATGCCGCAGGTCACAAAAAAAATCAGTAAAAGCACATCCACCGCTCCGCGCATACCCAAGCCGTAGGCGAGGGCGGCGGGAGCGACCCCAAAGCTTACGATGTCGGCCAGCGAATCCAGTTCTTGTCCGAAGAGAGACTGCTCCAGGTGGTGGCGCGCGACTTTGCCGTCGGCAATGTCCAGAACTAGCGCCAGCGGCAAAAGCGCGAGCGCGAGATAAATGCGCCAATGCTCGGGGGCGGTCAAATAGCTCATGGCGGCGAATACCGAAGAGGTTCCTGCCGCGCCATTGGCCAGCGTGATGAGGTCCGCCAGCTGATAGCTACGCAGCATCGAAAAATGGACGCGCCTTTTTTCCGGGGCCATGGCCTCCTCAGCGTTTTTGTCAACGCCCGTGCGATCGTGAGCGCAACCCGCGACTTGGCTATTCCTGAGGAAACACCTCGAAAAATTTCTGCGCCGCCTCGGCGCTGCCGCAGATATAGACTGCATCGTCCGGCTCGTAATGAAAATCGCGAGGAAATTCGACCAGCAACTGTTCACCGCGCTCGATGGCGACAACCGTACAGCCTGTTTTGACGCGAATATCGGAGTGCCCGGGATGATACTTTTCCAGGCCGCGGGTCGACACTTTGATGACGCGGAGCTCGGGATCCACGGCAACGGACTCTTTGCCAAGCAGTCGCCAGGCGAGGAGTTGTCCGGAAACTTGACTGATTGAAAGCGCGAAATCTGCGCCAGCAGCGTAGATTCTCTCGACGTTTTCAGCCCGGTTCACTCGCGCAATCACCGGAACATCGGGGGCGAGATCTTTGAAAATAACCGTGGCGAAGAGCGTCGTGGAATCGGTGTTCAGCGCCAGGATCACGGCCTGGACATTTTCGACTCCCGCTTGTTTCAGCAGTTGTGTATCGAGCACGTTACCGACCCGATTCACAGCGGGGCCCGGTTGTGTGTCGATGAGAAAAGTTTCTTCGCCCGCATCGGTCAACAACTCGGCGACTTTGCGACCCACCTCTCCGGCCCCGGCGATCAAAAATGGCCCGTGCCGACGCAACTGCCGAGCTCCGGCGCAAAGGCTCATGAAGCGCTGCAGACTTTCGGCATTGCCGACGAGCACCAGGATGCCGCCAGGTTCGAGACGCATCTCAGGGCTCGGCGGCGTGATCAACTTGCCACCGATCCATTGGCCGATGACGGTAACGCCCGTATGCTGGCCAAAGTCTGCTTCGGCCAAGGTTTTACCGCCGAGCACGCTGTCCCGCATGATGCGCGCTTCGCCAACCTGGAGTTTCTGACCCAGGTGTTGAATTCCCGCCACCGTCGGGCTGACTTTCTGACTGGCACGGGCGGCGAGTGCGGCGCCAAGTACGTGCCGTGGTGTGTATGCGCCGGTGGCGCCTGCCAGAATAAGCGGCTGACGATGATACGGATCCTCGACCAACGCCAAGATTTCGCCTTTAAAGCCAAGCTGTCGTGCCGCCAGAATCGTGGCGGCGTTTCGATCGTCAGTGCTATTGACGATTAGAGCTCGAGCGTGATCCAGGTGCGTTCTTTGCAGCACTCCTTCATCCAGATTGCCATATATCACTCGATGGCCTTGTTCGTGTAGGCGGCGCGCGTCGTTTTCGTCTTCTTCGATGACGACGGTAGCGATG
>Ga0065715_10089036_pt1 | contig 16009 bp, 7 predicted proteins | sample MisBulReplicate1_FD_59102 | JGI IMG/M metagenome (GOLD analysis project Ga0065715, IMG submission 59102) | Miscanthus rhizosphere microbial communities from Kellogg Biological Station, MSU, sample Bulk Soil Replicate 1 : eDNA_1 v2 (version 2) | ecosystem: Host-associated > Plants > Roots >...
GCCTGTCTTTTCCGCCGCCGCAGGCGCGGCTGGAACCTTCACTGGCAGCTTCACTCCCACCACCAGCGGTGAGTTCGGCCTGCGGCTACTTAGCTTCACCGGCAAAGTCGACAAGTATTGGCTAGTCCCGCAGCCGCTGCCTGTGTCGATGACGGCGGCGGTCGGCACGTTCAGCTATTCGGGCCAGCCAGCGACGCTTACCGTTCCAAACCCCGCGTTGCCGATCCTGACTATCGTCAACAACACCAACACGACGATCACCCATCTCGGGTCTGGCGTCTACAATGTCGAGAAGACCAGCGGTGCGACCGCCACCTATAATGCTGGAGCAGTCTCGTCGACCGGGGCGACTGGCGATTTCGTTCTCAGGATCAAAGGCACGCCGGGCGTCTCGGGCTGGGGCCAAGCGGTAGGCGTCAACTCCGATCCGCTGACCGACGACGACTATGCCAGCATTGATAATACGTTCGTCTACATCCCGAACACCGATCAGCTGAGCATCATGGAGAGCGGCACCAATGTCGTTACCGGACTGGCTAACAGCACCTATGCGTGGATATGGCGCATCGGCGGCACGCTCGGCTATGGGCGAGGCGCAACGCTCGGTGCCGCACAGGCGTCCCCTGACCGCACCGTAGCGTCGAGCGGCACGCTATATTTCGACAGCTCGCTGCCTCTAACGGCGGACAAGGTCGAAGTCCTGATGTACGAGGTAAGCGGCACCACCGCTTACTCAATGACTGCTGCTGTCGGGACATTCAGCTTTACCGGGCAGGCAGCCACGCTGAGGACGACACTGCTGGCGGCGGTAGGCACGTTCAGCTATACAGGGCAGGCCGCGCTGTTCAATCGCTCGATGGCGGGCGCGCTGGGCACTTTCAGCTACACCGGACAAGTTGCGCAACTGACGGCCACCTATCGTATGGCAGGCGCACTAGGGACGTTCGGATATACAGGACAAGTGGTCCTGCTGACCCGAGCCTATTCGATGCCGGGCGCGCTGGGCTCGTTCAGCTACACCGGGCAGAGCGCCAACTTCACTCGCCTTTACGACATGGCCGCCACGGTCGGCACCTTCACCTACGCCGGGCAGGCCGCGACGATCGGGATCACTGCCACCATGCCCGCCGGGCTCGGCACGTTCAGTTATGCTGGCCAACCGTCGATGGCCACCTTGTCTTATGGCAGTGTGCCTCCTAGCGGCGGGGGAAGCTCAGGCCCCAAGGTAACGGCTTTCTTCTATCGCTCCTGAGTGTTAGAGAGGCTCGAAGAGGCAGGAACCATGACCTTCAAGATTACGACTTCCGATGTGAGCCTCGCCAACATGGCGCTGGGCATGGTGTCGGAGAGCAAGATGATCTCGTCGCTCGACGATCCGGGGCTCAACGCGACTGCCATCAAGCGCTGGTACAAGCCGATCGTCGCCCGACTGCTGGAGATGCATCACTGGGGGCTGGCGACCAAGCACAGCGCACTGGTAGGCGTCACCAACGAGCGCGCATCCGAGTGGATCTATGCCTACGCCACACCCGAAGACATGGCCTTCCCGGTCGGGATGGGACTGGTCAACGGGACATCGAGCGTCAGCTACTACCGAGGGTTGTCCGGCCTGATCGCCATGGCTTACGGCAGGCCCATTTTCCAGTTGCATAACGGAGTGCTGTTCTCGAACATCGACGGCGATCTTGAGTATGTCTCATTCGACATCACCGAGGCCGACTTCACCGCCACCTTCGCTAATATCGTCGTGCTGATGCTGGCCTCCCGGCTGGCGCTGGAGCTGCCCAAGGACTTCGACCTGTCCAAGGAGCTGAGCGACCAAGCGACCGAGGCCATCAACCTCGCCATCACCTCGAACCTCAACACCGGCAATCGCCAGTATGGCATGAATGTCAGCGAAGGTGAACTGGTGCGAGGCTCGCTCTATGACAACAACTGGGACTATTTCCCCGGGCGTCTTCCATGACGGCACTGCCTTTTACCAACTTCACCAAGGGCGAGATCTCGCCCGAGCTGCAGGCGCGGATTGACACCAGCCAGTACGGGGCTGCGGCCAAGAAGGTCCGCAACTTCATCATTCAGCGCTACGGAGGATTGTCGTTCCGCCCCGGCTTCCGGTTCGTGGGCGAGGTCGACGACGCGACCAAGCAGGTCCGCTACCTGCCGTTCCAGTACAACATCGAGCAGGCCTACATCATGGCGCTCGAAGACGGCAACATGCGCCTGCTCACCGGCGGGGGCTTCGTGATCGAGCAGGATCTGCAGATCACCGCGATCTCCAAAGATGCCAATGCCCAGATCACGGCGGCCTATCATGATTACGAGGTAGGCGACCGGCTCTACCTGCAGGGCATCACCGGCATGGTCGAACTGAACGATCGCTATGTGACCGTGGTGTCGGTGCTCGACGCCGACAACTTCACGATCGATGTCAACACGACCAGCTTTTCGACCTTCGTCTCTTCGACTGGCGACGTTCGCGTCGGAGCACCGACGCCGCCCGATCCGCCGCCGCCGGATCCGCCAGCACCGCCCGCCCAGCCAGACCCGCCGTCGACCACCACCGGCGGCGGCTCGGGCAGTGCCACTGGCGAGACAAATGAGGACTACAGCGGCTATCGCGGCAGGACTTGGGGAGCGGATATTCCATAATGGGTGTTGCTAGGCTCTATAAGGCGTACTCGCCCTATCCCCACACAGTGGTGGCCGATCTGGACTATGCCCAGTCGGCTGACGTCGTTTACACGGTGCATCTGGATTATCCAGTCTACCGTGCAACCCGGGCCAGTCACACGAACTGGTCGTTCCTGCCAGTGACGTTCGAGCCGACCGTGGCCGTGCCCACCACGCCGGGCGGGGTCGCCAACACGCCGAACATGACGGGCTACATCGCCACCACCTACCGCTACAAGATCACGGCGGTCGGCGGCACCACCGAGCAGGAAAGCCGCCCGTCAAACTATGTCGAGCTGACCAACGACCTGACGCTCAGCGGCAACACCAATGCACTCACCCTGCCAGCCATGCCAGCCGGGGTCGACCGGTACATCGTCTACAAGGAGATGGCCGGAGGCTATGGCTATATCGGCGGCACCGACGGGCTCAGCTTCGTCGACGGCAACCCGCAGATCCAGCCAGTGCTCAGCGACACGCCGCCGATCGCCAGCAACCCGTTCGTCAGCGCCGGGATGTACCCCTCCTCGGCCACCTTCCATGACCAGCGGCTGATGCTTGGCGGCACGCGCACCTTGCCCAACGCGGTGTGGGGCTCGCAACCGTCCGACTTCCAGAACATGGACACTTCGCGACCGAGCAAGCCGGATGACGCACTGTCGTTCGCGCTGGTCGCGGAGAAGGTCAACTCGGTCAACCAGCTGGTATCGATGGAAGACCTGATCGTCCTCACCACCAACGGTGTCTTCTCGGTCAACGGGGGCGGCGAGAACACACCGATGACCCCGTCGTCGATCGTGCCGAAGCGCCAGAACAGCCGGGGTGGATCACGTTTAAACCCGATCGTGCTCGACGACATCATCTTCTACATGCCAGCCAAGGGCAACTCGGTCAGGACGCTCGGTTTCCAGTTCGAGATCGATGGCTACCAGAGCAACAATGTCACCATCTTCAGCCCGCACTTCCTCAAGGGCTTCCACATCACCAACTGGGCCTATGTCGAGGAGCCCTACTCGGCGATCTTCGCGGTCAGGGACGACGGCGTGCTACTGTGCTTCACATGGGAAGCCGAGCAGCAGGTCTGGGGCTGGACCATGCTGGAGACCGACGGCTTCGTGATGGACGTCTGCACCATCACCGAGGGCGGCTACGACCGGCTCTATGCACTGATCGGTCGCCGGATCGGCAACAGCACCGACGTTCGCACCTTCCACGAGCGGCTGGCCTTGCCGCATATCGACGACATTGCCACTGCCGCGCACCTCGACTGCTCGGTGACGCAGGTCTACGACCCACCGCGCAATGTGGTCGACGGCCTGTGGCATCTCGAAGGGGCTACCGTCTCGGCTTACTACGACGGCTATGTCGCTCACGACTTGGTGGTCGCCGGAGGACAGATCACCCTGCCGGAAGAGTACGAGGCATCCCTCATTACTGTCGGCCTGCGCTTCTACGGCGAGATCGAGACCCTGCCGCTGGTGCTCCAGACCCGCGAAGGCAGCGCCCAGATCAACCGGCAGAACATCTCCAAGGTCACCGTGCGGGCAGTCGACACACGCGGCATCGAGGTCGGCATTACCGGCGCAGAGCTGGAGGCCGTGGTCGAGCGCACTGGAGGCGAAGACGGCCTGCCGGACGTGGCTCAGCGAGACTATGAGGTCACACCCCCGGGCAGCTGGGACGCCGGGCAGACCATCACCATCCAGCAGAACCAGCCGCTACCGGCGCACATCACCGGCATCTTCATCGAGCCGAAGGTGTCGAACAAGTGATCGAGGTCGTCCCAGCCCTCCCCCGGCACGTCAACTCGATCGCCAAGCGCATGCGCAACATCGACGTGCTGGAGTGTCATATTGCCGGGCACAGTCCCAAAGAGGCGCTGCGCACCGGCCTGCTCGGCTCGACCATCGCGTGGACCGTGATGATCGAGGGGCGGCCAGAGGCTATGATGGGAGCCACCCCGATCAGTTTCATCGAGGGTCGAGGGCGGGCGTGGCTGCTGATGACCGACGTCGCGCAGCGGCATGCAGTGACCTTGGTGCGGCTCGGACGGCTTTACACCGACGCGCTCCACCGCCACTATCCGATCCTTGAGAACTGGGTCCATGCCGACAACCCGACGGCCATCCGCTGGCTGTCTCGGCTGGGCTATGCTGTTGGCTCTGTCGATGTTATCAGAGGCCATCCAATGCGCCCATTCGTTCGGCATGTAGGGAGTTAGGACCATCTGCGACCCTGTCACAGCAATCGTAGTCGCCGGTGCGGTGATCGGCGCGGGAGGTGCCGTCTACAGCGGCATGGCGGCCAACGCTCAAGGCAAGTATGAGCAGAAGATCGCCGAGCGCAATGCCGATCTGGAAGAGCGCAACCGCCGGGACGCCATCTCCCGCAGCGAGACCGAGCAGCGCTCGCACTACCGCAAGCTGGCGCAGGCCATGGGCGAAGCGCGGGTCAAGAACGCCGGTCTGGGGCTCGACGTCGGCTTCGGCTCGGCGGCGGATCTTGAAAGCGACATCGCGCTCATCGGCTACGAGGACAGCGCGACGATCGCCGAGAACACCAACAAGGAAATTCAGGGCTACGACATCAACGCGGCCAACTACCGATCGGAGGGCAAAGCCGCTCGGGCTCGCGGCAAGGCTGCTCGCACCTCCAGCTACTTCAGCGCAGCCAGCACCCTGCTCGGGGCCGCCAGTCAGGTAGCGGGCGGCAGCGCGCCCAAGAAGAAAGCGGCCTGATGCCGACACCTCGTGAAGCCTATGTAAACGACGTCCAGCGGCAGGGCTATTCCGGTGCCCGCCTGCGCGCCGCCGACTTCGGCTCGGCGGGCGAGATGATCGGTCGCGCAGCTGAAGGCCTCGGTGATCAGGTTCAGCGCACTGGGCGGGTGGTCGAGGACATCCAGAAGCGCGATGCCCAGACCGCAGCGCAGGAGGCCGATAACATTCGCTTGGCCAACCGGCTCAAGCGCTTCTACGAAGGGCCGGAGGGCTACTTCAATCAGGAGGGCCGCAACGCCCTGCTGGACCAGCCGAAGCTGGAGCAGGATCTCCGCAAGATCGACGAGGACGCGGCCCAGCTGCTGGCCAACAAACCTTACGCTCGCGAGCTGTACGACGACCTCACCCGCCGCCGGGATGCGGATGACATGCCGAGGATCTACCAACATGCCAACAAGGAGCGGGTGAAGTACGAAGATGCCACCGACGAGGCGGCGTTCGATCTCGCGATCGACAATGCATCCAGCTCCGAGGATCCGCTGATCATCGAGCAGAACATCGCGACTGCCGGTAACCTCGCGGTCAAGCGCGCCCAGCGCAAGGGCATGACCGACGAAGGCATGATCAAGAGCGCCCGGCAGGCGGGCGTCGGCAAGGCAGTCGAGGCCATCGCCCAGAAGCTGGAGCTGTCCTCGCCCGGCGAGGCGCAGGCGTTCGTCATGGCCCACGCTGGTGAGATGGACCCACAGGACGCAGGCAAGCTCTTGTCCACTCTGGCCCCTAGCGCCGCTGCAGAGCGCGCTGGGAGCGACATCAAGGAGTTCTTGGTGGTTCCGGGCGGCTCGGCTCCCGCAGCTGCTCCTGAAGGCCCTGAGACAATTCCTGCGAGCACGACGCCCCTGCCTCCCGAAGACGCCTTGAGCGCTGCGCAGTGGGCTCAGGAGAGTGGAGGCCAGCATGTCGACCCAGCCACCGGAAAGCTGACCACCAGCTCGGCGGGTGCGCAGGGCATCTCGCAGGTCATGCCCAAGACCGGGCCGGACCCGGGTTATGGCGTCACCCCGCTGCGCAACAACAGCCGCGAGGAGTACATCCGGTTCGGCAACGACTATCGCAATGCGCTGATCAAGCACTTCGGCGGCAACGTCGTGCTCGGCCTGACCGCCTACAACTGGGGGCCGGGCAACCTCGAAGACCATATCAAGAAGGTAGGCGATCCGCGCACCGGGGCGATCTCCGACGCGGCCTTCCTCAACTCGATCCCGAACAAGGAGGCGCGTGAATACGCGCCGCTGATCCTTGGCCGCACCGGCGTGTCCGTAGCAGGCACCCCCGGTCCGGCAGCTGGTAAGCCGGTGCCGGTCGGGCAGGAGATCGATCTCGACGGGACAATCAACGCCATTCGCAATTCCGACCGGACGTTCGTCGAGAAGCAGGCGCTGATCGCCGAGGCCACCCGACTGCACAGCTATGGCAAGCAGGTCAAGGCCGAGGCCGAGGAAGCACTGAGCGACGACGTCCAGACCGAGATCAACAAGCTCCCGGTCGGGGGCTTCACCAACGTCAACCAGCTGCCGCTGCGCATCCGTCAGCAGATCACCTCGCACCCCGAGCTGTACAACAGCGTGCGCAACATGGCGAACACCAACAAGGAAGCCGTGCAGGCCGAGCACGATGCTGCCGCCAAGAAGGCCTTCGAGGAAAAGCTCGCGGTGCTCGAACAGGATCTCATGGCGCTCAGCTGGAACGACCCGAAGAAGTTCCAGAGCATCGACTTCTACAACAGCCCGGCGTGGGCCAAGATGGGCACTGCCAAGGTCACCGAGTGGATGAAGCGCCAGCAGGAAAGCATCGACAGCGCCGCTGGCAAGGGCGCGAACCACGACGCCATCCGCACCATGGTCGGACGCTACACCTCGAAGGAGGTGCAGAAAGACGACAAGAAGATGGGGCTGATCTACCAGACGGTAGCCACCCTCGAAGACCGCATGCTCAACGAGCCTGATCGCAAGGGCAAGCCACTGACCGACGCCGAGCGCGAGGCGCTGGTGATGCAGGCCACGGCCAAGGCGACCTACACGATCAACGGCAAGACCCTGACCGGCACCCGTGCCGAAGCTGCCGCTGCCGGGGCCAAGCGCTCCGAGGTTGACATCTACGACTATGCCCGGGCCCAGCTGCAGATCCGCTGGGGCCGAACCCCATTGCCAGCCGAGGTGGAAGCTGCTGTACAGCAGTATCGCAAAACGCAGGGTGGACAATAAGTGGCCGACATCTGGGATCAGATTGCCGAGGATGTCGGTGCCGACACTAGCAACCTAGCCACCACCAGCATCATCAGCCAGAAGCGCAACCCGGCGCTGGTGGCGCGTGCCCGCAAGTTGTCAGCCAAGTACGGCGTGCCGAGCCCGGTGATCGAGGCCCAGCCCGAGCCCTACGAGATGCAGGATCGCAAGGAGCAGGCCGAGACTGTCTTCGACGCGCATCCGTGGATGGTGCCGATGCTGGCCGAGGACACCACCTTGGCAGGCACGCTCGGCAAGGATGACCTGCCGCGCATCGGCGACATCAGCAACATCTTCGGCATTACCTCGCCCAAGGCCGACTACCGGCTGGGAGCGGCTGCCCGCGTCGAGCTGCCGGGTCGAGGCCCAGCACCACCCGCAGCGCCCCCCTTGCCGAGTTACGGCAAGCGCGTCCTGACCACGACCGGCGCAGTGGTCGGTACAGCGGTCAACCAGATCATCGGCGGGCTCGCCGGTGTCGGCGAGAACGTCACCGACATCGTCGGCCTGAACGACGAGTTGGACCCATTCTATCGCCAGCTGGAAGAGGCCCAGCGCAAGAGCAACGAAGGGCTGATGAACGAAGTCTCCGGGTGGGTCACGCCCGGCGTCAAGCGCGGAGCCTTCTCGGCAGCCGTCAGCCTGACCCAGCTCGGCGCGACTGCTCCTGCCGGGGCGAGCGCGGTGCTGCCGCTGCTGGCAGGCATCACCTACGGTAACGCCTATCAGAAGTACCAAGGACGCGACGCAGGCATTGGCCGCAGCATGCTCGGGGCAGGGCTCGAAGGCGGGCTGGAATATGCTACCGAGCGTTTGCCGGTCGGCTATCTGACCAGCAAGCTGGGCAAGGGCACGGTCAAGGACTTCCTAACCCATGTGGTTCTCGGCGAGACCCTCGGTGAACAGATCGCCACGGCTGGCCAGTCACTGACCGAGGCGATGATCGCACCGGAGGGCGAGCCCCAGACCTTCAAGGAGTGGCTGCTCGATCCCCAGCGTGGACAGGACGCATGGGAAACGCTGGTCGCCTCGACCCTCATGGTCGGCGCGATCGGCGGCACCAACAAGGCGATGCAGCGCCTGACCAAGGCGTCGGATGCTGCGGTCGACACGACCGACGCGCTGATTGGCCAGTCGATCCTCGAAGACATCATGACCAAGTCCGAGAAGGTCGAGATGCGGACGACCGCGCCGGAGGATTTCGCCCGGTTCGTCAATGAGGGGGCCAAAGGCTCGCAGGTCAGAAACGTCTACATCCCGGTCGAGGCGATCGACGCAGTGCTGGCCGACGAGACGCTCGACGAGGAAGACCGCGCCGCGCTGACCCTCTATCAGGACCAGATAGAGGAAGCGCGTGTAAACAATGGCGAGGTGGTCATCCCGATCGGTGATGCCGCAGCCAGCTTCGCGGGCACCAAGGTCTGGCAGACACTCAAGGACGACGCCCGGGTACTCGCCGGTGGGATCTCGGGTCGCGAGGCCAAGGAACAGATGAAGACCATCGTCGAGGAGCTGGAGGCGATCGGCAACCAGACGATCGAGGAAGGCCGGGCGGCTGTGCCAGAGTTGGTCTCGAAGGCCGAGGTCTACAACGAGATCAAGAGCCAAGTGCTGGCCGCCGGACGCAGTGACAAGGAAGCCCAGACCACTGCGGTGCTGCTCGCCAGCCGGGCCGAGAACCTAGCATCCGCCCGCTACGGCAAGTTCGCGAGCGCCGCCGAGGCGTGGAAGTGGATGCAGCTCAAAATCGTCGGTGCCGATACCAAGGTGCCGAAGGGCAAAGCGAAGAAGGCTGCGCAGGCCCCGTTCAAGGATCTGACCAAGCTGCTCGATCGCGACGATTGGGCGCTGATGACCGCCGAGAACCCCAACGCCCAGCAGCTGTCACCCGAGGAAAATGCCGCCCGGCTCGGCGAGCTGAAGCAGGCGCTCGACGCGATGGGCCTGAAGTACACGCAGGTCAGGGGCAAATATGACAATGAGGAAAACAGCCTCGCCATCGAAGGGATCTCTGAGGCACAGGCTCGGGCACTTGGTGAGCGCTTCGGACAGGACAGCGTCCTCACCCGGCGCGGGCTCATCTACCGCGACAATACCATCAACCCGGCGACTGGCGTCAGCGTTCTGGAAAAGGATGCTGACAACTATTTCACTGAGTTGCCGGACGGCACCAAGTTCTCGATCGACATCGACTTTGATCAGCGCGTCCCAGTTGAGGCTCCGTTCAGCTTGCAGCAGTCGGCTACGGTCGGAGGCTATGAGGGGCTGGCACCCTTCCTGACCAACGAGGAAAAGCACAACCTCAAGGACGCCAGCAAGAAGAAAATCATGGCGATTGCCGAGAGCTTGCCCGACGCCGAGGAGATGGCGGCAGCGGCACTGGCTGGTCGCGCCAAGCGTGGCTGGTACGAGAACAGCGCGCAGGCGATCCTCGACGTATTCGGCCCGGCTGACGCGCCGCGCTTCGCCGCGCTGCTCGCCGCCCTCTCCCCCCAAACTAGCGTCGAGAGCAACCTCTACAACGCGCTCAAGACATGGACCAACTGGAACGAGGCAGGCCGCCCGACCAGTCGCAAGGCCATCGTCGAGGTGATGGGCAACTCGGTGCAGGGCGGCAAAGGTGTCGGCTCGATCCTCAACAGCTGGATCAACAATGCCGTTACCGCCTTGACTGCAGAGAACCCGGCGCAGATCACGCTGTCCGGCCCAAAAGTCGACAGCTTCATGAACAATCTCGTCGGCGTGGTCGATGAGGTCACCAACGATACATGGATGGCCAACTACTCGGCGATCACACCAGAAGTCTTCCGCTCGATCGGAGGCAAGAAGGGGCCGGGCTACAAGGCGATGAACGCCGTGGTCCGCAAGGCCGCCGACATCCTGACCCAGAAGACCGGTGAGCTGTGGACCCCAGCCGAGGTGCAGGAGACTGTCTGGTCGTTTGCCAAGACCCTCTACGAAGCGCGTGACGTCGCTGGCGAGCGCCGCGACATGCAGCAGCTTCTCGAAGCGGGACATGTCACCCACAATGATATTGCCAACACTCCCGATTTCGCTGTACTGTTCGCGGATGGCATCTACCGCACGATCCTCGAAGAAGCAGGCTACAGCACCGGATCTCTCGGGAGCAATCGACGGACTGTTGGCGTCGATGGATCGCAGAGCATCGGCGAAGCTCCAGAAGCGAGCGGCTTTTCAGCAGATGATTACAAGCGGTTCCTCGCCCAAGCAGCCTACCGCCTAGAGACCGTTCGCGCCAAGCGGCGCGGGGTCGAAGTTCAGCGCATCCCCGAAGACCAGTTCGGCTTCCCGTTCGAAGACGTGATGACGTCCGAAGGCAACGGCGAGCACGACCCGATGGTGCTGCAGCAGTTCGGCGGTGAAGTCGGCGCGCTCAACGCCTCCGGCAAGATCTCGATGCTCCACCGCGCCGGGCGCATGGAAGGTGAAGGCCGTAGTCCCGAGGACATCTGGTCACTGACCGGCTGGATGCGCGGACCAGACGGCAAGTGGCGCTTCGAGATCGATGACAGCGAAGCGCGGCTGGTCGACCTGCCGAGCCCAGAGCCGGTCAGCATGAACGACGTCACGCCGGGGATTGACTACGACTACAGCCAGCCCACCATGGGCGCGAGCAGCAAAGATGGCTCGCTGATCTACATCGGCGAGCGGCTCGACACTGTGCTCAAGCACCAGACACTGTTCGAGCATTACCCAATGCTGCGCAACGTCGGCGTCTTCCACATCCCGCTGGGCGAGCGCGACCATGGCATGTTCGACGGCTTCAACATCATCCTCAACTCCAATATCGAGGATGATGAGACCAAGCTGTCGACCGTGCTCCATGAGGTTCAACACTCGATCCAAGCGATCGAGGGTTTCGCCAACGGCGCATCGCCGGATCTCGAACACTTCGCCGAGCTGGGCATTATGCCTGAATACGAAGCCCAGCTGGCTTTCTACGAGGCCGTCAATCGCGGCGAGGTGACGGGCTGGGCTTTCCCCGATGTGCGCACACCTGAGCAACTGGAGAAGGCTGCCAAGTACCAGACCTACTTCAGGGTGCTGGGTGAGGTCGAGGCGCGCAACACCCAGTTCCGCCGGACCTTCTCTTCTGCCGATCGCCGAGGGGCCTTCCCCACTGAAACCACCGACATCTTTGACAATGAAGTCATCGTGCCGTCGGTCGAGCCGATGCGCTTGGCCGCTGCCAGCCAGACCGGACCTACCGGCCCGACCAAGACGCCACGCGGCGAGGCCACCTTCTACCCTGACGGACGCACGGTGGTACAGCTGTTCGGCAAGGCCGACTTCTCGACCATGCTGCACGAGATGAGCCACGTCTTCCTGCAGCAGGAGTTCACGCTGGCGCAGGATCCGGCGGCGAGTGAAGAGCTGAAGGCCGACATCGCCAAGCTGACCAAGTGGTTCGAGGTCCACGGCGGCGCGCTCGAAGGCGGCATGCCGAACGCGGCTGCTCACGAGCTGTTCGCACGCACCGGCGAGCGCTACTTTCGCGAGGGACAGGCTCCGAGCGCTGAGCTGCGCAGTGCGTTTAAACAATTCAAGACTTGGCTGACCGGCGTCTACAAGTCGGTCAAGGATCTGCTCGCCTACGGCCCGGCCCCAATCAACCCCGAGATCCGCGAGATCATGGACCGGATGATCGCCACCTCCGAGGCGATCGACGCCAACGCCACTGCGCCGCTCAGCCAAGACGAGCTGGGCATGACCGACAGCGAGTACGCCGCCTACCTCGACAGCGTGCAGGGTGCTCGCGACGACGCCTACGACACGCTGCTCAACCGGATGATGGCCGCCATCCGTCGGCGCGAGACCGCCAAGGGCCGGGAGCAGCGCTCGAACGTCAAGGCCGAGATCGCTCAGCAGGTCAACGCCGAGCCCCGCTTCATCGCGCTCCATCTCCTGCGCACCGGGCGCTGGCTCGGTGATGCATCCCGCGAGGCCACGCCGGTCAAGATCAACACCGGCTGGCTGATCGACAACTACGGCGAGGATGTCCTCAAGCAACTGCCCGTCGGCCTGCAGCCATTGCATCGCGGCGACGGCATGGTGGGCGACGACATCGCCGCGATGATCAATCCCAACTACACCGGCGATGCGCTGGTCAACGACCTGCTCGACCTCAAGGTGCAGGCCGACGCGCTCAAGGCCGCTGGCAATCCGCGACCGCTGCGCGACCACCTGATCGAACAGGCGACCGACGCGGAGATGGCGCTGCGCCACGGTGACGTGGCCATGAGCGCCGAGGAGATCGAGGAAGAGGCCATCGCCGCGCTCAACGCCAACCGGCAGGGCGAGGTGCTGGCCACCGAGCTGCGCCAGCTGAAGAAGATCAAGGGCAAGCCGGGAGTGGTGACGCCCTACCAGCTGCTGCGCGAGTGGGCCCGGCGCAAGGTCAACGAGGGTACGGTCGCCGACGCGGTCAGCAAACAGGCCCTGCAGCGCTACATCCGTGGCTTCAACAAGGCGCGCAACGCCTTCGAGGAGGCGATCCTCGGCGGCAAGAGCGATGAGGCGATCAAGCAGAAGCAGGCGCAGATGATCAATCACGCGCTGCTCGCCGAGGGTAAGGTCGTCGCCGACGAGGTCAACGCGATCGTCCGGCGGATGAACCGCTACTCGCGCACCAAGGCGATGGCCTCGATCGATCAGGACTACATGGACCGGATCCATGAGCTGCTGGAGGGCTACAACTTCCGCACCGTGTCCGATCGCCAGCGCGCCCAGCAGGCCAGCTTCGAGACATGGGCCGAAGGCCAGCGGGCGCAGGGTCACGAGGTCCATGTGCCCAACCGCTTCCGCGACGACCGCACCAACTGGAAGGACGCCAAGGTCGCCAAGCTCTTGGAGCTGAACGACATGGTGCAGAGCCTTGTGGCTCAGGGCAAGCTCAAGCAGCGCCTGCTCACGGCAGCGGCCCAGCGCGACCTGCAGGAGACGCTCGACGATAGCGAGAGCCGGATCCTCCAGCTGCCGCCGCGCAAGCTCCCAGAGGCCTCTACAGGGCAGGAGAACCGCCCATTCCGCCAGCGTCTCAGCGAAGCCAAGACCTTCCGCGAGCATGTCGCTGCGGTGGCCGACCTGTTCCGCCCGGCTGCCCGGGTGCGCGAAGGCGTCACCGGCCTGCTCAAGATCGAGGGGCTGATGGACATCCTCGACGGGACCAAGGACGGCACCGGCCCGCTCAACCAGACGGTGGTGCAGCCAGCGACCGAGGCCGCCAACACCTTCTCCCGGCTGCTCGAAGAGGTGATGGATCCGATCGTCCAGCGCTACAAGTCGATGAGCCGCAAGCAGGCAGCGCGGATGCGCGACTTCGTGACCATCAACGAGCTGACCCTCAACGTCTCGATCCACGAGGCTGACACCGAGAAGCTCGGCCAGCCGCTGACCATCCCGCGCATGAAGCTGGTCGGCCTGATCCTCAACACCGGCAATCTCAGCAACCTATCCAAGCTCGTCGGTGGCGAGCGCTGGGGCGATCCCGAGAGCGCAACCGATCTCGCACGAGTGCGCGACATCCTCGTCAGCTATGCGAGCAAGGAGGACATGGATCTTGTCCAAGACATCTGGAACGGCATCGGGAAGCTCTGGCCGCACATCGCGAAAGTCGAGCGCGAACTGTCAGGGATCGTGCCTGAAGAAGTCGTGCCGATGCCATTCGAGACGCGCTACGGTCCTTACAGTGGTGGCTACTGGCCTGTGGTCTGGGATAGCACCCGTTCGGAGATGGGCAAGAAACAGGGAGAGGAGGCTGAAACCAGCCTGCAAGGCGTAGGCTTCGGCATTGCTACTCCCAAGGGCCACACCATCACCCGCACCGGCGCGATGGCCCCGATGGAGTGGAGCACCGAGAAGGTGCTGTTCAGCCACACCACCAAGGTCATCGCCCGGGTGGCCTATGCGCCATGGGTGCGCGACACGCTCAAGATCGTCGACAACCCGCGTATCACCGGTGCGATCCGGCTGCGGCTGGGCAATGAATATGTCGCGGCAATCAAGCCGTGGATCCGCGACCAGATCCCGTCGAACATGCAGGACGTGCAGGGCGCTAAGTCGTGGGAGAAGTTCCTCAACCAAGTGCGTGTAAACATGAGCATCGCGGTGCTCGGCGTCAGCTACACCACCGGTGTCGCCCAGACCCTTGGCCTCGGCTACTCGGCGGGCGCGCTCGGCGAAGGCAGCGTCAAGGACGGCGGCAAGTGGGTCGCTCGCGGCATCTATGAGATGCTCCGGTTGGCGAAAGTCAAAGGCCCGGGCGTGCATGAGTTCGTCTTCTCGCGCTCGGAGGAGATGCAGCGCCGTGTCCACGAGGTCAATCAGGAGGCGACGGAGGTCTTCCGCAAGCTGCGCGATGACGACACAATTTTCCGCCGGATGCAGGCTGCGGCCTTCTGGCACATCGGCTTCATCGACGTGAACATGGTCGCCATCCCGACGTGGCTCGGCGGCTATCACAAGGCGCTGGAGCAGGGGCACAGCGAGGCCGAGGCGGTCCACTACGCCGACAAGATGGTGCGCCTGTCGCAGAGCAGTGGGCGGCGCAAGGATCTCTCGGCGATCCAGCGCGGCAACGCCGGTCAGAAGTTCATCTCGATGTTCTACACGCCGTCAAGCGTCTTCTTCAACCAGCAGTGGGAGGCAGCCCAGCACCTCAAGGCGGGCAACTGGTCGAAGGCGCTGGCCCCGACCTTCTGGTTTCTTGTCATGACCACGATCGCCGACGCCATGCGCGAGGGGGACTGGCCTGAAGACGATGACGAGGATGGTCTCGACGCGCTCGACATCGGCGAGTGGGCCAGCCGCAACATCCTGTTCGGGCTGTTCTACGGGATCCCGGTAGCCCGGGACGTAGCCAACGCCGCCGAGCGCAAGATGCGCGGCGAGTACGCCGAGTACGGCACCACCCCGCTGTCGGCGCTGACCTCGACCGTCGGGCGCGGAGCCAAGTCGACCAAGAAAATGGTCGAAGGCGAGGAGCTGGAGGGCCGCGACGTCAAGAACCAAGTGGCGGCGATGGGCTTCCTGTTCGGCCTGCCGGGAAATCAGCTTGGCAAGAGCGCAGGTTTTGTTAAGGATGTCTACGACGGACGGGTCGAGGCAGACACCCCTTACGATTGGTATCATGGGCTGGTCTATGGTAAGCCCCCGCCGGTACAGGAGTAAACGATGACCACGACTGTTACCTCTGCCGAGACAGGACCGCTCACAGCCAACGGCTTCACTCCGTTGCCGTTCACGTTTCAGGCGCTGAGCGCAGAGGAGATCGCGGTCACCCGCAACGGCCTTACCGCCGACCCGGGCTCC
>Ga0065715_10089038_pt1 | contig 16003 bp, 14 predicted proteins | sample MisBulReplicate1_FD_59102 | JGI IMG/M metagenome (GOLD analysis project Ga0065715, IMG submission 59102) | Miscanthus rhizosphere microbial communities from Kellogg Biological Station, MSU, sample Bulk Soil Replicate 1 : eDNA_1 v2 (version 2) | ecosystem: Host-associated > Plants > Roots >...
ACTAATTTAGATGGGCAGATCGCTCGTTTGGATGCTTGGGAACGGACCGGATAATCCCTGACCGGAACCAAAAGACAGGCGAAAGTGAAGGAGTGTTGTTAACGCGAATCAGGGTCTGGCGTCCCGCGGTACCTTCGAACAGTTGGCCAAAGCTGGATTAGAGTTGGCATATATGGACCTCCTCGCTAAGACGAAAGGTAAGTCGTTGTCGGATTTGATTGGGGGAACCCGCACCGAGGTGCCGGTCGGAGTAAGTCTGGGAATCCAGCCGTCGCTGGATCAACTTTTGGAAAGAGTGGATCGATATCTGGCCCAGGGTTATCAGAGAATAAAACTAAAGATCAAACCAGGATGGGACGTTGATGTGGTGCGAGAGGTTCGTCGGCGACATCCGAACATTTTGCTGTCCGTCGACGCTAACAGCGCCTACACACTTGCTGACGAAGAAACCTTGCGGGCCCTGGATGATTTCGGGTTACTCATGATCGAGCAACCGCTGGATTACGACGATCTCGTGGACCATGCCAGGCTGCAGAAAAAACTGGCCACCTCAATTTGTCTCGACGAAAGCATCACCAGCGTAAATCGAGCTATACACGCGCTGGACATGGAAAGCTGCCGCTTAATAAATATCAAGATCGGGCGGGTGGGGGGATATTCTCAGGCCCTGGGTATTCACCAATTGTGTTATTCGCGAAATGTGCCTGTATGGTGCGGCGGCATGCTGGAGTCAGGTATTGGCCGCGCTCATAACATCGCGCTCGCGAGCCTGCCGGGGTTCTCACTTCCGGGTGATATCTCCGCCAGTTCACGCTACTTCGCCCGGGATTTGATTGTGCCCGAAGTACAGGTCAGGCCTGACGGCACGGTGGACGTTCCTACCGATCCAGGACTCGGATTTACAGTTGATTTAGACTACATTATGTCTCGAACCGAAGCCGTTGAGCTGATTGCGTCCACGTCCTAAAGATCGTAACTTGATTCGAAATCATGAAGCCTCGCTCACAAAAGAGATCCCAAAATCAAAGTTTCCATGATGGCGACAGCAAACCTTCGCCAACCGATATCGACCAGCGATTTGCCGCCGCTGCACCCAAACTCAATTCCCGTCGACAGCGTTTGGTCAGGGCCATTCTCGATTCCTCGGATGAAACCTGCTTTCTCTCGTCACGCGAAATGGCGAAGCGCTACCACGTCGACGCGACTACGATCCTGCGTACGACCCAGGTGCTCGGCTACAAGAGTTTTGCAGAGTTCACCGCCGATCTACGCCGTCACTTTGTTTCACGCATTACGCCTTACACAGTACTGAAGGCGGCCACCCGCGAAAAACGCAGCGTCAAAGATCATATTGATCACACCCTGGACAAGGCACTCGGAGATCTCGAAATTTTGAAGACCGGCCTGGATCGCCAGCGCATAATCGAACTGGCAAAACTGATCAAGCGTTCTCGGCACATCCTCATTGTAGGGTTGGACTTTGCTTCATCGCTTTCGTACTACCTGGCCTATGGATTACTAGCGATGGGCTTTGATGCCGAGTCGCCGATAGGAAGTAGCGGCAACCTTCAATACAAGGTTGAGGTATTGACTCCCAAAGATCTATTGGTGGCCATTAGCTTCGGGCAATGTTTGAGAGATACCGTCGAGTGCGTGATACGGGCAAAGAAGCAAAGCGTACCCACTTTCGGGATCACTGATAGCAAGACCTCCCCGATCGCTCGCTATTGTGACTCACATGTGATCGCGCCTGTACTCGGCCACTCGTTCGTGACCTCCTACGTCGCGCCGACAGCATTAATTAGCGCAATTCACGTTGCCTGTGCGCATATCGATCCCAAGCGCGCTTTGAAGCGCCTGAGACCAACCGATAAAGAATACACCACGGGTGCGCGTTGGTATCGCGAGCCAAAAAGGAGCAATGGAGACCTGCCCTAAGCAGTTATCGTAACCGTCGCTATGACCACTTCGGCGATTGTCATTCGCGACATAGACTCTTTCGAGGAAATGCGCGCGGTCGAAGAACTCCAGAAAGAGGTCTGGGATTTCGACGATCTGGACGTCGTACCGCGAACACTATTTGTCGCCGGCCGCGAGGTAGGAGCAGTTCTGGTTGGGGCGTACGATGGATCGGCGTTGGTTGGCTTCGTTTATGGGTTTCCCGGCTATGAAAACGGACATGGTGTGCACCATTCGCATATGCTTGGGGTCAAGCCTGAGTACCGAAGTTCGAACTTAGGATACAAACTCAAATTGGCGCAACGCGACCGCGTCTTAGCCCAGGACATCAAGTATATAACCTGGACCTTCGACCCACTTCAGAGTCGGAATGCCTATTTCAACTTTGCGAAGCTGGGAGTCATAGCCGACAGTTACAGAGTCGATTTCTACGGCCAAGCTACTTCCAGTTTCTTACATCAAGCGGGCACCGATCGACTTTGGGTCACCTGGTTGATTGACAGTGAGCGCGTGCGAGAGCGATTAAAAGCTGAAAGGAAGATCCCGATCTTACCTGATGGGGCCCGGCGCCTCGTTGAAGTACGCGATGATCTAGCGCCGAAAATAACCGAGACGCTCGACATTCAGGAACAGCATCTTCTGATTGAGATTCCCGCGGACATCACCGCGCTGCAAATGGAAAAGCCGGCCCTGGCTGTCGAATGGCGTAAAGCAACACGTTGGGCATTTTCACATGCCCTGAGCCTGGGATATCTAGTGGAAGAGTTTTATCGTTTTACCGATAGCAATGAGTGTGTTGGTCGCTATCTTCTCGGTCGCAGTTAAGACCAAGGGCAGAAGCTCATCAACCATAATGCTCAGTGGCGAATTTCATGTATGCAGCGGCAGGCTGCGATGCCGCTTCCCGGTAAGCCTGGCCAGTGCGTTGACTACCGCCGGTGAAATCACAGGCACGGGCGGTTCGCCGCACCCGGTCGGCGCTTCGCTGCTGGGAACAATATGCACGTCGACCGTTACCGGAGTATCAACGATGTAAGGTGGAGTGTAACCGTCGAAGTTTCGCTGTTCCACATGACCATCCTTGAAAGTAATCGCGCCCTTCGCCATCAGTTGGGTGACACCGAAACCAACCCCACCCTGGAATTGGTTTTCAATCGACAATGGGTTAACGGCTAGACCACAATCAACCGCAATGGTCGCTCGATGAATCTTCGGACGTTTGTTTTCGATCGAGACGTCAACGACGCAGGCGACGGCGGTCCCAAAACACTCATGACAGGAAATGCCCGCAGCATGTCCCTGCGGTAAGTTTTTTCGCCACGTGCTCTGTTGGTCCACCAGGTCGAGCACGGCCCGCAGTTTCTTCGCTTCAGGTTTCAAGAGCTTGCGACGGTAAGCAATCGGATCCATTTTGGCACGCGTGGCTAACTCGTCAATCAATGTTTCCATCACGAATGCGGTGTGAGTGTTGCCTACAGAACGCCACCAAAGCACAGGCACATTAACCGTTGGATTGTGGGCTGAAACGTGAAAGTTCGGAATACTGTAGCTCGTGTCCGCTGCTCCTTCGACAGTCGTATGGTCGACCCCATTCCTAATCATCATGGCGGCAAATGGAGTTCCGGCGACCAATGATTGTCCGACGATCACGTGGCGCCAGGCAGCCGGCATTCCGTCCGCGCCAATACCAATCTCGACGCGATGAGCATGCATGGGCCGATAGTAACCACCGCGAACATCATCCTCGCGCGTCCAGACAAGCTTTACCGGAGTCCCCTTCAGACGCTTGGCAATCAACGCCGCTTCGCGCGGCACATGTGCATCGATCGTTGCGCGACGACCGAAACCGCCGCCGGCAAACTCGGTGTGGAAAGTGACCTGTTCCGGTTTTAGACCGAGAACTTCCGCAATCGCAACCTGATCCATCGTCTGAAATTGAGAAGGCACCCAGGCCTCTGCCTTGTTACCTTCAAAGTGTACCGTAGCGTTCAAAGGCTCCATCGGCGTATGGGCCAGGAAGGGAAATTCATACTCGGCTACAATTCGGCGGGCTGCAGGAATGGCGTTCATCGCCTTATCGTTCCCGTTTGCGACGGCAACGTTGCCGGGAGTTCGCGCAAGTTCCTTGTATTTGGTCCACAACTGCGAAGTGTCCGCTAGTTCCAGGCCGGATAAATCCCAATCGATCTGCAAACGGTCGCGCGCTTGTTTTGCCGTCCAGAATCTGTCGGCCACAACTGCAACACCACTTCCCTTCGCCAGTGGAATTTCAAAGATGTCCTTTACTCCCTCAAGGCTACGAGCCTCGTTGTCCTTCAGAGACCTCACCCGTCCGCCGAATACGGGAGGATGAGCTACTACAGCGATCTTCATACCCGGAAGATCGAGATCGAGGCCAAACTTCTGCGAGCCGTCGCACTTTGCGGTGCCATCCAACCTCGGCACTCTCTTACCGATCAGACGAAATTCATCGGGATTTTTGAGGCGAACCTTTTCGGGAACCGGCTGGCGCGCCGCATTATTTGCGAGTTCGGCATAGCGGAACGATTTTCCGTTCGGCCCATACACCACACTATTTTCTGTACGGCACTGATCAGCCGAGACTTTCCAGCGATCCGCGGCAACGGCTACTAACATCGCGCGCGTTTTCGCCCCCAGCTCACGGTACTGCTGAAATGAATGCGCGATGGAACCGGAACCGCCCACCATCTGGATGCCGAAAAGCGGATCCTTATAGACATCCGCTGCGGGCGCGAGCTCCGCCGTCACGTGCGACCAGTCAGCATCCATCTCATCGGCCAGGATCATCGGTAGAGAGGTTTGCACGCCCTGGCCAAACTCAAGGCGGTTTACTGTAATCAGGATTTTCCCATCGGGCCTGATGTGAACGAAAGCATCGGGCGGATAGACCTTCGGCGGCCGGGCCGGTCCTCCTTCCTGCGCGAAGCCCGGAAGATCAAGATACAAGGAGACCAACAAGCCACCAGCTGCAACGCTGGATACACGTAGAAAGCTGCGCCGGTCCAGATGTAGATCGTTTTCGCGCCCCAGTGCTGCTCGCATCGCTAAACCTCCTTAAGGGCTCCTTACGTGATGTGCTCGGCCGCGCTTTTGATGGCCTCACGAATTCGCACGTAAGTGGCGCAGCGGCAAAGATTCCCACCCATCGATTCTTCAATGTTCACGTCGGTCGGTTTCGGCGTAGCTTTTAGCAGCGCAACCGCGCTCATGATTTGTCCGCTCTGACAGTAACCGCATTGGACTACGTCTTTAGCTATCCAGGCCTTCTGCACCTCGCGACCGACCGGATCCTGCCCTACACCTTCAATCGTAGTTATCTTCCGATCACCGACCAGCGAAACCGGAATCACGCATGAGCGCGAAGCTATGCCGGCAAGGTGCACGGTGCAGGCGCCGCAGGCACTGATACCGCAACCATATTTTGTCCCGGTCATTTTCAGATCTTCGCGTAAGACCCAGAGCAGTGGAGTTGATGGATCAACATTCACTTGTTTGGATTGGCCATTTACATTGAGATGATAAGTTGCCATGACTTGTCTCCTATCTGGCACGCGGGCATGGCGTGCCGGCGTCAACCCAGGTTCGAGTTGCAGCGACAAACTGCGCATGCGTCAGCGGCGGCAAAGTTCTCATCGTGGCATCCGGCCGACGGCCCGGATTCCACGCCCAAAGGACCAGGGCCGCTTCTTCGTGATGCTTTAAGAGTGCGCGCCCATCCATGTTTTCATTTCGCGATCGATCGGTGACAGCCCGACATACCGCCGCACTCGATAAGGGACGATCGTTGGTGTCCTGCCAGCGCATCGACAACGGCGCTAAATGCCAATCTGGTCCACCGGGTACTCCAGTACTATCGGCGTTGACTGCTTGATGACAACCCACACAAGTTAGTGCGGGCACGCCTTTGCCCTCCGGACCGCGGATGACATTCGCGAAATGGCGATGGCGGTCATCGCCCTGCTGTGGATAGTTTGTGGCTGTGTGACAGTTGATGCAGCGCGGCGAAGTTAGAACAGAATAGACTTGCTCCCAGGCGGCCAATCCATCGGCGGGTTTAGGATTAGCGGCAGCGACTCTGTTTCCAGGCTCGATACCGGCTCGGCTCGATAGAGCCAGACAAGTCACGAACGCTACCAGCGTCAACAGTAAAACTGGAAGCAGCAAACGATGGTTCGCTAACATAGTTGCCTCCCCTCGATCGATCTTTTAAAGATCGTCGGGTTGCCAGTTCAACTCAGGTCTAGCGGGGGTTTGGCTTAAATACTAACACGCTCTTTCCCGGGAGTAATAGTTCAGTTTGCTCTTAGCGCATGAAAATCTGATCGGCCATTGACTGTTGCATCCGCGTGACTCCAGGAAACGAAATTTGTACCTGACAGCGCGACAGAACAGCGACGGGCAGCGTTGGGCTGTTCTTTCATTACGTCTAGATTGTTTCGGACCGGTCGTTTAAGGCGCAAACGGGTTCTCGTCCGCGCTCGGGCCGTAAATCGAGGGGATTGGCACGTCGAGCTGTTTGAGGTACACCGATAATTGACCGCGGTGATGATACCAGTGGTTCAGCATGATCGAACGCAAGAGAGCTGCGCGGGGAATCGCGAATATCTCACGGTCGCCCATCATCATTCGCCAGGTTTCATTGAATGCAGCCTCATCCATGCTACCTAATATCTTCTTCGCGTTGGCGATGCTCTGCTCAAGCGTTGGCAGCAACTCTGACGCGCTTTTTAGAACCGGGTCGCTGAATTGAGGCGCTTGCGCCGGCGAAGGACTCGCAATGAGTTCGGCGACCGCGCCGGGCACTATCGCGATATGCATCGCAAGTTCTCCCAGAGTCCTCGCTTTTTCATGCGGCCGCCAGGTTAGCTGATTGTCCGGTACGCGCTCGAGCACACGCCGCGTAGTCTGTGTTTCCTGTTCGAGTTCCTGCAATAAGTCGTTGATCGTTACCATTCCGCCGCCTTTCCGTAAAAACCCTTAAGAAACTATGGTCACCATTATAGTCGATGCGGTGCGCCAAGTCCTGGAACCTCGCATCTGAACGGAATGGAGTTAATTGTGATCGCAAGTCAGCGACCACCCGAGTCGAAACGCAAATAGGGGCACGGCATGGCGTGCCCTACTTTTATTCGAGGTGGTGTTACCTGCAGCGGTGCTTTGGGGACTTGAGAATGTTGCCGACTAAATTGGTTTCACGATTGGTGTTGAACTCTTGAAGATGCTTCGGGTAGTTGAGCGTGAGGCGGATTAGAACCCGCGGACTCTTACGACGCTCGGCGGTTTTGCCGTTGAATCTTATCCAGCAACTGAAAGGCAAATTCGTTTTCACCCAAGCCTTCAAGTATGTCGTGTTTTTGCACAGCCAAGCCTTTTTCATCAATATCAAGGTAGACAAGACCTAAACAAAAGTGTGCCCGCGCGTTGTCAGGATCGTTCTTTAACGCTTGTTGGTAGGCTTTGGTTGCTTCGATGTAACTTCCTATATTGAAGTAAGCCGTCCCAAGATCGTTGCGCAGTTCGGAATCATTCGGGTCCAGCACTATCGCTTTTGTATACACTCTTAAGGCATGACGAAAATGCCCTAGTTCATCATAGGCCACACCAAGATTTTTGTAGGCGCTTACCAGGTCATGGCGGAGTTCGATTGCGGCCAGATAAGCTTTGATTGCTTCATTGGGGCGTCCCATTTTGTGGAGAGTAAGACCCAATTCGAGCTGAGCTTCCGCGCAGTCTGGGTTTGCCCGTACAGCTCGTTTCAACTCCGCTAGTGATTCCCTATAAAGGCCCTGCTGAGCCTGGTTCACGCCTGCGGCGAAACGACCCTGCGAATCGATTGGCGACTCCCGTTGTCGACCTATCAGCCTGGTCAAAAGGTTTTTCCCTAGCATCGTCTTCCTCTTAAACGTTTCTTGCGACCTCAGAACTCGCTGACAGAAAGCACCGGAGCGCCGCCGAGCCGAAGAGCGGTTTTGACCTTGCTTCTGTCTAGTTGAACAGTAGAGGTACCACTTCCCGACGAAGTAAAACGGGGAGACAGGAACCCTCCGGTACTGTCGAATTTGGCGACGACAAACGCACCCCTGGACCACCCGTTACCACCGCCGCTCCGATCAAGGACACCGCCACCAAGGACAAGCACCAAACCATCGAAGGCCTGGCTGCCGCTCAACGAGAGGGTGCCGGTGACGACTAACAGTCCTTTACCCCCGGAACTTGGAAGAGAGACATCGCCGTCAACAAAGGTGAAAAGTCCATCAGTCGTAGTTGCCCCGAAATCCAACGGGGCAGCGTCGCCGGCGGTAGTATTAAAATATCGATCGCAACTTGTTGTCTGACCACCGCTACATCCACTGAACTGTTGTTGGGCCGCTTGTCTCAGCTGCTCGACGAAGGCCCTCGTACCGTATAGAGGATCGGAGGTCGTCTGCAGCCAGGTGGGCAGCGCCGCCAGGTTGGTCGGTAGGGTTATTTCCTTCAAGGGATTAATCAAACCATTCGGATCGCCCTGCACCCCTGTGGGGTTGTTACTCTTCAGCGTTGAGAGGGCTGTGTAATCCGGATCCGTGGTCACAAGAAAAGCAGGCAGGGGTTGCCCTCCGGCATTATCCAATCCCGAGTAAATGTAGTTTGCACTACTGCCGATGGAAATTGTGGAGGCTGGGGTCGAATCGTTGCCGGCGCCACGAATCACCATGGTCGCGAGGGGATCATAGTTGATGCCGAAACGACTGACCATCATCTGCAGATTCTTAGTAGCGCCATGTGGACCGAAGCCAACCACCTTGACGATCAATCGTGCCGGCTCCGGAGAAGCGACGGCGGTTAGCAGGGTAGTGACCGTGCCGTTTACTGGTAATTGAAGAGTTTGATTGGGCATCGTAAACAACGTGCCCACACCGGCAATCTCAATAGATTGATTGATGAAGTTAAGCGACACGATGCTGGAGGTCGAAGTTATAGATCCCGAGAACATGGCTTTAACGGAGACTGAGATTGGAGCGCTGGTTCCAATCGGCAACGGCCCGGTTTCGGTAATTTGCAGCGTCAGGCTTAAGGGTGTTGTAGCGAACGCAATTGAGGAGTTGTTCTTTACTCCTGAAAAGACAAATGTGCCCAGCGCCGGGTTGCCGTTCGTCGTGATATCGGTCGAAGGTTGTGGGGTATAAGTAACTAAGACGCCGCCGCCCAAAGATATGGTTGAAGCGGTTGTGCTGACAGCGTTGGTGGAAGAGGCGGTGTTTAAGGCGCCAGCCGTGGAATAGACTACTTTGCTTGAGTTGTCGGGATCGCTAATGCCAGTCACCGAATAGGCCATTCCATTCGCGGAAGAGTAAGTTGGACTCAGGGTCACGCGATCCGGAGTGACGGTTGGATAGTCGTAGGTTAGCCAACGGGAAAGTTGAGCGACGCCAGAGCCCGGGTTGTTCGAGGTCCCGACGTTGATGGCGTTCTTGAAGTTCATTTTGGTGCCGTCGCTCGGGTGCGGTGCAACATTTCCTCGGAGTACGTTGAGGGCTGCCTGAAGTCCCGCTTCTGCCGCGTAGTAAGCTTGTATTTCATCAGTCGAACTGATGGCGTTGGTCGCTGACATAGTGGTTGTCAATATCAGCGCGCCTGCCAAGGCAAGCACCAGCATCGACATCAGCAGGACCGTGATGAGGGCCGCGCCGCGCTCGCCCTCCGGCGTGTGGGTCTTGCTCTTAGTTGCTCCGGTCAGTTTCTGTTGCATCGTATAGCTCCAATCATCCTGGCCCATCAGTAGTTAACGATATCGGCGTTGCGCAGATACACGTCGGATACGAGTTGAACGCGCGATACCGGTTGGTAGCCGGGCGAGTTTTGAACGCCACGAGCTGGAAGTTCAACACAAACGCTTATCACCATGTACTTTGTGTCGCTCTTCTGAGTGACCTCCGCTGAGGCGCTTGAAATATTGCAGTCGCTGCCGGAGATGGTGTAGGTCACTTTTGCTGGGTAGTACCGAATTTTCAGCGCATCAACGCGATTGGCAAGCACGGTGGTTTGGTTTTGCGTGCCGATGTCCAGGCGCACGATGTAGCTGCTTGTTGCAGTGGTAAAGAGCGAATACTTTACGTCTTCGTTCCGATCGCTGATGCTGTTGCTGGTTGTCTGACCTTCGAAAGCATTGAGGTTCGCTCTTACGCGAATAGAACTTAAACCCGAATCGGCTTCGACAATGCCGTTATTCGCGAGACCGAAGCCCGTATTGGCGATCTCGCGAGTCATGATGTTAAGGGCCCGTTGAGCGTCAGCCATTGCGTCTGACCTCTGGTTCTCGCGGGAGCGCAGATTGAAGGAGCTCGCGAGCAGATTCGCCGTTAGTCCCAGCACTACCAGCGTTATCGTCATTGCGATTAGCAATTCGACGAGCGAAAAGCCCGCCTCAATCTTTCGTGCATCCTGTTTTCGCATAAACCTCCGCTTACTCCTCTCGGCCAAGCGTTCCTTTTCAACCGAGATTTGGTCCTGGTCCTAACGTCGTGCGCTTCGTGTAGATGATGACCTGGCCGCGCATCCATCCTTCTTTTCCCCCATAAGTGCCCCCGGAAGTACTTCTGCCTTTGGGAGTCACAACGATCTTGATCTCCTTCAAAGTTGCGCTGGTGTCGGTGACTATCACGTCAATCGTGTATGGCGCTGTTGTGGTCGGGGCTTCGGAGGACGAAGTGCAGGAAGTGAAAGGACTGGCCCGCAGTTGTTCCAGTTTGCGCTGAGCGACTGCCAGAGCACCGGCGCGGATGGCTGCAGCAGAGTTGTATTTGATGGCGTACACGCACAGAGGTGCGACACCGGCAAGGATGATCATCAGCAATACCAGCGCGATGCAGGTCTCGATTAAGCTGAAGCCGCGCTGATCTTTTTGAACGGTAAATGTTTTCATAGAAACCCGCTGTTTATCCGCAACCTAGTTGGTGACATTCACTTTTACGGTTAGCGATGAGCCACACTGTGAGGTGAAGGTAACGTTGAAAGGACCACGCAATGTGTTCTTCGATGAGATTGAGAAGTTCGAGCCGGTAGAAACGGTTTGTGAAGTAGGTGAAACAGTCAGGTTCGAAGGATATGAGGCCACTACAAGTTTGGCCGTACTCATGCTGATGAGTACGCTGCCTACAGAGGCGCCATTCTTTTTGATGGTGATAGTTGCCGAGTTGACGTGGATGGCACAGTCAGGCGGTCCGCTATCACCTCCTATTCCTCCCCCTGAGAGATCCATACAAGGAGTGTTATCAACGGTCGTTGTGCCGCCAACTACAGCGCGAGTGTTAATGCCATCGCCCGAGTTTAGAGTGTTGTTGTAGGCGACGTTTGGTAGTGAAGGTTGTTGATTCTCAACGGTCACATCACCTGAGCCAGATACGTCAACGCTCAAACCGTGGCCCTGAGCATCGTGGACTGAGAAGGTGGTAACACACGACGAACCGGAGGTGAGCGTGCGGCCACGCCAGTTAAATATCACATCCGGAAGGTCAGAGCTGGCGAGTGTGACTCCCTCTTCAAAAACATACTGCCGTGTTACGAGAGTGCCGCTGTTATTAAAATCCATGGTGACTGAATATCTTTGCGAATCCGTGAACGTCACCTGGGAATTACCGTGACGTCGCACCGCGTCGACACGCGCTTTCTCCATATAAGAGGACAGCTGGCGCACGGAATTCTGAACGCGCAATGAGGCGCGGGCGGATTTGACCTGGATGAGCGCAACCGCTGAGACAATACTTATTAGCGCTACCACTATAAGCAGTTCTGCTATGCCGACACCCCGACTGTTGTGACGACGCTCTCGACTCGTTAGTCTTCCCATGTTTTCCATCTCAATGTGATTTCAATTAGTTGCTTGTTTGTTTCGACAGTGGACCGGCTAGTGGAAACGTGAGCAGTGATTCAGCGATTGGAAGAGGACGAAAGCAGCTGCCGTCGGTTGCTGTCTGGCGGCGGCTGTGGTGTCGTTTTCTCAGGCTGGTTGTTTATTGATGAAATGCTAATCGAGAGAAAAGATCCCGTCCGGAACAGCGCAATGAGCGTGCCTCGATGGTTTCCCACGTTTCTCCGAAAGGGTGCTTCTTGAGTGTGGCGGAGTGCCGCACAATCCCTCAGCGATGCGGCATTTGGGGTCGGCTTTTAGCTCACGGAATGAGTGCAGGCGGTAAACGAGGGCGCGCGGTAGGGCGGCCTTCTGAATGATGCGGGACTAGAACGTCTCAGCGCGTATCTCTTTCGATGCTTCTCTTGCCTCGTTAGCGCTACGAAACTCCGGCAGTCGCTCGTGTTTCTTCAATCTCGTTAATCCTGGTTTGCATCCACTGTTTGAGGGTCGCCTCCAGGTGCGCCTGATTATCCCGGGCCTCAAGGTCTTCAATAGTCTCGCCGGCTTCGTTCAAAGGAATGTAGTGGCAGGGCACCTGCTCGCCTTGCTTCTCGCCCTCCACAAAATCCATCAAATGACATTCGTTACACGGATGCGCATGGGTCGGATCTGCATAGTTAATGCAGGTCAGGGAGTCCTGAAAAGCTGACTTAGGTAACCACGGCGTGCGGACCGAGCGTCCATAACCACCTTGCTCGATGAAAGCCAATTCTTCTTTAAGCAGTTCAAGGATGTCTCGATCATCTTTGGTCATGTTGTACGGCCTTTCATTTCTCCCTGGCTCCGCATTCTGAGCAGCAAGCCGCTGCTCCATTCGCTCGAGCTTTGGGTTCCCAATTCCTACTTGAGCAACACGCATGCCCAATCAAAACCTCAATTCTTAGTTAAGAATCCCAGTTTGAGCACTCAATTCTTGTGGAAACTTCCGCAGCCCCTTGCGCGAAACCTCGCAAATGAAATGGCAGACTTTGGAGTGCGCTGACCTGTCACCGCTTGGTCTGCGGCGGCTTAACGCCGCGCTTCTGTGCTTACACGCAAGCAAGACGCCTGCGACAGGTCGCAGGCGGCCATAGCGCTGACAGGTCAGCGCCCTCCAAAAGTTGCGATTGGCATATTGCTTGCCATTCGAGCAGCGGAACTTATTTTTGAAATCGTCAATCGGGACTACAAGGACTGTAAGTGCGTTAACGCACAGACCAAAACTGGAGCATGACCGAGAATGCTTCTAAAGTTAACAATTCTGAGGATGGATAGGGCCAAAGCTTGAGGCCAGGATGTGAGGAATATCTTTGACAGGGCTCGCGCTCACAATCTACGCACGACGCCCAGTTCATACGGCCCCAAAGCTCCATACTAACCAGCCCCGGCATGCAAGAGCACGCCCCACGCTCTTCACCCCAATCTTCAAAGGGAAGTTACAGAAGCTCTTTCAAGCCCGTAAGGAGGCTGCAAAGTGTTACTGACTAAAGCGATTAAGGCGCTGTTCGTCTGCGGTTCGGTGTTGGGCCTGGTCTTGTGGTTCACTTCGGCTAAACATTCCGAAGCCATTGGTCTAAGCTCTGCAGGCCCTCTGGACCCAACCAGCGCCGGCCCGGGAACGCCGTTGTTGCAGGATGCTGGTTACGTCGGCAGCGATAGCTGCAAAGACTGTCATGAAGATCAGTTCAAAGCGTTTTCTCATACTTCGCACGCTGGCCTTTCCAAAATAAAGAGCTGGAACGCAAAGGTGACAGGTTGTGAGGCTTGCCACGGCCCGGGCAAGGCTCATACTGAAGAGGGCGACCCCGCCAAGATCATCTCCTTTAAGAATAAATCGTCGAAAGAGATATCTGAGACCTGTCTGGGGTGTCACGCCGGCAAAGAAGAGCACAACAACTTCCGTCGCGGTGAGCACTGGCGCAACGACGTCGGCTGTACTGAGTGTCACTCGCCACACTTAACCGCAAGCAATAAGAATGTGCCCGGCTCAATCACCCGGATCACTGCGGCAAATGCTGAAAAACCGGGATTCGGGTCGATAAGAATGCTGAAGGTGAGCGACCCGCAGCTTTGTCTCGGTTGCCACAGCGAAGTTAAATCTTCCTTCTCCATGCCCTTCCATCACAAAGTTATGGAAGGTGCGATGCGTTGCAGCGATTGTCATAACCCGCACGGCGGTTTCGAACTCAAACAAACACGCCTGGCCACCGGCGGCGATGCTGCTTGCATTAAATGTCACGCGGACAAACAAGGTCCATTCACTTATGAACACGCCCCGTTGAAAACTGAAGGTTGCGTGGCCTGCCATACGCCACACGGTTCTGCCAATCCACGGCTGTTGAGATTCGGCGCAGTCAATCAACTCTGTCTGACCTGCCACAGTGTGGCGCATGACGTAGGAGCCGTTGAGCCGGCTGGGCCGCAGCATAATCAGAACGCGCAATACGCCAACTGCACGGCCTGTCACGTCAAGGTGCACGGGTCGCATTCGAGTCCAGTTTTCTTCCGTTAGAGGCGGCCCTGAAAACAGGGTTCCGCAAGGGGTACCTATGAAGGAGTGGTGCCGATGAAGAACAATTCCAGAAACGTCGTGCGCTGGTTAGCGCAACTCGTGCTAGGGCTCTCGTTGCTGATGGGAGTCGTGGTCGCGCAGCAGCCATCACCATCGCCATCAACCACGCCAAAGAAAGCTGAAGCCAAGCCGTCTGATGCTCCGGTAGAAGCCGGCGAGGATGCTGGTAACTACACCATCATCTCCAGCATTGAGGTTGGCTATCGTGGTATCAAAGTCGATGGCGATCTCAACAAGTATCGCAGCGACCTGAACTACAAAGCCGGGCCGCGCCTTTTTGACTCCAGCTTTCTGGTGCGAGCAAAAGAAGGCAAAGGCACCGTGTTCGACACTCTGCTGGTAACATCTACCGGGTGGGGTGCGGATCCATACAGCAACCTAAGGATTAACATTGAAAAGCCAGAGCTGTATCGCTTTGATGCCACCTACCGGCGTTTCAAGTACTTCAGGTTTCTCAACAACTTTGTAAACCCGAACTGGGTATTCTCGCCGGCGAGTTTCAGTGTTGCTCCCAATCCCGTAACCGGCTTGCATGGTTACAACACAAATACGGAGATGGGAGACTTCGATCTCACCATACTACCCAAGAACAGAACTATCAGATTCAGTCTCGGCATTTCACCTGAGAGATATGGCGGTCCCGCGAACACCAATTATCATCTGGGCGGAAACGAGTTTAGTCTTCGCTCGCAACTGAGTTCGCGGGCTACTGACTACCGCGTCGGGGCCGACGGCAGGGTTGGAGCGATTGATTTTTCGTTCATGCAGGGGTTCCGCCGATTCACCGACGATAGCCTCATAAATCTCGGCGTCACTCCGGGAATAAACCTGAACCCCGCAGTCGCCAGTCTGACCAGTTTTAACCGCAACGAACCGGTGCGCGGTAACGTCAATTACACTAGGTTTAGTGCCCACACCCTGGTGGCAAAGAGACTGGACATCACCGGACGCATCGTCTACAGCAAAGCCACTTCGAACTTTTCCTTTATCGAAAGTTTCACCGGCAGAAACTTCAACCCGAGGGTGACCGGTTGGCCTCCGACACCGCCCGCTGCTACGCCCAACATTCTTAACCTTGGTCGGTACAACATCGTCGGAAGTACCCGGCGGCCAAACACCCTGGGCGATATTGGGGTTACGCTTCTAGCCACGGACAAGCTGCGCATCTCAGATACATTTCGCGTTGAAGACTTCACGATTGACGGCACCGCCGTGTTTAGTGATTTCTTCTCAATCACGCGAGGCGCTGGCGCAACTTTGAGGACCGACACCATCGCTTTCAACAATTTGGACGGCAACCGAATTACTAAGTATCGCAAGTATCAGAACACGCTCGAAGCTGACTACCAATTCAACGCCGGCTTTGGGTTCCATGTCGGCTACCGCTATGGAAACCGTCGCATCGAAGAAAGCTTTGAGGGCTTCAATCTCGGCTCAAACGGATCATTAACGCCACCGAACGTGCGGACTTCGGACAGTGAGGAGGAGGAAAACCACACTCATGCGTTCTTTGGCGGATTCAAAGCGCGGCCAACAAAAAACTGGAACATCTACTTCGATGCCGAACGCGGCAGCGCGGACAA
>Ga0065715_10001341_pt1 | contig 15923 bp, 13 predicted proteins | sample MisBulReplicate1_FD_59102 | JGI IMG/M metagenome (GOLD analysis project Ga0065715, IMG submission 59102) | Miscanthus rhizosphere microbial communities from Kellogg Biological Station, MSU, sample Bulk Soil Replicate 1 : eDNA_1 v2 (version 2) | ecosystem: Host-associated > Plants > Roots >...
CAGCCATTGCGGCATGCGATAGTCATAGGCGTATTCTGCTTTAAAGGTGAACTCCTGGTAGCCATGCAATATCGCAGTGAGACCTGGAATCGTCCGAAAGGCAACGCCACGATCGGTCCCAATCCTTCCCAAGGCTGGGTTACCATCGGCAATGAGGCGAAGCGCCGGCTCGTTATTCAACAACTCCGTCGGCGTTTGGTACGCCAGAGCAACGAGATCGTTATCAAAATAGGGCGTCCGATATGTGAGTTGCGATCGTTCCACGGTAAATTTGCTGGCCATATACCAGGGCGCTTGCCTGAACGCAGTGAAGGAAAGCTTGTGGCCTTGAAGCTCATTGGCGTAGGTCGTGGCAGCATTTCGGAAGGAACGCGCGAGTTCCGGATCAAAAAAGTCTTCTTGAGGAGGACCCGGTTTAAACATTACTAGACGCCTCAAGATTTCTCCGCCACAAACTCCACTTAGTCGAACCGGGGCGATCTGTCTTGCCAGTCTCTGTACATACAGGTCAATCGAACCAGTGACGTCCATTGTGCCGTCGCTGATATAAACGGCTCTTTCTGCGAAGTCCGGAAACTGCGACAAAAAATCGACGTCCACAAGAATCGTTTGATGAGGTTGTTGGCATATCTTCGCCGTTCGCCGCGCGATCTTGACGTCCGCGCAATCACGATACTTACCGCCCCACGTATAACAGGGCAGTGTTCCAGGGGGCCGGGATGCGCAAGCCAGGATCATCCGGCTATCCACTCCGCCAGTCAAAGACAGGCCAACGGGCTGTTTTCCACGGAAATATCGGGGAAGAACGCGCGTCCAAGTTTCCTTCAACTTCTCGTAAAATTGCGAGCCGCTTAGCTCCCGCTGACTTTCCCATGCTTCCTGTTTAAAGTAAGTTTTCCTTTTCACAGGCCGCCCTGGGGAAAACACCCAGGATGAACCTCCAGGAAGCAAACAGATTCCGGAAAACAGACTTCTGTTTTCCAGGACCGCTTCACAACTGAGAACCTCGCCCAAACTACGTAGGTTTAGTTCACGAGTGGCAGGTAGGATCTTAAGAAGTGCCTTCGCTTCAGAAGAAAAATAAAATCCATGTGCATCTTCGTGAAAATAAAGTCGATTGACTCCATACCGATCGTTAAACAGAACGAATTTCTGCTCACGAAGGTCCAGTAAGACACCGCTGAACCAGCCGTTTAGTTTCTCCAAGAACTCGCAACCCATTTCTTCGTACAGGTGGACGAGATAACTTGCGTCATCTGAGCCAAATTCATGCCCGCGCATTCTAAGCGCATCGATCTCAGCCTGGTCGGCAAAATCCTCGCCCGAAAAGAGAAGGCAGATGTCCTTCTTTTCATTCCAGATAGGAAGGCAATCCGCGAACGCTCCCTCGTGGCAAGCCCATCCGCTCCAGAGGCCGAGCTTCTCGTTGAAATACGTGCCATCCGTATAAGACGGCTCATGTATTAGGCATTTAACCATGGATCGAACCAGGCAGCGACACTCCGCCGAGGGTCTATCCCTATTGATTATTCCAGATATTCCTGGCATCGAGGAATTTGCTACGTAGTGCTTTACAGCTTTGTAACGCGATGGCCCGGTCTGTTTCAGTCCTGGTCTGACACGCGAGACAATTGGTTCATTGCGCCCCGACTATCGGAGCCATATGATTTTTGAAGCCGTTGCCAACGAAGCCAGAATTTGAGATCAAGCACTGCGTGGTAGGCCTCATAAGCAAGCCTCTCCGGAGGCGCCAACAGCGTTCGGTTTATTTCCCCCAAAATGCGCCAGCTTAGTCGTGTGTTACCGCGGATCGTACGCATGTCTTCAATCCAGCTCGATACGCGGCCTTGCAGAAGTTCATTCAAGCGTTCGGTCGGTTCCAGCAAGCGATCTGCAATGTACCATTCGACCACCCCTGGAATGTCGCGTCGATTACGAATGAGGTTGCTAGTCGCGTGAACTTTCGAGTTGATGAATTGCGCCGGGACGGCCCATGGCGTTGAAGCGCCGATGTGCCGCAGAATGCTATCGACATACGTTTGCGGATCGTCTTGCAGTGTTTCAAACAGATCAATGTGCAAGGCATCCCGTCCAAACGCATTGGACCAGATTTGTATGGTGCGGCGGTAATCCGAGGATAGTCTGTTGCGAGCCCGCTCGACTTGGCGCAGAAAATCAATTGAACTGATTTTTCGGATATCTCTACCTCCTAGATATCCGAATTCGAGAAGGGCTTGAGACCACACTCGTTCGATCGGATGGCGCAATGTCAGAATCAGACGGAGATCCGGCAGTAATTTAGCGATTCGATTAACCTGCCATGCCTTCAGCCGTCCATATCCGGGTGAAATCTCTCCACGCACCGCCTGCGGTTCATCTCCATCATCCGGTGCAAAGTGTGCTTCATACCAGTCGAAATCATGCCGCAGCATGTCCGCCATGAAAAAGAAGTACATTTCTTTGCGATCACTCAGTCTTATATCCGGATGACATCTCAAGACCTGGTAAAGCCACGTCGAGCCGCACCGGAGGGAACCGATCCCAAGAAAGGTTGGCAGGCACGGATGTGCAAAGTTGCCCTTCCTAGGTTGATAGTTTGGCCCAACAGGCAATGCTCGCCTTTTTTGCGAGAGTGGTGTGTACCGCGTTTTCAAAGCTTATTTGGCCCGGGCAAATTTTCTGCGAAGAACCCCGCACATTTCGTATGTTCCGTAATTGTTTTAATGCTTGGCGGACAGGGGAAGGATTCGAACCTCCGATGCGACTTGGGTCGCATAGCAACCCTTGCGAGCTGCTGCCTTAAACCACTCAGCCACCTGTCCTAAACTCCATTCGGATCGATTGCTGCAAATTGCGGCTATGCGGGAGCCGCCCTAGATCTTGTACAATATCCCTTCTCATGGTGCGCGCGCAATTGCCAACAAGTTATCGCGGAAACGTGGAACCAAGAATAGTGGATATCCAATCCAGGATATAACTCGAACGGCGGGATTAGTTGGTCCGAAGTGCGTTTGGCAATCCTCTACAAGACAATCCTTGAATCCAGCTTTCTCAAATTGCCATCGGAGGTGATCACGACTGTATTCGATCACGTGTTCCAAAACTTTGTCTTCCGGCGTGCGAGAATAATCGTGAATGCGCAAGCCCAGAGCAATGTAGACCACATTGCGTAACCGATAAAAATTTGGTGTTGAGNAAATTAGGGTACCACGAGNCTTAAGCGCTCTCCGTAGTCGTTCTAAACCACNTGACCCGGCAGTGGTAAATGCTCAATAACTTCTGAAAAGAAGATGAAGTCNAAATTGCTCTATAAATGGCTGTTCCGTTTTTATACAAGTTCCACTGCACTGCTGGCACCTTTTGAGACCGTAAGTAATCAAACAATGGCCCGCGGATATTGAGATCCGCTACACACGCATTATCAGCCCATAGCGGCTTGCACAACAGAGCCAACTGTCCCCCACCGATATCGAGCACATCTACTGGGGTAGCTGGTGCTAGAGAACAAAATCGCTTGACAAGCGACTTGTAGCGCGAGCGATAGCGTGAGTAATGGTTCGGTGATCCATAGTGAACCGCGAAGGCGTTTTGTTGGATAAATTCTGCATATATCGAATCGAATTTTTTGGGATCCCATGCACGGGACATAAGAGTGGTATTCCTTTCAAGGAAGGCTAACAGCTTGTGGACACAGCATCTTAGGCGGCGGAAGATGGGGCTTCGGACCATGTCGCGTGACCCAATGGAGGACTTGGGCAACGGCCTGCGCTTTCGCATCCCAGGTTAGGAACTCCCGTACATAAGCAATCGCTTGTCGCTGTAACCGCTCGAGCCGATCCCGATTGTGGGCTAGTTCCGTTAGAATCCTTTCCATTTGCGCCACGACATCGCTCTCATTCGTAAGAGGTACCTTGTACCCTACCTTTGGATCAACGATATCTCCGGGCCCGCCGAAGTCCGCGACGACGGGTACCGCGCCAGAGGCGAGCGCTTCGAAGACTACACCTGCACCATTGTCGCGAAGGGATGGAAACACGAACACATCAGCAGATCGCAAGCGCCTGAGGACTTCCGCATGACTAAGCCACCCGCAGAACGAAACAGCGCTCTCGATTCCAAGGGATCTGACAAGCTGCTCGAGGCGGCTCCGCTCTGGGCCATCGCCGACGACAGTAAACTGCGCCAAATCGCTTCGCAAAAGAGGAGCGGCCGCGCGCAGAGCAAGATCACAAGCTTTTCGTGGAACTAAGCCGCCAACGAAAATCAGTTCTAGTTCGGCGCCGGGGTTCGGACTACGCGAGTCATCGGCACACAGTGATCGCGCGATCCCCGGCTCTGGGACAAAAAACAGTTTGTCCCGATATCTGGCGAACTCGGAATACGTTTGCGACGAGGCGGCTATGATCGCCGTAGCGTGGCGATAGGTAGAGCGAGCGAACGGCAGATATCGATATAGATTCCGCAGATTGGAGACCCATTCCTTTTGGTTCTCCAGCTGGCGAAAACCAGGCGGCCAGGGCAGACCGCCGTTGAGGGGACCGATCACGAACGGTATAGGCCCATTTCGAAGGAAGAAGGCGAAAGGACTCGGCAAGACCGGGGTCATGGGCATGATGCGCAAAACGACGTCGAACTCGCCCGCAAAAATGCGCCGCCGCAACTGTCGCCAGGCGTACCATTCAAAGGCAAGAGAAAACGGATACCCAAAAGCAGTCACTGCCTGGCTGTCATAGTTACTTTTGAATATCTTACGGAAACTCCAACTATAAATGCGCTCGACCAATGGCATTCGGACCACCTCGATGTTGTGAAACGGTGCTTTTCCGCGGCGCACAGCCTCCTCGGTCGGGGATCCAAGAACCAAAGTGACGTCATGCAGCTGGGCAAGCGCTGCCGCATGACAATAAGTGACATAAGGCATGCTGACTTCCTCCGGATTACAGCCAGGGGCTAGTACTATGATGCGTAATCGGCTCATGAATTCTTTTTTGTGAAAAACCCTCTCTCAAGCCCAGAGTGGACGGAATATTGCTCGCGATTTCGCGAATCGTAATCTGACTAGACGACGCTGCCGAGTCACCTCGACGGTGCCGCCGAACGATACCAATACGCCCTGAGTTTCTTCAGCCGGGTGGTGATCTGCCTGGGAAGACCCCGTTTCCAACCGCGATGGACACCGGAAGGACTCAAACGATGAACTCCAAGACTCACAGCCAATCTTCCTTTTAATGTCAGCGGTATGAAATACCGGGGCAGATCGACCCTCTGAAAACCATTGCTTCGTTTGAAGTCGCCAAGTTCATCGTCGAGCCAATATGCATATACAAGATACGGAAGTCCCTTTTCCGCGCAGCGTTCGACAGCTTTGGCCATAAGGGCATTGTTAGGCGCAAGGTCACGGCGAGCGATCTTCGAGATGATCTGACCGAGAAAAGCGTACCTACCCCCGTTACATAGCATAAGGAAGCCTATGAGTTCGTCTCCAACGTACGCACCGAATATTTCTTCTCTGAACAAGAAGCGGCTGAACTCACGTTTTACTGTCTGGAAATCTTTTCCGTAATGTGCGTAGCGGCGCCCCTGACGAACTGGAGTTTCGTTAAAAACCGAGGTCATTCCCTCGATGAACCGATCGTCAAACGTAGCGGGCTTGACAATTACCCCTTTTTTTTCCGCTTTTCTGGCCTTATTTCGGGCGGTCCGATCAATCTGTCTTTCCCACCAGTAGGAATAACTCTTGATTGGAAGCGCCGCTATGGAATCCCGTTCCATAGGGTAAGAATACCTCGGTTCTGTATCCGGCAGGCGCTGCCAGAAAGTCAGAATATCAGGGCGATCTGGGGCTCTTCGAAGTGCGTCGAGGAGTAGCTCTGGGTTCTCTACGTCCTCGAACCACTCTTGCTGAGGATCGTCGTGAGGCCGTGCAATCCGCACAACCTTCCCTTCGACCAACATTTTTTGCCCGTTGATTTCCACGCTCGTGCTAATTCTTTGCCGCGGCGGCTGGGGCCCAGCGCCTTAAATTACATCATTATCGTGCATTTTCGGCAATGCGCCAAAGCACCTGAACAATGTGGCGGAAAGGGGAAGGATTCGAACCTCCGATATGGCTTCAACCGTATAGCAACCCTTGCGAATCACTGCCTTAGATCACTCAGCTACCTTTCCAACAGAAGATACCGCTAAGCCAACGTTTTCCAATCAATTTGGGATTCACGTCGGCCGTCCTGCAACGCACTTCGCAACTTCACCGATACAAGTCGTATTTTCTAAAGAAGTCCTCGAGTCAAAGTCAAAATCTATGAGGCACCAGCTTGCTGGAAGCCTGATAATTGACCGTTTGTCGGATTTGCACACAACGACGGCCTCCTATACGACCGGCTGGCACGTAAGCATTGCTCGACCATCACCAGACTAAACAGAAGCTTGTGGTTGTCCTGGCGGCCGGATTGGTGACCTTCGAGGAGTGTTCGCACGGGTTTAGGGTTAAGTAAGCCAAACATGAGAGAGCTTTCATCCAAGAGCACTTCTTGAAGCTCGCCGGTAAGTGATGAGTGGAACCAGTCGTCCACGACGTTTACGGCAAAACCGCGTTTCTTTCGCTTCAAGATACGAGATGGCAAGTAACGTTCGCAAACTCGGCGGTGCAGCCATTTNCGACTGCCATTACGNACCTTGAATCCTGCGNCAAGCCGCTGNNCGTACTCTACCACCGTCCGATCCAAGTATGGAACGCGGACTTCGAGACTGTGTGCCATGGAGAGCTTGTCCGCGTACATGAGAAGCTCGTCAGGCAGCGAGGAGCGAATTTCAAGAAGCTGAAAACCACCCAGTTCATCTGTGTGCGCCATTTGTGGAATCAGACCGCGCCAGTATTCAACGAGCTCATCGCCATTTCGCCTCGGAAGTGTATCATCCCGAAAGAGTCCGTCTATGATGCGTGCTGGCGCTAGAGAAAAAACGTGCTGGTAGCGCTTCATTCTATCCAGCGTTCCCAGCGATGAGACACCGCGCTTCAATGTTTCGTTACGAGGCAATCGATCGACAGCGAAGCCGACCGAGGAACGAATAGCGCTTGGCAGCCAACGCCACCAATTACCATAATGAACGCCCAAATGCCGTTTGTAGCCGCCGAACAATTCGTCCGGCCCCTGGCCCATCAGAGCGACCTTGACGTCCTGTCGCGCCCGTTGCGAGACGAAATACATTGGGACTATGGAAGAAGACGCGATTGGCTCTTCCAGACATTCCACGATCTTTGGAAGTGATCGTTCGAATTCGGCCTGGTCGAGCTTAACCGGCACGTGAACAGCGCCCAAAACACCGGCTGTCTCCTTTGCATCGGCCAGCTCGTCATCTTCGAAACTCTCTCCGTAACCTACAGTAAATGCTGGCCATGGCCCGCCTTGTTCGTTCATCAGACCCAGAAGCAAGCCTGAGTCGAGGCCGCCACTAAGAAGTATTCCCACGGGGACATCGCTCAGCAGATGTCGTCGAACCGCACCCCGATACAATTCTAAAAGTTCTTCCCTGGCTTCTTTGTCTTCTTTTGGATTTGAAAAGGGAACTGGCGTGTAGTTGTACCAACGTTCTTCGCGGCATCCTCCTCGCTCAAAAACCAGCATCGTCCCCGGCGGGAGTTTCCGGATACCCTGGAATATGGTTAAGGGAGAGGGCGTATAGCGAAACCGAAGAAAGAGATTGAGTGCGACTGGATCAACCTCCGGCTTGGAGTCTTGTGCTGCGAGAATCGGGCGGATTTCCGACCCGAACGTGAGTTGTCCGCTTGTAATCCGGTAATAAATCAATTTGATGCCCATGGCATCGCGTGCCACCACAAGCCGCTGCTTCTTAACATCCCAGATGGCCAGACCAAACATTCCGTTGAGATGATCCAAAACTTCAGCGCCCCATTCCTTGTAACCGTGAATAATCACTTCGGTGTCGGAATTCGTTCTAAACTCATGGCCCTTGCTTTGCAGCTCAGCACGCAGTTCCCTGTAATTGTAAATCTCGCCGTTAAAAATGACCCAGACTGTTTCCTCGGCATCAGACATCGGCTGATGACCTCCGGCCAAATCAATGATGGAAAGCCGTCGGAAACCGAGTCCGAGCGGCCCGGAAATCAAGTAGCCTTCGTCGTCCGGTCCGCGATGCCGAATCGAGTCGGTCATTCGCCGGATCGTTGCCGGTTCCACCGGCTCGTTTCGAGCAAAGTTAAACTGGCCGCAAATACCGCACATGGTTTTAGTTCAGAGGTCGGAGATCAGAAATCAGAAGTCTGAAGGTAACAGAAATTTCAGAAATAAGAAGTAAGAGCCCAAGCATCAGGTGTCGGGGGAATTTTAGAGGTCGAAAATCAGAAGTCAGAGATCAGCGAAAGCCAGGATTGGCTGGACAGGCATGAGCCAACTTGGCATCTGATGTGCAATCGTTCGAGATCATTATGCAAATAAGATCAGCTACGGATCTGATAGTTTATCAAAAAGCGTACGCGCTCGCGATGGATATTTTCAAGGTTAGTAAGCGATTCCCCGTGGAGGAGAAGTATTCACTTATCGACCAAATCCGCCGCTCATCTCGATCTGTTTGTACAAATCTGCGAGAGGCCTGGGCAAAACGTAGGTATGAAGCGCATTTTGTGAGCAAGCTGACCGACGCGGATGGCGAGAATGCTGAAACTGAAACGTGGCTCGATTTCGCATGTGACTGTGGGTATTTGCTAAAGCCGGAACACGCCAAATTAGTCGAGAAATGCCATGAAGTCGGTGCAATGCTCGGAAGCATGATCCAGAACCCTTCCTCCTTCATTCCGAAATCGTTGAGTGCAAGCGGGTGATTTCTTTCGTCTGAGCTCTGGCTTCTGACTTCTGACTTCTATGTTTCGATGTCTCGTGTAAGTAAAACGCGAGACTCCGAAACATTTGCGACTGCCCCCAGCGATGCATCGGAACGTTGTCCCAGCCCCAGTACAGACGACGGGAGCGGAGGGAACCGTCAGGCTTAATCCAATCTTTTAGAATCCCTTTAACGACCGTTTCCAGCGTTGTTTCCAATTGAGGGAAGCGGTCGCGCAGCAGAAGACACAGATTGATGCATTCGGCGCAATCATAAAGCTCGCGCTTGTAAACGGTCAGACGCGGCGCCTTGGAGAAAGGTTTTGGCAGCCCATTCTGATCAAAGAGATTGTTGAGATAATATTTAACGCCTTTGGTAAGGGCTTCCCCGCACGGTTTGTAACCAGTCAGAGCGTAAATCTTGGCCAGAGCCTTCATGACAAAGCAAGTGTGGAAGTGATCAACAAAGCCGCGCACTCCGTCCACTGCGTACGGCCAGGAACCGTCTGGATTCTGATTCTCACAAACGAAATTCAGATTCCGTTCTGCTCTTCGCCAGTATTCATCCTTCGATAAAACCCTTGAAGCGCTTGCCAGCAAGAATGCGCGATAAGCCGCGGCGTTTAGGACGCCCCCCTCACTGAAAGGGGTGTAAGAACAAGAACTCGCAGTCCTCGATGTCTGAAAGTCCTTTATGTCATTGCTTACATGTCGTGCAATCGATGCAAGAACCCGCCTAAATTCGTCCTGCGATTGCACCTCATTGACCTGGAGAAAAGCCTCATAAACGTAAGGCGTGGTCGTGATCAAAGGNGTTTGTGCTTTGATTGTGCCCCCNTGCCAAACCCAATCAAAAGGATACCCCCAGCAGTACTCATTGAATCCCCTGCAACGGCTCTCTCTCAGCACCGTCAGGAAGTGCATCGCTTTTTGCAGATAGACGGGATTCGCGGTCGTCTGATAGAGGAATGCGAATCCCATAGCGTAATGGGCATCAGCGATTGGGAACCGCATGCGGTGATGAAACAGGCGGCGCGCCGATGGCAGGAACGCTTCACAAAAGACCATCGGAGCAACGGCAGCGGTCCCGATAAGGCGGTTTCGGTAATAGAGCGACTTGGCGCGCCCGCCGATTGGGCCAGCATAAAAGCTTTGAAAATCCCAGGAGGTTTCACCGTAAGCCTCCAGCCATTCGGTGAAGTTCGACAAGATTTTTAGGATTCTGTCCGTAAGTTGATCGGGTGAATTCAAGTCCAATTGAAGAAATTAGAGATGGAAGGGGTGAGGCGAAGAACCGCGCAAAGTGAGTGCCCTGTCTGCCTATCCTGCCTCTTCACAAGCAAGTTACTTCGCAGAGCCAACGAACCTCAGTTTCGTCGTCGTGACATAATTATCGCGTAGCTCACAAAGGTAGCGCCTTAGCATTGTCTTGGCTTTGTAGGACGCGGTCTCCTCGCATTGCCCATTGCCATCGAGATCGCGAAATTTTATCGCAATTATTCTATTCTCGCCGGGATCGACTTCGACTTCAAAATCGATGCGGCCATTGTGGAAATTCCAAACCATCTCCTCTGAGCCAACGCGAACTTCTTTGATGCCTGATGGTTCAGATTCGCGTCTTCGAATCAAATAGCGCTTCCGCCGCCCAGAGCGATTCTCAATTCGCAACTCTGTGCCGTACATTTCTAATTCTACTACGTCCGGCGAAACTTCCCTTTGCCGGTAGCTCCGCCTCACCACCTCACCCAAACTACTCCATGTCAGCGGACATTTGAGAGCGTTCAGGCCCTTGATAAAGTCAATCAGGCGCGCGCAGTGGTCACTACAGTAGTCGTGATGGATCAGCATTATCGCGGGTTTACCAAGCATAACATCGAAGGCGAAGTTTGCGATCCCCTCCCATGGATACCTCCTGGTAAAGATTGGAAAGTCACTGTAACCCATAACTGCAATATCCCAAAGCTCCGAAATTGTGACTACGCGCGGCTGTGAATCCGAACTAATGACGTCACTATTAACAGCTGCGATTAGACCGCTATGCTTCAACGCGCTCATGGCGGCTTCCGAGAAAATACCTTGGGGGAACACCATGACGCGATCGTGACAAATTCCCGTGATTGATTCGTGACGATTCATTCGGTCGAGCGCTTCCCGAGTCTTCCAATAAAGGCGCCCCCGGTCAGCGCCGCCAAATTCTGCCTTGGTATGATCGCAACCGTGAACCGAAACTGAGTAATTGTCGGGGTTTTCTTTAAACAGCCGAACGACCTGTGGAGCGCTTCTTCGCCAGTTCCAAGGAATGAAGGCGATGTTCGTGGAGAACTTGTGCCGCTTCATCAGAGACAGAAGCTCTTGAAAGTTGACGAAGCCATGAGTTGGCTTCAATACAGGATCGTCGATCACCAAGCAGGCGTTAGTTTCCGGAGCGTTCCAGCAGGCGTCGCTGAACGCCCATTTTATGTAAAGAACAAGAGGCACGGCGTTGAGGAAATGCTCTCGAACATCAAAATTTTGCGACGTCAGTTCTGCATCAATGTCGATGATCTCCTTAGAGGTGGAAAAAAAGACAGGCACCCCGTTGTATTCAAGCTTTAAGAAAGTCCCGCCATGACCGAGCGAAATGATGTTGATTGTACTCTCTTTGGGTGTGTTGAAAATGAGACTGGTATCAAAATCAGCTTTCGAAGCGGCGGTTCGCACCCCTGCCATCACCTTACAAAAGTCATCCAATTGATCCGACACGGTGAGATCTCCGACTCCGGGATTGATCTTAGAGATTACGATGCCGTTATCTCCGGTAAGTCTCCGTATCAGCTTTCGTAAAATTTCGGAATCATCGCCAGCGTAGACAAACGCGGAATGAACTTGCTCCTCCCAGAACTGCATGAAGGCTGGATCGCGTTCCAAGTCGTTGAGCAATTGTAGGAGCGTATCTGAAGTGGACATCAACCTACACTTAGATGAGCTTTCGCGATCCGCGCCGTTGTGCGCCAAAAGCTTCGTTGTGGTCAAAGCGCGCCAAGGTACGCCAAAGAAGCCCAGTATCCTGGCGATCTTCTTGCCTTCTATCGATAGGCCAGGGTTATCTAACAATATCGCTTCCTGCTTCCTCATGACAAAAGGTGCTTAGTAGTGTCGGCCAGTCCACGAAGTCCATGACCCCGCACACGCGCCAAAGCCTTCATGAATCCAAGGACGCAAGACATCGAACGATCGAGAAGCCCAGCTCTTCTTCCAACCATGTCAATTGCGCCGGCCAATGGATGGACGCCCTAATGGCCGCAGTGAGCGCAAAAACTGCCCCATGTTTGTCTTTTCGCCCAACGCTACTCCACAGGTGGCAATAGCACGGGCGGGATTTCCTTGCACCACGGTCATTGGCCGGACCGATGACGACACAACGCTCCCCGCGGTGACCACAGCCCCACGACCGATTGTTACATTTGGGAGAATGATGGCACCCGGGCCTATGAATGTGTCGTCCTCGATCGTGATTCCTTGCGGTCCGCGGAAGTGGGCAATCAGCATAGCGCGGACACTGATTATTACGTTGTTCCCGACGGAGATCAGATCCGGGCGCGATGTATCCAACAGCACTTGATATCCGATCCAAACGTTCTGACCGATCTTCACGCCGCGCCAGCGATGAAGTCGCACTCTCACTGATTTCGCTCCCGGCGCGTGAAACGCAATGAGTTGCAAAATACGGTCTTTAGCCGGTCTTATCTTCGAGAGCACTGGGGTTCCAAATCATGGCAGGCTGCTTGCACCTTAAGGTTGATNTATTCAAAATTACTATCAGCGCGGGTCTGCTCTCACAAACAGATCTAACTTGATCGGGGTTCTGACTAGTACCTAGCCTAATCTGACGAGTCGTTAAAAAGGAGCTTGATCTCACAGCCCAACTACAAAACTGACCGGCCGTCAAACCAAGAACGCATTGAAGTAAACGAAGCACGCCTTTTCTGCATCAAACAACAGCGCTTTGTTAATTAGAGGCGAGCATCAATGCCGGGGTCGCGCATAGACTTAAATGCTGGCAAGCAATTCAGACGGATTTTCCTCAGCCGACTTTTTCGCGAGCGTGCCGCCGTTGTCATGGACGAGGTGTATTGCAGGGGGCAAAGGATAGGCTTGCCCAGCATCCCACACAAAGATATTGCCATCGCGGCAGGCCAAGCCGGACTTTTCGAAGAAGTCATAACAAGGCTTGTTTTTCCCCGTTTGATGGTAGTTAGCGTAGACTTCCTGAACCCCCGCCGAGCGCGCCCAGTTGATGCCTACATGCAGCATTGCTTCTTCAATTTTACGGCCCATTACTCTGCAACTGAGCACAAAATCGATAATCGTCGCCCGTAAACCATCGATCTCAATAGTAAGAATTCCAGTTAACCCGGAATCGCCAAATCTGTCCGAAACGCGGAAGGTCCACGCCCGCCGTGTCTTTTCCCGAAGCCACGCCTGGAACTCCGCCTCAGACATTCTGCGGGTGGAAAGATTCATCTGGTTTGTTTTGTTCAGCAACTGCGCCGCTCTGGGAAGGTTTGCTTGATTGAGTTCCTCAACCCTTACACCGGTGTTGAGGGTTGCGAGCCATTCCTCTAAATTGCCCAAATCAATCTTGGACTGCTTTCGTTCCCGATCTACTGCCGACATTCGAGAACGTTGCCGATCTTCCTCTGTTATCCACGGGCGGTCGAAACAATCGAGGGACAGCAGGGCTTGAGGATAAAGTCGCTTATCTGACGGCCACTCTGGCACAAAAAGCCCGGGTAAGGTCTCCCGAACGCGCGCTCTCTCGACCGCGCTGTCGTCAATAAACACAGCAGAATCGAGACCAAGGTTTAGCTCGTTCATCAAAGCATGAATGTTTTCCGCCTTGTCACGCCAATTGATTCGCCAACCTGCGAAGTCATCCAATTTGAGTACCATTTCAGGGTGTTTCGCAATCGCTTCCATTGCGACTGACTCTTCGTTCTTACTCACGATGGCAAGCAGGATTCCTCGCCTGGTAAGCGCCTTTAATTCACGCTGAAAATCGACCAGCGCTTCGCCAGCAGGATCGTGTCCTCCCAACGTAAGACCTTCCCAACCTGCGTCTCCAACAATACCGCCCCATAGGACATCATCTAGATCCAGAAGCACAATCTTCTTAGCTTGCCCGTTTAGGCCTCGAAGTGCAGCTTTGATGTCCCGAGCGGCCGCTTTGAACACTTCATTGGAGAACGGTATTTTACCAAGGTACCATAGCCTGTAGTTGAACGCAGCAGGGCCCCCAAGCTGTATCCATTTGTCTCCCCAAAGGGGGTGAATAATTGGCGCGCCTGCGAGCGATTCTAACAATCTTACATTTATTCGCATCAACGCTCTAGCCCCTCCACCGCTCGCAGCGAGATCCAACAGCCCCTGCGTCTGGTGAAATGGAGGAATGACCCAAGTCGGAACAAACATGGCTCTTGTCCGCTTACTTGCTCTTAGCAGAGCGGCCGCGTAAGAGTCTACTTCTCTGTTCAGATCCTGGTCACTCACGGGAGAGCAGCTCAGCAAATCCCCGAAGGTTTGCAGAACGCCTTCGGGTCGAGTCCAAGCGACAACAAAATCCGGCCGTTCTCTCCAAATAGGTGCAGCGTCGTCAAGCAACGTCTGAGACACTTGTCCATAGCACACGCTAACTGACTCGATCGCTGGCGCATTCAGCTCCTTCTTCAAGTAAGAAGCTAGATTCTCAATATTGAAATCAGATATAAGTAGGCCTTTCATTTCGCCTGCAAAATGCTTCCGAGCCGCACCGGACGCTCTTCTTAGGAGTAAAGTTATTCTCTTACAGCGCAGTCTCGTTCAGGCGCTGTAATAAGGAATCTGCAAATTTTCCCACGTTTTCAAGCACGCCATTTTCTTGGGAGGATCTGTCCACCAGAGGGAAGGAGATGCCGTATTTGTCCGCACATTTTTCTTCAACCAATGCGACAAAGTTTACAAATCCCAGCGAATCCAAGCCATCGGGGCGTCCAAAGAGCGTCGTGTCCAACGACTTGCGAAGTTGAGCGTCGCTTGGCAATTGCTCATTTACCTCTTCAAGACTCTTATAGATGATATCTACTAACTCGTCTTTAGTGGGTTTCATCTATCATTAGCGAAAAATTGTCCACCTTTTTAAACCTTAGGATCGACCGAAAGATAGCCCTTAATTTCTGCATCTGTTCCCGCCGATGAAAGCGCATTAATTCAGGCGTCACACACCGTTCCACCCGACGAATTGCAGCCCAGCAATAACCCGACAGCAAAGCTAGACCATCAATGAGAACCGGCGGCTTTGTCATCCATAAGCTACTCGAAAAAGTTGCCAGAGAGGAGATCCTCCGATCTAGACGATCGCCGGACTTGATCCGTAAGAGCATAACGCTCTTCTACTGGAAACTGTTTAGANGTTTCGAAGACTTCCTGCTGAAGTTCAAATACCAGCTTGTAAACCCGCAAGTCCTTAAAGCTCGATATCCTTTCAGGCATTGCTACGGGATTTTGCTATTTTGTACGCTGCTGTTTTTCCACGTTTTCAGACTCTGTCATCCGTCGTCTGTCATCTGTCGTCATTAGCCCACGATCTACCTTCGTATTCAGACCAACGGCAGCGAGCGTCGGTGAAGCATGCTCGGGATAGATCTGGGCGAAAACCTCGTCCATGATTCGAGCGGTTAAAATGATCTCCCGATAAGGAATGGCTGGCGGACCCCCCGTGCGGATACTGTTATAAAAGCGTTCAATTAGTTCCTTCATTCCAAAGTCTTGATAAAGCCGCTGACGAATGAAATTGGTGACGTTCAGCCTCAGATTTCTAAAGTATTCGCGAGCGTTCTTCAACGGTGGAATGAAATACGTCAGATAGCTCTTATACGACGCCCCTGGGCTCCTGATCAGAGTACCAGTCAGAATGTCCACCATTAGCGAGTTACACGGGCCGTAAATTCGGAGCCGATTCAAGGCCGGCTTGAACTGAGTGGAAAAGCAAAACAGTGCTGTGGTCTCCTGTTTGTCCCGGAGGAGCACTCTCAGTTCGTCCATCAAATCGGACCCGCCACTGTGGCTGAG
>Ga0065715_10000329_pt1 | contig 15916 bp, 14 predicted proteins | sample MisBulReplicate1_FD_59102 | JGI IMG/M metagenome (GOLD analysis project Ga0065715, IMG submission 59102) | Miscanthus rhizosphere microbial communities from Kellogg Biological Station, MSU, sample Bulk Soil Replicate 1 : eDNA_1 v2 (version 2) | ecosystem: Host-associated > Plants > Roots >...
CGACACGCTGTTCCAGCCGTTCCGCGGGTCCTTTGCCCGTGGTTCCGGTCTCGGCCTCGCCATCGTCCACCGCATCGTGAGCGACCATCGCGGAGAGGTGCGGGTGGAGTCTGAAGTGCGAAAGGGCACGAAGGTGACGGTCAGGCTGCCGGCAGGATCAGGGGACCGGGATCAGGGGCCAGGGGCCAGGGGCCAGGGCGCCCCCATCGCTCTGCCGGCGTGAACGCCATGCCGATAAAGAGTTATCAGGAACTGTTCGCCTGGCAGAAGGCCATGGACCTGGCCGAAGAGACATATCACGTTACACGCGACTTCCCGGTAGAGGAGCGATTTGGTCTCACTTCGCAGTTACGGCGAGCCGCCGTCTCGATTCCCTCAAACATTGCGGAAGGGCACGAGCGTGGCTCTACGAGCGACTATGTCCGATATCTTCACATAGCGAAGGGTTCATTGGCCGAGGCGGAGACTCAAATCCTTTTGGCGACTCGCTTGAAGTTCCTGACCGGCAAGACGACGGGTTCCTGGCTGACGGGCGCGTCGGAAGTCGGTCGTCTGCTGAATGGCCTCGTGGCCTCGCTCAAGGGGCGACGATGAAAGCCGCATCCTCCAAACTGACCCCTGGCCCCTGGCCTCTGGTACCTGGCGACCGCGAAGAGCGCAGGGCGGGGCACGCACTCCGCATTCTGGTCGCGGACGACGAGCGCTCGATGCGGGAGCTGCTGGCGATCGTCCTGAAGCGCGAGGGGTACGAGGTGATCGTCGTCGAGAACGGGCAGGCGGCGCTCGACGTCCTCGCGAAGGGTGCGGTGGATCTCGTCATCTCGGACATCAAGATGCCCGACATGAGCGGCGTCGAGGTGCTGCGGGCGGCGAAGGCCGCCGACGCGTCGCTGCCCGCGATCATGATGACGGCGTTTGCAAGCACCGAGACGGCGGTCGAGGCGATGCGGCTCGGCGCGTGCGACTACCTGATCAAGCCGTTCGACGTCGACGAGCTGAAGCTGAAGGTGCGGGAGAAGGTCGAGGCGCGACAACTGCGGCAGGAGAACGTGCTGCTGAAGCGCGCGCTCAACCAGCCGCACGTGATGGCCGGCATCATCGGCCGCAGCTCCGCGATGCTCGCCGTGTTCGACCTGATCGAGTCGGTGGCCAAGACCACCAGCACGGTCCTCGTGACCGGCGAATCGGGCACGGGCAAGGAGCTGGTCGCCCGCGCGCTGCACTTCCACTCGCTGCGCCGCGATCGGCCGTTCGTCGCGCTGAACTGCGGGGCGCTGCCCGAGACGCTGCTCGAATCCGAGCTGTTCGGCCACATGCGCGGCGCCTTCACGGGCGCGGAATCGACCAAGAAGGGCCTGGTCGAAGTGGCCGAGTTCGGGACGATCTTCCTCGACGAGATCGGCGAGATGACGCCGATGATGCAGGTCAAGCTGCTGCGTGTCCTGCAGGAGCGGAAGTTTCGCCGCGTGGGCGGGACCGAGGAGATCAGCGCCGACATCCGCGTGGTGGCGGCGACCAACCAGGACCTGCCGAAGCTCGTCTCGGAAGGGCGGTTTCGCGAGGACCTCTACTACCGGATCAACGTCATCCCGATTCAGCTGCCCGCGCTGCGGGAGCGGCGCGAAGACATCCCGCTCATCGCCGAGCACTTCCTCGCGAAGTACCGCGAGCAGATGGGGAAGACCGTGACCGGCGTCACTCACGAGGCGATGGTGCTGCTCGAGCGGTACCACTGGCCGGGCAACATCCGCGAGCTCGAGAACGTGATCGAGCGGGCCGTGGCCCTGGAGCGGACGCCGGCGATCCTGGCCGAGAGCCTGCCGCCGCAGATCCGGGGTACCATTGATCCGACCTCCCCGGCGCCTGGAGACGTGGCGTCGCTGCCCGAAGCCGGATTCGACCTCGAACAGCACGTCCAGAACGTGGAACGGCGCTACCTGGCGCAGGCGCTGGAGCGGGCCGGAGGGGTGCAGGTGCGGGCGGCGGAGCTGCTCGGCATGAGTTTCCGCTCGTTTCGCTACTACGCGAAGAAGTACCGCCTGAAGTAGGCAGTCTTTGGCGCACCCCCGCGGATCGCGGTCGACATTTTCTGCCAAACGCGGCTGACAGGGATTGTCGGTGGGCCGGCATCCTCATGGAGACGTGCCAGCCAAACGTGCCCGTCGGACGTCAGATAAGTCGAGTGATCGCAAGGCGATGAGTGGGTTCCCGAGGGGAGGCCGGCGAGCTGGCACCCCGGTTGCTTTTCTCCCGGACGTCGACGGCCGCCAGATGTCCTGGCGACCAGACGGCGGCTGTCAACAGCCCCGCATGAATCAAGGGTTTCGGTCCGGAAGATTAACGGAACAACGAGGAGAGACATGGTCATGAAGCTGCGCAACCAGAAGGGTTTTACGCTCATCGAGCTGCTGATCGTCGTGGCGATCATCGGCATCATCGCCGCCATCGCGGTGCCGGGCCTGCTCCGCGCCCGGATGTCGGGTAACGAGACGTCGGCGATCGGGTCGCTGCGCGCCATCCACAGCAGCGAGACGAACTTCTTCGCCAACTGCGGCGCCAACAACTACGCCGACTCGCTGGCGGGTCTGTTCATTCCGGCGTCGGCCGGCGGCGACGCCTTCATCAGCGCCGACCTGTCGACCGACCCGGCGCTCAAGAGCGGCTACACCGTGGCGATGACGCCTGGCACGGCGACCACGCCCGCGCTGGTCTGCAACGGCACGACCACGGCGGCGACCTTCGCGGCGACTGCCGACCCCATCACGCAGGGCAGCACGGGTGAGCGCCACTTCCACATCAACGGCTCGGGCGCGATCTACTGGGACATGGCCGCCATCACGGCCGCCCAGATCGGTGCGCCGGCGTCGGGTCAGATTCTCCAGTAACGCTCTCGGTTGCACCACAAGCGGGGAGGTTCGCGCGAGCGGGCCTCCCCGTTTCCTTTTTGGACAGCTTCACGTACCATCGCTTCTGCATGACCCGTCGCACGGGCCTGTCCCTGCTGCTGCTGGCACTGCTCGCCCTGGGCGCCTCGTCGGCCGCCGCCGTCATCCACTACCACCTGCTGCTCGATCGCACGTATCACAGCGCCTGCGACATCAACGCGACATGGAGCTGCTCGCAGGTCTACGAGAGCCAGTACGGCGCGTTTCGCGGCGTGCCGGTGGCGGTCGGCGGCGTGATCTGGGCCGCGTCCGTGACGCTTCTCGTGGTGGCCGGGCTGGCGCTCGGACGGCGTGCGGCGGACTTCGCTGCGCGAGTGCCCGGGTACGTCTTCGCGCTCGCGGTGCCGGGCCTCTCCGTCGTCCTCTATCTCGCGTATGCGTCGCTGTTCGTGCTCAAGACGTACTGCATCTTCTGTCTCATCACATATGTCGCCGTCGCCGGCATCTTCCTGGTGTCCGGCGCGGCCGCGGATGGATCCATGACCGATCTCCCACGCAACGCCCGTCGTGATCTCACGTCGCTCGCTGGCTCCCCCGTTGCCCTGCTGGTCTCGGGCCTGTTCGTCGCGGGCGCGGTGGCGCTCGTCGCGCTGTTCCCGCGTCAGGTGGACGCCACTACGGCGGTGGCCGCCGCGCCGGCGCCGCTCAGCATCGAACAGCAGACCGAGTTCGACCGCTGGTACGAGTCGCTGCCCCGCGTGCCGGTCGCCGTGCCGACCGACGGCGCGAAGGTGCTGATCGTCAAGTTCAACGACTACCAGTGCCCGCCGTGCCGGATGACATGGGAACAGTACAAGCCAGTCATCGCCAAGTACCAGGGCATGTACCCCGGCAAAGTGAAGTTCGTGACGAAAGACTTCCCGCTGGATCCCGAGTGCAACCTGAACACACCGCAGGGCATGCACCAGTCGTCGTGCGAAGCCGCCGCCGCCGTCAGGATGGCGCGGGCCAAGGGCCGGGCCGAAGCGATGGAGGAGTGGCTGTTCGCCAACCAGCCGCAGCTCACGCCGGAGCTGGTCAAGCAGGCGGTGCGCAGTGTGGGCGGGGTCACCGACTTCGACACCCAGTACCCCAGGGTCCTCGAGCTGGTGAAGAGCGACATCGCCATGGGCGCCGCGCTCCAGGTGCACGCCACTCCCACGTTTTTCATCAACGGGGTAAGGATTCCGATCGTCAAGGCCGAGTACTTTGAGCAGGCGATTGCTTACGAGCTGAAGCATTGACTTGGCGGAACTGAAGTTCGGCCCTACGTCTACCCGCGCCGAATCAGTCGCAGGGCCGAACTCCAGCTCGGCCGGACATGGCTCGTAAGGGTCGCCGTACAGGCATGAGCGCTGCGATCGAGACCGACGAACTTACCAAGGACTACAAGGTCGGCTTCTGGCGGCCGAGGCCCTACCGGGCTCTCGACCGCCTGACGCTCGCCGTCGAGCCCGGCGAGGTGTTCGGCTTTCTCGGGCCGAACGGCGCCGGCAAGACCACGACGCTGAAGCTGCTGATGCAGCTGGTGTTCCCGACGTCCGGCCGGGCCGCCATCCTCGGACAGCCCGTAGGCGACCTCGAGGTGCGACGGCGGATCGGGTACCTCCCCGAGAACCCGTACTTCTACGACAACCTGACGGCGGAGGAAGTGCTGACCTACTTCGCGTCGCTGTTCGGGTACGCCCCGGCCGACTGCCGCGCGCGAGCCGGGCGGCTGCTCGACGAGGTCGGCCTCGGCGCCGAGCGGCGCCTGCAGCTCCGGAAGTACTCGAAGGGGATGATCCAGCGCGTCGGGATCGCCCAGGCCCTCATCAACGATCCCGACGTGATCTTTCTGGACGAGCCCATGTCGGGGCTCGATCCGCTCGGCCGGCGTGACGTCCGCGCGCTGATCCTCAAGCTGCGCGACCGCGGCACGACGATCTTCTTCAGCTCGCACATCCTGTCGGATGCCGAATCGCTCTGCAGTCGCGTGGCGATCGTCGCCGGCGGACGGCTGGCCACCGTCGGCCGCCTGCAGGACATGGCCGGCGTGGAGATTCGCGGCTGGGAAATCGTGATGACGGGCGTGCCCGCGAGCCTGCTCGCGACCCTCGACAACAGGGGCATCAGGGCCACTTCGGTCGCGGAAGGCCGGTACACGTTCGAGCTTCCGGCCGGTGCGCGGCCTGAGCCGTTCGTCGCGGAGCTCTCGGCGTCTGGTGCGGCGCTGCTGTCGGTCTCGCCCCTGCACACCACGCTCGAGGAAGTCTTCGTGCAGCAGGTGGCGAAGGCCGGATCCGCGCGGCCAGGAGCGCTATGAACGTCGCGACGCTCCGCCGCATCGCGTTTGCCGTGTTCCGCGAGTCCGTCCGCGACCGCGTGCCCTACAGCCTGGTCGGCTTCGCGCTGCTCGTGATGGGCGCCTCGTACCTGATCGGCCAGGTCACGGCGGGGCAGGACGTGAAGATCATCAAGGACCTCGGCCTCGCCGCGATGTCCATCTTCGGACTGTTCATCGCGGTCTTCATCGGCATCGGCCTGGTGTCGAAGGAACTGGAACGGCGCAGCATCTACAGCCTGATCGCCAAGCCGGTGCGCCGCTCGGAGCTGATCCTCGGGAAGTACGCCGGCCTCGTCTTCACTATTGCCGTCAACGTCGCGGTAATGACCGCGGTCTGGTACCTCGTGCTCGGCTACATGTCGTGGATGGAGACCGAGGCGTTCAAGCAGAGCTGGGAGGCGCCGGCCACCGACCCGCGGATGCTCGTCGCGGTGTACCTGATCGTCATCCAACTGATGCTGGTCATCGCTATCGCCTTGTTCTTCTCCACGTTTGCCGAGCCGCTGTGGGCCGCGGTGTTCACGCTGGCCCTGTACGTCGCCGGACACTTCAGCGCCGACCTGAAGCACTTCGAGGTCGTCGTCGGCGACTCGCCGCTGCGGTTCATCACGACCGGCCTGTACTACCTGCTGCCGAACATGGCGATGTTCGACGTCAAGAACGCGGTCGTCCACGCCCAGCCTGTGCCGCCGGCTTACGTTGGCGTGGCGACGGCATACGGCGCGTGCTACATCGTGGCGCTGGTCGCAGCCGCCGTCTGGATCTTCGGGCGGCGGGACTTCAAGTAGATCGCGTGCGCACGGCCCTGATCGCCCTCATCGTCGCCGCCGGCCTCGCAAGCGCGATTGCGCTGCAATCGGCCCGCGACCGCTGGTTCCCCGAGGTGGCCTCACCCGTCGACGAGATCTACTTCACCTCCGGCGAGGCGCTAGGGCGCATGGCGCTGTCGTACAAGTCGCTGCTGGCCGACGTTTACTGGATCCGCGCGGTGCAGTACTTCGGCGGCACGCGTCTCGACTGGAAGAACGGCGTGGTGCCGGCGCCCGGCAGCGGCCGCTCCAGCTACGACCTGCTCTACCCGCTGCTCGACGTGGCGACGACGCTCGATCCCTCGTTCAACATCGCGTATCGCTTTGGCGCGACGTTCCTGGCCGAAGGCTATCCCAACGGCCCGGGCCGGCCGGACCAGGCCGTGGCGCTGCTCGACAAAGGCTTCGCGAACAACCCCCGCAAGTGGCAGTACCTCTACGACAAGGCCTTCGTCTACTACTGGGCCGTCCGCGACTACCGGCAGGCCGCGCACTGGTTCGCCGAGGCCGCGAAGGTGCCGAACTCGCCGGCGTGGATGCCCGGCCTGGCGGCATTCATGATGGGGCAGGGCGGCGATCGCCGCAGCTCGCGCTTTCTCTGGCGGCAGTTGCGTGACACCGCCGAGCAGAAGTACGTGCGCGAAAACGCGGAGTTCCATCTGCAGCAGCTCGATGTCGCTGACGTCGCCGACCGGTTGACGACGCTGCTCGGGCAATACGTCTCGCAGACCGGCGATCGCCCCACCAGCTTCGAGCCGCTGATTCGCGCCGGCTGGCTGCGCGGGCAACCGACGGATCCCGACGGTGTTCCCTTCACGATCGACCCGACGACGACCAGGGCGAGGCTGGACCGGCCATCGAAGTACGCGCCCCTCCCCGACGAGGGAATGCCTCCGCCGCCAGACGCCGCTCCGCGGCAGGCGCCGTCCCGATGAGCGATCCGACCTTCGCGGGCCTGCTCGGCGTCCTCGGGCTGCTGGTGGGCTCGTTTCTCAACGTCTGCATCTACCGCCTGCCGCGGCGCGAAACGATTCTGTGGGGACGCTCGCACTGCCCCCATTGCGGGCGCCAGATCCGCGCGTGGGAGAACGTGCCGGTCATCAGCTGGCTATGGCTCCGAGGCCGCTGCGCCGGCTGCCAGGCGCCCATCTCGCTGCAGTATCCGCTCGTCGAGCTCGCGACCGGGATCGTCTTCGCCGCCACCGCGTGGCTCCTCGGGCCGACGCTGCTCCTGATCCCGCGCCTGCTGTTCGGCGCGGCGATGATCGTGCTCTTCATGATCGACCTGAACGAGCGCATCCTGCCCAACGTGATAACACTGCCGGGCATCGTCCTCGGGCTGCTGTTCGGCCTGATTGGGCCGCCCGGCTTCCGCGATGCGCTTATTGGCGCCGTGGCGTGCAGCCTGACGCTCTGGGGTGTGGGCGAAGCGGTCAGCCGCGCGCTCGGCAAGGACGCGCTCGGGTTCGGCGACGTGAAGATGGTGGCGATGATGGGCGCGTTCCTCGGCTGGAAGGTCACGCTGGTGGCGCTCTTCATGGCGTCGCTTCTCGGCAGCCTGATCGGTGTCGCGCTGGTGGCGATCACCCGCAATCGCGATTACCTCATCCCGCTCGGCTCGTTCCTCGCCATCGGCGCCCTCGCCGCCTCGGCGCTCGGCGACCCGCTGGTCGCCTGGTACGTCAGCCGGATGCTCGGGCAATGACGCCATGAGTCGCCAGGCCTACACCCTGATCGGGTTGACGGGCATCATCGGCGGCCTCATCGCCGTCCTCATGTTCGCCGTGCTGCGCTTTGCGGCCGCCGCGCGCGACGTGCGTCGCCACAATCGTGAGGGCGGCATGGAGAACGCGCTGCTGACGGCGGCGCTCGAGGACGCGATCACGCAGCTCAAGGCGCAGGAGCGTGCGATGGCGGCGCGGGCAGAGGCCTCCGAGCGGCTGAGCCTGCAAATCGTCGCGAGCCTCACGGCCGGCCTCGTCGTCGTCGATCTCGACGGCCAGGTCCGCATCGTCAATCCGTCCAGCCGGCGCCTGCTGGGGCTCCCGGACGGCCCGCTCGCCGGCAGCTTCCGCGACGTCCTCGGGAAGGCGTCGCCACTGGTGGCCGTCATCGACGAGTGCATGCGCGAGGGGCACCCGATCCTGCGGCGAACGCTGGAGCTGAACGACGCGCGCACTACCGTCACGCACCTCGGCGTGACGGTGTCACCGCTGGTCGGCGATGCCGGCGTGACGAGCGGCGTGATCTGCCTCTTCACAGATCTGTCGAAGATCGCAGATCTCGAAGACCAGCTTCGACTGAAGGACACGCTGGCCCGACTGGGCGAGCTGACCGCGGGACTCGCGCACGAGTTCAGGAACGGGCTGGCGACCATTCACGGCTACGCGCGCCTGCTCGATCTCGATGCCCTCGCGAACCCGCAGCGGACGTACGTCGAAGGCCTGCGCGCCGAGACCGACGCGCTGGGGCAGATCGTGACCAATTTCCTGAGCTTCGCGCGGCCGACGCAGCTGGCCGTGGCCCCCGTCGCCATGCAGCCGCTCGCCGGGCGCGTGGCCGATGACATTCGTGCAGACGCCGAGCGGCTCGGAGGACGCGTGGACGTCGGCGGCTCGTGGGCCACCGTCGATGGTGACGAGGTGCTGCTGCGCCAGGCGATCAGCAACCTGGCTCGCAATGCGATCGAAGCCTGTGAGGAAGCCGGCATCGTGCCGGCCATCCAGATCTACGGCGAGGTCGATCGCGAGGCGCGCCTTCTGCGCCTCCACGTCACAGACAACGGCCCCGGCATCGACGCCGCGCATCGCGAGCGCATCTTCCGGCCCTTCTTCACGACGAAGCAGAAGGGGACGGGCCTGGGCCTTGCCCTGGTGCAGAAGATCGTCGTGACGCACAACGGGCGAGTCCACGCGCTGCCCGCTCCCGGCGGGCAGGGCGCCACCATGTCGGTCACCCTGCCACTGGGGTCGGTCTAGCTTCCAGAACTGTTACCGAAGGTAGCAGTTTACCGCCACTCGATGCCGACTCCAGGCAGGAATCCAGGCTCGAACTCTCCGATTTAGCTTTTGCCGGTCAGTAACTTACCGGCTTCCGACGTAGCTGCGATGCGGCATGGCAATGACCTTGCCTCAGCAGTCACGGGACGCCTGAAGTCGCGTCCGCCAATTTGTCACGGCAGGACCCTATGGCCCGAGTCAACGGAGTACGCGGTTTCAGCCTCATCGAGGTCCTCCTGGTGGTGGCATTGCTTGCCACGGTCGGGGCGATGACGATCCCGCTCGTGCTCAATACCACCAACCAAATCAGGCTCCAGGCCAACGCGCGGCAGGTGGAGCGCGAGTTGCAGGGCGCACGCATGAAAGCCGTGCGTTCGAACCGAGCGATCCGCGTCCGCTTCAATTGCCCGACGACCGGGCAGTACCGCACTGTCGAACTGCTCGGCACCACGCAGACACCTGCGGCAGACGATGACGACTCGCGCGCGTCGGTGCGCTGCAGCTACTCGTCGTATCCGTACCCCGATCCCGATCCTGAGATCTCGGCGGTCCCGAACAACGACGGGCCGATCCAGACACTGCCCGACGGCGTGGGGTTCGGCAGCGACGTGCAAACCGTGGAGTTCTGGCCCGATGGCACCGCGCACGTCAATGCCGGCGGCACCACGCCCTGGCCGGTGATCCCCAACGACCAGTCCTTCACGGTGCTCGACATCCTGCACAGCAGCACCATCGTGACATCCATCGGAGTGAACGGCCTTGGCAAGATCACGCTTCACTGACGAGACGGGCTTCTCGCTCGCCGAGGTGATGATCGCCTCGCTGCTGCTCTGCGTCGGCCTGGTGTCGCTCGCGCAGCTGTTCGCGATCTCGACGCGCGGCAACGCCGCGGCCCGCTCGAACACATTCACCGTGATCCTCGCACAGCAGAAGATGGAGCAGCTCCGCGGTCTGACATGGGGGTTCGACACCGTTGGGCTTCCCCTCACCGACACATCGACGGACCTTTCCGCCGTCGGTACGCAGGCCGGCTGTCCGGCGCCATCCGGAGGGAGTGGGACTGGGCTCACGCCGTCGCCGGCGGGCGCCCTGGCCGCCAACACCGGCGGCTGGGTCGACTATCTGAACCCGAACGGATGCGTCTTGAGCGGTGGCGGGTCGCCACCACAGGGAACCATGTACATCCGGCGGTGGTCGGTGGAGCCGCTGCCCACGAACCCCAACAACACGCTGATTCTGCAGGTGCTGGTCTTCCGCAACAGCGACCGCGGCGATGCCGATGCAGGCAACGTCGCGCGTCTGCCCGAAGAAACGCGGCTCATGAGCGTCAAGACAAGGAAGATGAAATGACGGGCCGACTCACGATGACGCGCTCGCAGGCCGGCTTCACGCTGGTCGAGATGATGGTCTCGACGGCCGTGATGATGGTGATCGTCGCCAGCGTGTTCTCGCTGCTGAACCCGTCGTACGGCACCTTCCAGGCGCAGCCCGAGGTATCCGACATGCAGCAGCGGCTGCGCGTGGCCGCCGACACCATCCAGAAGGACCTGGTCATGTCCGGTGCGGGGATGTACTCCGGAGGCATGGTCGGGACGCTGGACGCGTACTTCTCGCCGCTGCTTCCGCACAAGGTGGGCACGATCAGCCCGGATCCCGCCGGGACATTCCATGCGAACCCGTTGTGTCCGACGGTTTGTGCCTCGGCGGTGACGATCATGTACGTGCCGACAACGACCGCGCAGACCACGATCAGGCAGGACATGCCGACGCCGTCCTCGGAAGTCAAGGTCGACGCGCAACCGGGCTGTCCGCTCAACGACCCGCTGTGCGGCTTCAAGAATGGCATGCGCGTTCTCATCATGAACCTGGACGGCGACTACGACATCTTCACGGTCACCAACGTCCAGGGTGATGCGCTGCACCTGCAGCATCGCGACGACAAGTTCACGACGGCGTACCCGGCCGGCTCGTTCATCACGGAGATTGTCTCCCACACCTACTACCTCGAAGACGACGGAAACACCACCTTCCGCCTGCGGCACTACGACGGCTTCCAGACGGATCTGCCGGTCGTGGACAACGTGGTGGATTTCCGGGTGGAGTTCTTCGGTGATCCGTCGCCACCGCAGGTGGTGAAGCCCGCGACTGACCCGGTCGGTCCGTGGACGACTTACGGTCCGCGGCCGCCGGAGCTTGGCGCCGACAACAAGAAAGACAACTGGTTGGCAGGTGAAAACTGCATCTTTCAGGTGGATGGCGGCACCGGACTCCAGGTGCCGCGGCCGGAGATCGTGACGCTCGGGCCGCCCAACGGTCCTCCAGTTGAGATGCCAGCCTCGATGCTGACCGATGGTCCGTGGTGCCCGTCCGACACCAACGCTGCCGGCAACGAGATGCCGAACAAGTACGACGCCGACATGCTGCGCGTCCGGCAGGTGCGCATCACTCTCCGCGTTCAGGTGGCCAACGCCGTGCTTCGCGGTCCGGCAGGCACACTGTTCCGGCACGGCGGTACCTCGCGCGGTGGCGAGCGGTACGTGCCGGACCAGGAGGTCCGGTTCGACGTGGCGCCCCGCAACCTCAATCTCGGACGCTGAACGGGAATGACCATGCGCCAAGGTTCCACGTCCTCCAGCGGCACCTCATCCACGCAGCATCCGCGCGGCGAGCAGGGCATCGCCCTCATCGTCGCGCTGCTGTCGATCATGCTGATGACGGCGCTCGGGATGGCGTTGATGCTCACCTCGCAGACCGAGACGCTCATCAGCGCCAACTATCGCGACAGCATGGAAGGGGCGTACGTCGCCGACGCCGGCATCGAGCGAGTCATGGACGACGTGTTGACGATTCCCGACTGGAACACGGTGCTCGCATCCCCAGACGGTGTCACCGCCGGAGTGACCTCGGGCTTTCACGACAGCTCGCCGAGCAGCGCGATCACCCTCCCGGATGGACGGACGATCAACCTGGCCAGGGCGACCAACATGATCAACTGCGCCAAGACCACGACTTGCTCGGACAGCGACATGGACACTTCCACCATCGATCGGCCCTGGGGCAAGAACAACCCGAGGTTTCGCCTCTACGCATGGGGTCCGGTGGACGATCTGATTCCCACATCGACCCTCAACTCGCCGTACTACGTTGCGGTGTGGATTGCGGATGACGCGGCTGATAACGACGACAACCCGTCCAAGGACGGCGATGTGCCCGCCAACGGCGCCGCGACGAATCCCGGCGTCGGGGTCCTCACGCTCCGCGCCGAGTCGTTCGGGCCCGGCGGCGCGCACCACGTGATCGAGGCGACCATCGCGAAGACGGACACGACGGAAATCGAACGAGGCTACACCGGCCAGCGTGGCCAGGACGAGCAGAACCGGCGCGCACGCAAGGCGGCCATCCAGACTCCGGGCGCAGGGCTCACCCGGTCGGAAATGACAGTGGGCGGCACACTCGCGCAGCAGTCCTTTTAGGCGTCATCATGCAGCACACTTCTTCTCTTCCACGAGTCGGGGCCGCGCGGCGCACGATGCTCCGCGTGGCTGTCGGTCTGATCGCCGCGCTTGGCATCGTCGGCGCGCCACGCACGGCGCACGCGCAGATCGATCCGCTCGCCATCATCAGGCGGAACCTGTCGACGACGACATCAGTGAGCTTCAAGACGCACGTGGTCGTCGCGATGGACACGTCGTTGCGCATGCAATTCGATGCCGACGGCAGTTACTACGACCCGTACGACTACACCACGGGCAATGTGTACGACACGATCCTCGGAATCAACAGCGCGGCCAGCAGGTACCGCCGCAAGTACACCGCACTGCAGTTCACGTCGACCGGGTCACCGAAATTCGAAACCTCCACGATTGCGGTGGTGGGGAACAACTCGGCAACCTCGTACGCAAATTTCTACGCGAAGTCGAGGCTGGGCGTTGCGAAGGCCGCGCTCATTCAGGCCGTCGGCGAAAACATCCTCTCCGCACGATTTGGATTCGTCGGCATGCGGCAGGGCAGCACGCCCGCGATTTCACAATTGAACGACGGGAACGTGCAGGACGACGACATTGCGCAGGCAGTGCCGACCGACACCGGTCTTCCCAGCAACTGGTATCTGACGCGGGGGAAAGTGAGTGCCGACAACGGTACCGCCGGAGCCTCTTCACCTGTCGCAAAGATTCAGGCGGATTCCAGCAACGCCAACAACGACCTTCTTACGCTGCTCAAGAAGTCGTTCACGACGAGTGGTGCGATCGTGCCTGCCGGCAACGACGGATCCGGACGCGTGGACGCGCCTCTCTCGAACCTGCTCACGGATCTCAAGACCGAGGCGACGCGCCTCATCACAGCCGACGCGTCGTGTCGCAACACGATTGGATTGCTGATTACGGGTGGAGGCGAGGGCAACTCGGCCACGCCTGGCACCGCGGCGTCAGCCGTGGCGACCGCTTTCAAGACGCTCTCGAGCCGGCGCGTGCCGATCTACGTGATTGCGCTGGCGCCGCCGGCATCGGCCGTGGCGGAGCTGCAGGCTATTGCAGCCAACAGCGGCGGCCAGTACTTCGAGGTGAGCTCGGCGGAAATCGCAGCGGCAGCGACGGCCGGCGTGCCCGTGCCGAAGGTGGTCCGCGCCATCGATCTGGCCGTGCAGCACGGCATGGCGAACCCGAGCGATGTGAACACGGCGCCCACCGCGTCACTGCCGTATGGGCCCCAGTCCGAGTTTCTCGTCACGAGCCCGGTGGTCGGCACGGTGAACTTGACAAACGCGAAGGCGCTGGATGGCTCCACGCTGCCCGACACCGACATCACGAGCACAGTCAGCGGCGCCGAAGTGCCGCAGCGCGCCAACGTGATGGTCACGACGGGCTTCGCGCTGCCTGGCTTCGACATGAAGATGCGAGCCTACCGGCTTTACAAGCCGGCAACCGATTCCACGAAGCCGACCGGCTACAAGTTCGTCAACGACGGCACGGCCCTCTGGGTGGCGCAGACCCCCATGACGGGCTACTGCAACGATTCCACGGCGAGCTGCCGGAATATCTTTACCACCCTCCCCAACGGCACGACGATCGCATTTACCGATGCGAATGCATCGACGCTCAGCCCGTACCTGAACACGTGGGACGCGGCAGGGCTCATCAATTACGTGCGCACGCAGCCGCTCGGCGCGGTCATCAGCTCGACGCCGGCATTCATGGATCCGCCCTCGCTCGACCCGCCACCCGACTCGGACTACCCGGGTTTCGCGGCTGACCATGAAGATCGGCGCACGCTCCTCTTCATTGGCGCCAACGACGGCATGATGCATGCCATCGACGGGCGCACCGGCATCGAGGTGTGGGCGTTCATTCCCTTCAACCTGCTGCCGAAGCTGCGGACGCTGCGCGACGGACAGGCGATCGACGGGTTTGGGTATTTCGTGGATACGTCGGCCAAGGTCGCCGACGTCAAGATCGGCGGCACCTGGCGGACGATGGTGACCTTCGGCGAAGGCGTCGGCGGCACGTTCTACCAGGCGTTTGATGCCTCGCTTGACGACATGGGCAGCGCGCTGTCGCCCGACTCGGACTCCGTGTCGACGCTGCTGACCTATTTCAACAACACCGACCGCATCAAGTACCTGTGGGCGTTCCCGAGGTACTCGCAGTTCGACACCACCATCAACACCACGGCGATGCCGTACGGAGACCTGGCGAGCACCGCGTCGGCCGATGAGAAGTCTGTCGGACAGACCTGGTCTGATCCGGCCGTCGGCCAGATCAAGGACACCACGGGCCCGTACACGATCATCGTCGGCTCCGGATTCCTGCCCCGGTCCGTGGAAAGCGGCTCGACGCGCGGCGGCGCGACCGCCGGGCAGAAGTTGTATCTGCTGTCAGCGGAGGACGGACACGTCTACGCCAGCTCCAGCGTGGGAAACGACGGAGTCGGCGAGACAGACGACGACTGCGCCGCGATGAGCTACGGCTGCACGAAGTTCAAGAACGCGATCCAGGCCGACCCGGTGGCGACCGGCCCGAGCGATTCGCGGTTCGTGACCAAGGCATACGTCGGCGATCTCGACGGCAAGGTCTGGAGGTTCGACCTGGACCTCGACGGCTCGAAGAACCCGATGTTCACCGGCTCACCGCTGGCTTTGTATACGCCGGCGAGCAGCGCGCAGCCGATCTTCTCGTCGATGGCCGCCGTATCGGTCGGCACACAGGAGTACCTCTTTGTCGGCACCGGGAGCGATCTGCTCCCGTCCGTCGGCGTGAGCCTGCAGTACCAGCTGCTCGGAATACTGGACCAGGGATCGACCGGCGCGAAGACGTTCCAAATCAACCTGACCAAGACAGACGGCTCCGGCGACGACGAGAAGGTGTCTTCCTTCCCGGCCGTTGCGGGTGACATCGTGTTCTTCTCGACGACCGCGTTCAAGCCGACCACGCCGTGTTCGCAGCCGGATGCGGCGCTCTATGCACTCACATTCATCGGCGGGGCGGCGTACGATTCGACGGGCGACAACAAGGTCAGCAAGAACGAGTCGCCGAAGGTGCGCACACTCTCCGGCGCTGGCCGCGCGACGGCGCCCTTCATCGTGGACCAGCACCTGGCGTTCGGCGCGGGCAACAAGATCGAGCTGCTCGGCGATCCTGCCGACTTCAACAATGGCGTCGGCGATGTCGGCGTCCGGATCCTGTCATGGCGCGATATCAGGTAGAACGGCCGCTCATCTGCGGTGGCTGCGGCACGAGAAACCATCCGGAGCGGCAGAACTGCCAGCGGTGCGGCGCGACGCTGGTGTCGCCGGTGCCGGCTCCGCCCCCCGCGTCGCTGCCAAAACCGGCCAAGCCCGCCAGGCCGGCGACCCCGGCCCCG
>Ga0065715_10000398_pt1 | contig 15880 bp, 13 predicted proteins | sample MisBulReplicate1_FD_59102 | JGI IMG/M metagenome (GOLD analysis project Ga0065715, IMG submission 59102) | Miscanthus rhizosphere microbial communities from Kellogg Biological Station, MSU, sample Bulk Soil Replicate 1 : eDNA_1 v2 (version 2) | ecosystem: Host-associated > Plants > Roots >...
GCGCCGGCGGCGGCGACCGCTGCGGCAATCAGCGCCGGCGGCGTTAAATACAGAGCCAGAGGCGAAACGAGGGCTCGATTCAGCACCGCGGTTGCGACGAGCACCCGAGGGTACAGCACGACATTGGCGGCGACGGCGCCGAAGGCGAGTTCACGTTCGAACGACGGATTCGTCCGGCTCGAGCGGGCGAAAGTGAGAGTCGTGCTGGTCGACGACATCACACCGCCCAGTAGTCCGGTTACGAGGTAACCACGTTCTGCACCAACGAGGCGTCTGGCGAGAAATCCGACGAAGCTCAAACCGGAGAAGAACAGCACCAGTGCCCAGAGCTCGCGCGGCCGAATACCGCCGAACGGTCCATACGGTCCTGAGGGCAGGACCGGCAGAATCACGAGGGCCATGACGGCGAACCGGACGCCGGCGCGCAATTCTATTTCGTTGATGCCCTTCACGAGCGAATGCAACCGCGATTTTTCGACGAGCAGCAACGACTCCAGCGCGATAATCGCGCTGGCGACGCGGTAATAGCCGATCCCGGCCAGCAGACCAGCGGCCAGCACGACCAACGCGGCCACCTCAGTCGTGGCGTCCACATCGCGCCGGCTTGCCGCGGCATAGGCGACCGCGATGATGATGACCGCTCCGGCGAGCAGGGCAGCGGCTGCGGCCTCCACACCGAGGATCCATAACCACCCGCTCACGCCGGCGATCGCCCCGAGCATCGTAAAAGTGCGAAGGCCCCCGAAGCGCGCGCTCGGTCCCTCGGCGTGTCCCGACCATTGACGTTCCAGTCCGATGGCTGTGCCGCCAAGTGTTGCGATGACGAGTCCGAGCAACTCGGAATCAAGAGTCATAAGGGGCTATCGACCTTCGCGGCCGAGTTGCCGCATTGTGCGCAGCCATTTCTCTCGCTGTCTTCCGTCGGCCGCCTCGACGAGCCCAATGAGTGACTCGTTGACGGGATTCATGCCGCTGAGCCGCAGCGTGTTCCTTTCCGGATGCGGATGGAAATACCAACGATAGACCCAAGCGGGCATGGCCATCGTCGCGACGATGCGTGCCGATTTTCCAGCCAGCGCCTTTCTCTGCTTGAGCGCCGATACGAACCCCAGCGACTCGCCAGGCTTGGTATCTGGAAACATGAAATGTGGCCGAAAGGTCTGCTCCAGAAACGCTCGCAAGATGGCTGGCGTACCACCGTTCCAGACCGGATAGATCAGAAGTAGATGATCGCAATGGCCGATGATGGACTGCGCTGTCCGAATCACCTCCGGGATCTCCTCGCTCTCCAGATCATTGCGGCTGTGCAGGAAAGGAAAATCGAGCGTCGCAACCTCGATGACCTCCACGTGGCGTCCAGCTTCGCGCGCGCCGATCGCGTAGGCGTCTGCGAGCGCGTGCCCGAAATGGCGGGCGCCAGGATCAGGGTGTCCCTGGACAATCGCGATGTGTCGCCCGCCCGCGCGCGCCATGATCTTCAGTACATCCAGCGTGCAGGTCGTGTACCGCAACTATTTCTGCTGCCGCGATGCCCTGATGTAGGAGAATTTCCACACCATCGGGAATTATTCCCGCGCAATTGCCAGAAATGAAGGGCATTTCGCCCGGAACCGTGTGGCACCACGCTTGCCTCCGAATTGGTGGAGGCCAAGCGCCATCATGTTCGATCTCACAGCGGAAACAATTGACCGGCCGTTCCGCGATAAGCACACTGCCGCGACTATTGTGTCCGCGACGTCGCACGTGGTGGTGCTCGGTAGTGTAATCGCGGCAATATTGTTCAGCGTTTCAGACAAGTTGCCGGAAGTCCCGACGATGGTCGCCTTCGTCGCAGAAATGCCCGCGCCGCCTCCGCCGCCGCCTCCACCTTTGCCGCCAACCGTCCGAGCACAGCGAGAGCCGCAGCCGACAACGCCGGCACCGGCTTCCGGACCGACGTTCACGGTACCTGCAGAGATTCCAACGGGAATCCCGCCAGAGAGCGCCGTGGACTTGGGTGGTGAAGGTGGTGTCGCCGGCGGAGTGCCGGGCGGGATTCCGGGCGGAGTTCTCGGCGGGGTGTTCGGCGGCATGGTGTCGGGGGAGCCGCCTCCTCCGCCAGCGCCGCGACAACCGGCAAGGGTGGGGGGCGACATCAAAACGCCGGCCCTCATTCACCGAGTCGAGCCGGTGTACCCAGCGCTTGCCGTCAATGGGAAGGTCATGGGCACCGTGATCCTCGAGGCGACCGTCAACGAATCAGGCGAAGTGACGAACGTGACCGTGCTGCGTTCGATTCCGCTGCTCGACAAATCCTCGATCGCCGCCGTGAAGCAGTGGCGCTATGAGCCGCTGCTCCTGAACGGCGTTCCCAGTCCGTTCATTCTCACCGTGACGCTGACGTTCGCGATACAACAGAAATCGTCGAGCTAGCTTTCGGATTCCATATGGTAACGAGCGCGAACCGCCTGGGAGATGTCGTTCGCGACATCCCGCACGCCTTCGCCGTTGGCCCGGGTTTCGATGGTGCGAACGTGTGCGGCGAGCGGGCGGTCTCGAAACACGTCCTCGATCCAGCGCGAGATGTCCCCGCGCTCGAAATGCGCAGAAAGCTGCTGTTCGGGAACAGTGGCGAGCAGCGCGATAAGATCCGTCAGCGACCCGGCACGCAGCCCAGGCTGCCCATCCCGCGTGAATACGAAAGCGTGTGCGTCGCTGACCGGCATATCCAAATACTTTTCGCGATGACGCACGTGAGAGGTCAGCCTTGGAGCAAACTGAAAGCGCTGCACTGCGCCACGTGACTCTTCAATGCCTGGGAGCAACGCGGCCTCACCTGCTCGGAGGTCGCGGAACATCTCTTTCGACACGTCGCCTCCCGCTGCTGCGCAGATCGCTCGAAGTGTTTCCTGCTCATGCGGGTCGGTTTCGCGTGTCACGATGACCACCTCGTCTGCGGTGGATCTCACCTGAGGATCGATGCCCGACACGCGGTACGTGACGAGGATATAACCAGCCAGTTCAGCGTCAATCAAGCGGCGGCCGTCCGGCTCGGCCAGATAGTAGTGAGCTTCGTCCAGAACGATCTTGTGCGGCAATCCGGTCTGGCGACGGAGAGACGCGAGAACGGGCAGTAACTCGTGCAGGTAATCCTGTTTCTCGGTGTGCGACACCTTTGACAGATCGATCACGACGCTGACGTCGGGGTATCGCAGGACCTGAGCGAGATTGCGCGCGCGAGGAAGAGGATCGTCACCGCCCATCACCATGACGCCGGGCAACACTTCGAGCGAGCGATAATCGCCTTCGGGATCGAGGATGCAGAGACAGTATCCCTGCAGGATCAGTTGTTCGCACAACAGGCCGGCGATCCACGACTTTCCGGAGCCGGGTTCGCCTGCCACGAGCACGGTCCGCCCGCGAATCGCGAGGTGCAGTGGCTGTCCATCATGCCGATTGCCGAGCAGCAGCCGGCGGCGGCCCATCTGTTTCGCTGACAGACGCGCTTGACCGATCAGATTTCGCAGNTAATCCGCGACCGCCCNCGGTCCGGTGCCANNGACGACTTCATCGGCCACAACGCGAAGCGCCAGGCTGCCCCATTCAACNGCGACGCCGACCTCGCAAGCATCGAGCAGATCGTGGTCGTTTTCCGCATCTCCGATCCCGAGCGTGTTGTGGATCGACAGACGGAGTGTCGCGAGCGCCCGGCGCAGCCCCACCGATTTCGCGACGCCGAGCGGAAGAATCATGAGCCGCTGCCGGTTGAACGCGAGCACGAGCGGCTGTTCCTGTTGGCGAATCACCTCGAGGATCGATGGCGCCCTCGATGCGTGCGATTCCACCACACAGTCGCCGACGACGATGTCGATCTGCCGTGTGCGCAGTTCTTCGAGAAACGCCGGGGAGGGCGCGTGCCCAATCAGTGCCTGGCGGCCACTTTCGGGGAAAAAGAGAACGGCGCCGTTTTCTGCGACGATCGCGCTAAAGCAGCCGAGATTGCCCGCGGCGCGTCGCAGATCATCCAACCGCCGGCCCGTAACGAGAATGACTGCGACGCCGTGCAGCCGCAATTCCGCAATCGCGGAACGTACCGCCGGGTCGAACACCCCGTCGGCGGCGATTGTACCGTCGTAATCAACAGCAATGGCGCCGAGCTTCATGGATATCCTGTCTGGGCCGGTGCCATGCCACTGCCTCGATTCCAGTTTGACGCTGAATCACGCATCAGCAACACCGCTGGCAGCAAGAAAGGTGGCGACCCCAGCGACGAGGCTGAGGTCGCCACGGAGGCGGGCAGCCGGCTTACTTGATTTCGAGTTGCCGACCGTGCTTCTCCGGGAGCTTGCCGGCGGGCATGATGATCTCGAGAATGCCGTCCTTGAACGTGGCTTTGGCCTCGTCGGCCTTCACGCCTTCCGGTAGCGGAATGGCGCGATAGAACGCGCCGTACGAGCGCTCGGAGGCGTAGTAGCCGTTTTCCTTCTGTTCCTTCTCTTCCTTCCGTTCTCCCTGGATAACCAGTTCTCCGTCAGACACTTCGACGTTGACATGGTCTTTCGCCAGGCCGGGCAGTTCGGCGCGAACGACGAACTCACCCTTCCGCTCGAAGGCCTCGATGCCGGGTGCCCAGCTGGCTTTGGGGAAGTCGAGAGTACGGAACACGCTTGGGAAACGGCGCGCATTCAACGTGTCTTCGAATATCCGCTCCATGTCGTCCGACAACCGACGCATCAGCGAGAACGGCGTGCCCTTTTCTTCGTTTCGACGTTCAAGTGCCATATGCAGCCTCCTTTTGCTGTCCCGGTGTTTCGAAATTGCTGTATGGCGTAGAGGGTGCAAGCAATTTGCCATCCACGAGCATGCCCAAGCTTGCGTGCCTTTTCTGCATCAGCACGAACGTTCACGGCGAAATCTTCCGCAGGCGATCGGAAAAAGTCAGCTCTCCGCGCTGCCAGCGCACAAATTCTTGAAGCCTTCGGCGTGCCGCGTCGACCACTCTCGGCACGCCACATGCTTCTGAACAGGGAATGCACACTACAGAAATTCCTCGCAGAGTATGGACCAACCGGCTCGACGAGTTCAGCCGCGCACATGAGGGATGGCCGGTGTCGCTGGACGTTCTGGCTGAGTCCATCGGCGCTCAATCGGCATTCCGTCAGTTGAGCTTCGCAGGTGTCACCGCGGAGCCGAGCGACGGCGGGACTATCGCGATTACCGCAGCGGTGCCATGCGGTGGCTTTCTTACGCACACGATTCATTCTCCGGTCCATGTCTTTATCGAAGAAGACGACGCCGGCGCTGATGCCGCACTCGAAATAGAGTCGGCCGATGGCACGAAAGCGATTCTTCAATTCAGGATCGGGCCCGCGGTGTCCGGCGTCGCCCGCGGTCGGTGCGGCGAGCGATAGAACCATTTCTTCTGGAACTCCGTCGCGGCGACGTAGAGCGCGGTGATGCCCAGTATGGTGGCAATCAAGGCCGCCGGCAGCCGAACAAACCCGAACACGCTGGCAAACGGCAAGTACGGGATCACAAGGGCGATCCCAATGAGGCTTGCCGTCGATGTGAGTAGAAGCGTACCTGGCCGGCTGCGGAAGAACGGCCGCCGCGTGCGCACAACGATGGCGATGACAAGCTCGGTGAGCAGAGATTCGACGAACCAGCTCGTGCGGAACGTCGCGACGTTCGCGCGAAAGACGCCAAGAAGCGCGCCGAAGGTGAGAAAGTCGAATACCGAGCTCAAGATGCCGAACTGCACCATGTAACGACCGATGAAACCAATGTCCCAACGGCGCGGACGATCGACGAGCTCCGGATCGACGCTGTCGTCGGCCAGTCCGATCGCCGGCACATCCGAGAGGAAATTGTTCAGGAGGATTTGTCCCGCCGTCAGCGGCAGAAACGGCAGGAAGAGTGAGGCCGCCGCCATACTGACCATATTGCCGAGATTCGCGCTCGTGGTGATGAGGATGTACTTGAGGGTGTTCGCAAACGTCTTGCGACCCTCCTCGATGCCACACCGGATCACATCCAGGCTGCGCTCCAGCAACACGAAGTCCGCCGCTTCCCTCGCGACGTCCACGGCCTCCTCTACCGAAAGACTTGTGTCGGCCGCGTGCATCGCCGGCGCATCGTTGACCCCGTCGCCGAGGAACGCGACAACGTGGCCCATTTTCTTCAGCGACAGGATGATCCGTTCCTTCTGATTGGGATCCACCTCTGCGAAGAGGTCGATGTTCTCTGCCGCGTGCCACAACGCTTCGTCATTGAGCTCGTCGAGCTGGGAGCCGGTGAGCAACCGGTCCGCGCGCATGCCAACCAGCGTCGCAAGATGTCTTGCGACGAGCGCGTTGTCGCCGGTAATCACCTTCACCGAGACGCCCAGCTTCGCGAGGCTCGTCAGCGCCTCGGACACGCCCGACTTCGGGCGATCGAGCAACGTCACGAAGCCCCTGAACACCAGGTCGCGCTCATCGTCGCGACTGTAGGCCGGCTTCTTGTCGATTCGCCGTTCCGCAATGGCCAGCACCCTGATGCCCTCACGGCTCCACGTCTCATATCGCTGCTCGAGTTCCGCGGTGCGCGCGCGATCGAGCGGTGTCCCATCGGCAGACCACGTGCAGATCTCGATCACGTGATGGAAAGCGCCCTTAGTAATCAGACGCTGTCCCTTGTTGTCCTCGATCACGACCGTGACCCGCTTGCGCACAAAGTCGAAAGGAATCTCGGCGAGTTTACCGATGCCTCCGAGATCCGGCATTCGGGCTTTGAGGATGGCTTCGTCAAGCGGGCTCGCGATACCAGTTTCGAGCGCGGCGTTCCAGGCGGCGAGATCCATCACTGCGGCTGAAGGTGCGCCAGCCGCATCATAGGCGCCCTCCACCTGCACGACGCCTGCGGTGAGTGTTCCGGTCTTGTCGGTGCACAGAATGTCCACGCCTCCCAGGTTTTCGATCGCATTCAGATGGCGCACAAGCACGCCGTGTTGTGCCATCATCTGCGCGCCTCTGGCCAGACTGACGCTGAGAATCGCCGGGAGTAACTCGGGGCTGAGTCCCACGGCAAGCGCCACAGCGAAGAGCAGCGTGTCGACGGGCGGCCGGCCACGAAACACATGAGCGACAAACACGAGAAGCACCATGATCAACATGGCGCTCGTCAACAAGTACCCGAAGCGGCGGATGCCGCGATCGAACTCTGTCTCCGGGGGGCGAAGCGTCAAGCGATGCGCGATGGCCCCGAATGCTGTCGATGCACCGGTCTTCACGACGAGGCACTGCGCCGTGCCGCTGCGCACGTTCGTGCCGAGAGAGACACAGTTCCCACGTTTGGCGAGCCCGGCGGACGCCAGCGCGATGCCGGGCCTTTTCTCAACAGGAAAGCTCTCGCCCGTGAGCACGGCTTCACTCACGAAACAATCCGTCGCCTCGAGCACGACGCCGTCGGCGGGGACGAGACTTCCCGCCGAAAGCAGCACGACATCTCCCGGCACCACATGTTCGACCGGCACCGACTCTTGACAGCCGTCCCGTAGCACCGTGGTGCGTACCCGCACGCGCGCTCGAAGCGCGGCGGCCGCCGACTGCGCGCTGAACTCTCGGGAGTACCCGATGGCGACGGTCGCGACGACAATGGTGAGGACAATCGCCGAATCGAGCCACTCTCCAGACAGCGCAGAAGCCGCCGCTGCAAAGACGAGCAGGAGCAGGAGCGGACTGCGAACTTGCTTGAGCAGCACGCCCAGTCTCGACAGCGGATGGCGCTCCCGAAGTTCATTCGGCCCGTATTCACGCAGCCGTTCGCCTGCGTCGGCCGAGGACAATCCTTCAGGGGTCGAGCGGAGCTGCCGCAGGAGATCCACGGTCGGGAGAGCCCAGTAGGTCCCATGCTCCGGATTGCCGATCATTTGTTTGCCGGCGCTAGGGAATTCCGGCAGCCGACCGGTCGAGCACCAGCTCAACTTCCAACCACGAGCGAGGCCTGAAAATCGCACGCAGGGGCAGCCCGCGCACCTCGCCCGACGCACCTACGAAAAGGTGGAACGTCGTTTCGTAATGGGTCGTCTGGTTCCGCACTTCGAATCGCGCGTCCACGACGTCGGAGAACGTGCCGGTCTTTGTGCGCAGTTGCGGTTTGTATTCGCACGACGACAGGGACACGTCATAGAGTGCTTGGTTGTACACGTACGGAACTGGAGAAACTTGCCTGGCACCGGTGTTCTCTGTGCTCCCGCAGCGATCAATGCTGGCGTCAATAAGGGAGTCCAGTGCTGCCAGGAACCCTATCTGTGTGCCAGGAGGCAGCTCCACAGTCCGCACCTTCGGCGATTTGGGCGGAATCAGTGCAAGCAGTAAGTCGATTTCCCGATACGTGAGGTTCGCCGGCGCGCGCACCGTCATCGTTCCGCCCACCGCGCGGCTTCCAGAGATCGTGCTTCGAACGGCTTTAAATGTGCTCGCGCCATGATCTCGTCCGGCGCTCTGCGCTTCGGCCTCCTCGAGCGTTTCCTCGTTCGACTCTTTCATCGCGCCCAAGACTTCGGTGTTATCGGGGTTCACCGACTCGATGATGAAGCCCCATCTGTTAATCCGTCGGGGTGCGCGCACCGGATCGGAGCCGATGAGAAACTCGACAGTGCGACGGCCACTCGCGTCCCGACGACGCGTGATCCGCGCACCCCCGATGTTGTCACGGCCGATCCAGACGAGCGGGATGAGCCGGACTTTGGCGTTGACGGTATAGAGGTGCTCTCGGACTGCTGGTGTCGACTCTGACGCCGAGCCGAACGCGACGAGACAGAAGACAATCGCCGTTGCAAGCCACAGCCGCCGGAACAGGCTCGAACCATCGATTCTCGTAGGCTCACCTCGCCGTGTGAGATGTGAACGCCGCATCCACTCAACTGTGGCAGCAAGCGTCGTGCCCTGCGATTCGAGTTGTGTTCTTAGGGTAATGGTGGAGTAAGCGACGGCGCGAGTGCGGAGCGGAAAGCGGGGCACCATTTCCAGAACACTCCGGACGGCTTGCGTCTGCGGATGCGTGACGTGCCCAGAAGCAGATTGCACCTTGTCGAGCTTTCATCACGCTCCCGATCCGTCGAACCGTCGGGTCTTGCTCTGGCGGTTGCCCCGACGGGTTCATGATGAGCAAAAGGCTGGCCAAATGGAGCGGCGGAATTCGCTCCTGCAACGCGCTCGAAAAAGCCGCGAGGCGTTGCGACGACATTGGAATTGTTCCTCAACCATGTGAACTATTCCGCACTCAATCGAGCCAATGTGCCCTGATAGCGGCGCGCCGCTTTGGCGCCACTTGGCATTCATTTGGCACCGGCACCGGCTGAGGTTCCCCAATGCGCCGACGATTCTTACGATTCGCTGCAGTCGGCATCTTCTCGCTGGCGTTCTCGGGCTGCGCGACGATGACCGTGAGTTCTCACGTTCAGCGCGGGCTCGATTTCTCGCAATACCGGACCTATGACTGGGGGCCAGCCGATGCGCTGCCGACCGGGGATCCACGGCTCGACAGGAATCCGTTCTTCAAGGATCACGTGGAGGGCGCGGTTGAGAAGCAGCTGGCCGCCAGAGGATTCAGCAGGCCAACGTCTGGAACCGCCGATCTGCTGCTTCACTATCACGCGAGCATCACGCAGCGCATCGACGTCAATCGGGTGGATAGCGGATACGGATACTGCTCCGGCGGCGACTGCCAGGCTCGTGTCGCCGAGTACGAGGCCGGGACGCTCGTGCTCGATGTTGTCGACGCCCGCACGAACAAAGTGATTTGGCGTGGATGGGCACAGGATAGCGTCGAAGACGTGCTCGATAACCAGGACACGATGGCGCGAAAGATCAACCAGGCAGTGACGCGAATGCTGGACCGTTTCCCGCGTGAGCCTCAGTCACACGGCGACGTCGTGTTGCGCTAAGCGTAGGATCAACGAACCCTTAACGGTGGAGACACATCATGTATTCGCTGAGACGACCGGTGCGTTTTGCGGCTGTTGCCTTCACCGCGCTGACGCTCACGAGCTGTGCCACGCCACTCCGGGTGAATTCGTTCGTCGAGCGTGGGATCGATTTCGCCCAGTATCACACCTACAACTGGGCACCGCCTCGGGCAGTGGCGACTGGCGATCCCCGGCTCGACAACAATCCGTTTTTTGAGGTACGGGTTCAGGCGGACGTGGACAGGCAATTGGCGCTCAAGGGGTTCGAGAAGGCTACGACGGGAACTCCTGCGCTGTGGCTTCACTATCACGCGAGTATGACGCAGCAGCTCGACCTCAACGGCGCCGATCAGCCATATAACTCCTGCAGCGAGTGCAGGCCCTACGTCTACGACGCAGGCACGCTCGTACTCGACTTCGTTGATGCGCGGACCAGCACGCTAGTGTGGCGAGGCTGGTCCGAGGGCAACCTCGACCGCGTCATCGACGATCAGGCGTGGATGGAAGAGCACATCGACCGGGCGGTCACACAGATCCTGGACAGGCTTCCGCGCCGGAGGTAGCGCGTCACCAGTCTTCGGTCTCCACGCGAATCCCTCGCGCCTCTCCCACACGCTTGATGTCGGCGACCGCCAGCGGGTTGCCGCACGTGAGAATCACTGTGTTCGTCGGATCGAACCGCCGTTGCAACGCATCTCTGCAGAGGTGGCCGGGGAGGGCAGGAACGGTTGCCGTGTCACGCTCCCCGTTCTGGACGGGCATCTCTAACACATAGCGAAGGATATTGCTCGCGCGCCCGCGGCCCATTCGCGGATTGCCCCGATCCGCTTCATCGGGCCTGCTGACGGAAGGGAGGTACACGAAGTCGAATCGTTGTTCGGATTCGATCTTCAGCAAATCGTCATGATATGCGAGCTCCTCCGGCCTTCGATTGGCGTAAATCAACGTGACGCGACCCTCCTGGACCTTTCCCATCGCCGCGTCGTGGTCGAGTTGTTTGATCATGGAAATAAACGGAGCGATGCCGGTTCCAGTGCCGATCATCAGCACGCTCTCGGCGCGCTGTGCCCGCTGCGACAGCGTGAACGTTCCCGAGACACGATGGAAATAGTCGAGCGTGCGGTCGCCGGTGATCTCCATGTCGAATAAAGAGCTGCTGAGCCGGCCCGGCGTTCCACCTGCATCTCTTTCCAAAACGACAAAAAACTCCAAACGGTTCTGCTCGGCTGCCTCGAAGGGTGGGCTGGCAATTGAATAAGGATGCGTCACCGGGCCTAATTTCTGCCGGCCGTTTTCGATTTGCGCGGCCGCGTGGAGTCGGCCATCGGCGTCCTCCTCAATCTGGGTAAGTTTGCAATGTTCTCGACGGAGCGCGATGTACTGGCCCGCCTCGTAGCTCGGAAAGCACATTTCCGGCTCGGGGATCAGTCTGAACGTCGCCAGAGACTGTGTGAGCCGCCGCCAGTTCACCACCGTTCCGGCCTGCCACTCCGACATTCGACCTCGTTCATGCAATGAGGTGATTGACCACCGCTAGCGGCTGATTATCGACACACCGTCCTCAATCGTGTCGCCGGGATGGATGATCACCCGGTCGCCTTCGGAAAGACCCGATCGCAGCTCGGCTTCAATCGCATTCCGATGACCGATCTCAACCGCGGTCTGCCTCGCTTTGCCGTCGCGGACTGCGAACACCGCCCAGTCGTTACCGAGCCGAAAGAGCGCGCTCGTGGGGATCTTGAGGACGCCGTCCCGTTCCCAGACGATCACGCTCACCTCGACGCGATAGCCGTCTCCGAGCTGTCTCCCGCGGGCATCGTCGAAGTCGATCAGCACGTTCACGCGTTGCTCTTCCACGCCGAGCGCGGAAATCTTGGTGAAGCCGGCAGGCTCGACGAGGCGTACGCGGCCCGAGAGCGTCGTCTCGCCGCCCCAGCCGTCAATTAGGACTGCAAATCCCGATTGCACCTTCACTGCATCGGTCGAAAGCAGATCGGCGACGACTTCGAGCTGATCAGGACTGCCAACCTCGATGAGAGGAGTCCCCGCGGGCACCATCGCCTCGCTTTCCTGATGAACCCGCAGGACGATGCCGTTGATGGGCGAGCGCAGCGTGAGCGCACCTCCGGCGCTGGCTGGTGCGGCGACGACCTGCTGCAGGACTGCGCGCGCGGCCTCCAGATCGTGCTCGGATGCCTGCAGGCCCAGCTCAGCGGCCTTCAGCTGCGCTTCCTTCGTGCGCGCCTCCAACTCGAACGCGGCAAGCCGCTCTTCGGTGATCGCACTGGACTTGGCGAGTTGCCGTTGTCGCGTGAGCTCGCTCTGGCCGAAGGCCAGCTCGTCGCGCGCGCGCTGCACCGCCACGCGCGCCTGATCGCGCGCCGCCTGGGCCGCCTTCATCCTCGCTTCAGTTTCCGCCCGCGTTCGCGCGTCGAGCAGAGCCGGCGTTGCGGGAAGAAAGGTCGCCAGGACGGTGTGCCTGGCAGCCACCGCATCACCTGGTTCCAGCTCGACGCGGCGCAGACGTCCGGCCACAGGTGCCGAGACGATATAGCGCTCGCGTACGCGAGTCATCCCGTCCTCGTCGATGGTGACGCGCAGACTTCCACGGTGCACGGCACCGAGGTCCACAGGAATCGGCTGAGGCCGAAACGACCACGCAATCACCGCAATCAGCAATGCGGCCGATCCCCAGAGCACGAGGCTGCCTCGTCGAATCTTCATCTCCTTCACTCCCGTGTCTTCAGAACTGCCACCAGATCGAGCCGGTCGAGCTGGCGCCTTACGACGAGGCCGGAAATCACCGCGGCCACGATCGTCGCGGTCGCCGCGAAGGCAAACGTGCGCGGCGAAATCACGAGCGGAAAACGATACAGCTCTGTGTCGAAGGCCGTCACGACCAGAGCGGCCAGTCCATACCCGAGCAGCAGTCCAGACGGCACTGCAATCGCGAGGATGGCGCCCAGCTCTCCCAGAAGGATCAACGAGATCTCTGCCCGGGTAAAGCCTAGCACCCGGAGGCTCGCCAGCTCGCGGCTTCGCTCGGACAGCGAAATCCGCGCCGCGTTGTAGACGACGCCAAAGGCGATCACGCTCGAGAACAGCACATTGAAGAAGATCATCAGGTTCATATTCTGCGCAATCGTGCTGCGAAAGTTCTCGATCGCCGCGCGCTTGGAGCTGACGCCGGCGATCGCTGGCGTCGCTTTGATTCGCTGGTAGAACGTTTTCGGATCGGCATTGGCGACCATGAGGGCGGCGCCGGAGATGCTTGCGCCTTCGCGCAAAAACCGTTGCAGCGCCGTAATCTCCATATACGCCGATGTACCCATGTACTCGTCGACGAGAGAGGCGACCATGACCGTGCGGACGGGCCGTCCACCCTCGAGCAGTTCGACACGCACGGTGTCGCCAGGGCGAATCCCGAGGATCTCCGCGAGTTTTCGGGATAACACGAGGCCATCTGGCGGCAAGGTCACCGGTCTGCGCGACGTGTCGATCACGCGATGGAGGCGAGAGCCGCTCGCCAGGCCGGTGATCGCCGTCTGTCTCATCTGATGCCCGGCGCGAATTCTCGCAGGGACGACGCGGACAGGCTCGACGGCCAGCACGCCCGGCAGGTGGGCGAGTTCGTGCAGAGCTCGCGTCGAGCGGGGTTCGATGAAGACCACCGTGTAATCCTGACGCTGCGCGAGGTTGAACTGCACGTCGAGAATCACATCCAGAGCGTCGAGCGAAAACATGCCGACAACGAGAATCGCGACGGCGAACGAGACGCCGAGAGCCGACAACCCGGCGCGTACAGGCTGGCGCTGCAGATTCCTCAGAATCATTTTCACGGGGGGCGGTGCGAGCCATGGCGGAACAAGGCGATCGAGCCGTGTGATGTGGTGCCGCGCCGGGGGCTCGGGCCGCATCGCCTCTGCCGGGGGCAGACGAACTGCGCGCATCACCGCGCCGATGGCTCCGAGCGCTGCGGCGCCAATACTGATCGCGGCGCCTTCGACGATGATGGCCGGCACGAGCACATAACTGAGCGTGGGAAACTGGAAGTAGTTGTTGTACATCGTCGTGATGGAGTGTCCCAGCCAGATTCCGCCGAGCACACCGAGGGCCGTTCCCGCCAGCGCGATCGCGATTGCCCACGAAATATAGTGCGTCGCAATTTCCGGGTTGCTGTATCCAAGCGCTTTCAGCGCCGCGATCTGCTCGCGCTGGACCGCAATCAGCCGGGTCAGCACGATGTTGAGCAGGAACGCCGACACACCGAGAAAGATCACCGGGATGATGAATCCCATCGTCTGCAGCTGGGTGAGCTCGTTGTCGATGAACCAGTTCGACAGCTGGTTCTCGCGCGACACCGCGCCGAGGCTCCCGTACGGCGCCAGGACACGGTCGATGGTTGCGATGGCCTCGGGCTTGGAGGCGCCGCGCATCAAGGTGAACGACGCATCGTTGAAGGCGCCTTCCATCTTGTAGGCGGCCGAGAGCGCATGTTGCTCCATCCAGAGAACCCCAAAGCGCGCGTTGTCGGGAATGATATCGCCCGGACGGATCGAATAGATGTATTCGGGCGACAGCGCGATGCCGACAATGCGCAGAGCCCGGCGGTGCCCGTTGATGGTCGCCGTCACTATGTCGCCGGTGTCCAGACGGTGCGCCAGGGCGAACGCTTCGCTGGCCATCACTTCGTCCGAAGTATCCGGCCGCCGGCCCCGACGCAGAAACGGCTCGTTCAAGATGGGCTGCTCGCCCGTCGGAATCGAAAGGAGTCGCCCGGTAGCTGGTTCACTGAGGTCGGGCATGTCGAGCGCGACGTCCACGACGACACGTGGCGTCACCCTCGCGACGCCCGGAACAGCCGCGAGTTGGTCCACGACACGCAGCGGTGCGCGCTTGAGAACGACGAAGACGTCCGCGAAACCAAAACGATCGTAATAGGTCTGCTGCGCGAGCCGCAGCGAGTCGAACGTGCTGAAATAGGCGACGAACATGGCCACGCCGGCGGCGATCACCAGACCGATGGCCAGCCCCTGGCTCCTGGTACGCCAGAGGTCCCGCAGCAGTTTGCGAGAGAGCGCGCGCATCACCATCGGAGATCTCGTGCGGGCTGTTTCCTCGGGTTCCGTTGCTCGGAGACAATGCGGCCATCGGCGAGAGAAACAACGCGATTGGCCATCGCCGCGACCGCCGCGTTATGCGTAATGACCGCGGTGGTCGTCCCAAGTTCCGCGTTGACGCGCTCGATAGCTTCGAGCACCACGATGCCCGTCGAGATGTCGAGTGCACCGGTGGGCTCGTCGCATAACAGCACGTCGGGGCGCTTGGCGATCGCCCGCGCAATCGCCACCCGCTGCTGTTCACCCCCGGAAAGCTGAGAAGGGAAGTGATCGAGACGGTCGCCGAGCCCGACCATCCGCAACGCGTCGGCTGCCGGCATGGGCCGTGCGGCGATGTCTGTGACCAGCTCGACGTTCTCGCGCGCCGTGAGGCTGGGAATGAGGTTGTAGAACTGAAATACGAACCCGACATGCTCCCGCCGGAACCGGGTCAGATCGCGCTCGTCGGCCGTTGTCAGGTTGTGGTCGCGATAGCGAACGGTTCCGGCCGTGGGAATGTCCAGGCCTCCGAGAATATTCAGCAGCGTCGATTTCCCGCTGCCGGACGGCCCCAGGATGACGACGAACTCGGACTGGAATAAGTCGAGGTCGACGCCCCGGAGAGCATGGACCTCGACTTCGCCCATGCGATAGACCTTCGTCAGGTCGCGTGCTTCGAACACAGGCGACTGTGGCATCGCGTTCTGTGTGCCGCGCCCGGGCGATGGCTCAGCCGCGGCCGGCGGGAGACTCGAAGCTCTGAGCATCGACCACCTCCGTGACGACAATGTCGTTCACGAGGCGGCGATCACCGACCATTGAGCGCACGGTTTCTTCAGCCTCCTGCGCTTCG
>Ga0065715_10000924_pt1 | contig 15859 bp, 9 predicted proteins | sample MisBulReplicate1_FD_59102 | JGI IMG/M metagenome (GOLD analysis project Ga0065715, IMG submission 59102) | Miscanthus rhizosphere microbial communities from Kellogg Biological Station, MSU, sample Bulk Soil Replicate 1 : eDNA_1 v2 (version 2) | ecosystem: Host-associated > Plants > Roots >...
GCACCTTCTTCTCCGACGACGACGGCGCCACGAGGCCCGACGGCCACGGCTGCGTCCTCGCCCACCGCGACACCGCCGCGGGCCGCCGGCGCGTGATACCCCCGGTTGACGGTCGAAACGCCCTCCTCCGTCTTCACGGCCGTGCCGCGCCGGGTGGCAACCGCGGCGCCTTCGTCCGTCTTCACGGCCGCGCCACGCTTGCTCACGGCCGCGCCGCCCTCGTCGGTCTTCACCGAGGCCCCTCGCCGCGCCGCGCGCGCCTGCGCCAGGACGCCCGACGTGGCCTGCATGGCCAACGCTGCGCTCAGCCCCGCCGCAATCGCGGAGCGGGTCCAGTTCCGGTTGCTCGTTGTTGCTGCCATCACGACCTCTTGGGTTCCTGGTACCGCTACTTACTCGGCGAGCTTGCCGCGGGTTCCGATGCGGACGGAGCCGATCCCGTCGCCTGGGGCTTCCCCACTACGACCTGAACGCGCTCGTAACCCGGCGGCACGGCTGCGGCGAACGTCGCATCGGGTACTTCGGCACCAAATGTCCACTTGTCGAACATGACCTCCGTCGTCCTCGGGTGTGTGGAGGTCTTGCTGGTGATGCGGAACTTCTTCGGCAGCGGATCCCCCTGTTCGGCGACCCAGAGATCCCAGTCGACCGCCGGGTGCGTGTAGGCGACGTGAAGGCAGGGCACGCCGTCGATCGTCTCGCGGCCGACGTAGCCGCCGCCCGACTTGGTGCCGATTAGCGACTCGTACGGCGAGCTGTACAGGAAGTCGGCCATCGGCATCGGCATGGCCAGATGATCGGCCAGCCGGTCGAGCGTGTCGTCGATCGTGGACGCGCCGTTGACGCGGGCCCACACCTTTTGCTTATCCGCGACGAATGTCAGCTTGCTGCCGTCGTACCAGCCACGCAGGTCCATGTCGCCCGTCACATTGAAGGCGAGACGATCCGGCCGCCGCAGGGTGAGCTGCCGCGTCGTGTGCAACGTGATTTCCTTCCCGCCACGGGCGCGGGTGCGCACGTCGGTGGTCTCGACGGAGAAGGTGCGAGCGTGAGCGAGGTGATCGCTCATCCCGCGGACGATCTCGTCGCCGCGCTGCCTCTTGGCTTCAGGGGTCGTGGGCTCCCTGGAGCAGCCCGCTCCGGCCAGGCAGACGACGCACGCGATCAGGGCTACGCTCGTTCGTGCGCGGGTTCTCCGTGCGACTCGATCCATCGTGCCTCCGATTGTTTCCGCGTAGCTCGCATACGTTCCGCGGCGGGTACCCGGCCAGGAGCAACCCCAGCACGACTATTCGGCGGGCAAGCGTGGGCTGAGGGTAGCACCAGAACCCGAAATGAAAGCTCGAGCGTTGCGGAATTGTCGGCGCCAACGCATTAAACTCTGCCTGTGATGCTTCGCACCGCCGCCCTCGTCCTGCTCGCGCTGTCGTCGGCCCCTCCGCCCCTGCAGTCGCCGCCGGAGAGCGCGTTCACCGTGCTCGAACGGCAGCCGGACGGCCCTCGTATCACGCCGTACCTCACGTATCAGATCGGCATGGCCTGGCGGCAGGATGACCGCCGTCGCGCGAGGTTCGCCGCGATCCGCACGGAAGCAGAGCTCCAGCAGGTACAGGCGGACCTCAGAGCGAAGCTGCTGCACGCGCTCGGCGGCCTGCCGTCCACGAAGACTCCGCTGAACGCGCAGGTGACCGGCCGGATCCAGATGGCCGGCTATCACATCGAGAAGGTCATCTTCGAGAGCCTGCCGGGAGTCTTGGTCACCGCGTTGGTGTATGTGCCCGACCAACCGGGCAAACATCCGGCAGTGCTCGTGCCGTGTGGCCACTCGACGAGCGGCAAGGCGTACTACCAGGCCATCTGTCAGCGCCTCGCCGCCCGCGGCTACGTCGTCATCTGCTGGGATCCGGTGGGGCAGGGCGAAAGGAGCCAGTTCTGGGATGCGTCTCGCCAGCGCAGTCGCTACAACCTGATCTGCGGCGAGCACGCGGTGCTCGGCAACCTGGCGTACCTGGCCGGCACCAGCCTCGCGCGATGGGAAGTGTGGGACGGCATGCGCGCGGTGGACTACCTGATGACGAGGCCCGAGGTCGACGCCGCCCACGTCAGCATCACCGGTACCAGCGGCGGCGGCTTCCAGGCCGCGTTCATCGCGGCGCTCGACACGCGCATCAACGCCGCGGCGCCGTCGTGTTACATCACGGCGCTTCCGATGCGCGTCGCCAACCGCATCTTCATGGACCCCGATGCCGATCCCGAGCAGGATCCCTACCGGATGATCGCGGACGGGATCGATCACGCGGGGCTGCTGCTGCTCATCTATCCGCGTCCGGTTTTCGTCGCGGCCGCTGTCCTCGACTTCTTCCCGATCGAGGGCGCGAGGTCCACGTTCCGCGAAATCTCCGCCATCTACCGGCGCTTCGGCCACGCCGACCGCATCGGCATGACCGAGGGCTACCACAAGCACGAGTACTCGGTTGAGAACCAGGCGGCGGCCTTTGCGTTCCTCGATCGCTTCAACGGCATCACCTCGCCGGCGGCGCTGGCGCCCACGACCGTGCTGGACAACGAGGCGGTGCGCTGTACGACGACGGGGCAGGTGCTGCTCGATCATCCGGACGGACGGTCGGTGATGGACGAGATCCGCGACTACTACAAGGCGCACGCGGGCACGCGCGCGACGCCGCTCGCAGCGTCCTACCACGGAGCTGGTTACCCGGGCATCGCGCAGTGGGCGTTCACCCCTCGACAAGCCCAGGGTGAACGGAATGTCTCAGGCGCACGGGTTGAGTGGGAGTCCGCAGGCACCTCGATCTTCGATGGCACCGTGATCGACAAATACGTCGTCCATCACAGCGACGGTCTCGTGATGCCGCTACTGCATCTGCATCGCGAAGGCGTGGCAGGCACGCGGACGATGCTGTGGTTCAGCGATCACGGCAAGGCCGGCGCGGCCGACTGGGGCGCGATGCAGAAGCTCCTCGCGGATGGCTACGACGTCGTGACGTTCGACGGCCGCGGGCTCGGCGAAACGCGGATGCGCTACAGGGCCGTGTCGGAGGACGATCCGACTCTGGTGGCCGGCGATTTCGACACCGCGTACGTGAGCCCGCTGTCGAGCGTCCTGGCCGACTACGTCTACAACACGCTGCTGACGGGCCGCCCGTATCTGCTCCAGATGATCGAGGATGTCGAGATCGCGGCACGCTTCGCGCGGACGCACCTGAGGGCGACCGATCTTGCTGTCACTGCCGAGGGCGACGCCTACACGCTCGCGCATGATGCGGCTGGTGTACTCGAGACCGTACACCTGGTCCCGAGCAGCAGCGGGCGACTGCTCAGCTGGTCCGAAGTCGTCTCGCAGAAGCGTGAGATCTGGCCCGTCCAGTACGTGTATCCAGGCGGCGCTTACTTGCGATAGGACTCCACTCTCGCGCGCCCTCCGATATTTCGGGATGCACTCCGGCCCTACGGAGGGGGCGGCGCGGACTCATCACCGCGGGCCCTGCGAGAAGCCCAAAGCCCCACCAAACCCGGGACTCCATCCCCTTCAGTCACAGGAACGCGACTTGCACCTTCTACGCTCCACGGCGATCGGTTTCCGTGACGCTCTGCTGAGCGCACTGGGACAGGCCATCCGGGCCCGGAGACGCACAGCATGAGCCGCGCGGCACAGACTGCAGGGATCGCCTGGCTGGTCACGGCGATCTACTACTTCTATCAGTACTCGCTGCGATCCGCGCCGGCGGTGATGATGCCGCAGTTGTCGGAGGCGTTCGGCCTGAGCGCGATGGGCGTCGCGTCGATGGCGGGCCTCTTCTACTACGGTTACTCGCCGTTCAGCCTCGTGGCCGGCGTGGCGATGGATCGGCTCGGCCCTCGCAAGGTCGTGCCGATCGGCGCCGCGGCGGTCGGGGTGGGCGCGCTGCTGTTTTCGACGGGTAACAGCCAGCTGGCCAGCATCGGCCGGCTCGTACAGGGCGCGGGCGGCGTCTTCGCGCTCATAGGCGCCGCCTACATCGCGTCGACGAATTTCCCCGCGTCGCGGGCGGCCACACTCATAGGCGCCACGCAGATGTTCGGCATGGCCGGCGGCTCCGCCGGGCAATTCGTCGTCGGGCCACTGATTGGCGCGGGCGTTGTGTGGAGCACGTTCTGGGCGGGCATGGGCATCGCAGGGCTCGTCATCAGTGCGTTGCTGTTCGCGCTGCTGCCGCCGTCGGCGCCGGCCGAGAGGCGCGCCGACTGGCTGAAGCCCGCGCTCGCCGCGCTCGCCCGCGTCTTTCGCAACCCCCAATCGATCCTGTGCGGGATCATCTCGGGCCTGCTGTTCATCCCGACGACGATCTTCGACATGATCTGGGGCGTCAGGTTCCTTCAGGAGGCGCACGGCGTGGACTACGCCACGGCCGTGCTGCGCTCGTCCACGGTGCCGGTCGGATGGATCATCGGCTGCCCGCTGCTGGGGTTCATCTCCGATCGCATCGGACGCCGCAAGCCGGTGATCGCCGTGTGCGGAGTCGCGCTTCTGGTGACGCTCGCCTGGATTCTGTTCGGGCGGCCCGGCGTATTTCCGCCGTACGTTCTCGGTCTCGCCGCGGGCATCGTCTCCGGCGCTGCGATGCTTCCGTACACGGTGATCAAGGAAGCGAACCCGCCGGAGCTGAGCGGCACCGCGACCGGTGTCGTCAACTTCCTGAACTTCACCTTCAGCGCGCTGCTCACGCCCGTCTTCGGCCGGGTGCTGATGGCGGTCAGCGGCGGCGCCGCCGCGATGCAACTCGAACACTACCAGAGCGCGTTTGCCCCTCTGCTCGCCGGCGTCGCGCTCGCCGTGGTGCTCACATTCTTCCTGAAAGAGACGGGGCCGGCGGCTCGCAGACCGGCCTCCGCAGCCTGAGGACGCCATGGAAAAAACCGGAACGGGAAAGTACGAAGCCATGCTCGAGCGATGCCGCAACCTGGAGCCGGTGACGACGGCAGTTGCGCACCCTTGTGAAGAGACTGCACTGGCCGGGGCGATGGAGGCTGCGGAGAAGAGGCTCATCATCCCCATCCTCGTCGGCCCGGAGGCGAAGATTCGCGAGATTGCGAAGGCGCACGGCATCAAGCTCGGTCAGACGCGGATTGTCGACACGGCGCACAGCCACGAGTCGGCGGCCAAGGCCGTCGAGCTCGTGCGCAACGGCGAGGCCGAGCTGCTGATGAAAGGCAGCCTGCACAGCGACGAGCTGCTCGGCGCCGTGGTGGCGAGAGAGACAGGCCTTCGCACGGCACGTCGCATCAGTCACGTCTTCATCATGGACGTGCCGACCTACCACAAGGTCCTCATCGTCACCGACGCGGCGATCAACATCGCGCCGACGCTGGAAGACAAGGCCGATATCTGCCAGAACGCGATCGATCTCGGGATTACCCTGGGTCTCAGGAAGCCGAAGGTCGCCATCCTGGCGGCGGTCGAGACCGTGAACTCGAAGATGCAGGCGACGCTCGACGCCGCGGCGCTGTGCAAGATGGCCGATCGCGGCCAGATCAAGGGCGGCGTGCTGGACGGCCCGCTCGCGTTCGACAACGCGATCAGCGCCGAGGCGGCGGCGATCAAGGGCATCGAGTCGAAAGTCGCGGGCGATCCGGACATCCTGCTCGTGCCCGACCTCGAGGCGGGCAACATGCTCGCGAAGCAGCTCACCTTCCTGGCCAACGCGGACAGTGCGGGCATCGTGCTCGGCGCTCGTGTGCCGATCATCCTCACGAGCCGCGCCGACAGCGTGCGATCGCGGATCGCGAGCTGCGGCGTGGCGATGCTCGCGGCCCACGCGCGGCGGCAGCAGATGCAGGCGACGACCTGAGGCCATGGACGACCACGCCATCGTTCTCAACGCGGGCTCGTCGAGCCTGAAGTTCTCGATCTACAGGCGCCCCGAAGCCGCCAATGGTGGCGGCGGGGCTTCAGCCCCGCTCTGGGGCGTGGACCTGCGCGGGCAGATCGACGGCATCGGCACGTCCCCGCGGTTCACGGCGAAGGATGGCAGCGACGCGCGCGTGGCCGACGATCGCCTGGCGCAGGGGCTGGACGGACGCGGCGCCTTCGACGCGCTCGCCTCGTGGCTCCGCGCGCGCTACGGCGGCGGCGCGCGCGTGCTCGGCGTAGGTCATCGCGTCGTGCACGGGGGCGCCAAGTACGGCGGCCCCACCAGAGTCACGACGGAGGTCCTCACGGACCTGCGCGCGCTCGTGCCGCTGGCGCCCCTGCATCAACCGTACAACCTCGCTGCCATCGACGCCGTGTCCGAGCGATTGCCGGGCGTCCCGCAGGTCGCCTGCTTCGACACCAGCTTTCATCGCGGGCAGCCGGCGGTCGCCGAGGTGGTACCGCTGCCGCGCGACCTGTGCCGCGGCGGCGTGCAGCGCTATGGTTTTCACGGGCTTTCGTACGAGTACATCGCGTCCGTCCTGCCTGAGGTCGCGCCCGAGATCGCGCACGGCCGCGTGATCGTCGCGCACCTGGGCAGCGGTGCCAGCCTCTGCGCGATGAAGAACCTGAAAAGCGTCGACAGCACGCTGAGTTTCACTGCGCTCGATGGCCTGTGCATGGGGACCAGGCCGGGGTCGATAGACCCGGGCGTGATCCTCTATCTCGTCCAGACACTGGGGCTCTCGCCCAAGGATCTCGAAACTGTCCTCTACAAGAAGTCGGGGCTGCTCGGCATTTCCGGCATCAGCAACGACATGCGCGACCTGCTCGACAGCCGCGAGCCGGGCGCGCTCCTGGCGGTGGACTACTTCGTGTACCAGGCCGCCAAGCAGATCGGCGCGCTGGCGGCGGCGCTTGGCGGTGTCGACGGGCTCGTGTTCACGGCCGGCATCGGGGAGAACTCCGCGGAGATTCGCACACGAATCTGCCATGCGTCGGCGTGGCTCGGTATCGATTTCGACGAGGAGGCAAACACCGGACGCGGGCCACGGATCTCCCGCGCGGGCAGTCGCGTGTCGGCGTGGGTCGTCCCCACGAACGAAGAACTCATCATCGCCCGGCACACGGGACGGTTGCTCGGGCTGTAGGAGTCGGCGATGGCTGGAACAGTAACCCAGGAGAGCCGGGCGGCAGCCGGATCTCCCTGGGCGGGATTCAGGACAGGTCTCTGGCAGAAGGAGATCAACGTCCGCGACTTCATTCAACAGAACTACGAGCCGTACCATGGCGACGCCTCGTTCCTGGCTGGTGCGACGGCGCGCACGCAGAAGATCTGGAACCGGCTGAACGAGCTGTTCGTCGAGGAGCGGAAGAAGAGCGTCCTCGATATCTCGCAGATCCCCAGCTCGATCACCGCTCACGCGCCGGGCTACATCGACAAGGAGCACGAAATCATCGTCGGCCTGCAGACCGACGCGCCGCTCAAGCGCGCGATCATGCCCAACGGCGGCCTGCGCATGGTGCTGAGCTCGCTGAAGGTGTACGGCTTCAAACCAGACCCCCACGTCGTCGAGGCGTTCACCAAGTACCGAAAGACGCACAACGACGGCGTCTTCGACGCCTACACGGCCGACGTCCGGAAGTGCCGCAGCTCGCACATCCTGACGGGGCTGCCCGACGCGTACGGGCGCGGCCGCATCATCGGCGACTACCGGCGTGTGGCGCTCTACGGCGTCACGCGCCTCATCGAGCGGAAGCAGGAAGAGAAGGCCGCGCTCGACGACGAGATGTCGACCGACGAGGTGATCCGCGATCGCGAGGAGCTGTCCGAGCAGATTCGAGCGCTGAAGGAACTGCAGAAGATGGCCGCCACCTACGGGTTCGACATCTCGGGCCCCGCTGCCACCGCGAAGGAGGCCGTGCAGTGGCTGTACTTCGGCTATCTCGCCGGCGTGAAGGAGCAGAACGGCGCGGCGATGTCGCTCGGCCGCACCTCCACGTTCCTCGACATCTACTTCGAGCGCGATCTTGCCGCAGGCACGCTGACCGAAGAGCAGGCGCAGGAGATCGTGGACGACTTCGTCATCAAGCTCCGCATCGTCCGCTTCCTGCGGACGCCGGAATACGACGAGCTGTTCGCGGGCGATCCGACGTGGGTCACCGAGTCCATCGGCGGCATGGGAGACGACGGCCGGTCGCTGGTGACGAAGGCCAGCTTCCGCTTCCTGCAGACGCTGTACAACCTGGGCCCCGCGCCCGAGCCAAACCTGACGATCTGGTATTCACCGCGTCTGCCCGACGGCTTCCGTCATTTCGCGTCCAGGGTGGCGATAGAGACCAGCTCCATTCAGTTCGAGAGCGACGAGACGATGCGCCGCGCCTGGGGCGATGACGGCGCGATCGCCTGCTGCGTCTCGCCGATGGCCGTCGGCAAGCAGATGCAGTTCTTCGGCGCCCGCGCGAACCTCGCCAAATGCCTCCTGTATGCCATCAACGGCGGCCGCGACGAGATCAGCGGCGAACAGGTGGCGCCCGCCTTCGAGCCGGTGAAGGGTGACGTGCTCGAGTTCGACGACGTGCTGGACAAATACGAACGGGTGATGGACTGGCTCGCAGGCGTGTACGTGAACGCGATGAACATCATTCACTACATGCACGACAAGTACGCCTACGAGCGTCTCGAGATGGCGCTGCACGACTACGCGCCGATCCGGACAATGGCGTTCGGCATCGCGGGCATGTCGGTCGTCGCCGACAGCCTGTCGGCGATCCGCTACGCGAAGGTGCGCGTCGTCCGCGACCAGACCGGCCTGGTGACCGACTACCAGACCGAAGGGACCTTCCCGCAGTTCGGCAACAACGACAACCGGGTCGATCACCTGGCCTCCTGGCTGGTCAGCACGTTCATGAACAAGCTGCGGAAGTACCCGACCTATCGCCACGCCCTCCATACGCAGTCGGTGCTGACGATCACCTCGAACGTGGTGTACGGCAAGTCGACCGGAAATACCCCGGATGGCCGCCGCAAGGGCGAGCCGTTCGCGCCCGGCGCCAACCCGATGCACGGACGCGACAGCCACGGCATTCACGCCGCCGCTGCCTCGGTCGCGAAGATCCCGTTCCGGGATGCCGCCGACGGCATCTCGCTCACCGCGTCGCTCGTGCCGGAAGGCCTCGGGCGCGTCGTCGAGGACCGCGTGCAGAATCTCACCGGCATTCTCGACGCGTTCTTCAGCTCGACCGGGTACCACATGAACGTCAACGTGTTGAATCGCGAGACGCTCGTGGACGCGATGGAGCACCCCGAGAAGTATCCCCACCTGACCATCCGCGTGTCGGGCTACGCCGTGAACTTCGTCCGGCTCACGCGCGAGCAGCAGATGGACGTGATCAACCGCACGTTCCACGGAGCGACGGCCAATGCCTGACCCCGCCGCCGAGCAGACGCCACTCGCGGCGAAAAGCCCCTACGATCTTCGCGTCAGTCTTGGCGCCCACGTCCCCGAGACGGACGTGCGGACTGCGCTCGCCACCGGCGACATGGGATTCGTCCACTCTTTCACCACGGGGTCGGCTGTCGATGGCCCCGGCGTGCGCGTCGTGGTGTGGACGTCGGGATGCATGTGGCGCTGCCAGTACTGCCACAACCCGGACACCTGGACGATGACCAACGGAATCCCGGTGACCGTCGCTCGCGCAACCGAGGAGCTGAGGAAGTACCGGTCGGGACTGCAGATCATGTCCGGAGGCCTGACCATCAGCGGCGGCGAGCCGCTGATGCAGCACCGCTTCGTGCTCAAGTTTCTCGGAGCCGCCAAACAGATGGGACTCCACACCACGGTCGAGACGAACGGCTACTTCGGCGATCGGCTGACCGATCAGGACCTCGACTCGATTGACCTGGTGATGCTCGGGATCAAGACGTGGGGGAATGCCCGTCACCGTCAACTCACCGGGATGGACATCGAGCCGACGCTCGCATTCGCCAGGCGCCTGGCCGCGCAGAGAAGGAAGATGTGGCTCCGGTTCGTGCTGGTGCCCGGGCTGACCGACGACCCCGACGACCTGTCGAACATCGCGAAGTTCGCCGCCGAGCTCGGCAACGTCGAGCGCGTCGAGGTGCTGCCGTTCCACCAGCTGGGCAAGTTCAAGTGGAAGCAGCTGGGCCTTCAGTACACGCTCGAGAACGTCCACCCGCCGACCGCCGAACAGGCGGAGCAGGCGTGCGCGATCTTCCGCGCGGAGGGCCTGAAGGCCTACTGAGCCAGCAGGCGATCGAGCGTCGGCTTCATCGCGGCCGACCACCGGGCGTAGCCCAGCGCCGACGGGTGCAGGAAGTCGTACATCACGTCCTTCGAGATCGAGTCGCCGGGTTCGAGAAACACGTGGCCGATGTCGAGGTAAGTCACGCCGGCGTGTCCGTCCAGCGTCGCGATTCGTTTGTTGACGGCGTTGACCTTCGCCCGCGTCGCGTCTGGTGACTGCCCGCGCGGGAAGATGCCCAGCAGCAGGATTTGAGTGGATGGCGACCGGCGGTGGAGCTCGGCGCATATCTCCGTGATGCCGGCCGCAATCTCCTCCGTGGTGTTCAGGTCCATGTTGTTGGTGCCGATCATCACGACGACGACCTTCGGGCTGACTCCGTCGAACTCGCCGTGGGTCAGCCGCCAGAGGACGTTCTCGGTGCGGTCCCAGCCGTAGCCGAGGTTCACGACGCGGCGGCCCGCGAAGAAGCGATTCCATTCCTCGACGCCGGTCCGGCGTCCGGCGACCCCCTCGCCATCGGGGTCGCCGCCCCAGAAGTGGGTGATCGAATCTCCCAGCATCACGATCTCCGGCTGCCGGCTCTTCATCAGCGCGACGCAGGCTGCGTGGCGGTTCGCCCAGTCGTAGATGTGGAAATCGCGGTTCTGCGTCACCGGAACGAGCGTCGACGCCTTGCGAACTCCCGCAGGCGGCGATTGCCGGACGGCCACGCGGCTGGCCGGCTCCCCATCCGCCGAGAACGCGCGCGCCTTGAGCATGTATCCGGGCGGCAGATCGACCGGCGCCAGCCAGGCGCCGGCGCCGCGGTCCGGGTCGCCGCCATCGAGCGTGTACCGCACCGTGGTACCGGGGGGTGTCTCGACCTCGAGCAGCCCATTGGGACCGTTTCGGATGGACGGCGCGTCCCTGGCACACGCGCCGAGCGCCGTGAGCGCCAGGATGGCGACGGAGACGGCGCGCGCCGACCGGGTCCGCATCTAGTTCGCGCCCCAGCGCGTGCCCTTCAGGAATGCCAGCAGGTCCGCCAGCTCGGGACGTGACAGCAGCTCGCCGAAGCCGGCGGGCATCAGCGAGACCGTGCCGGGCTCCATGTTGGCGATCGTGGACTTGTCGATGCGCGACTCGGCCTGCGGACCTGTGAGCAAGACGATGTCGTCGGCCTCGTCGGCGTGCAGCAGCCCGCCGATCAACTGCCCGCTCTTCGTCGTGATGACCACGGGCTCGTAGCCGCGCGCGAAGCTGGCGTTGGGGAAGACGATCGCCTCGAGCAGATCGCGCTCGGTACGGATCTGGCCGATCGAGGTCAGGTCGGGGCCGAGTGTCCCGCCGTGATAGCCGATCGCGTGGCACGTGCTGCACGCGGCCTTCTGGCTGTTGAACAGGAGCTGTCCGCGCCGCGCGTCGCCGTTGGGGACCGCTGCCAGCAGCTCTTCGAGCTTGCGCGCCTGCGCNGCCGTGTCCGCGGACAGCGACGCGAGCAGCGCCTCGCCGCGCTGCTGAATCGCGGGCGAGTACTTCGCCAGCCGCGGGCGCAGGACATCGGGCCGCAGGCTGCTGCGCGCAGTGGCGTCCGACAATGCCGTGACCATCGCACCGCCCACGTCGTCGTCGCTGCCGCGGTCGAACGCGGGCAGCAGGCGGGGGAGTTCCAGCGGTCCGCTCGACTTGAGCGACGTCGCGAGGCTCAGGAGCTGCGGGCGATCGAGCGCGGCCTTCTCGAGCACCGCGGCGGCCGCCAGGCGCGTCGTGGCGGGCGCGGACGGCGCCAGCGAGCCGGTCAGCAACGCGAACAGATCGCCGTCGACACTCTGCAGCCCGCCCGGGACGCCGGCCAGCGCATCGAGCCGCACATCGGTAGGATTCGCCGAATCGCGCGCGACTCCGACCAGCGCGTCGCTCAGGCCGGCGCTGGCGTCTTTTGGTGGAGGCAGCGCGCGTGCCACGGCGACGGCCGCGCGCGTGACGTCACCGCCCGCCGCGAGCGCCCGCGTGAGCGGCGCGACCCAGGATTGCGGCAGCTCGCGCGCCTTGCTGGCCGCCATCACCCGCAGCGCGATGACCCGTTGGTCAGGCGATCCGTCCACCGCCAGACTCGCCAGGCGCTGCTCGATTGCCGGATTTTTGCTGAATTGCGCGAGCTTGGTGACCAGGTCCTCGCGGTCGGCCGAGCTCCCCGCCTTCGCCAGCCGCTGGTCGAAGTAGCCGGTCAGCGCCGTGCCCCAGTCGGTGTGATGCCCCGCGATCCACCACGCCGTCTTGTTCGTCAACGCATCGGGTGAGTCCAGCAGCGGCAAGACTGTCGCCGCTTCCAGCGACGCCGGTGTCATCTGATCGAGCGCGACGAGCGCCGCGCGCCTGGTCCGTGCCGATGCGGAGTTCACCCCGGCGCCGATGGACGGAGCATCGGCGATTTCGATCATCGCGTAGGTCAGTGAATGCTCGAGCGCGCGGTCGGCTCGTGACGCGCTCACGGTGAGCAGGTCGGGGACCGCCGCCGCGTCGCCGATGCGGCCGATCGCCTCGGCGGCCACGCGCTGGACGGCCGGCTGCGGCGACTTCAACGCCGCACGCACGCGTGGAAGGGCGCCCGCATCCCTCCACAGCGCCGCCGAACGCAGGGCCACCTGCCGCACGGTCGGATCCACATCGTCCAGCGCCGCTCTGGTCGCGTCGCGCGCCTGCTCGTCCTCTATCCGCGTGAGCGCCCAGATGGCGTTGCGCCGGGCCACGATCGAGACCGCGGCTTTCACCGCGTCGCTCAGCACCTGCACCGCGCCGGCGCCACGGCTCCCAAGCTGCTGGATGGCTCGCTGCTGGACGGCGGGCCGCGCGTCGCCCAGCAGTTGTGCCAGCCTGATGGACGTCATCGACGTCCAGTCGATCGTTCGGCCGCGGGGATCGTGCGGCACGACGGCGCCGCGCCGCCTGATGCGATAGATGCCGCCGAGCACATCCGGCTTGGCAAGCTGTGAAGTCGGGCAGCACAGCTTGTACCAGCCGCCGGTATCGATCACGAGCAGGCTGCCGTCGGCATCCTCGAGGACGTCGGTCGGGTGGAAGTCGCGATTGCTCGACGTGACGAAGTCGCTGTCCTTGCTCGTGAAGCTCGCGCCGCTCGAGGTGAGCACGTGGCGCGAGACCTTCTGCATGTTGAACTGCGCGACGAAGACGTTGTCCTTGTACGCCGGGCCGAAGGCGCTCGACTGATAGCGCGTGACACCTGTGGGCGCCGCGGCGCCGAGCTCCGAGAGCACCGGCATCAGGTCGCCCGTCTGCGGGTGGCCGTCGATCACGTCGTGCGGTTTTCCGTACACGCCGCCGTAGATGGCGTGTACCAGCGCGTCGCGGCGGCCGGCCCTGGGGTGCTCGATGAACGTCGTGGTGAACAATGGCTCGCCGGTGGACGTGAACGTGACGCCGACAGGGTTGTCCATGCCGCCGGTCATCACCGGCTCCACGAGCCCGCCCTCGGGACGCCGCCTGAAGATGTGCGCGGCTTTGGTCACCAGCGGCGGCTTGCCGGGCCGCTCGTAGGTCTGCTCCGCGAAGGCGCCCTTNCTCCAGTAGATCCACCCGTCAGGTCCGAGGTACGGTCCGTGCAGATCGTTNGCGCAGTGCGTCAGCGTCTTGCCGTTGAACCACTCCTCGCGCGTGTCGGCGATGCCGTCGTTGTCGGTGTCGGTCAGCTTCCAGATGCTCGGCGGCGCGGAGACGTAGAGCGATCCGTCGAGCCACATCGCGCCTTCCGGGAACATCATGCGATCGGCGAACACCGTGCTCGTGTCGAACACGCCGTCGCCGTCCTTGTCCTCCAGCCGCACGATCCGGTGCGGCTTCTCCTCGAGCTGCTTCTCGACCTTGTCGCTGGATCCGGACGAATCGGTCACGTAGAGCCGGCCCTGCTCGTCGAAGTCGGCTTCAATGGGCCGATTGACCAGCGGAGGTCCCGCGACCAGCGTGATCTCGAAGCCGGGCGGGACGGTGAACGCGCTTTGCGGCAGGCTGGCTTCCGGCGTCGCCACCGCCAGGGGCCACGCGCAGGCCGCGACGGCGATGCCCAGGCGCAGGGTGACCAGGGGACGACGGCACCAGGGTTCAATGGCTCGAGCGGGCATGGGAGATTGTAGCGGCCTCGCATGCATCGAGGCGGACTGACGTGGAGCAGGGAGCGCAGGAATTAGGCCGGACCTTCAACATTTGTCGATCTCACTCGCCAACCGTCACCCAGCGGCGCTCCCGGTGGCTCTTCGCGATCGCCTCGCAGACGCGCACTTCCTGGTGACCGTCCTCGAAGGTCGCGTAGAGCGGGTGCGCCGAATGCGCGCCGTTCAGGACGTCTGTGTAGACCGCGCGATAGAGCTGCTTGAAGGTGTCGGGGAAGCCCTCGTTGTGCCCGCCCGGGTAGCTCGCGAACTTCGCCGCGTCGGCGTCGAGCAGCGACGGGTCGCGGAGCAACTCGCGGTTGGCCTCGCCTCGCTCGCCAATCCACAGGCTGTTGGGCGTCTCGCTGTTGAAGTAGAGCGCCTTCTTCGCGCCGGCCACCTCGTAGCGCAGGCAGTTCTTCCGTCCGGCGGTGACCTGCGAGACCGTCAGCACGCCGCGCCGGCCGCCTTTGAAGCGAAGCAGGATGGCGCCGAAGTCCTCCGTGTCGATCGCCACCGGCTCGCGCTCGGTCGGCGGCTGGCCCTGTTTGCCCGAGAACGTCTCGACCGATCCGCTGGGTGGCTTGAGCCGGGTTTCGTGCACGGTCATGAGGTCGGCCATCACCGACTCGACCTCCAGTCCGGTCACGAAGGCGACCAGGTCGAGCCAGTGCGTCCCGATGTCGCCGACGGCCCGGAGCTCGCCGCCTTCCTGCCGCAGCACCCGCCAGTTGAAGTCGGTCGGGTAGAGCAGCCAGTCCTGCACGTAGCTGCCGTGCACGTGCAGCACGTCGCCGATCGCGCCTTTCTTGACGAGCGCGCGCGCATGCAGCGAGAGCGGATAGAAGCGCAGGTTGTAGTTTACGGCCGCAACCTGCGCCGGCCGCGCGCGCGCCGCCGCCACGAGCGCACTCGTCTGCGCCGATGTCAGGGCCAGCGGTTTCTCGCAGATGACATGCTTGCCGGCGGCGAGCGCGGCCATCGCGTGATCGTGGTGCAGGCGGTTCGGCGACGCCAGATGGACGCTCCTGACCTCAGTGTCGGCGAGCAGCTCGTCGACGTTCCGATACGCGCGCTCGAGCCCGAGCGTCGCCGCCGCACGCTCAGCCTCCTCGGGCGAGATGCCCGCGATGCCCTTGACGCGGACGCCGAGGCGCCGGAGACCCTCGACGTGCACCGGCCCGATGAATCCAGCGCCGACGATGGCCGCCGTGATGGTGTGGAATCCTGCCATGATGCCCCCCGCGCGCGCCGCAGTCCGTCATTCGGAGCTGAGCGACACCGCGTCCGACAGCATAGCCGGAGGAGGGTGGAAGAATACGGGCGTCGTCGTGGGACGGGGGCCTTGGTGATACACTTCGGCGCTCGCAAACGCCACCCAATGGCGCCAAATTCGCGATTTGTCACGACCAGCTGGAATATCGTCCTCGCGGCGAGGGAAGCCTCGACCGTGGCGTCTCGCGAGGCCCTCGAAGCGCTCTGCCGCACGTACTGGTATCCGGTGTACGCCTTCGTGCGGCGTCAAGGCGTCGATGCGGAG
>Ga0065715_10089043_pt1 | contig 15796 bp, 23 predicted proteins | sample MisBulReplicate1_FD_59102 | JGI IMG/M metagenome (GOLD analysis project Ga0065715, IMG submission 59102) | Miscanthus rhizosphere microbial communities from Kellogg Biological Station, MSU, sample Bulk Soil Replicate 1 : eDNA_1 v2 (version 2) | ecosystem: Host-associated > Plants > Roots >...
AGGACGGCGGAGTTTACGGTGACCTGTGGCGTGGCGTTCGCGGCGAGGATGCTCGCGCCGTAGGTCGCTACGGCGGCGTCGGAGAGCCCGGCGACGGTGAACTCTTCGGCGAACACGCCCCAGTCGCGCACGGAGGCGTCGTCGACGTAGGGGCCGAAGACCGTCTCTACCGTCTCGCCGCCGACGATCGCGAGGCGCTTGACGGTGACCGTGTTGATGCACCGGGCAGTGTCGAAGCCGATATCCAGATCGGCGCGGTAGTCGGCTTCCGTGAGGGTCGCCATGACAGTCGCGCTCATGGAGGCGGGCTCCTTCGCCTTCAGTACGCCCCACCGGCTCGCCCACGCATGGGCAAGCTTGGTGTCCCGCGTGGTCGCCACCTGGTCCAATACGGTCGCGTTCGGGTTGGTCGCGACGACGGTCGGGGAGCCGGGGGCGAGTGAGGCGATGTTGTTCACCTCGAAGGGCACGCCGCACCCTTCGAGGGTGAACGACAGGTCTGCGATGGAGGCGACGGTCTGCGGCTGCATGAAGTTGGCTGCACGGGCGGTCCCGTCGACCGCCGTCAGGGTGATGTTGGCGCGCTTCGTGGCGGGCTGCGCCAGGAGGTCGTACTTGACGGCGGCGTGCTTGATCTCGCCGACGAAGAGGGGCTCATACACCGACGTGAGGGCGCCTGCGGCGTCGGAGGTGCGCGCCATGAGCCGGATAGGGCGCCCCGGCTTGATGAGGGACGCTGCCAGGGCCGGGTCAAGCGTGGTGTCTCGGATGGAGGCGGTGAGGGTGCCCACGGAGAGCCCTTCGCGGGCCACGTCGAGGGCGTAGGCGGGCGCGAGGATGTCCGTGTACGTGAAGGGCTCCACGAAGGCATAGCCGGTCACAGCGCCGCTCGTGGCGCCCGTGGTGAGCATGGCCTGATTGATGTCGAAGCCACGAGTGCCGGCCGATCCGAAAACGGCGTCGACTCGCACGGAGGCGTAGGCGGTGAGGGCGGGGATCACCACCGGGGCAGTGGTGTGAACGGAGTTGAGGGCTGCCCCGTTCGGGATCGCTGTGACGACGTTCCTGCCGCCGATCTGCACTCCTGCCTTGTCGAAGAAGACGATCGACAGTTCGGCGGATCGCCCGGCGCCGAAGAGGGCGGCAAGGCGCACCTGTGCGGAGGCGTACTGCCCCACGGTGACGGGCTCCGGCTCACTGGTGGCGAAGTTCATCAGGGGATCTACGGAGTCGGAGCGGAAGCGTAGGGCGGGCGTGACGGTGAAACTCTCCGTCACGGTGGCGCCGAGCATGTAGGTGGTGGCGGCGATCGTGGGGCCGGGGGTGAGCCACCCCCACGGGCCACGGAGCCCGTGAGGGTTCTTCAGGAGGTTGCGCAGCCCCGTCGCCGGGGGTGCCCCGACCTCTAGCCGGAGGACGTTCGTAGAGGTGAAGGCCTGTCGTGTCACGCGGCTCGCCGCCCGCCGGAGCGCTCAAAGGCATTGATGTAGGCGACGAGCGTGCGGCCCACGTCTTCGGGGCTCGCGCCTACGGGGACCTCTACCGTGATCTGGTAGACGTTGCCGCCGCCGCCGAGCATGCGGAGCCGGTCGAGGGGGATCACCGCTTCGGGGCCTGCCTCGCCGATCACGGCCAGGGTCGCCTTGTTGACGATGCCTCCGCTTGCCAGCATGGGGATATTGGGGGTGGAGATCGTGAAGGAGTCGGGCAGTCCGGGGATCTTGTCGGGGATATCAACGGAGAAGCTGAGATCGTTCCACCAGCCGATCATGGAGTTGATCGTGCCCTTGAAAGAGTCGCCGATTCCGTCCCACATGCCTGCCGCCTTCGAGGTGATCTTGCCGGGCATGTCCCCGATCGTGTCGACCATGGAGTGCAGTTTGCCGAGCACGCCTCCGCCGTCGGAGGTGTACGAGCCGATCTCGTCGGCTGCCTTCGTGCGGAGGCTGGTGAAGATCCCCTTCACGGCGTCGAACTTCGTGTCGATCGCCGAGCGCACCGCCTCGAAGGCTTCGCGGGTGTTGGTCTTGATGTCGTCCCAGTGCTTGATCAGGAGCCCCGGCCCGGTGAAGTTCAAGAAGATGTTCTTCAGCACGCCGAACACGGTCGCGATCTTGTCTGCCACCCATTCGAAGACCTCCTTCGTGGCGCTCTTGATCGCGGCCCACGAGGCGTCGACGATCTCGCGGAACGTCTCGCTCTTCTTGTAGGCGATGACGAAGATCGCGACCAGGGCAACCAGGGCGATGATCACCAGGGCGATCGGGTTGCCTGCCATGACGGCGTTCAGCGCCGCCTGTGCCCCGGCCATGATGTTTGTCGCGACGGTCTGCGCCTTCGCCAGGATCGGAAACTTCGTGGTCGCGAGGTTGAGTAGGTCGGCGGCGCCGGTTACGCCCATGATCGCGGGGGCTGCCGCTTCCATGCCTGCGCCGATCGCGCCGAGCGGGCCGGGCATGAGCGACATAGCGCCGCCCAGGTCGCCGAGCCCGCCCGCCGCCTGTGACGACGCGCCGCCTAGGGCGTCGGCCTTGTCGCCGACGCCCGCGAGGGCGCTCTCTGCCTTCGCTCCTGCGGCCTTCGTGTCGGCTGCGAAGCCGTCGAGGGACGTACCTGCCTTGTCGAAGGCACGGACGAGATCGCTCTCGTCGCCCTCAAAGGCGATCTTGACGGGCTTCGCGGTCATGGGCTCGGCGCCTTTCTATCGGTCTAAGCGTGCGTTGTGCTCGTGGATGATCGCCCGCCGGGTGCTGTCCTCGAGGGCGAGCCAGTCGGCGGGCGGGATGCCGACGGCGGCGGCGTCGACGTAGTGGGTCGCGCGCACCCCGTCGGCTACAGGTGCGCGCCCTGCGGGTTTCCCTCTGCGCTCGCCGCGTCGGTCTTCTTCGGCTCCGGGTGGAAGTAGGCGACGACCTCCTTCATGGTGAGCCCCATGCAGGTCTTGAAGGCCTCCGGGTCGGTGAGCCCCAGGCGCCGCTGGTGGACGAACACGAGGGCGCGCCCCCCGGTGATCGGGTCTTCGCGGAGGTCGTGGATACGGGCGCCGAAGTTGGCTGCGATCGCGATCTCGTCGAAGCCGTTGAGGCTCATGAGGAAGGCAGAGGGGGGCGTCTCACAGGTCCACGTCGGGACCTCTACCGCAGCCTCCACGGGCAGGTCGTGGGGGTCGACGTAGGCGTGTGCGGGGCGCCCGTAGATCGGGGGCTGCCCGTCGCCCACCGGGGCGTAGGGGTCGCGGGGCGTGGGGTAGGGCTGCTGGTCGGTCATGATGTGAGTCCGTTTCTGGTGAGGGTGTCCGTGATCTCGTCCTCGTAGAGGCCTGCCGCCCGCTGCTCCATCACGCGGTCGGTCTTCTCTACGAAGTGGGAGGGGTGCGTTCGCGCGATCGCGAAGGCGTGCGGCGCACGGCTGCCGCCGAAGGCGACGACGGCCCTAGCGCCGGTGCTGCTGTCTACGTGGATCGTGCTCTGTGCCTTGCCTGTCTTGACGGGGATGAAGCCCCGGAGAACGTCGGCGGCGGTCTGCGCGACCGCCGCCGCGTCGAGGTTCGCCACCTCTTCGCGCGCCTGCGAGAGGGCTTGCGCCGTCTCTGTGGCGCCGTCGAGGTGGGTCGAGATCATGGGGCCACGGGCTCCGTCTCGGCGGTCGTGTCGGCTTCGAGCTGCTGCCCGTCGACGACGTGGACGCCGGGCACGTCGAGCACGTAGGCGCCTCCGTGAGAGGTGATCTCGGCGAGGTCCGGGCGCACGATCGTGGCGCCCTCGCGAACCTCCACGAGGGTGCCCAGAGGCTTCGGCTTCGGCTTCGTCATGGTGTTCCTTCCGGTGGTGTGTGGTGGTGGTGAGCCCGTGCGGCGGTGGGGGTGCCGCCGCACGGGCGACTGGTGGGGATCAGAAGGCGCCGGTCGTGACCTCCGTCGGCTTCGCGGTGAAGACCCACCGGCACCCGAAGGTGAAGCGCGCCGAGACGCTGCTCTTCGCCTCGCCGCCGATCAGGGTCCCGTCGGGCTCGGTGATCGTGACGTTGCCCGTGTAGTGGGGCTCCGTCGCGGTGGCGGTGGCGTTGCCGTAGGGGTTGATCTTGACGGCGATCGTGGTCCCGGCGGCGGTCCACACGTTGCGCCACAGGGAGCCGGTGGCGAGGTCTTGCTTCGCCACGAAGTCGAGTGCGTACTCGCGGGCGCCTCCGGCGGCGGCGTCGGCGAATGAGGTGAAGTCGGAGTCAGCGGCGGCGGAGACGACCTCGCACTTCGAGACTTCTGCCGTGTACTCAGTGATGCCGATCTTGACCTTCAAGAGGCGTGTGCCCAGGGCTGCCATTGCTGGTGTTCCTTTCCTAGTGTTCGCGCACGCCTTCGATGATGAGCGCGTTTACGGTGGTCTTACTGTCGAGGTTGAGGATCGCGGGGGTGAGGGAGGTGACGACGACCTCTTCCGCCACGGCGGCGGTGAGGGCGTCGGAGTGCTGGTCGATCCACTTCTCCGCCTTCGCGATATCAGACGAGAGCACGACGCGGATCTCCCACGTGTCGAGGAAGCCGAAGCCGGAGGCGTCGCGGTCGCGGCGTCCCATGGATACCCACCCCCACCCCGCCGTCGTGGTCTGGCGGTAGTAGGGCGTGACCTTATTGGCGCCCAGGTGGGTGTTCGCGGCGGCTGCCAGGGCGGTGCGGATCGCGGCGCTCATCCGAAGATCACTCTGCGGTAGGGGCCTTCGAGGCGACGCACCTCCGGGTCGGCGGCGACGCCGGTCGGGGTCGCCGGGTCGGGCAGGGTGGCGGCGGCGGCGAGCGGCAGGGCGCGGAAGGCGATGTTCACGGCGACGCGGCGGCGCAGCGCCCCGGCGAGGTTGGCCGGATAGGTGGCGATCTCGTCCTCCGTGAGGGTGCGGCAGACCGCCGCCTGTGCCGCAACCTCTTCGGCATACGCCTCCGCGATCGTTTCGGGGGTGGCGGTTACGTCGTCGCCGAGCGAGGCGGTGACCTCTTCGAGCGTGGGTGCGGGCATGGCGGCGGTCTACCTTCGTTGTCAGGAGCGGCGGGGCTTGGTCGGGATCTTCGGGGTGACGATCTCGCCCTTGTCGTTCAAGACCTTCTTCGCCTTCGTGTGATCCTCCGCCGGGCCGATCGCCCGTCCGAGCGGGTCGGTGCCGGTGTGCGAGTCAGAGGGCACGAGGCGCGCGGCCTCTTCCTTCGTGAGGGGCTTCGGGTCTTCCCAGATCTGCGGCTCCGGCGGGTCGCCGCCGAGCATCCATCCGGTGGGGCCGGTCTTCGGGTTGGACTTGGTCACGGTCGTACCTTCCTGCGGGAGATCTTGCGGTTGTGGTTCTCGAGCTCCGCTCCGCGACAGGAGATCTTGCGGGGCGAGAGGGACGCCGAGCGGGCGGGGTCGAGGCGCCCGCCCGGCGTCATGGGGGGTGGGATCAGACGTCGGCGGTGGTGTAGTCGATCGGCTTGACGTCGCTGTCACGGGTGACGGCGGCGGCGGAGTAGCCCCAGATCGCGAGGTCGACGGCGCTCACGCGGTACTCGAACTCAAACTTCTTCGGGGCCGACGCCCAGGCGTAGACCGACGACGGCACGAAGAGGTAGGACTTCGATGCGTTCGTGGAGCCGAGCGCCCACGCGAAGCGGCCTCGCAGGTTGCCGATCGCCACGCCGTCGAAGCCGGGCTCCGTCGTGCCCTGCGCGTTCGTGGCGCCGATCACGGGCAGGAGCGGGCGGGTGTTGCCGTCGGTCGCCTGCACGAGCGCCTTGCCCAGCATCCCGTCGAGGGCGAGGGCGGTGAAGCGGTTCCCGCCCCGCACAAACTGAAGGTCCACGAGCGTGCCCGTGAGGAGGTTGACCAGGGCGGAGCCGACGGCGCTCGCGAGGTTGATCTCCGCCGTCGCGACCGCCGCGAGGGTGGTCGCGATCTTCGCTTCGATCGCCTCGAAGTAGCCGTTCAGCATCTCGCCCCAGATGATCTGGTCTGCCTTCGGCTCGCCGCCCTGATCCCAGACCTCACGGACGATCTCCACCTTGCCGCTCATGGGCGTCGGGGTGACGGTCTGGGAGGTCGCGGTAAAGGCGCCGGGGGTCGGCTCCACGCCCTCCGTGTGGGCGCCCACGAGCCCGGAGGCGGAGGCGAACTTCGGGATCGTGAAGGGGGTCTTGTCGTCCACGACGCCGGTCGTGACGAGATCCCACAGCGGGCGGGTGAACGTGAGGTTCGGCACGTAGAGGTCCGGGCGGTTTCGCGTGGGGTTGAGGCTGCTGACGTTGCCAGCGGTGACGGCGAACTGCCCCTCCCACGCCTCCGTCATGAAGGCGTCGATCCGCTGCTTCGCTTCGATGTCGGAGTTGTAGAAGCGGAGGTCGTTGGAGAACGACTCCTTCCCGGCGATCCCGTCGAAGCGGTAGGGGGTCGGCTCGTTCACCTCGAACGTGGCGTGAGCGGGGTCGATCACCTCGCGCTGCGGAAAGGTGATGTTCGTGAAGGCGTCGCCGATCGCAGCGCCGATCGCCTCCGTGAGCCCGGAGAAGTCGGTGCCGGGCTGGTCGGTCGTGGCCGGGGGGGTCGTGCTCGCGGCCTCGAAGGCGGCGAGGGTGGTCGGGTCGCAGGGTCCGACGTGGGTCGGGGCGCCGCACTTCGTGCACTTCATGGAGTGATCCTTCGTGGTTGTGGTGGTGGTGGTGGTGGTGCTCATCGCGACGCTGGTCGTGCGGGCGTCGTCGAAGACTGGTTGCGGCGTGAGGGAGATCTCGCGCAGCGGGAACGTCACGGCGTGGTGCACGCCTTCGTGCAGGCGGTACTTGACCCGCTCCGGGTCGCCGCCAATGGAGGCGCCGTCAAGCACGGCGTCGCCGTCGGGGTCGGCGAGCATGAGTGCCCGGTCACCTTCGGGGGTGCGTGCCACGCGGGCTTCGTAGTCGATCCCGTCGGGCGTCTCCACGAGCGAGAGCATGTGCCCGACGGCGGTCGTGGGGTCGTGGTGGAGGTACAGCTTGACGCGCTTCGGGTCACCCCAGGTGACGGCGCCGGGGGCGAATTGGAACTTCATCCCCGCCTTCGAGCCGACGACGCCGAAGGGCACGGCCCGGCCCCTGATGATGCGCCGCACGGCGTCGACGGCGAAGACCTCGCCGCCGCCCACAGCGACCATGCTCGCGCCGTCGTCAGCGAAAGCCGCGCTCCCGGCGCAGAGGCACGACCGAAGCGTGCAGTCCGTGATATCGCGGGGGCAGGCGGTGCGGCTCATGAGGCGTTCTCCTGTGAGGTGGGTGCGGGCAGGGCTCGGAGCGGTGCGGACGGGGCGGGGGCCAGGGGCGTCTTGCCTTCGGCCTCGCGCATCTCGTCTTCGGTGATGGCCCGGATCTCCAAGCCCGCCTTGTAGGTCTGGTAGCGGGTGAGGGTGTCCGTCTGAAGGAAGTCGTCGAGGTCGAAGCGGGGGACGTAGCCGCGCGGCGTGCAGTCGGGCATCTTCAGGCGATCGCGTACCGCCTTCAGGTAGGCGCCCAACGTGAAGTCGAGGAACTGCTTCCGCCGGTCGAAGGTGTTCGCGTAGGTGCGCGAGGTGGTCGAGACGCCCAACTCTTCGGGGTCGACCCCGGCGCACCGGGCGATCTCCAGCACCGCCGCCTGTCGACTCTGCGCGAGTTGCAGTTGCTCCGGGTTGAAGCCCTTCCCTTCGTGGATGTCGAGGGCGGCGGGGACGTAGGCGCGCGTCCTCATCCGCCGGGCCTGCTGGAAGGCGTCGAGCATGGCGACGATCTCGGCGTCAGTGGTCGCCGGGTCCATCCCTTCGGACGGGGTGAAGTATTCGGAGGCGGGCACGCCGTCGGCGAGCATGGAGGCGGCGTGCTCTAGGTGCAGGAGCGTCCGCACCGCACGGGCGCCTTCGGTGAGCATGCCGCCCACCACGGAGTCGAAGCGGATCAGTGACTTCGGGGCGTCGCGGCGCTCCTGCCCGTCGACGTACACGGTCCCGCGATCGGCGTCGACCTGCACGCGCGACGGCGCGAGGCGCTTCACGTAGGCGGGGTACGTGTGGTAGCCGATCTCCGTTACGTCCCACCATGCGATCTTCTCGAAGTAGAGATCCGCGAAGAGGTTGCTCATGGTGACGGAGGCGGGCACGTTGCGCTCCGGCTGCTCGAAGAGCGACCAGGGCACTGCCACCCGGCCCGGCCCTTCGAGGTTGATCGGGAGCCCGCCTGCGGTGGGGCAGATCAGATCGTGCGAGTGCTTCACGGCGCCTACCTGCATGGCCGTCTCGCGGTCGACCTTCGGCGCCTTCGTCGGGGTGAAGACCGGCGACGAGCCGACGAGCCCGATCACGGAGGCAGCCTCCACGGCGAAGGATGCGCCCGCCGCTTCGTCCACGGCGGCGGCGGGACTGGTGAGCCAGTCGAAGATTCTCACGGGCGAAACCCTCGCATTCGGGACGTGTCCCCGGCGGGACGTGTGGAGCGTTCGGCGTGTCGCATTCGGAAGATCCTCCTGTTTGGCGGTTTGGTTATGTAAGGCGTGAGCGTGGGCCGGCTGCGGCCGCGGTCGTAAATCTTCCTGTCACCCGGAGGCGACGAGCACGCGAGTGCCCGCCCTGCGCACCGGCTTGGAGCGTGCCGCCGACGCCGCCCACGCCGCAGCCTTCACGGCGTCGAGGCGCCCGTTCGAGGCGAGCCGTACCCCGTCGGCGCCGTCGACGGTCCGCACCGCGAGCACTTGCCGCGTGAGGTGGTCGCCGCCGTCGTGGGTCACTTGCCCTTCGGCGAGTAGGCGCGCCAGGTCGAGCACGGCGACGGCTCCGCGACCGGTCGCCTTCTCCTTGCGAATGAGCGCTAGTCCGGGGTCGTCCGTCAGGGCGCCGTCGGTGACCGCCTCGCCCGTGAAGCCTGACGCGACCAGGGCGAGCCCGGCAGAGGCCGCGTCGTCGAAGGCTCCGACCGACACGAGGGCGGCGCCGTCGGCGAGGCGCCACGCGATCGCGAGTGATATCCCGGCGTCGAAGTGGGCGGCGATCGCCGCTGCGATCGGCGTCGCCGTCGGCTTCGGGATCACTAGCTCGGACCATGAGGCCTTGTCCACGATCGCTTCGCCGCGCACGACCTTCACGTTGAGCGGGGGCCAGACGTTGAGGTACTGCGCCCGAAATCCCTCCATGGGGTCGGGGTCGTCGGCTTCGGGGTCTTCCTCCCCGGCGAGCGCCTTCTCATACTTCGAGGCGACATAGCGGGCGCGATCGGCAGACCAGTGGGGCGACGCCTTGCGCCACGTCTCCGGGTCGCCGGGGTCGTCCTGCGGCAGGGCTGCCCACCACAGGAGAAGCGTCCGCCCGTCGTCGGCGGCGAGCGCCTGCGCGATCCGGGTCTTCATGGTCGAGCGGGCTCGGCGGTGCGCCGTGCTGGTGAGGTGGAGTTGCGCCCACAGCCGCTCTAGCAGCATCGGCTCTAGGCCTTCGGAGATCGTGTCGGGCTTCACGTCCCAACACTCATCGGCGAGCGCAAGGTTCGCGTCGAGCCCATACGCCGCGCCCTGTGCCTTCACCACCCACGATGAGCCGTCGAGCGGGTTCTCTATCAACTCCTTCCCGTTGCCTTCCTTGACCGCCTTCGCGCCCCACCGACCGACCGCCCACCGCCAGGCCTTCTTCTGCACGTCGCGGCACACCGCGAGGTCGTTTCCACAGTGGACGATCGCCTGCAACTCCCCGATCACGGCGGCATGCGCGAGGCGCCACGTCGCGACGGCGCGCATCCGGTGGGACTTGCCCGACCGCCGCGACGCGGACTCCACGACCTCCGCCCAGATGAGCGAGCCGTCCGCGCGGTGCTCGTGCTGCCGCACGATCGCGAAGCGCTGCCACCACCGCAGCGTCATCCGGTGCTCCGCCTCCGCCCATGCCACGACCGGCGTCGCGTCGTCGGCGAGGTGAGTGCACCCCGCCCAGCCGTACGAGCACACCGCCTCCGCCGTCGGGTACGTCATGGCGAGAGGCGGGCTCGCGTCGTCGGGCACGTCGGCGAACTCCGCCAACCAGGGGTACGACCGGACCCGCTCGGCGTCCCACCCGAGATCCGATCGAATCTCTAGGGGCTCGCGCGTGGTCGCGAGCGGTCGCGCCTTGCTCGCGCTGGTGATCCTTGGTCGAGATGTGCCGGAGAGAGAGAGCGCGGCAGGCTTGTCTGCCCGGATATGTGGCGCGCAGGAAAAAAGCGCCTCTTCTTTTTCGTCGGTGTCAAGATCTTCGTCGGTTTTTTCTTCGTGACTTTTCGCGGCGATCGCGTCGCGTTGTCCGGCGGCGTAGGCGTTCGCGATCGCGGTCGGTGGTCCGCTCGCGTCCGAGCACACGCGCGCTTCGATGCGCCAGTTGCGTACGTCCCAGGTCTTCTCCGGGTGGGCGGCTCGAGAGGCGATGTGCCCGACGACCCACGCCTTCGGGTCTTCGCCGTCGATCACGCCGGGGCAGGTGGGTGCGTGCTGGTCGGCGGCGCACATGGCGGGCAGGTAGCGCGTCATATAGATCCGGGCCTGTTGGACCCGGCGCCCATTCCATGCCGGGATCATCGGTGCCCCATGATCTGCCCGCACACACACATCGTGTAGTCGGCGGGGTCTTCGCCGTGCGCCTCGCCGTCGGCTTCGTGCTGTGCCTGTGCCGCAGCTGCTACCTGTCGTGCGCTCAGGTCGCCGGTCTTCACGGCGTCGACGATCCATCGCGGGTGGGCGACGCACTCGACCCGGATCGCCTCTTCGGTCTTCGTCGTGCCCACGTGGTGTGTGAAGGTCCGGCACTTCATGAGCACACCGCCAACACCAGGGCGAACACCAAGAGCACGGCGACGAGAACCCACATCAGATCGTCGGGGCCGATGGCGGGGCGCTTCATGGCTGGACCGCCTTCGCGCGGCAGAGCGGGCAGAGCGGGAGCCCGGTCGTCGGGTGTGTCTCTGCGCCGCCGGGCATCTCGTGTTCGCACGGTTCGCCGAAGCGCCTGACGTTCACCAGGGCGGCGCCCCGGTCGTGAGCGCTCTTCGCTTTGATCCTCGCGAGGGCGGGCACGAACCACGCCCTCTGTCGTGCTCGTGCTGCCGGGACTGTCGTCGCCGGATCGTTGAGCACTTCGGCCCACAGGGCGTGTTGCTCTTCGTCGGAGATCCCTTCCCCCGTCCAAAGCGAAGCCACCGACTCCGGGAGCGTGGGCGGAGGGGTAGGGGAGGTAGTGGGGGGTTCTAAGGATGGTTCGGGTGTCACCAGTGACACCGGGTGGGGTGTCATGGGTGACACCCCTGTGGATAAGTCAGGGGGTGTCATGGGTGACACCCCTGTGGATAACAACTCCGGGCACTCTGCGAGGTGCACGCCTCTGCCTGCGCACTCACGGCAGGCGTGCCGCGTCGTGCCGTCGCACCACCGGGGGCAGGCGAGGTTGATCTCGTAGCGGTTGGGGCGGAGGTGGTCGGGGGTGCGCAGCGTCCCGCCTTGCTGCTCGTGGACGGTCAACTCTCCCGACTCCACGAGGGCTCGCCGGGCTCGGACGACGGTCGACTCCGAGACGTTCGCCATGCGGGCGAGGGTGGCGACGGACGGCCATGCCCCGCCCTCGCCGTCGTGGTCGGCGATCGCCAGGAGCACGAGGCGGGCGGAGCCGTCGGCCTGCGAGTGATACCACACGAGGGTGGAGGCGGCGTTACTCATCGCGGATCGCGTCGTCAAACGAGCGGCGGTAGCCGAGCGGGTTCACGTTGTCGCGGGCGCGACGGGCCGGAGATCCTGCTGTTTCGTTGTCGAGCTGCGGCACGCGAACGGGAAGATCTGCGGTAACGCAGGGGCAGAGAGTGAGCACGAAGTAAGGCCCGTCGGGGGCGGGGTCGTCGAGGATCACGAAGCGCGAGCGAGTGCCGTAGCACAGGCGGCAGGGCTGCCCCTTCATCGCAGGAGGGCGAGGCGGTCGAGGGCGTCGGCGATCCGTTGCATGCTCACGGCCTGCGACTGCGCGAGGTGCACCTCTGCGCGCTTCATGTAGTAGCGCTGTTGCTCGCGGTCGATCCCGGCGGCGGAGTGATCGCCTTCGGCTCGGCGCTCGGCGGCGCGGTCGGCGTGGATGTTGGCGGCGGTGATGCAGGTCGCGGCGTAGTCGATCGGGTCGGTGATATCGGCGTGTGTGGTCATGGCCGCATCTTCGCGGGCCGGAGCACGTTGGGGCGGGAGGTCACCCACTCTCGGCGTGTCGGCTCGGAGCATGTGTCAGGGCGCCCGTGCGTGTGGTACACGCCGCACGACGGGCACGCCTCAGGTCCCCCAGGTTGGATCACGGCACGCACACCCCTACGAGCGGGACTCTCGTGCGCTCCACTATCCGCCTCGCGGCTGCCGCCCTGTAGAAGTAGTCCGTGAGGTCGTGGGCGTCAACCCACGCCTCCGCGTCGGCGTCGTGCCAGCACTCCCACGCGAGGTTCGTCGTCGCCTTAGCCACGGCGGCACCTCTTCACGCCCACGCACCGGGCATGCCCGCAGCCGGGCGTGTGCGCCACCATGGAGGCGCGCACCTCCGGGCCCGTTGATGCGCGCTGCGCGATCGCCGAGCGGGTCACGCCCATGACGCCCGCGAGTTGGGCTAGGGAGTAGTGCTCCCGACTCACCACGAGCCCGGCAGTCATGGCGGAGCGTGCGGTGCCTTCGATCTCGGCGAGGGCTTCGAGGGCTTCCCAGTCGCCCTCTGCGGCACGGCGGATCAGGGCGTTCAGCATGCGCCCGATCATGGCGCCGATCTCCGGCGACTCGTGGCGCGTCGGCTTCGGCACAATGCCGCCTGCGACGTAGTCGCTCATCGCTTGACCTTGCGGTACACGGGCACGTCGACGGCGGGGTGGTCGCTGCGAACGTTGACGGGGGTAGTGGCGCCGAGCCCGTCGAAGGCGGCGGGCTTCATGAGCACGCCGAGCACACCGCGCCCGGTGTAGGTGCGCTCCGGGTAGCGGCGGCGCACGACCATGGGCGGGAGGTTCCAGTCGCCCCCGATGATCGCGGCATCTCCGTGGATGCGGAGGCGGTCGAGATAGGACTCCTGCGCAAGGGTGGCGCGCAGGGGCGGGACGTGGATCGCCGCCGTGGTGTGCCCGAAGGTGCGGGCCACGAGGATGCCGCGCGCCCGGATACCCTCGCCCGCGTCGGAGCCTGCGATGAGCACGGCGTCTCGGATCGGCTTGCGTGATACCAGGGCGACGCCCGCCTCCGGCGAGCCGCGCCCGCCGAACTGCACGGCGTAGAGGTCGAGGCGTTCGGCGAGGGCGGGCACGTCGAGCCATGACACCTCGGAGAGCATCACCACGTCGGGGACGCCGATCGCGCCGGGCTTCGTGAGTGCAAGCTTGACCTCTTCGGCGGGGTCGCGTTCGGAGACGCCTTCGGCGTTCGCGGGGCGGTAGATCGTGCGTCGTCTGCTCATGGTCTGGTCACTCCTGATAGTCGTCGTAGGGGGTCTGGAAGAGCGGCACGTCGTCGGGGCCTGCGCCTGCGGGCGGGTAGTGCCCTAGTTCGGTCACGGCGTCAGTGAGGACGGTGAGCATCCACACTTGCCGCGAGCATCCCGACTCCTCCGCCGCCTTCGCCATAGCGTCGGCGAGGGCGGCGGAGGGGCGCAAGAGGATCGGCATAGGCGCCGCTCCGCCGGTCACAGGCTCAACCATGCGGCGACGGCGCAGACAGCGAGCCCTAGCCAGAGCGGCCATGACGCGAGGACGCAGGCGAGCACGGTCGCGATCACTGGACCGGCTCGTATCCGTCACGGTCGACGTGCTCGGCGCACACGGTCATGCCGGGCTGCCCGTCGCTCATGGTGGTGTTGGGGTTGCTCACGCAGATATCGACGGGCACGCGATAGAGGGCGATCGCGTCACACCAGCACGGCGGCTCGGCGAGGGCGGAGCGCAGCATCGCGACCTGTCGGCGGTCGATCGCTGCTCCGAGCGCTTCGGCGAGGGTGACGACTACGGGCTTGTCATAGTTGGGGGTGCTGCCCATGAGGATCATGGTGTTCCTTTCGTTTGGGTGTACAGGTGGACTGTACAGCAAAACGACGAAGCCCACGCCCCCGACCGACGGACGGGCGGCGGGGGCGTGGGCGCTTGTGGGGGGCGATCGCTACGGGCGCTCTTCGGACTCTTCGTGCTGCTCTTCCCGCACTCGCCGGTCGTCGGCGATCTGCTCGCGGGCGTCCGGGTCGATCAGGTGATCGGGGAGCACGTCGGCGACGCCTGCGCGCACCTTCGCGTCGAGTAGTCCGTTCGTCAGGCGGTAGGTGTCCTGCGCGACCTGTGACACCTGCGCGGAGGTGGCGTCGGCCTTCTGGTCGACGGCGTTCACCTTCGCGAGCACGCCAAGCGCGACAAGGGTCGGGGCGAGTTGCCCGATCAGGAGCGTGATGAGGCTCCCGGTGTTGGCGCCTTCGGGGGCGGCGGCGAAGACCGCCACACAGGCGGCGATCACGAAGCAGAAGACCACCGCCGCGACGATCACGAGGACGTTGTTATTCCGAGATGAGCCGTTCACTTGTCAATCTCCTTGCGGGGGGTGGCGCGGCGGATGAGGGCGGGGTGTACGTCGGTGCCGTAGTGCCCTCCGGCGGGGCGGGCCTCGAAGTGGCAGTGGGGGCCGGTGGAGTTGCCGGTGTTGCCGGTGTGTCCCACGATCGTGCCGGGTCGCACGCGGTCGCCGACGTGGACGGCGACGGATGAGAGGTGGCAGAGGGCATAGTCGTATCGCCCGGTCGCCTCTCGGATCACGACCATGGTCCCGTAGGCCTTGCCCCATGACGTCTCGCCGACGGCGATCACGCGGCCCCAGGAGGGCGCTACGGCGAGGCTGCCGACGGGGGCGGCGTAGTCCTCGCCCGTGTGGTAGCCGAGCGTCCACGACGTGCCACGGACCCTGTAGCGGGTCGTGACGGGCAGCGCCCTGCCGAGCGGGGCGAGGGGGTCGGGGGCGGAGCGTACGGGGGCGATCGTGCGGCGCGTGAGGCGCCTTCGGATCATGGCCGCTTCGAGGCGGGTCCGTGGTATCACAGGTGGGTTCCTTTCGGGAGATCTTGCGGTTTGGTCGACGAGCTCGAGAGCCTGCGCCGAAGGATCTACTGCTCTGCGGGGTAGGAGGTGGAGAAGCCGAGCCAGGTCACAGCGCCTTGCGGGATCACGTCGCCGTTGGGCATCACGTCGAAGCGCCCGGCGGTGAGGTTGAGACTATTCGTGTTCCCTTGCTTGATGTCTTTCACCTTCACGCGGAAGCCTGCCGGGAGGGTGAAGGCGGCGACGGCGTTCGTGCCGGGCACCCCGGTGCCCTGTAGGTAGACGATCCCGTTGCGGCGGCAATACTGCACGCCCTGCCACCCCGCGAGGTTGCTCCACCCGTTGGCGGGGATGAAGGTGACGGGCGTCCAATCGGTGTCAGGGAAGGTGGCGGCGCCGTCGGGCAGAGTGGGGGCCGGGCTCGGCAGTGACACCCCGCCTGTGGTGGCGAAGCCGAGCGTCGTCAGCCACTTCGTCGGGGTGATCGCGTGGCGGACGGACGTGATGCGCAGCGTCTTCGTGAGGGCTGCCGTGGTGTTGGAGATCGTGACCCGATCGCCGATGTCGAGGTGTGCGCGGTGCTGGTAGGGGCCGGAGGCGGTGCGTAGGTCGGCGTTGTCCACGATCGGGAGGACGGCGGAGTTTACGGTGACCTGTGGCGTGGCGTTCGCGGCGAGGATGCTCGCGCCGTAGGTCGCTACGGCGGCGTCGGAGAGCCCGGCGACGGTGAACTCTTCGGCGAACACGCCCCAG
>Ga0065715_10000338_pt1 | contig 15721 bp, 19 predicted proteins | sample MisBulReplicate1_FD_59102 | JGI IMG/M metagenome (GOLD analysis project Ga0065715, IMG submission 59102) | Miscanthus rhizosphere microbial communities from Kellogg Biological Station, MSU, sample Bulk Soil Replicate 1 : eDNA_1 v2 (version 2) | ecosystem: Host-associated > Plants > Roots >...
GTCTAGACCTTGAGTACGCCTCTGGGCCGTCCTCGTGGCTCCACACGCACTGTATGGTCTACCCGGACGGTTCTCGTACGCTGGTGAACATCATCAACGGCAAGTGGTGCATCAGCGAAGAGAAGGTAACGCCGGCTGTGACCGAATATGACAATACTGACGTCACGACCATATCTTGCCCTGTGTGCCCGATGATACTGACATCTATATTCGTTCAGGCTAACGGCGGAAGCTGCCCTGAATGTAATACGGTTCTCGTGCAACTCGGTGAAGAAGAGCCAGACTCTTCCAGCTATCACCTAGACAATGGGGATGGGACTCTCGATTGCTGGAATTGTGGTCATACCATGACTTATGATGATCGGGCTGACAATGACGGGTACTGTCCTAAGTGTGTTGCCGAAATTAACCTTGACGAGGACGATATCTAATCTGGTGACATAGTAAAAAAGCTAGCATAAATAATGCCTTAGAGACCATCTAGGGCATTTTTTATGAGTTTAGCATCTTACACTGATTACGAGATTGACGAATTCAGGCGTTGCAAGCGCGACCCTGTCTACTTCATCAAAAAATACTTCAACATCCATCACCCAAAAAACGGCACGATGTTGTTCAACTTGTATCCATATCAGGAACGTTTGGTGTGGGCGTATCACATTAATACGCATAATGTCACGTTGGCAAGTAGGCAAACAGGTGCTTCATTATGCTTGGTCGCGTATGCACTCTGGGCTTCCATTTTTGCTACAGGCAAGCACAATACACTGCTAGTTTCGAATAAACTTGATGACGCTAGATACCTACTTAACACGATTAGGTTTGCCATCGACCGTTTGCCGCATTGGGTCAAGCCTAAACTTGATATTGACAACAAATCAACCATAGCATTCTACGGTGAGAAAGTTAAGATATTAACTAGTGCTGTCACTGGCGATGCCGCGAGAGGTATAAGCGTTGACCTGTTCCTTTGGGATAACGCAATGTACGCTAAGACAAATCAAGCCTTTGAGATGTGGGACTCTGTAGCTCCATGTTTGGTCGCTGGTGCGAAGTGTATTGTAACCAATTCCGGTACTAAATTGTTGCAATGTGCAGAAGCTAATATCTTCTACGATTTGTGGAGAGGTGCATTAAGGGACATCAACAACGGGATGACTGCGAATTTTGTAGCATGGTATGAACCGCCGGGTCGCGGTGTAAAGTTCGAAGAGGCCGTTAAGCGTTACATTAGCGAATCTGAATGGCGTCGAGAATACCTCTGCGAGTTCGTGGTTGAAGAATAATGGCAAAGCGTAATCCCAGACTAAAGAAGGCAGGCACCGTCTCCGAATACACACCGGAGATGATTAGCGAGCTTCGCAAGTGTAAAATGGACCCGGCGTATTTCGCAAGAAATTACGTCATGATTAAGCATGCCAAGCGCGGTAAGATCAAGTTCAACCTCTATCCGTATCAGGAAGAGATGTTGAAGATGTATCAAGAGAATCGATACAACATCATTCTCTCCGCTCGCCAGACTGGTAAGACCGAAACCACCTGTGCGTACCTGTTGTGGTTCGCAATCTTCCACGCCGACAAAACCATCCTCGTCGTATCGAACAAGGCGTCCAACGCCAAGGAAATGATCGGCAAGATTCAGTATGCGTACGAAGAACTGCCAGAGTGGCTAAAGCCGGGTTACGATGATGCATCGTGGAACAAGCACGAATGCGCCTTCGACAACAAGTCTCGTATTATCGCACAAGGTACGTCCACCGACTCCGGTCGTGGTCTTGCTATTTCGCTACTGTACTGCGACGAATTCGCATTCGTACGTCCACACATTCAAGCCGAGTTCTGGGACTCTGTATCCCCAACCCTCGCAACGGGTGGTTCGTGTATCATCTCATCCACCCCAAACGGTGACAGTAACCTATTCGCAGAGTTATGGCGAAAGGCAACCCTTGGCGCTGCCGACAATGCGTTCAAGCANAAGCACGTCCGNTGGGATGAACCACCGGGCCGTGGTGAAGAATTCAAGCAACAACAGATTGCAATCCTAGGCGAGCGTAAGTGGCGTCAGGAATACGAGTGCGACTTCCTATCGTCTGACGGTGGGTTGATGGACTCGTACATCATGGGTAGCATCCAGAATGAAGTGGCCGCAAGGTCACCAGACTTCACTATCCGCGACCATAACGAAGAGCTTGACTTCTTCACGAAGATCAACCCGCTCCACAGTTACATCATCGGTGTTGACCCGGCGACGGGTTCCGGTCTCGACTATTCCGTTATCCAGATTTTCGAATTCCCTTCGATGTTGCAAGTAATGGAATACCGAAATAACATAATGGAACCTGTCCACATCTATACCATGCTGAAGAAGATCATCAACTTCATCGCTGGCACTGGCGCTCAGGTATACTTCTCGGCAGAAAACAACGGTGTCGGTCAGTCCATCATTGCATTGTACATGTCCGACGAACTACCGCCAGCCGGTACCTTCGTATCGGAAGACGGCAAGAACAAGCTTGGTATCGTTACAAGTGCCAAGAGTAAGATTCGTGCTTGCGTTACAATGAAGAACATGATTGAAAAGCGTCACATGACTGTGACCTCTGACACGCTTGTGAAGGAACTGAAATCGTATGTCCGTAAGAACGGTTCATACATGGCTCAGATTGGCGCTACCGACGACTGTATCTCTGCGGTTCTGATTGTAATTCGTATCGTAGAAGAAATTGCCAATTTCGATGAGAAGGCGTATCATATGATGTTCCAGTTCGAGCAGCCGGAATCGTGGAAGGATGATATTCATCCAATGCCTGAATTGGGCTACACTATTCCTGCTGAGGCGATGAGAGGATAAATAGATTCATGAACAAGAAAACCCTTTCAATTGATATCGGTGCTTTGCTAGAGACGTCCACTGCTGGTCAGTTGACGTCTACCACAAGTGTATTCTTTGGCCCGGACCGTAAGCGTAAGTCCGCTCAAGTACAATTGAACAAGGTGCAGTACATTCAGGCTGAAGGTGGTATTCTTCTCGTCAAGGCTGAAACACGTAGCTCGGACAAGACATACGAAACCTCAATCCAGTTCACTGAGGTTAATTTCGTAGCGCCGGATACAATGCATTCTATTCCATTGGAAATGCCGGGTCGCGAGATTTCGATCATGCCTTTGCGTAACATGGGCAACGACGTTCAAGTCCACTGCGAGTGCATGGACTTCTACTGGCGCTTCGCAATGCATAACAATAAGGACAAGAGCCTTATTGGTGAACCACCAGCGCCATACGTGAAGAAAACCAATCGCGTACCGTTGAACCCGGAGAAAGTTCCGGGTGCTTGCAAGCATCTCACGAAGCTGGTCGAGCATCTGAAGCTAGAGCGAATCCTAAAGTAATTTGCTTGACTTACCGGCAATAATTAGGAATAATGCTCGCACGTTCCAACTTGATATAAATACTTTTGTCGGAGGAATTTCTCTGACGTTTTGGCTACATACCTGAGCAACACCAACGAAAGCGTCACCAACAAAAGCTGTACATAACTTAAAATAACTAGAGAATAATAACATGACTAACAAGAGACCATCCTTGGCCGACCTACGGTCCAAGTTCAAGCAGAAAGCCGAAGGCAAGCGCGAGTTCACCGGCAACTCAGATGTATATCCCCACTGGAACATCCCAGAAAACGCCACTGCAACGATCCGTATCCTCCCAGACAAGAACGAGGATAACGACAACTACTTCTATATCGACAAGCTGGAACACAAGCTAGCCATCAACGGTCAGGATCGCAAGATTCCGTGCGTTAAGATGTACGGCGAGAAGTGCCCGATTTGCGAACTATCCTCAAAGTACTACAAGGCTGAGGGTAAGGATTCGGTACAGGGTAAGTATTACTACTTCAAGCGCGTCAGCCTAATGAAGGCCCTTATCATCAAGGACCCAACTGAAGGTGGCGAGTCCGCTGAAGGCCAAGTCAAGACCGTACAGTTCACCTACCAGCTGATGAAGCTCATCAATGCAGCACTTGCAAACGATGAAGAAGAAAAGCGTCTGGAAGAACTGCCGTGGGATATGGAAGCTGGTTACAACTTCCTGATCCAGAAGACGAAGCAGGGCGAGTACGACAACTACAGCACCAGCGCATTCTCGAATCGCGTCTCGGCTATTGCCGAGAAGTACCTAGACGCAGTTGAAGAGGGTCAAATCGACCTATCCACATTACTGCCGGAAAATCCGGGCGTCGAAAAGGTACAGGCACTACTGGAAGCCCATTTGGGTGGCGGTGATGCTGAAGAGGAAGAAGAGGAAGCACCTGTCATCGCACGTCGCAAGCCAGTGACTGAAGACGACGAAGTACCGGTACGCACCCGCAAGCCGGCAGTGGTAGAAGCAGAGGACGAAGCACCTGTCCGTACGCGTAAGCCAGTCGTAGAAGAAGCTGATGACGAAGCGCCAGTTCGTGTTCGCAAGCCGGCAGTTGTTGAGGTCGAAGACGAAGAGGAAGCACCTGTCATCCGCAAGCGCAAGCCGGTTGCAGAAGAAGCCGAAGATAACGGCGATGCAGCACAAGAATCTGACGCGGACATGATTGCCCGCATGAAGGCTCGTCGCGCGAAAGCAGCGGCAGCTGAGTAATTCAGAAGCTTGGCTAACGGAAAGGGGCGGCTCACGCCCCTTTTCTATTTACATGGAGTAATCACACAATGGCAATACCATCACTAAAAAACAAATTCAAGAAGACGTTCGCCTCTAGCAGAACTATCTCTTCTGACGACCCGACGCCAGACTTTTGGCTGAGTACGGGTAACAAACTCATCAATAAGATCATCTCCGGTCGTTATGATCGTGGTTATGCTCAGGGTAGAATCGCCGGTATCGCCGGCCTGTCCGGTGCTGGTAAGTCCTTCCTCATCGCCAATGCAATCTATCAGGCGCAGAAGCAGGGTTACATGATCGTCGTAATCGACTCTGAAAACGCGCTCGACAAGGACTACCTCAGTGCTTGTGGTGTTGACACCAGCGAAGATAACGACATGTACGTTCACATGTCCGTAGCGACCTTCGGTGACGCGGCACGAGTTACTCGTGAATCGACTGAAGACTTCCACGAGGCCCGCATCAAGAAGGCACTGGAAGATGGCGACAAGCTACTTCTGGTATACGACTCTCTCGACTTCCTACAGACCGATTCTATGCTGAAGAAGTTCGATGAAGAGGGCGAGCTTGGTAACGATCAGGGTCTGCATGCTCGCAAGATGAAGCAGCTTCTGGGCGCGATTGTAGCAGAAATCAAGTTCCTGCCTGCTGTCGCAATCTGCACCAAGCAGGTATACATCGACCAGACTCCGAACGCTAACCCACCAGTCAAGATGAGCGAAGCTGCGAAGTATGCATTCACTCAGCTGTTGTTGGTCTCCCGTTTGCTGATGAAGGACGAGAAGGGCAAGGAGAAGTACGTTACCTACAAGGGTATTGAATTGCGAGTCTTCGGTTGGAAGACCCGTGGTTGCGAACCGTTCCAGCGTTGCGATATCAAGATTCCGTACGAACATGGTATGGACGAATACGAAGGAATGCTGAAAGTAGCAACACAACTTGGTATTGTGGAAAACTCCGGCGCTTGGTATACTTTCGAAGACACGAAGTGGCAGGGTGCGGACAAGTGGCGCACACTTGATGTTGATGTCAAGGAAGCAATCTTCCAGAAGATTGTAGCCGCAGATATCAAAACGATTGACGCTACCGAAGGCCAAGACGAAGTTGATGTAGAACTTGGTTCTAGTAAGAAAGAGAAGAAGAGCAGCACTGCCGATGCAGTAGCTAAACTTGCTAAGCGTAAGGCTGAAGCAAATACCGAAGAAGCCGGGGAATAACCCGGCTCTTCCTCCGAGGAAACATAATGGAATTGACGCTAGAAATGCTGTTGAGCAAACGCGATTATGATAATATTGCTTTCACTAGGAAGATTATCGAACTGTTTAGCTCTAACCTAACCAAAGCGGCTCAGATGTTGTACAAGTTTGATCGCGACATTAAATGGAACAAGGTAGAACGCTTTCCGGCAGTTGACGAGTATGTTTTGATTCGGGGCGAGGTAGAGGTAAGGGTGGGGGATATCCTCACCCTTGCTACCGGACAAGTGGTTGTTGATGAAGAAAACATCAACCAATACACCCGGCCATTGCACTACATGTTACATTCCAGAATTCTGCAAAACGGCACAGTAGAAGAACTCTACCAGCATTTGTCTTTCATTGAAGACATTGCGAAGAAGCTCCCAGACGCGGAGCTTACTGAGCTACTGCGTAGCGGTGCCGTGAGCGAGAACGTGGTGATGGAAAATCCCACGCTTAAACCCATCCTAGACAAGATTACACGACCGACCTCGTTCGAGGCGTTCGATACCAGTAATCTATCCGAGGAACAATTTAATACATTACGCTTTTGTGCTAACCTAGGCAAGACAGGCAAACCTCATTAATTATGGAAACTTCAGCAGCTAACAAGATCAAACCAGACCTGTCTAACCTAGACACAATTCTCCGCGAGTACGACTCTTGGATGAATGGCTATGAAAAGAATTTGAAGGTCGATATGAAGACCTATTCGAAGGCCAATTCAGAGCAGGCTGGTTGGCTTGCTTATTACTCTGAAATCCATGATGAATTGGATGTAATGTTCAAAGACATGGAAACGCGAGTGAAGGTGGCCCGCGCGAGCGCGGCGCATAAGATCGAGAAGGTTTCCAGTAAGAAATACACCGAAAAGGAAATGTCCCGTATCGAGGATGGTGATCCAATCGTGATTGCCACCCTGAAGGCATGCCGCGAAATTGAAGAGCGGAAGAAGAAATTCGAGACTGTGGTTGCAGCGTTCAGTCAACGCGGATACACACTAAATAACATGACTCGAATCCGTATGGGCGGGTTCCAAGACGAGTCCATGTATATCAATGAAGACTAATAAAGTAGCAACCGTAAAGCTAGTTGACGAAATCAACGTAGTAGTCAGCGGACTGACCCAGCCAGAATACAAGACCCTCTCTAACAAGTTCTCGGTATTCGCCAAAGGTGCAGCATTCCATCCTCTCGTCAAACTGAAGAAGTGGGACGGGCGGATTCGCTATTTCAGTCAGGCCGGTGCCACATACCTCAATCTGTTGACGCAAATCGTCCCGGACTTGAAGGCGATGGGTTACACCATCAAATACATCGACAAGCGTCGATATTACGATATCAACATCCCTAAGATCAATTCAAAGTATCTCAGCGACTGGGGTATTGAGTTGGGCGAGCATCAGGTCGAAGCTATCAATGCCACTATCGAGAAGGGTAATGGTATGTTGATCGCTGGTACTGGTGCAGGTAAGACACTCATCACTGCGATCCTGTGCGACTTGTACAACACGTACTGTGCCTTCCGCGTCGTGGTCATCGTACCGAACACCGACCTTATCGGACAGACCGCAGACGAACTTCGCGCTGTCGATTTGGTTGTCGGTACGTACTCCGGCGCAAGCAAATCGCTTGAAGAGAACATCATTGTATCCACGTGGCAGGCGCTTCAGAATAATCCAATGATTATGTCGCAGTTCCAAGCAGTCATTGTAGACGAATGCCATGGTGTTACTGGTAAGGTGCTTCAGGAAATCCTCAACACCCACGGCGGCCACATTCCGGTCCGTATCGGCATGACCGGTACGCTCCCGAAAGAGCCGTCTGACCGCATGGCAATCGCTGTGTGCTTGGGTGAGGTTCTATTCGAGGTCGGAGCGTACGAACTGATTGAGAAGGGCTGGTTGGCAGGCCTAGCCATCAAGATGTATTGCTTGATGGAGAACTTCAGCGAGAAATGGCTCAAGTTCCAACAGGAATTCCCTGAAGAAGCGGCTGCGATGACCGAGAAGGAATTCATTGACGGTTACCTTCCGGACTATGAATCAGAGATTGCATATCTCAGAAAGCAGAAGACCCGCACAACATTCGTCGCAGACTTCGTAGAGAACATTCGTTCGCAGGAGAAGGGTAATACATTCATCCTAGTGACGTCAGTTGCATATGGTAAAGCATTGTCGAAGCTGATTGACAATGCAGTGTTCGTGTATGGTCAGGACAAGACCGCAGTCCGCAAGCAAATCTACAAGCTGTTCGATGACCACGATGATATCGTTGTTATCTCAACGTTCCAGCTTGCATCAACTGGTCTGAACATCAAGCGTATCTTCAACCTCGTGTTTGTTGACGCTGGTAAGTCATTCACCAAGATCATTCAGGCGATTGGTCGTGGTCTGCGTAAGGCAGCGGACAAGGATTTCGTCAATGTGTTCGACTTCCATTCCAACCTGAAGTATTCTAAGCGACATGCCGGAACACGCAAATCCTTCTACAAGGAACAGCGCTACGAGCATACTGTAAAGAAAGTCGATTACGAGGCGTATTACAAATGACGATTGGTTGACTTCCGGCGTAAACTCAGCTAGACTTAGTAAACAAGAATTAGAATTACTAGGAACCAATTGCAATATGATTATCTCAGACGAAAATAGCTATCCGATCATGGTGGACAGCGTAGAGACACCGCTAAGCACAGAATTCTTTTGGGTTCTGGATTTGGTGAACAGAGATTTCTGCTTGACCCCATTGATGATGAACGAAGAACTCCACACTCCGGCGTTCGAGTTGAGCATTTTCGGTTATGTTATCGAAGTTCCGACCAATTGGAATATTCTGTTATATTCCGAAGAAACCTCTCAGCTTGATATTGCCGAAGTTTCAGAACTGACGAGAGGCAATTTCACTGCTCTCGGATACCAGCACCGAAAGGACCGAGTCTCACCGGGTGAAGTTCGGGTTATCAATTACAACCCATTCGCAAAAATCCATACCCCGTCTCTTCACAAGACGCACATGCTATGCCATGCGTTGGGTCCGGAACTGTGGGTTTGTATGTCCCCGAGCGACAACTACAACAAGTACCTGAAGAACGCTATGATTGGCGACATCCTTCCATAACGCTGATACATAGTTATAACAACAAAGGTAAAGATATATGACCAAAGTAACTAAACCCAAAAAGCAAAAGGCCGTCAAGGTCGTAAATGCGAAGGAACTGAAAGCATGGCTTCGCGGTATTCAGGAGTTCCAGCCGGAAGGTTGGGTTCCGACTGTCGAGCAATGGGATGCAATTCGCGAGCGAATCTTCCTACTTGAAGAAGTCGAATATCAGGTCGAGTATCAGACTGCACACCAGCACCTCGTATACGACGAGCCACACTACCAGCAACAACCGGCCTTTGTAGCGGCAGCGCCGGTACCAGCATATCAGGCGGTAGCACCGCAGGGTGGCGCACTAAGCGGTTATCCGGCTCAGGAAGAGGCTCGTTCGAGCGGCGGTATCGCAAGAGCTTGGTCTCCGACAGAAACCGGAGTGGTATCAGTATCATCGGCTTCTGAGGTTCTAGAGGGCGAGTACAAGTCGAAGTTCTAATGCGCAAGAATACGGTTCTGAAGGATCGCACGCTCTGGTTCGATGGTGATTCAACCATCGAACCAGATGCTATTGCCGACATGGTACTACGCGGGGTGTCCATCAAGAATGGTGTCCACGTCTCAGAAATTACAAAAGATATTTCCGAGTTCAACAAGATTTCAAGTCACGAGCTTAGTGTAAAGGAAGACATTCGTCCCCTGCTATTCGACTGGAACATTCCAGAGAAATACAAGACAATGGATATCCGGACATTCTTGTTGAAGAAATTGGAAGCTGAGGTAGAACGAGCCGATACGTTTGCGGAAAGTGACATTGACCTCCGTCTGGAACGCATCGACTTGGAGCTAGACCGGTTCTACACCAGCAACCTCAATATGCTATTAAGGACCACCGTTTTCATTACTGATACGTTCAGGGAAAAGAATGTGGTCTGGGGTGTAGGAAGAGGAAGCGCTTGTAGTTCATATATACTTTACCTGATTGGCATTCACGATATCGACAGCGTCTATTACGAGTTGGATATCGGAGATTTCCTCCGGTAACTTGCGACTATAAATAGAGTGTTCACTTACTCCCAGAGGAAAAGATATGAGCAGAAAAACAACCAGCATGCGCGGTGAAGTTGTAGACTTCGATCTATTCGCGATTAAAGAACAAATCAGCGGCGGTCCGATTACTGAGACAATTCAGAATCGCGAGCGTTTCATTGATTTGAAGCGTCGTCGTGGCACCAAGCGTAAGCTACAGGACATGCTAGCCGAGCAGGAAGCTTCCCAGCTTTCCGTTGAGAAGGCGCTAGCTACCAAGTCCAATGCTGCCCAAGACGCTCCTGCGGCTGAGGAAGTAGCAGCTGCATCAGTACCAACTCGCAAAATCGTTAAAAAGGAATCCTAATGTCTAACTTGCGTTGTCCGAAGAATAGAATCATCTTCCAGTTCGTTGAAGATACTAGAAGTGGTACATTCAATAACACCACCACGTGGGGTTTTGAAATCAAGAAAGCCACAGATGACGTAAAGACACCGCGTTGGGCGGAAGTCAAGGTAACCGGCAAGGATGTCAAGGCTGTGAAGCCGGGACAATACATCCTAGTCGAGCCGATGATGTGGACGCTATCTTTCCTCTACGATGGTAACAAGTATTGGGCAACTGCTGAAGACAAGCTAATCGCTATGTCCGACGAGAGACCATCCGGCTTCTCGTAATGGTATTCATTGGTATTCTGGTATCAGCAGCACTACTAATCGCTAGTGCTGCCGCATTCTTCAGTGTATATGGATTGGCACAAGTATTCGCTGGTGCCTTCCTTTCCGTGGTCATCATGGGTATTGCACTGGAAATCGGTAAGCTGGTAGCAGCGTCCTTCCTCTACCGATACTGGGACCGCATCTCAAAAGCCCTGAAGGCCTATCTAATGGCCGCTGTGTTAGCCCTGATGGCTATCACGTCAATGGGCATCTCCGGCTATCTAACCGCCGCATATCAAACTGACACGGTCGGACTCCGTGACGGTAATGCGAAGCTGGCGGCTCACACCGAAGAGCTTGACCGTCTAATCGCCCGTAAGGCCGACATGGACCGTCAGATTAGCCAACTACCGGCTGACTACGTCGCGGCCCGTCAGAAGCTAATGAAGAGCTTTGAGAGGGAGTATGCCGAGATGACTCCGCGCATCACCTTCTTGCAGGAAGAGAAGTCAAAGCTTCAAGCTCAAAAAATCACAACCGAAGCAAAGGTAGGACCTATTGTATTCATATCAAAGGTTCTCGGTTCAGAAACCGATGATGCCATTTTCTGGCTGATTATACTCATCGTTTGTGTGTTCGACCCGCTCGCGGTCGCATTGACCCTCGCCGCAAATATTGCAATCGCCGACAGAGCATCGCGCAAGCTATCTGATGCGCCTGTCGTAGAAGCTGCAACCCCGGAAGTAACCGAAGTCCCGGCTTCAAATGTCACCACTCGCGATGACATAATTCAATCCACGCGTCGCCAAGCACTGCTAGAAAGAAACCACCAACAGGCTTGATAGTCCGGCGTTTTGCGTGTAGAATATCGCAATAACAACAAAGGATTACATTATGGCTCGACTACCTTGGGCGATTTCACACCGTCCCAAATCTGTGAAGGATTTCCTCTTCCAAGACGAAAGCACAAAGGCTTTCATCTTGCAGTGCATCAAGGATCAGAACATCCCTCACCTCTTACTGGCAGGCCATCGCGGTACCGGTAAGTCATCATTGGTGAACGTGCTTAAGCACGAACTAGAAATTGATGACATGGATTACTTGTACATCAATGCATCGTTCGATAACTCAATCGATGTCATCCGCACCCGTGTCAACAGTTTCGTCAACACCATTGCCATGTCTCCGCTCAAGATTGTTTACTTGGACGAAGCTGACCGCCTGACACCAAGCGCGCAGGATGCTCTGAAGAGCATGACTGAAGACTATGCTGAGAATGCGAGATTCATCTTCACCTGTAACAAGCCGGCAAAGATCATTCCGGAGTTGAAATCCAGATGTCAGGATATCCTCTTCAAGTCGCTGAACAAGGACGAGGTCCTAGACAAGGCTCTCGACATCCTGTTTGACGAAGGTGTCGATGTTGAGAAGCCGGGTGTTGCCAAGCTTGTCAAGAAGTACCGTGACGCTACGTTCCCGGACTTCCGCAAGCTACTGAATGTGCTTCAGCGTAATACTGTCAACGGCGTCCTGCAAGATGGTGACGTGGACGACTCTGCGGCTACCGAATTCAACAGCACCATGATGTTGATGATGGTCGAGGGACAGTGGAGCAGCATTCGCCCGTACATGGCTGAGAACACGCCAGACGATGCATGGGAAGAAGTCTATCGATTCATGTACGATTACCTCGGCGAAGTTGAAGTCTTTGCTGAGAATCCAAGCAAGCAGGATGATGCCATTGTGGTAATATCCGATCACCTGTTCAAACACACCCTCGTTGCAGACGCCGAAATCAATTTCGCTGCCTGCATAATCAAGCTATCACGCATTGCAACACGATAAGAGAATACAATGGAAACCGAAACCCAAGACCTATTTGCAGAACCAGTAACCCCGGAGCTAGCAGCCAAGCATATTGCAGCCGTTGCCGCGCATCACGGTAAGAACGAGAAGCTTGCGTGGAAGCGCAAGGTGAAGAAGATGATGGGCCTGATTGACGAGGTCGGCGTTGTCGAGCAAGAAATCCTAGAACTGGTGCTGAAGAAGCAGCCGACTCTTGATGAAATTGCAATCCTGCGTGCAGAAATGACAAAGGAATGTATCCATCCGAAGGACCACCTTGTCCATCTGACGACTTGCCTAATGTGTAAGTTCTGCGACAAGCGTATCAGCATCCCGCGTATTCTGAAGGCCGAAAGTCCGGAAGTTGACGAGGGCGAAGATGTCAGCCAGTAAGCTCGATATATGGGAAGTGTTTCGGAAGATTGACGACAATGACCGAGATTTCCTGACGAAGCTATCGCCAGAGCAACGAAAAGGGTTCGTCCCTATCGTTACTCTGCGGTGGCTCTCGGGTAGCGGGAATGACTCACAGTTGTTGAACTTGAATGAAGTAGTCAATTCTACAGTGTTCAATCTGTACAAGCATCCAGACTTGTTGTACAAGCTGATGGTTGCCGCTACGCCTCCGGGCAGGAAACAATACAAGTGGATCAAGCCGGCTAAGAAGCGAAAGGTATCTGCTCGTACCAATGTGTTATGCCGTTACCTAGAAGCCTCGCCTACCGAAGCAGAATCATTCCTTCCGTTGTATTCCGATGAAGACATTCTTGAGATGGCTACAGCACTAGGGGAGACTACAGAATTCATCAAGACGTTGAAAAGTGAACTTAAATGAAGTTAGGGTTTTTCGAATGTAGTTTCTGTGAATCTAGGTTCGTTCACGAGACCAAATTCACGAAACACCGCTGCGACTTGATGGTTCGCGATGAATACGTCCGCACTGATGTGGATGGTCGGTTTGCATTCCGAGTGTATAAGACATGGATCGAGGTTCGCGGCTATCAAAGGCCGCGACGTTCGGCATTCATTGAATCAAAGTATTACAACACTATTGTTAAGTTCGTGGACTTCTATCGGGAAATGATGTTGCCTGACCTAGAGGACTACATGCGATTCATGGTGGAAGATAATCTGCTACCGGGAATGTGGTCCAACGCCGGAATCTACGAGCAATACCTTATCGCGTTCGATGATCGGGTTAGACCGCTGAAGCAAGCCGACATCACATTCAAATACATGGACGTCTTGACCGAATCGCTCGACTGTACCTATGCCGAACTTTTCGACTATATTGACGTTCGAGAGATGGTGAAATTGATTCAGTGTCGTCGTTTCTCACCTTGGGTGCTGCTGTCATCTAAGCGTTTCATGCGGTACCTAGCCGAATGCAATCCTAACGAAGCTCCGGCCCTAGAGGCTATGGTTGAGGACTCCATGTGGCAACCACGGCTCAGGGCATGGCCCAAGGCGTACAAGGCGATACGCGAGCTTACAAAGGAGTTAGGAATCTAACGCGCCGGTATAAATAGATAGTATTCAACCGGGACTCCATAATGGCTAATTGCTCTGACAACGTATATGTAATTAAATACACCGACAAATCGAAGGGGACGATCACGATCACGAAATCGTCGCTGGTCACCGATTTGGTTGACATTGCGCTAGTCGGCAAGAGTCGCTTGGATTACGGCGAAGTTTTCAACGAGAACATCCTCCACTTGCTGGAAAACTTCTCTTGCCCTGCATCTGATACAAACCCGGACGCGCCTGACACTGTCACGGCGTTTGGAACCATACTAAGTAATCCGATTGATGGTCAGAAGTGGTATAACTCTACATCCTCGCGATTGTACGTTTACAATGGCACAGAAGAAGTCTGGGTTCCTTATGCGAACCAGACTGACGTCGCGGCGAACTCTGGCATTATTGCACATGGTTCGTACCTTCCACGTCCAGTAGCCTCGAATGGATATGTTTTCCCTTACTCAGAATGTAATTTCGTTGTAAGCCAGCATTCCAGCCGAAGCGTTGCTGTTGACGGTTATCTTCCAACCAACACCGAAATCGACTACCTTCGTTGCTTCGTTAGCCCGAACGGGTTAGTGACAGTACAATTCCGTTACCGTGGCGAGTCTACCATTCGTGCCGGCTACGCAAACTATCAGATTATCGGTATTCGCGGCGAGACAAACTCTCCGGTTGTAATTTCGGTAACACCATACCCAATTCCGTCGCCAACGCCGGGTGTAAGCCCGACCACAACGCCGACCCCTACACCGACGATTGCTGTAAGCCCAACGCCAGCAGTATCGCCAACCCGTACCCCAGCTGCAACTGCTGCTGTAACGCCAACTGGTACGGTAACGCCGACTCCGACCGTATCGGTAACGCCGACTCCGGGTGTAAGCCCGACCCCAACGCGTACCCCAGCGGCAAGCTCTACACCGGTTGCAAGCCCGACCGCAACACCGGGTTCCAGCCCGACTCCGACTCCGACAATTACAGTTACCCCAACGCGTACCCCAAGCACAAGCCCAACCCCAACACCGGGTTCCAGCATGACGCCTACACCTACGCCGACCGTAACCCCAACCCGTACACCTTCACCAAGCGCTTCTCCGGCTGCACCAAGCCCAACGCCAACCATTTCGTTGACGCCAAGCCCAGCGTACACCATGAGTTTCGCCGGCTTCCCTGAAGTCCTTTCCCATGCGACCGGCTCAGTTGCGTCGTATGCAAGCATGGACTTCAAGCCAGACGGTACGTGGATTGCAAAGGAGAAGAACACGACTGTAGGCAGTGGTGTATGGGCACCTAGCGGTGTTGGTAGCAACTACGAGTTGTACTTCACTGAAAGCGGTAATTACCCACAGACCAACCCGAATGTGTGGAACGATTTGGGTAGCGTGTTCGGCTTCCTCGTATACGACTCTGACCAGTCAACCGAAGCATATATCAGCGTGACGTTCACCATTCGTCGTAAGTCGAATCACAGTGACGCGCTAACGCACACCCTGTACATGTCGGCAGACGGTGAGTGCTTCGCAGTTGGTACACCGCTAGCAGTGCCGGGTGCGACAATCAACGTTGAAGACCTAGTAGCTGGTGATACCGTCGTAAGCTTCTCTCACGAGACAATGCTTGACGAATCCGAAGATAACTGGCGCGATTGGAAGACGAAGGACAACAACTTTGCAATCGG
>Ga0065715_10089044_pt1 | contig 15690 bp, 7 predicted proteins | sample MisBulReplicate1_FD_59102 | JGI IMG/M metagenome (GOLD analysis project Ga0065715, IMG submission 59102) | Miscanthus rhizosphere microbial communities from Kellogg Biological Station, MSU, sample Bulk Soil Replicate 1 : eDNA_1 v2 (version 2) | ecosystem: Host-associated > Plants > Roots >...
CAATGTGCCGGCTCGAACTCGCATGCTGAATTTGTTATTTAGTGTCTGCCTGCTCGCATGGGCCTGCGGCAGTCAGCCAGCCATGCCCGTTGCGCCGTCATCGCCATCTGGTCCGGCGGCAGCGACGCCCGCGCCAGCGCCGCCTGTTGCGGAAACACCCGCGGCTCCCGAATCGCCGGCGCCGGAGACTCCGGCCTCGCCATCGCCTGCGCCGACGTCGCCGGCACCAACGCCGCCATCACCTGCGCCCGCGCCGCCAACACCTGCTCCAGCTCCGCCAACACCTGCGCCACAACCGGCGCCGGTCACCAGCGTGGTAAGACTGACCGAAGACTTCGGCGGACGGACGATGTATCCGTCGAACAATTGGTGGAACCAGGACATCTCGAGCGCGCCTGTCGACGCCCAATCCAACGCATACATTGATTTCATCGGGCGAACCCGCACGCTGCACCCCGACTTCGGCCCGCCTCCTTATGGAATTCCGTACGTCGGAGTGGGAGGCACAGAGCCGCGGGTGCCGGTGACATTCGTGGCGTATGGCGGCGAAAGCGACGCAGGATTCGGCGGTCAGACGGGGTATCCGATACCGGAAGTGGCCAAGTCTCAGCCGAACTACATCGAAGGCGGCGTGCCGGGCGGCGGCGGCGGCAACGGCGACCGGCACCTGTTGATCGTCGATCGCGATCGCTGGATTCTTTACGAATTGTTCGCGACGCAGTGGAACGCCGCGCAATCTCGTTGGGAAGCGGGGTCGGGCGCGATCTTCGATCTTTCCTCGAATAACCGGCGGCCGGAAGGCTGGACATCTGCCGATGCAGCGGGACTTGCGATTCTCCCGGGTCTCGTGCGCTACGACGAGGCGAACCGCGGTCCGATCACCCATGCACTCCGCGTCACCGTTCGGGCGACGAACAACTACGTGTGGCCCGCGTCGCACAGAGCGGGCGGCACGACGGGCGCGCTGCCCATGGGTGCGCGGCTCCGGCTCAAAGCGTCGAAAGATCTTTCGCCATATCCGGCCTACATCCGCAACATCTTCCGCGCGATGCAGACCCACGGGCTTATCGTCGCCGACAATGGCAGCGATATGTTCATCTCGGGCGCCACCGATCCGCGGTGGAACAACGACGCGCTGAACCCCGCGTTTCGCGCGCTGTCTGCCAACGATTTCGAAGTCATTCAACTCGGCTGGCGCTAGCCCGATAGCCCGTCGAGACCAATAATCCCCGAATCCTCAGGCTTTTCCGGCCCGCAACGGCGTTTCAGCCGGCCCTCCATCGTCAAATCCTCACGGACAGAAATGCGACAACTTACGACACTTGCGTCGGCGCGGTATGAGACTATCTCGGACACGGAAGTCACCTTTTTAGGGAGGAGTTTTCTCATGACGACCGGTCCACTCCACAAAAGCCCTTCGGTTCATTTCGGTCTCTGTCATCGAATTCTCTGCGCGGTCGCAATCGCATTTCTTCTGGTTGCGGTACCAGGCATGGCGTTCGCGCAAAGCAGCTCTTCGGCGGCGATCAACGGAACCATCAAGGACAACACGGGTGGCGCGTTGCCTGGCGTGACGGCGACGCTCACGAGTCCTTCATTGCTGGTACCTCAGCTCGACGCTGTGAGTGGGCCGGACGGGAGTTATCGCTTCTCCGATCTTCCGGCAGGTGTTTACAAACTCAGATTCGAGTTATCCGGATTCAAGCCATTTATCCGTGACGACTTGCGTCTCACCGTCGGCTTCGGGGCAAAGATAGACGTGGTGATGGAGGTTGGCGGACTCGAGGAATCCATCACGGTGAGCGGACAGAGCCCAGTCGTGGACGTCACGTCGACCACTGCGAGCGTCGCGTTTACAAGAGAGATTCTCGAAGAGACTCCACGCGGCCGCGACCTGCAAAACATTTTCGCCATGGCACCAGGCGTGACACAGGCCACGCCCGATGTTGGTGGCAGCACGATCGCGAACAGGCAAAACATCTCGAGCTATGGAGTGGCGGCCCAGCCGAAGCTCCAAGTCGAAGGCATCAACGTGACGATGGGTTCCGATCAGAACGCCGGCGTGTACTTCATGACCGACACGGTCGAAGAAGTGCAGGTGAAGACCTCGGGTAATGACGCCGAGGTGTCAGTGCCGGGCATCTCGATGGTCGGAGTTCTCAAGTCGGGTGGCAACCAATTCCATGGCTCCTACAATCTGGGATTCCAGACACCCAAATTGCAGAGCACCAATCTGGATGCGTCGCTTCGGGCACAGGGACTCTCCAACACCGCGCCTTTGCAGAGCTTCACAGACTTGTCGGCCGACTTGGGGGGCCGGATCATTCGAGACAAGCTCTGGTTCTACGCGGCCCGCAGCCGTCAACAGAAAACGTCGGGCATCGTAGGTTTCGCGTCGGGCGCGGGCCCCGATGGCAGGTATCTGACCTCGGACGATCCTCAGGCCGACTTCCAGTCGCTGTTGAATCAGTACACGGCGAAAGTCTCGTATCAGCTCTCAAAGAAAAACCGCCTGATTTATGCCTTCCAACGAGGGATCAAAGCCGAGCCTCAAAATGGCGGCGGCCGATTTGTGCCTTTGGAGGCAACGCGCGATTACTTCGTTTCGGGTTCCATACAGAAGGGCGAGCTCCAGAGCTCAATTAATCCGCAAACGCTCGTGAACGTCGTCTACGGTTACGTCGGGTATCTCACCAACTATGACGCATCCCGTTCGTACGCCGCGGTTGACAAGCCGCCACGTCTCGACCTGGAGACTGGGCTTGCCACGGGATCACATCCTCTGCATCAGATAAAGACCCGCGATCGGTACCAAACCGAAGCAAGCATCAGTTTCTTTCCGGAGCGGACCCTGCTCGGGAAACACGAGCTCAAAACCGGAATCAGTGTGTACCTGGATAAGTCGGGGGATGGATACCTGAATAACCTTGCGGGTAATTACATTCTCCAGACTGACAGAATCGGCGGAGTGTCCGGCACCCCAACGCGCATCGTCTTCCGTAACACGCCTTCGTTCCCGTCGGATCACGAAAACACGTACTCGTATTACCTCAAGGACTCGTGGCGCATCGGCAAGTCGCTGACCGCGAACCTGGGGGTGCGCTGGGAGCGGCAACACGCGTTCCTGCCTGCGCAGACACGGGAAGCGGCGCGCGACGTGCCGACGGTGTTCCCCGCCGGTTCGTTTGCAAAAACCGAAATCGGGACATGGAGTCGCGCCGTTCCGCGCATCGGCCTTGCCTGGGAAATGACTGCAAAGTCGGTGGTGAAGGTGTCGTTCGGAGAATACAACTACATCTTTGGGGATACGTTCGGCGACACGTACAACGCGAACGCCACGGCCACCTCGACCTACGTGTGGCACGACTTGAATGGCGACAAACTGTACCAGCCCGGTGAAGTCGATCTCAATCCGAATGGCCCTGACTTTATCAGCACGACCGCCTCTAGCAGCGCGATCATCAACCCCAATCTGCGCCAACCGAAAACGTGGGAAGGGACCATCAGCTACGAGCGTGAACTGGCCGCGAACTTCGGGATGCGCGCGATGTATATCGACCGCACCCTGACCGATTATTTCAGTGGCACGGGGCTGAACATCAAGCGGCCATATGGTGTGTATGCCATACCAATCACGCGTCGCGATCCTGGGCCGGATGGGCTTCTGAGTACAGGAGATGATGGGGGGAAAGTAACGTTCTACGACTACCAGGCTGCCTACCGCGGCGCAGCGAACGTCCTGACGCAAGTGACGAACTCTCCAAACAGTGACCACTACCGCTCGATGGAATTCACTGTCACGCGCCGCTCATCGGGCCGGTGGTCCGCTCAGGCGTCGTATTTCGGTGTGAAGAATCATCGATGGATCGTTCAAACGATCAGCAGTCCCAACGATCTGTTCTTTCCGTTGGACGAAACATGGAACTGGGGTGGTACTGTCACGGGCAGTTACAGGCTGCCGTACGAAGTGTCCCTATCCGGATTCCTGCAAAGCAAGAGCGGGGTTCAAGGTGTAAGGACCACGCGGTTCGCGCAAGTCGATCCGGACGGCGGCACTCCGATTGCCCAGCTCAACACGGTGACGCTGCCGATGGAAGCCTACGGATCGCAGCACCTTGCCGCGCAAAATATCGCGAACCTGCGGCTCAGTAAGGCGCTGAGGCTCGGCGGCACTCGGCGGCTCGACCTGGATTTCGATATCTTCAACATTCTCAATTCAAATGCGCCGCTGGCGGCGACGTTCCTGTCGGGGCCGACGTTTGGTTATGTCACAAACGTGCTGCCGCCGCGCATCGCGCGGATCGGCGCTAGATTCGCCTTTTAACGAGACCAACCCTGAACCAATCGCCGGGGCGGCCTTTGAGCCGCCCCGAATCGACCGGAGAGATCAATCGAGGTCCCGGTTGGTTCATCCGCCGCGGAGCATCAGCAATGAGGAAGTGGCTTGTTGTCGTCTTTGTGGTCCCGTTCGTCGTTCTGTCTGCACAGAACCCGGCGGAGGACGAAGCGGATCGGTATCACGCGTCGAAAAACGATCACTACATGCAGAATTTTTATTTCCCGCCGTCACCGAACACCACACCGTGGTGGCCTGCATGGGCACCCGACGGGAAGTCGATCGCCGTCGCCATGCAGGGCTCGATCTGGCGGGTCGATCCGTCCACGGGAGCGGCCACCGAGCTGGTCACCAGCCGGAAATATCTTTCCTCTCCCGTGTTTTCCCCCGATGGCAAATGGCTCGTCTACACCGCCGATGACGACGGCAAAGACGTACAGCTCGAAATCGTGAATGTCGGTACCGGCGAGTCGCACGCGTTGACTGCTGACCGTCAGATTTACACGGATCCAACGTTTTCCCCAGACGGCTCAAGCCTCGCGTATGTGTCGACCCGTCCCAACGGATATTTCAATATCTATGTTCGGCCGATCAAGGACGGTAACTGGTCAGGCGATGAGATTGCGCTGACGCGCGACAACAAGTACCGGAGCAACCGCCCCTATTTTGGTTTTTGGGACATCCATACTCAGCCTGAGTGGACACCGGACGGCAAAGAGATGGTCTTTGTGTCCAACGAGGAGGTTGGTCTTGGCTCAGGCGATCTCTGGCGGATGCCCGTTGTGGCGAACGGCATCAGCAAGGGGCAGCGAATCTACCAGGAACAAACACTTTTCCGCACCCGGCCAGATGTGTCGATAGACGGCAAGCGCATTATTTACTCATCGTCTGGCGGCGCCATCGATCAATTCAATCATCTTTACGTGCTGCCGATCACGGGGGGGCAACCCTACAAGATGACGTTCGGAGACTGGGATGACTTTCACCCGCGCTGGTCGCCCGATGGAGAGTGGATCGCTTACATCTCGAATGAAGGCGGGTTGCCACAGCTGTGCCTCCTCGAGACCTATGGCGGGCAGAAGAAGAAAATTCTGATCACCTCGCGCCGCTGGAAGCACCCCATGTCGTCGGTGCGGGTTCGCGTCGTCGATCAGTCGGGGCGGCCCACACCGTCTCGCATGTATCTGACCGCATCCGACGGGAAGTTCTACGCCCCACCAGACGAGTTTGCTCGTCTCGGAGAGATAAGCGATCGCCACACGTTCTATACGAACGGTGAGTTCACGGTTGAGGTGCCGTCGGGCCAGACAGCCGTGGAAGCCGTACATGGGTTCGAGTACTCTCCCGCGACAGGCGTGGTCGAAGCCGGCGGATCCCTCACGCTGCGAGTGCGCCGCCTTCTGGATCTGCCTGCGCGCGGGTGGTTCGGAGGCTCAACTCACGTCCACACCGGGTATGGCGGCAACTTTCACCCGACGATCGAGAGCATCGAGCGAATTTCCAGAGCCGAAGATCAGCACATGCTCAATGCCCTTGTGGCCAACAAGGACAACCGCATCTTCGGCTGGCAATTCTTTGTGCCCGGTGGCGAAGAGCTTCCCATCTCCCGTCCCGATCACAAGGTGATCGTGGGCGAAGAGTACAGGCCGCCATTCTGGGGCCACGTGTTCTTGATCGGCCTGCGCGACCATCTCATTTCGCCTTACACCACCGGTTATGAAGGTACGGGGATCGAAAGTCTCTATCCGAGCAATACCGACATGTTTCGGAAAGCCATCGCGCAGGGCGCGGTCACCGGCTACGTGCACGCGTTCAGCGGCGACGCCGACCCACTCGAACGCGGTCTCGGCGGCGGCAAAGCGTTCCCGATTGACGCCGCGCTTGGTACGGTGCACGCGATCGAATGGTCCGAAGCCGGCCACGCCGCGCTCGGTGTGATTCACAAGGTCTGGAACAACGATCTCCGAGTCGCCCCGGTCGGCGGCGAGGATTCCATTTCGGACATGCACATTCGTAAGTTGGTGGGCAGCTCGCGCACGTACGTTTACGCTGGCCCACGCCTGAGTGTTCAGGGGTGGCTGGATGGCCTGCGCAACGGCCACACGTTTTTCAGTACTGGTCCGTTGCTCGATTTCCGCGTTGCCGGAAAGATTCCCGGCGACGAGTTACGCCTGCCAGCAGGCGGTGGCACCATCACGTTGGAGGGCGGTGTCACCTGCCTCGCGCCGATCTCGAAGCTCGTCGTTTACCACAACGGAACCGTGCTCAAAGAATTTCCGGTCGATCGCCCGTTCCGTGAGCAGATCCGCGTAACGGAGAGCGGCTGGTTCTCGCTCTACGCGGAAGGGCCACCCAACAAGTTCATCGATTCCGGATACCCTCAAGCGACGACGAACGCGGTTCGAGTCTATGTCGGCGACGGCAAGATCCGCGACCGCGCCTCTGCGGAGTATTTCATCAGCTGGATTGACAAGCTGCATACGCAAGCCGAGGCGTGGCCGTTATGGCGGTCGGACGCGGAGAAGCGGAAGGTGTATGCGCAGTTCGCTGAAGCAAGAACGGTCTACCAACGCCTCGCGGCAGAGGCACGATAAGTCGCGCGCATGCGTATCGCGCGAAGAGGAAACCTATGACTCGGACACGTGTGTGCGTCGCCATTCTCAGTTGCCTGGCGGCCGCGGGCATCGGGCTCGGTATCGGGCGCCGCGAAATTCATGCGCAACAGAGTCGCCCCGGCGGCGCAGCGATCACAGTGGCGGGGAAAACGTCAGACGTTCGAGTCAGCGAAGGGACGTCGATGTCGGTGGCGGTATCGCCCGACGGCCAGAGGTTGGCCATCGATCTGCAAGGCAGCATTTGGACGCTGCCGGCAACCGGCGGTGCTGCGAAGCGTATTACCGACTTATTCAACGATGCACGCCAGCCGATGTGGTCACCCGATGGCAGATCGCTGGTGTTCTTCGCCTACCTCGATGGGACCTACGACGTCTGGACGATGGCGGCTGATGGCAGCGATCAACGTAAGTTGACGTGGGGACCTTCAGACGATCGCGAGCCCATCTGGTCGCACGACGGCACTCGGATCGCCTTTTCATCCGATCGTGGCAGTGCCCTGGGCAGCGACTACAACATCTGGGTTCTCGACGTTCGCAGCGGCGACCTCAAACAGCTGACAAAAACCGCGTCCGAAGACTACATGCCGAGCTGGTCGCCGGACGATAAAGAGATTGCATTCGCGTCAGGACGCGGCGGGATCTGGGCAATCAACGTCGCAGACGGAGCGGAGCGGATGGTCACTCCGTCGTTGGTGCGCGGGGTTGACGCGCCGTCGTGGGGACCCGGCGGTCACATCGTCTATTACTCGTCGCAGGGTTCGAACCTTCAGGTCGATGGGAAGGCGTTCACCGGCAGCGAGAACGCATTTCCGTTCCGTGTCAGTTGGGCATCGCCGACGGAGTTCTACTACGTTTCTGATGGCAAGATCAGAAAGCGCACATTGGCAGGCGGCGACGCTCAGCAGGTCTCGTTCACCGCCACCTTGCCGGTCACTCATCCTCAGTACACACGCCGGAAGCGCGACTTCGACTCGACCACGCCACGTCAGGCATTGGGCATCGTTCGACCGGTGATTTCTCCCGACGGCTCGAAAGTGGCATTCGCCGCACTCAACGACATCTATGTGATGCCTGTTGGCGGCAAGCCCGAAAACATCACGAGGGATCGCGCGTTCGACACAGATCCGGCGTGGTCGCCCGACGGGTCACGACTCGTCTACTCCTCAGACAAGGGCGGCGATCAGCTGCAGTTGTGGATTTGGGATCTGCATACGGGGCAAAAAAATCAGGTGACGCACCTGAGTACCCAGCCACAGGGCGCAGCCTGGTCGTCCGACGGAAAGCGGATAGCCTTCTTCAATGTCACCGGCATGTGGCGGGCCGCAGAGGTATCGGTGCTGGACGTCGGCAGCGGCGTCGTGAAGAAGTTGCACGACACATTGAATCAGGCCGGCACTCCAACCTGGTCGCCCGATGGGAAGCGTTTGGCGATGGCGGCGCTGGTACAGAACTCCAGGCGATATCGAGAAGGCACGAATCAGGTGTTGACGATATCCGCGCTCGGCGATGTCGACGACAAGTGGTATGCACCGCAGCCGATGCTTTCAATTGATTCGCGCGCTGGATGCGGACCTGTGTGGTCGCCCGACGGATCGAAGATGGCCGCCATTTACGAAGGTGTCCTGGCGATTTGGTCCGTCTCCACGTCCGGCGAGCCGCTCGGGCCGCCGCACCGCGTGACAGCCGAGTCGGCAAACTCGCCAAGTTGGGCGGGCGATTCCAGACACGTCCTTTATCAGTCGATGGACAAGCTGAAGATCGTCGACATCCTCACAGGCGACGTCCGTGACGTGCCGCTCGACTTGACGTATGCCGTGGACGTGCCAAAGGGCAGCATTGTCGTTCACGCGGGCGTACTGATCGATATGAAAACGCCGGCTCAGCAGACCGACGCCGACATCATCATCGAGGGCAACCGGATCAAAAGCGTGTTGGCGCACGCGGCAAGCAACCACACCAGGGGACAGGTCGTCGACGCGTCGAATCTCACGGTCATGCCTGGACTGATCAATTTTCACACGCACTTGCAGCCCGACTTCGGCGAGGCGCAGGGGCGCGCCTTTCTGTCCTTTGGCGTCACTACGGTGGTGAGTCCGGGAGGAGTACCGTACGAAGCGGTCGAGGAACGCGAGTCGAGCGACGCAAATCTGCGGACCGGGCCGCGGGTGTTCTCGACAGGGCACCTGCTGGAGTACCAGCGTGCATCCTACAAAATGGCGATTGCGCTTTCGAGCCCAGCACACCTCGAGATGGAGTTACAGCGCTCGAAGACGCTGCAGTTCGATCTTCTCAAGAGCTACGTCCGCCTACCCGATCTTCAGCAGAAGCGAGTGGTCGAATTCGCGCACGGCATTGGCATTCCCGTCACCACGCACGAGATCTATCCCGCGGCCTTCGTGGGCGTGGACGCCACCGAGCACACAGCCGCCACAAGTCGTCGGGGTTACTCGACGAAGCAAGGTCCGCAGCAGAGCGCCTACGAAGATGTCATTCAGATAATGGGCAAGAGTGGAAGAGTGTTCGACCCGATGCTCTCAGAAGACGATACCGTCACGGTTAAGATGTTCGCCGAGGATCCTGCGCTGAAAAGCGATCTGCGATTCAAGCTATACCCCGGCTGGATTCAGGAACAGGTCGCAGGGTTTGCCAGAGGCGGCCGCGGATCCGCGCCTCAACTGACGGGGCGCAGCGGCAACGGCAAGATGGTGATGGACGTGATGCGCGCGGGGGCGCTCGTTGTCACCGGTACAGACAGGCCGCTGGCGATGAAGCTCAACGCCGACATCGTGAGCAACGTTGCCGTAGGGATGACGCCCTACGAAGCGATGAAGACCGCCACGGTGAATCCCGCGCAGGCGATGGCGCTCGATGCCGGGACGATTGAGCCAGGCAAGCTCGCGGATCTTGTGATGGTCGAAGGAAATCCGTTCCAGAAAATCGAGGATGTGTACAAGGTGAAGCGGGTCATCCTCAATGGACGAGTCTACGGGCTGGACGATTTGCTGAAGAGTGGTACGTCCATCAGCTCTGCCAAATGAGATTCGGCAGCATCGTATGAGTGCCGGCCTTCGCGTCGCGATCGTCGGCACTGGAGCCATCGGTGACTACCTGGCACAGGCGATTCAGGCCGGCAGAGCAGGCGCCGTGCGCCTGGTAGCGCTCGCCGACACCGCCCCCATGCAAGCTCGCCTGGAAGGCGCGGCATCACATCACGGGTGCGCCTGGTCCACCGATGTCCTGCGATTGCCCGAGTACGAGCCAGATATCGTGATCGAAGCCGCATCGCCGCAGACGGTCAGGCAGTACGTTTTGCCGTTGCTCGACTGTGGTGTGGATGTGCTGGTGATGAGCGCCGGAGCGCTCGCGGATGGCGCCTTCCTTTTGGAGCTGGAGCAGACCCTTCAACGAAGCCAGCGCCGCCTGTATGTGCCGTCTGGTGCAATTGGCGGCCTGGACGTTCTGAGGGCCGCTGTCGTCGATGGCCTCGAGGAAGTACGGCTGAAGACGTCGAAACCACCAGCCGGGCTCCGAGGAGCCCCGTGGTTCTTGGAACATCCTCTGGATTTGGACGGAATCACCGTTCCGACGGTTTTGTTCCACGGTTCGGTGGCTGAGGCTGTTCGCGGGTTTCCACAGAATGTGAATGTGGGCGCGATCCTCAATTTGGTGGCGACTGGCGTCCCCAGCATTACGGTGGAGGTGGTCGCAGACCCTACCTCGAGCCGAAATGTCCACGAAATCTACGCCAGAGGAACGTTTGGCGAAATGACGTTACGTGTGGCCAATATGCCGTCTGCGAACAACCCCAAAACGAGCCATCTGGCGTGCTTGAGCCCCATCGCTTTGCTAAGGCGGCTGTCGGCGCAGCTCGTCGTCGGAAGCTGACGTCGAGGCCTCGCATTGCGACAAAATGCGACACAACTTGACGACGGAAGCGCTATAGTTTTCTCATGCAAAAACTGATTCTTGGCGGCCTCGCTACGAGCCTTCTCGTGTTGGCGCTGGGACAGAAATTCGTGGTTGCTCAGACAGTGCCGAAACCGGAAACGGCGGCGGCACGCCCCACCTTCAGCAGGGATATCGCGCCGATTTTCTATAAGAACTGTGTTGCCTGTCACCAGCCGGAGAGCATGGCGCCCATGTCGCTGCTCGATTACAAGTCGGCGCGACCGTACGCCGCTTCCATCCGCCGTGCAGTAGAAAATCGGGTGATGCCACCATGGTTTGCCGATCCGCAATACGGCCATTTCTCAAACGAGATGCGTTTATCGGATCGCGACATTGAGACGATCAAGGCGTGGGTCGACTCAGGGGCCCGAGAAGGCGACGCAAAGGATTTGCCCGCCCAGCCGGTCATCACCGCGGGATTCAAGTTGGGTCAGCCCGACATCGTTATCGACATCGGCCAGGATTACGTGGTGCCGCCCGGTGATGATGTCCGTAAGACCTTTGTCGTGCCGACCAATTTTACCGAGGGAAAATGGATCCGGGCCGCGGAGGTTCTTCCTGGTAATCCAAAGCTTGTCCATCACGTTCACTTGAGCGTCGTCACGCGCGACGCCAAACCCGGTCCAGTGGATGAAGAAGGCAACTCGCTCGGCGGACGGTCTCCGGCACTCTGGGACGTGGTCCGAGGGCAGGCATTACTGAAGGACAGTGTGCCTGTCGTGAATGACGCATGCGAAGCCAATCTTCCGGCGCTGCCGAACATGGGAACGATCGCAACGGAGGGAGGATCGTTCGCGACGATGCTGCCTGGCAAAGGACCCGACGTGTTCGATATTTTTGGAGACGGCAGTACGGCGAAGTGGATTCCGGCAGGAGCGAAGTTGTCGTTCTCCATGCATTACGCAAATGTCCGAGAAGCGCTTCCGCCCGATCGGACCAGGGTGGGGTTGTATCTCGCCAAAACCCCGCCCATCCAGCCGGTGAAGAGAATGGACGCGCGGGATTACTACTTCATGCTTCCTCCAGGCGCGGATAACCAGGAGGTCAAGAAATGTGTGGAGTACTCGACCGATAAGGTCATCCTCTCGATTACGCCGCACATGCACTATCGCGGGAAAGACGCACGCTACGAGCTCCTGCACCCGGATGGCCGGCGGGAAACGCTGCTCTACGTGCCGCGCTACGATTTCAATTGGCAGCAAATTTACCGTTTCAAGCAGCCGGTTCCCGTGAAGAAGGGCAGCAAGCTCATCATTACGTTCCACTACGACAATAGCCGCAACAATCGGGCGAATCCTGATCCCGATCGATCGGTCCGCTGGGGCGATCGGAGTGAGGACGAAATGATGACCACCTGGACCGACGTCATTGACGCTCTGCCTCCGAATCACGCGCCGAAGTCGAATTGACGTTCGCCTAGCCTTTTACCACAGAGGTCTCCCCTGTGACCTCTGTGGTGAAGAGCTGTGATGACGAGCTGCGGTGAAGAGCTTTACTGCGCGGCGCTGCCGGCTGAGCGCTGCAGCATCCATCGATACAAACCAACACGATCAGGCAACAAACGAAAGCGTAGGCCTCGGATGATCCGTCGAATCGGTCACCTCATGACGGTGGTTGCGGTCAGCAGTCTGACGATTGCCGCCCAAGAGATCAATGTGCGGCCTGTGACCGAGCAAGATCTACTGAAGGGTTCGAAAGATCCGTCAACCTGGTTGACTTTCGCAGGCGACTACAACGGTCAGCGCCACACCCAAGCGAAGCAGATCTCGCCAAGAAACGTCGCGAGTCTCGTTCCGCAGTGGGTGTTCCAGACAGGAGTGCCAAATCCCGGTCGCGGCCTGGAAACGACCCCGCTGGTGGTCGATGGTGTGATGTACGCAACAGGCAACGCCAACCAGGCATGGGCCATCGACGCGCGCACGGGTCGAGCCATTTGGAGTTACCAACGACAGTTGCCCAGTAATTATTCCGCATCGGTCTGTTGCGGGCCGGGGAACCGCGGCTTCGGAATCCTCGGCGATCGGTTGTACCTCGGCACTCTCGACGCTCATCTGGTTGCGCTTGACCGAAAGACGGGAAAGGTGATTTGGGATGTTCAGGTGGGGGAGCTCAAGAACGCGAATTCGATCACGATGGCGCCATTGGTGGTGAAAGACAAGGTGATCGTCGGTGTTGCGGGCAGTGAGTTTGCCAGTCGGGGATTTCTCGACGCTTACAACGCAGCGACCGGCGAGCGGGTGTGGCGGTTCTATATGATTCCGCTCCCGGGAGAACCTGGGGGCGAGACGTGGCCGAACGAGGAGGCCGCCTTGCGAGGAGGCGGTGGGTTATGGGTGACGGGCACCTATGATCCTGTCCTCAACAATGTTTATTTCGGCGTCGGTAATCCGAATCCTTCGTATTACGGCGACGATCGACTCGGCGACAATCTCTATACCTGTTCGATCGTAGCCATCGATCCGGAGACGGGAAAACTTCGGTGGCACTATCAGTTCACCCCCCACGACGTGCATGATTGGGATTCTGCGCATGTGCCGGTGCTGGCCGATTTTCCGATAGGAGGGCAGCTCAGAAAAGTTGTGATGGTGGCCAATCGCAACACCTTCTTCTATACGCTCGATCGGGAAACCGGAAAACCACTTGTCGCCAAACCCTTTACGGATAACACCAATTGGGCGAAAGAGATCGGCGCCGACGGCCGCCCCGTCGTCCTGGACGACATCGGCACCGAAGAAAAGTGCCTGCCGGACAGTCGTGGAGGAACGAATTTTCAGCCGCCCTCTTTTGATCCTCAACGCCGGTTATTTTTTGTGACTGCCCACGAGACTTGCGCCACCTGGCAGCCGAAGAAGCCGACACCGCCTATCACGATGGGCCGACGGCCCGCGAGTGGCGGCCGGAAACTTGTCGAAGGCGCGGACCAGTTTGCCGCGCTGCGGGCGATTGACCCGGCGACGGGTGAACGCAAATGGGAGCATCGGTACAGGTCCTATCCATCAAACGTCACGTTGGATCTGACCGGTGGAATCATGACAACCGCAACCGGCTTGGCCTTTACTGGCGACAACGACGGTTGGTTTTACGCGTTCGACTCGTCGACCGGCAAGGAACTATGGCGATTTCAAGTTGGCGCGCCGGTATGGGGCACCGCCGCCATGAGCTACATGCTCGACGGGCGTCAATGGGTGGTGACTCCCGCGGGTTCCACTCTGACCGCGTTCGCACTACCGGTTGCGCGCTGATTAGCTTTATTTCGTTCCGTACACCGTGTGTACCGCCGCCTTGAACTCATCACCTTTAAAGATGAGCAGGAGCGGGACGTCGAGATCGGGCGGCACGGCGCTGCCGGCAGGCCTGCGGCCGGCGAACTTCGTGTAAGCAGGCTTGGTCGTCCGCATCAGCAGGCGATCGACCTCTCCCAGAAATCCGGTTCGGTTCTGCAGCACATACCATTTGAAAACGCCGCTGCGCAGGTCCGCCTGGGGTACTCGCAATCGCCCCCACTCGCGGATCTGAGAGATGTTGGCCGTCGACGAGAACGCCACGGCCGCGCCAGGCTCGGTGTTCTCGTTGATCCAGGTCAGCACATCTGTGTCCAGTGCATCCCACCAGTAAGTGGGCTCCATTCCGAGCCGCGACGCGCCGCTGACGCCTCCGACCAGCAAGCTGTAATGCGAAAGGGTCTGCGGATAATAGCGCGCAAGAGTGATGACTTCGGCGGCGAGCGAAACGACGATCGCCAGGCGCACGAGCAGAGGGCTTCGAAGCACGCCTTGTGCTCGCGTCGCGTGCCACAGTTGGTGCGCGCCGATGCCGGCAAACACGCACCAGAAGCCGAACGCCGGCAGGAATAGACGAATGCCGTCGTGCGGTGGGGCATTGGGAAGCGCGCGGACGACCATCAGCGTCGCCCAGTGAAGCGCGAGTGATATCGAGATCGTGTCGCGGACGCGCAGGCAATGGGTCAATCCGATCGCACCAAGCCCGAGCAGCGGGACCGGCGTCACCAGCACGAGCCATCCGATCGTGTTGTACCAGGGGAGCGGATGCCGCATGTCGTAGACGCGGCCCAGGAATGAGATGGTGATGTTGAACGTGTTCACCCGGTTCAGGTTCAGCCGGAAATGAGTGACCATCGCGTCGAGTGGATGGTGCCACAAAGGCGGATTGACGACGCAGAACGTCAGTAGACCGACAGGAATCACGACAAGCAGCCCGAAACGGCGCCACCGATCGCGCGTCAGCAGGCGCGACACGACGAGCGGCCCCCACGCGAGCCATCCGGTGAATTTCGTCGCAGTGGTCAGGCCAGCAAGAATCCCGGCACCGATCGTCGATCTCACATCCGAGCGCGATGATGCATCGGCCGCCCAGAGCATGAGCCACCAGGCCGTCAACTGCGCGTCGAGCGTTGCAAAATGTGCTTCCGAAAATATCCGTGGAAACGTGACGAGCGCGATCACGGCGACCGTGGCGGCAACCGGGCCGTACGCGCTTCGCAGGCGAAACGCCACGGCTCCGCACCCGAGGCTGAAGATAGCGATGGTTCCGATCCGGGCGGCGGTCAGGGGATGGAGAATTCCCGTCAAGAGCCACTTGGCCAGCGCGATCGGAATGGCGGCCCACGCAGGGTGCCCTTCGGAATACGTGATGAACAGCCAGTGATCCCGGATGGCCGCATCCGAGAACGCGTGAAGTCCGCCTTGTGCGCTCCCGAAGTCGCCCACGAGACGAAACCAGGCGATGAGCCGATCGGCGCGGTAAAGGTACTCGCCCTCGTCCCACACGATC
>Ga0065715_10089045_pt1 | contig 15674 bp, 13 predicted proteins | sample MisBulReplicate1_FD_59102 | JGI IMG/M metagenome (GOLD analysis project Ga0065715, IMG submission 59102) | Miscanthus rhizosphere microbial communities from Kellogg Biological Station, MSU, sample Bulk Soil Replicate 1 : eDNA_1 v2 (version 2) | ecosystem: Host-associated > Plants > Roots >...
GATCGCGGCGTCGTACTCGCTCGACGAGTACGACAACGATGTGGTCAAGAAGCACGAGCGCACACGGCGCGACAAGGAAGACGATCGCACGCGCCACATTGTCGAGCTGCGCGCGCAGACCGGGCCCGTATTCCTCATTTACCGTCCGAACACGACGGTGGAGAAGGTGACACGACAGGTGTCGGCCCATGAGCCGCTCATCGACTTCGGAGCGAGTGATGGTGTGCGCCATACGATCTGGCGCGCCGAGCCCGATGCGTCGGCGGCAATCGCCCAAGCCTTTACGTGTGTGAAGGCGTTATACATTGCCGATGGTCATCATCGTGCAGCCAGCGCCGCGAGGGCTCGACAGGCGCTTCCGGACTCACCTGATGCCGCATTTTTTCTTGCGGTCGCTTTTCCGTCCGATCAGGTTCGGATTCTCCCGTACAACCGCGTCGTGCGCGATCTGAAAGGGCGCACTCCGCAGCAGTTCCTGAGCGAGATCGCCGATCATTTTGCGATGGGGCGTGGGTCCGCCACCCCCGGCCACAAGGGGGAAGTCTCGGTGTACGTCGACGGTGCGTGGCACGTCATCGATCTCAAAAGCGCCGGCGCGCCCGGACCGGGCGTCATCGACTCGCTCGACTGCAACGTGCTTCAGGAGAAGCTGCTGACGCCGATTCTCGGGATTCAGGACATTCGCACCGATCGCCGCATTGATTTTGTCGGCGGCGCCAGGGGCACGGATGCGCTCCAGCGGATGGTCGACAGCGGCAAGGCGGCGGTCGCGTTCTCGATGTATCCGGTCAGCGTCGACGAGCTGATGGAAGTGTCCGATGCAGGCGCGATCATGCCGCCGAAATCGACCTGGTTCGAGCCAAAGCTTCGGGACGGATTGCTAATACATGAGATTTCATCATTATGAAGACGACCACACGCATTTTTAATTTCTCTGCAGGACCCGCCGTGATGCCGCTTCCCGTGCTCGAGCAGGCCGAGCGCGAGCTCGTGTCTTTGCCTGGCGTCGGCATGTCGATGCTGGAGGTCAGTCACCGCTCGAAGATCTTCGAGGATGTTCTGGCACGCGCCCAGGCAGACATCCGCACGCTGGCCGGTATTCCGTCGAATTACAAGGTGCTGTTCCTTCAAGGTGGAGCCAGCCTGCAGTTCACGATGGTGCCGATGAATCTGTTGACGGCGGGCGCGACCGCCGACTATCTGGTGACCGGGGTATGGGCGAGCAAGGCGGCCGATGAAGCGCGAAAGATCGGTAAGGTGCACGTCGCGGCGACCACCAAAGCGGAGCAATTTACGCGGTTGCCGCGGGCCGAAGAAATCGCGCTGACGCCGGGAGCGGCGTATGTGCACATGACGTCGAACAACACGATTTACGGCACCGAGTGGAAAACACTTCCGGATGTCGGCGATCTGCCGCTCGTCAGCGATACCTCCTCGGATATGTTCAGCCGGCCGATCGACGTATCGCGACACGCGCTGATCTACGCCGGCGCGCAGAAGAATATGGGTCCGGCAGGCGTCACCGTCGTGATCATCCGCGACGATTTGCTTGCGCGGTCGGCTCCTTCGCTTCCATCGATGCTCAGTTATGCCGTCCACGCCGAGAACGGATCGATGTACAACACGCCCCCGGTGTTCGCCATCTACCTGCTTGGCCTGGTCGTGCGCTGGCTGCTCAACGGTGGCGGCCTCGAGGCGATCGCCGTTGCCAACGAGCGGAAAGCCTCGAAGCTGTATGCCGAAATCGATCGGACGGGTTTTTATCGCGGCACAGCTCAGAAAGACAGCCGATCGCTGATGAACATCACGTTCCGGCTGCCCAGCGAAGAGCTCGAGAAACAGTTCGTCAAAGAGGCAGAGAAGGACGGCATGGATGGTTTGAAGGGACATCGGTCGGTCGGCGGGATTCGCGCATCCATTTACAACGCATTCCCTGAAGAAGGCGTGGGTGCGCTGACCAGCTTCATGCGCGAATTCGAGCGCCGCAACGGCTGACAAAAGCAGGCCGCACTGCTTTTTGTGCTGTAGAATGCCCAGCCGTGCTGTGGTCATTCTTCTGGTCGCTCGTCGCCTCGGCGCTCGTCACCCAGGTAGCAGTTTTCAGTACCACGATTTTTCTCCATCGCTGCGCCACGCATAAAGCCCTCGACCTGCACCCTGGTGCGGCCTTTGTGTTCCGGTTCGCCATCTGGTTGACCACGGGGGTATCGACCAAAGAATGGGTGGCGGTGCACAGGAAACATCACGCGTTTACCGAGGTCGAAGGGGATCCACACAGTCCTCACCTGCACGGTTTCTGGTCGGTCCAACTCGGCAACGTTTTCCATTACCTGAAGGAAAGCCGGAATCCTGAGACGCTCGACCGTTACGCCAGAGATATCGAAGAAGACTGGTGGGATCGCCGCGTGTTCAAGATCGGCATCGTCGGGCCGATCATCGGGATCGTCGGCCTGTGTCTGGTTCTCGGATTATGGTGGGGCCTGTTTGCGGCGGCGCTTCACCTGTTCATGTACGTGTTCGTGCTGTCGTCCTCAATCAACGGTCTTTGTCACTACATCGGCTACCGCAATTTCGACAACACGGCCACCAATATCAAGCTCGTCGCCCTGCTCACGGGCGGCGAAGGCCTTCACAACAACCATCACGGGCACCCTCGCAGCCCGAAATTCAGCTTCCGGCCGAGGGAGGTCGATCCGTCTTGGCCGCTGATTCGGCTGCTGGCTGGGTTGAAGCTCGCGAGGCCCTACAAGACGATCGAGGAAATCCAGAACAGCTAAGAACTGGAAGCTGGAAGCTGGAAACTCTCTAGCTTCCGGTTTGTGCGGTTCCCCTGTAGCCGCGGCGGCGACGGCGTCTGCGACGTCTTGTGGCGGCGGGCGCGTCTGTGAGCGGCGCGCCTTCAGGAAACTGCACGCTCGTTTCGGCCTGCAACGCTCGCCAGCTTTCCACCACCTCCGGCGCGTTTCCGTGCAGCTCGAGCCACATCAGCGCGCCGGGAAAGGACGAGCGATGCATCACGGCGCGCTTGTGCCGCGCGGGCCCCGTGACGTCATGAAGATGCCGCTGCAAATGGAGAATCTGCCGCAGCAGTTCGACGTCGCGTCGCGCCAGCGGCAGAATGCCGAACCGCGCGCCGAGCTCTTTGGTTCTCTTGTGATGCTGATCGAGCAGGCCGAGCGGGATCAAGAGCGAGCCCAGCAGCAGCGCATTGCTGAGCCCTTCGGGATTTCTCTTGAACGCACGGCGGTACCGGTCGATCGCCGCGAGAGAGTTCCAGAACGCCGGCGTGATGCGCCCAGGCACTTCCGGTGCGATCGCCGCCAGCAGGCCTGTCTCAACGAGGCTGCGGAAGGTCTTCTCTGCTGCGCCGGCCCGAAGCACCTTGTAAATTTCTTCCATCAACCGCGGCGGGGCGCTTCGAGCGAGCTCGCCGTGGTACCGCTCAATAGCCTCTAGAATCGGCGGGTCGATCGTGAAATCGAGCCGCGCGGCCAGCGCCGCCGCGCGCAGCATGCGCACCGGGTCTTCCTGGAACCGCTCTTCGGGTTTGCCGATGCACCGGATCGTTCGTGCGTGGATGTCTTCCAGGCCGCCGACGTAATCGATGATCGCGTGTGTTTCGATGTCGTAAAACAGCGCGTTCAGCGTGAAGTCGCGCCGGAAGGCGTCTTCTTCGGGTGTGCCGAATGTGTTGTCGTGGTGGATCAGTAGATCCGGATCTGAAAACTCGAGCTGCGGCACCGGAACGTCCGGCACCGGCGGGACGGCCGCCGGTTCTTCTTCGGTTCCAGCCGGGATTTGTCGCCTGAACGTCGCCACCTCGATCACCTTCGCGCCGAATTTCACATGGGCGAGGCGGAACCGCCGGCCGATGATCCAGCAATTGCGAAACAACCGCTTCACTTGATATGGATGCGCCGAGGTGCCGATGTCGAAGTCCTTCGGTGTGCGCTCGAGGAGCAGGTCGCGCACGCTGCCGCCAACCAGATACGCGATGTAATTGAACTGCCGGAGCCGGTAGAGAACTTTCAACGCGTCTGGGTCGATGTTCTGGCGGGAGATCGGGTGTTCGCTGCGGGGGATGATGACGGGATCAGACATTAAAGCTTGATTGTAGTCTCACGATTTGGCTTCGCGCCAGTTCGGCCCGATGCCGACGTCCACGGTGAGAGGCACTTTCAGGGTTGCCGCCTGTTGCATGGCGTCACGAATCCGAGCGGACACCTGCTCGGCAACATCTTCCGGCGATTCGATCAGCAGCTCGTCGTGCACCGTCAGGATCATTCTCGCGTGCTGTTCTGCCCTCTGCCCTCTGCCCTCTGCCCTGTCCGAGCCCTCTGCCCTGTCCGGATCAAGCACCTCGTGCACATTCAGCATGGCGCGCTTCAGAATGTCCGCCGCCGTTCCCTGGATCGGGAAATTCACCGTCATGCGCTCGGCGCCCATCCGGATCTGGTTATTCCGGCTGTTCAGCTCCGGCACCATCCGCCTGCGGCCAAACATCGTCTCGACGAAGCCTTTCGTCCGCGCCTGCTCGATCGTGCGGTCGATAAACCCCCGCACGCGCGGGAAGCCGCCGAAGTACGCATCGATGAACTCCTGGGCGACCGCCGGCGTCACGCCGATGTCGCGGGCGAGCGTGAACGCGGTTTTTCCGTAGAGCAGCGCGTAGTTGATGATTTTCGCCCGCCGCCGCAGCTCGTGCGGATCGAGCCCGCTGTTGGCACCGAACACCTTCAGCGCGGTGCGGTCGTGAATGTCTTCGCCCCGTTGGAATGCCTCGATCAGCGCTTCCTCTTCGGCGAGGTGCGCGAGCACGCGCAGTTCGATCTGCGAGTAGTCGGCGGAAATCAGCACGCAGCCGCGGTCGGCAATGAACGCCCGCCGAATTTCGCGGCCGAGGTCCGTGCGAATCGGGATGTTCTGCAGATTGGGATCGCTGCTGCTCAGCCGGCCGGTGGCGGCCACGGCCTGATTGAACGACGTGTGCACTCTGGCGGTGCGCGTGTGCACCAACTGGGGCAGCGCGTCGATGTAGGTGCCCTTGAGCTTCTGAAGCGCCCGCCACTCGAGAATCAGCCTCGGCAGCTCGTTCGTGAGCGCAAGTTCTTCGAGTACCTCAACAGCGGTCGACGCCACTTTGGTCTTGCCGGTTCGCCTGGCGGTCGGCAGCTGCAGCTTTTCAAACAGAATGACCGACAGCTGTTTGGGCGAGTTGATGTTGAATGTCTCGCCCGCGAGCTCGAAGATGCGTGCGCTGCGCGAATCGAGCTCGGCCTCGATACGCTGCGATTGGCTGGCGAGAGCCGGTAAATCGATCCGTACGCCGGCCGTTTCGATGGCGGCCAGCACGGGAACAAGTGGCATCTCCAGCTCCCGGAAGAGCCGGTCCATGCCGTCTTCCCGAAGCTTTGGCGCCAGTTTGTCGGCGAGTTGCCACGCGAGATCCGCGCGTTCGCCGGCGTAATCGAGGATCGCGCCGGAGGGCATTTGGGCCAGTGGAATCGCCTTCTGGCCAGACCCGCAGATGTCTTCCTGGACCAACGCCTTGTAGCCAAGATGCTCGAGCGCAACCTCCTCGAGTTTGTGGCTCGATCGGGTGGCGTCCAGCACATAGCTGGCGAGCATCGTGTCGAATTCGATCCCCCGGAGGTGGATGCCCTCGTGAGAGAGCATCATCAAATCAAACTTGATGTCGTGCCCGATCTTCTTGATGGCCCGATTTTCAAGAACAGTCTTTAACGCCGCCAACGCGCTCGCGCCGGTGATGCCGGACACCTCGTCGAGCGCGGTATGGCCGACAGGTATGTATCGCGCGCGCCGCGCGAGCGTTGAGAATACGATGCCGACGATCGACGCGCGCATGCCGCCAGGGCAGTCCCCGATCACGCTCATCGCGAACTGTCCGGCCTTCTCCAGTTCCGCGACCAACGACGCAAGGTCCGCTTCGGTCGTGACGGCGGCGTAGTCGGCGCCGACCGTGTCTGCCGTGGGCGCGTACTCGGTGACGAGCGATCGGAATCCGAGCGAGGAGAACAGCTCGTAGCACTTCCGGCGATTCGGTCCTTTGTAGTCGAAACACGCAATGTCGACCATCGACAGCGGCACATCGGTGCGAATGCGCAGCAGCGCCCGGCTGTCTCGGGCCGAATCGGCATTCGCGAGCAGCGCCTCCCGGTACTTTTTCTGAGTGAGCGAGGAGGCGTTCGCGAGCAGCGCATCGAGCGAACCGTGCGTCGAAATCAAATCGCGGGCGCCTTTTTCCCCGATCCCCGGGACGCCCTTGATGTTGTCGATGGTGTCGCCCATGAGCGCGAGCACATCGACAACCTGTGCCGGTGCCACGCCGAATTTCTCCTTCACGCCCGCTTCGTCGTACCACGCGCCTTCGTCTCGGGGATTGAACACCCTGATGCCCGTCGAGTCGTTCACCAGCTGAAAGAAATCCTTGTCGCCCGTGACAATTGCCACAGGCCGTCCTTCGGCAGCCGATCTGATGGCCAGCGTGCCGATGACATCATCGGCTTCGAACCCGGCGAACGTGAGCACCTGAACCCCCAGAGCCTCGCAGGCCTCGTGCACGAGCGGAATCTGCTCTGCGAGATCCGAGGGCATCGCCGCTCGCGTGGCCTTGTAGTCGGCCGCAAGCTCCGAGCGGAACGTCGGTCCCCTTAAGTCGAACGCGGCTGCCATGCACTGAGGGCTATGGTCGTCGATCAGCTTCCGCAGCATCGTCACGAACCCGTAAATCGCGTTGGTCGACCGGCCGTCGGGTCCGGTCAGTCCGCGGATCGCGTGGTAAGCGCGATACATCTGGTTGCTGCCGTCGATGAGAAAGAGCGTGGGTTTTGGCACTGTGTGGGCTGGCCGCTGGAAGCTATCTAACTGAGTATATCATTTGGAGTTATGGCTCTGAGGCGGCTCGCGCTGGTGGCGTTCGCTCTGATGACGCTGACCGGCTGCCGGATGCTCGGCAGCCGGCAATATGAGTACGATGAGCGAGTCGATCTGTCCCTCGATGGCTCCGCTCTTGTCGATGTCAATGCCTCTATTCCTGCCCTCGTCGCCCTACGCGGTCTTGTCCTTGATGTTGATCCGGAGGCGCGACTCGACCGTCAGGCGATTCGACGTCTGTACGAGGCGCCGGGATCGACGATCAGGCAATTGAGCTCGTTCCGGCGTCACGGGCGGCGATTCGTACATGTCCAAATCGAGGTGAGCGACATTCATCAGCTTTCGAAGTCGGCGCCGTTCTCCTGGTCGCGCTACAGCCTCGAGCGCCAAGAGCAGGCGTTTAGATTTCTTCAGGACGTCGGTCCAGCGGCGGGAAGGGGTATCGGCGACGTCGGATGGCGCGGCGACGAACTCGTGGCGTTCCGGATTCATCTGCCGAGCCGCATTCAATTTCATAACTCGCCTGCCGCCACCGAGCGTGGAAACATTCTCGTCTGGGAGCAAACGCTGAACGATCGGCTCGCGGGCGCCCCGATTCGCATGGAAGCGCGCATGGATACGCAGTCGATTCTCTATCGCACGCTCGCGTTATTCGGGGGCACGTTTGTCGCCGCGCTCGCGCTGCTCGCCGCCGTGGTGTGGTGGCTCTCGCGAAAGGGAAGGAGGATAGTTCCCGCATGACACAGCCTTTTGACGCCAAGCCTCCGGTGTTGCGCTGCAGCCGGTGCGGCACATTTGTCGATTGGTCGGACGCGCGCGCACAGGTGACCTGCGAGTGCCGGCCGCGCATCGAGCTGCCGCCAGTGCTGGTCCGCGAAGCGGCCGACGGCGAACGCGAGATGGCGCTCGAGCTGTTCCGCCGCGATTTCGGCCGAACCGGCCTGGTCGCCTTCGGCCAGGTGATGAATCTCGATGCCGCTCCGACGCTCGTCGCGGAGATGAATGGCGAGGTTGCCGGCGCGCTCGCGTACCGGCTGGTGGACGCCGGGCTGCACGTCATTGCGCTCGCGACCGATCCGATGTGGCAGCGGTCCGGCGTCGGCAGTTACCTGGTCGCCGAGGCCGAGCTGCTCGCCAGACGGCTGACGATTCCTCGCGTGATCGTTTCGATGACCAACGACAATCTGCCGGCGTTGTATTTCTACCAGCGCCGCGGGTATTTCGTGGCCGAATGGATTCCCAACGCCGTCGCAAAACACTCGAAGAGCGCAAGCCTTGTGGGATTCGCCGGCATTCCCATGCGCGATGAAGTGCGGCTCGAGAAGATGATCGCCTGACTATTTCGGCGCCATGCGGGCGGCGCCATCGAGGCGAATCACTTCGCCGTTCAGCATTTCATTCTCGATGATGTGCTTCACGAGGGCGGCGTATTCTGACGGCTGGCCGAGGCGCGATGGGAAGGGCACCTGCTGGCCGAGGCTTTCGCGCGCAGCCTGGGGCAAACTCGCCAGCATCGGCGTGTCGAAGATGCCTGGCGCGATCGTCATCACTCTGATGCCGTAACGGGCGAGCTCCCGTGCGATGGGCAACGTCATCCCGGCGACGGCTGCCTTCGACGCCGAGTACGCCGCCTGGCCTATCTGTCCATCAAATGCCGCGATCGATGCTGTGTTGATAATGACGCCGCGTTCACCGCTCGGCGTCGGATCTGTTGTGCTCATCAGCGTGGCGCCCAGCCGAATCATATTGAAGCTTCCGCCGAGGTTCACGCGTACGACGCGCATGAACGCATCGAATGAGTGCGGTCCGTCTTTTCCAAGGACTTTCTCGGCGAGAACGATGCCTGCGGCGTTCACCACGCCGCGCAACGGCCCGAGCTCGGCCGCGGCCGCGAGCCCCTTCTGCACGCTCGCTTCGTCGGTGACGTCGACTGTGGCAAAGCGTGCGTGCGGCCCAAGCTCGGTCGCGAGCCGCCGGCCGGCGCTTTCGGTGAGGTCTGCGATGAGCACGCTTGCGCCCGACTCGACAAGCATGCGGGCGGTGGCTTCGCCCAGTCCGGAGGCTCCGCCGGTGACGACGAAGACGCTGTTACTGAGCTGCGTGGACGCGCTCCTCGGCCGTATCGATCGCGCGGCGCACCGCGTCGTAGTCGTTTGGCAGCTCGACCGGCTTGTTGGCGCGCGTTGACGGCACGCCGGCGAGCGTACCCGAGTGATAGCCGACTTTGAAGTCGGTGAACTTCAGGCCGTTGGCGGTCGAAATGACGACGACGCGATCGCGTGCGCCAATTTGTCCGCGCTCGCGGAGTTTCAGCAGCGCCGCGAGCGCGACGCCGGTGTGCGGACAGTTGAACATCCCCGTACGATCCGCGCGGGCGGCGGCGTCCGACAACTCGGCCTCGGTTGCCTGCTCCACGATGCCGCTGTATTTCCGCAATGTGTTGATCGCTTTTTTCACGGAGACCGGATTTCCGATTTGAATCGCCGAGGCAAGCGTCGGCTTTGCGGCGATCGGATGAAAATCCCAGTTGTTCTTATAGGCGAGATAGAGCGGATTCGCCGCTGCGGCCTGCGCCACGACGATGCGCGGCTTCTTCGAGATCAGCCCGAGGGTCTCCATCATGTCGAAGCCGGCGCCGAGCGCGCTGACGTTCCCGAGGTTCCCGCCCGGAATGATGATGACATCCGGGACCGACCAGTCGAACTGCTGGACGATCTCGATCCCCACGGTCTTCTGCCCCTCGAGACGAAGGCTGTTCATCGAGTTGGCGAGGTATACGCCTTCTTCGACCGAAAGCCGCTGCACGATCGCCATACAACCGTCGAAGTCGGTATCGAGCGAGAGCACCAGCGCGCCATTCGCAAGCGGCTGCACCAGCTGCGCCGTCGAGACCTTGCCGCGCGGAAGAATGACGATCGTCGGAATCTCGGCTGCCGCGCCGTAAGCGGCGAGCGACGCCGACGTATCGCCGGTCGACGCGCACGCCACGGCGCGCACCGATTTCCCGTCGGCGATCATCTGGCGGACGATCGACACGAGCACCGTCATCCCGAGGTCCTTGAAGGATCCGGTATGCGACTGGCCGCACATCTTGATCCAGAGCTCGTCCATGCCGAGCTCGCGGCCAAACCGCTCGGCCCACATCAGATTGGTGCCGCCCTCGTCCATCGAGACGATGTTCTCGTTGCGGACGCCGGGACAGACCCATTCTTTCTTGCCCCACACGGCGGATCCGTACGGCCATTCCGTACGCTTGTAGCGACCGTCGAAGATTTTTTTCCACTCTGCGGCGTCGTGCTCGCGCAGTGCCGCGAGATCGTGCGCGACTTCCAGGAGGTCGCCGCAATGCGGACAGCGATAGATCGCCTGCTCGAGGTCGTACTCGCCGTGGCATCCCGCGATGCACTTAAAAACCGCCCGGTAGTTCATTCATACATATACTAATTGAAAGTCGTGAATGATGACTGATAACTGATGCGGAAACCGGTTGTTTTGATAACGGGCGCCAACGGCGAAATCGGCCACGCGCTTATCGCCAATCTGGCGCAGCAGCGCCAGCTGGCCGTTGTAGCGCTCGACGTGAACGCGCTCGATCCGAAGATTGCCCGCCTCGTGCAGCGGGAAGTCACCGGCTCGATCCTCGACGGCAACCTGCTCGAGCGGCTGCTGGCCGAGTTCGAGATCGACCTGATTTTCCATCTGGCCGCCCTTCTGTCGAGCCGCGCCGAGTTCACGCCGATGGCCGGCCACCACGTGAACGTCGAGGGCACGCTGAATCTGCTCGAGTTCGCCGCCCACCAGGCAGAGTCGCACGGCCGCCAGGTGGTGTTCGTCTATCCATCGTCGATTGCCGCCTACGGCCTGCCGGATCTCGATACGCGCAGGAGAGCCGCGCGCGTGCGCGAAGACGATTGGAACAAGCCGATCACGATGTATGGCTGCAACAAGCTGTACTGCGAGCATCTGGGCCGTTATTACGCGAAGCACTACAAACAGCTCTCCGAGGCCAAATCCCCGCGGGTCGATTTTCGCTGCGTGCGATTTCCCGGCTTGATCTCGGCGGTGACGGTGCCGTCGGGCGGCACCTCCGACTATGCGTCCGAGATGATTCACGCCGCCGCGCGCGGCGAGCCGTACGCCTGCTTCGTCCGGCCCGACTCGCGCATCCCGTTCATGGCCATGCCGGACGCGATTGAATCGTTGCTGAAGCTGTCGGCGGCGCAGCCGAATCGTCTGTCGCTGACCGCATACAACGTTCGCGCGTTCAATCCTTCGGCGCACGAGATCCGCGAGTCGGCCATACGCGCGTTTCCCAATGCGAAGATCACTTACCAGGTCGACGCCAAGCGTCAGACGATCATCGACTCGTGGCCGGAAGACGTGGATGACACGTCCGCACGCCGCGACTGGGATTTCGCGCCCAGCTACGATTTCCATCGTGCCTTTCACGAATATCTGATCCCGACCATACGCGAACGGTACGGATTACACAGGACGAAGGCCAAGCGGTAGTCGAGCTGCCGGCCAGTTGGAGACTCCATGAACAGACGTCAAATACTCCTCGGCTGGCTCGCCGCGACTTTCCGGTCCGCCTTGCCGGCGGGCGCAGTCCAGAAAACCGCGGGCGGTCCGCAGCCGCAGCGCGTCGCAGACGCTGAGCGCGCATTCGCGGCGACCATGGCCAAGCGCGACGCCAGAGCCTTTGCGGCGCACATCGCGGCTGAGGCCATCTTCATGGGAGCCTCGGACGCGCCGCGCGTGCTTCGCGGCCGCGCGGATATTGTCGAAGGCTGGAAGCAGTTCTTCGATGGCCCCACGGCGCCGTTCTCGTGGGAGCCCGACATCGTCGAGGTGCTGGACTCCGGATCCCTGGCGCTGACGAGCGGCCCTGTGCGCGATCCCGAGGGCAAACTGATCGGCCGATTCAACTCCATCTGGCGGCTCGAATCGGACGGGCAATGGCGGGTGCTGTTTGATCGCGGAGCGCCGGTGTGCGGATGATCGTCGATCGGCGATCGGCCATCGTCCACGTCGACGATCGAATCGCCTTGTGACTACTGATGATTGCGATTGAGATTGCGCGGCCGGGCGGGCCGGAGGTTCTGACGCCGGCGGAGCGGCCGGTGCCGAAGCCTGGGCCGCGCGACGTGCTGATTCGCGTGGCCGGCGCCGGCGTGAACCGCCCCGATCTCATGCAGCGCGAAGGATCGTATCCTCCGCCCCCGGGCGCGAGCGACATTCCCGGGCTGGAAGTGTCCGGCGTCATTACCGAGTGCGGAGAGCAGGTTGAACGATGGCGCGCCGGCGATCACGTATGCGCGCTCGTCTCCGGAGGCGGGTACGCAGAGTACTGTGTCGCGCCCGACGCCCAGTGCCTGCCGGTACCGCGCGGCGTCGAGCTCGTGCCGGCCGGCGGCATTCCGGAGACGTTCTTCACCGTGTTCACGAATGTGTTCGAACGCGGCCGCCTTCGCGCCGGGGAGACGTTTCTCGTGCACGGCGGGGCAAGCGGCATCGGCACCACCGCCATCCAGATGGCCCACGCCTTTGGCGCGCGTGTTTTCGCCACGGCAGGGTCGCAGCCGAAATGCGACGCCTGCGAGAGGCTCGGCGCCCAGCGAGCGATTAACTACAAGACGGACGATTTTGTCGCCGAGCTGATGAAGATCACCGGCGGCCGCGGCATCGACGTCATTCTCGACATGGTTGGCGCCGACTATTTTTCGCGCAATCTCGATTTACTCGCGCTCGAAGGGCGGCTGTTGCACATCGCCGTGCTGCGCGGCGCGAAGGCCGAGATCAATCTGGCGAGAGTGTTGCGTCAGCGACTGACGATTACCGGCTCGACGCTGAGGGCACGGACCGTGGCTGAAAAGGGCGCGATCGCTCACGCGCTGGAGCGAGCCGTGTGGCCGCTCGTCGAGGCGGGAAGAGTGCTCCCCGTCATCCATGCTGTTTTTCCCCTCGCGCAGGCGGCCGACGCGCACCGCCTGCTCGAGTCGGGTACTCATATCGGAAAGGTTCTGCTCCAGGCCTAAAGCCCAAAGCCTAAAGCCTAGAGCCCAACGCCTATCTCGCCGCGTACGTCTTCGTATATCCATTCCGGCTGTTCGTCACCGTGAACGAGCCGTCCGTATTCGCGACCACCTTGAGGTAGTGCGCGGGTGAGTGGGCCGCGTTACCGCCTGGACCTGCCGGAGGTGCGGGCGTGGACGCGCCAGCGACAATCGCCGCGATCTGCGCGGGCTCATCGATGTTCGCGATCTTCACTCCCGGAGCGTTGTGTTCGACGCCGCCGGCGTACGACCAGTGAAGCTGCCAGAGATCTTCCAATCCAGACGATGACTCGAGGGTCTGGAACGATTGCACCGCGCCGCCCTTGCGCGTGCCGTTGTTCATGATCGCCACTCGCGGTTGAATTCCGTGCACGAGCGCAGGCGACCCTGACTGGTCGAGGCCATGATGCGACGTCAGGTACAGATCGATCGTTCCGATTGGATTGTTGGGACACATCAACTGAAATTCCCGGTTCCACGTAAAGTCGCCCAGGTCGAGCATCCGGAATTTGCCGTACGTGAGCACGAACCCGACCGAGTGGTGATTGTCCGGATCGACCTTGCTCTCGTCGCGTTCCTTGAAGCTCGCGCATTCCGGATTCGGGCGGCCCGCTCCGGGGGCTTTGGCGATCGGCGTTTTCAGCACTTTTGTGTCGCTGGTCACCACCGTCACGTCGGTGCCCGCGAAGGCGATCTTGTCGCCCGGCTTCAAAATCGTGCGCTGCGACTTACCGATGATCTCCGGATAGAGCTTCTGAAAGGCGGCGACGTTCGGCCGATCGCCTTCGATCGACGGACCGTGATCGTAAAAATGCGCGACGGGGATCCGCTTCACGATCTCGGCCATGCTGCCGTAGTGGTCGCCGTGATAGTGCGTCAGCACCAGATGATCGATCTGCTTGACGCCGGCCGTGTTCAGGACGTCCAGAATCCGGTTCAGATCGCGTTCTCCCGCGTTTCCCGTGTCGACGAGAAGCGTTTGTCCCGACGGCGAGACGAACAGTGTTGCTTGTCCGCCTTCGGTATCGATGTAATAGATGTCGAGGCCCTTTGCCGCGCGGGTCTGGGCCGAGAGCGAGGCGAACGGCATCGCGACCAGGGCAACGACCATCAGCAGCGTCAGCGTTCTGCGCATGGAAACCACTCCTTTAAGGGTTGGGCGGCGATTCTAAGCCATAAACTGTCCGTACGCGTCGCGATTTCTGAAGATACAAGAACCATGCGGCGTTGTGCGCGAGCAACAGGATCGCCCTCGGCAGCCGTGTCCCCGGAGGTGCTTCCGTCAGATCCACGCGCGTTGAAAGACGGGCCACCCCTTCGACGCAAAACAGGATCAGCGCGGCTTTGGCGAGCGTCACCGCCCAGGGGCGCCGCATGAACAGCGCCAGCCCGGCTGCCACGCCGATACTGGTGATAAAGAATCGGGCCGCGAGGAACAGCAGCGATACCCCCGACTGCGAGGAAAAATTGGCCACGATTGACGCCAGACGCAGCGCCAGGCTCGCGGGGTTCCACACCGTCAGAATCACGCACAAGAGAAGGAGCCAGCCGCCCACTCGAGTTGGAGGTGTCAGAACCGCACGAGCCGCGTCGCCTTGATGATGAATGCGCGGTTCACCAACCCCGGATACCCCTTTACCGTGGTGTCGCGCCCATCGCTGTACACAACGAATAATTCGCTCGCCGGGCGATACTCCCAGCGGAAGCGCGCGTTGGTGCTGAAGGTGTGCGTGCTCGACGAATATTGCGTCAATGCGCTTGCGAACATCCGCGCCGTAAACGTATAGGTCGTGCGCTCTGTGATGACCGAGCTCGTGAACTTCCCGTAAGGTAGCTCTACCCAGTTGAGCGAGAAGCCCGGTTCGAGCGAGAACCTCGGTGTCAGCTCTGCCCGCCCGATCCCGAGCCCGACCGTGCGCTTCGTCCCGCCGTAGAGCTGGCCCTGCTGGAACGAGACGATACCTGACATCCGGCGCTGGTTCCCGAAGAAATACGACGTGAGCAGATTGTTATAGGTATAGCCGCCGACCGGGACCTTCACGCTGGTGGAGATCTCGAATTCGTTTGGAAGGAACTCGTAATCGCGTGTGTAATCGATATTCACGCGATCGCTGTTCACCATCTCGATCTCCATCTGCGCTTCCTGCTCGCGCCAGTCCAGCCGCGCTCGTTCGTCCCGCCTGGGATTGTTCTCGATGTACTCGACGTTTGCCAGGTAGATGAACCGCCTCACAGCTTTCATGCGATGTACCGGCCGCGGGCTGAATCGTGCCTGAACGAAGCTGCGCTGAAAATCAAGCCGTCGCAGAAACCCGACTTGTGGAATGAAATTGGTGCCGACCTTCAGCCGCTGAACCTGAAGGCCGTAACGATCGGCGTTGTAATCGAAGGAGACGAGGTGGCTGTCGTCGCTCCCTCTCAGGCGGCGATCGCGGGTTCTCGCGTAGTAACCGTTGATGTTAAGCGCCGGCGACAGCGAGAACAGGCTGTCGATGCCAAACGTCTCACCCGGCGGCTTACCGCCAGACGCCGTTTCGGCACGTCGCGTATAGAGGACTCCCACGTTGCTCCGTTTCAGAATGTCGCGTTTCACTCTGATCACAGAAAAGTTTGTCGCCCTCGCGAGCTCGACGCCGGTTTGCAGGGCGGGCTCGTCCTCGGACTGGATGTTCAACAAGCCGACCGTGTAAGGTCCCACACGGCCCGTGAGCCGGCCGCCGCCGG
>Ga0065715_10000532_pt1 | contig 15662 bp, 21 predicted proteins | sample MisBulReplicate1_FD_59102 | JGI IMG/M metagenome (GOLD analysis project Ga0065715, IMG submission 59102) | Miscanthus rhizosphere microbial communities from Kellogg Biological Station, MSU, sample Bulk Soil Replicate 1 : eDNA_1 v2 (version 2) | ecosystem: Host-associated > Plants > Roots >...
GCTCTTGCTAAAGTGCACAGACCTTTGTATAAGTATTGGCTTCAACTAGTTATCTAAAGGTTAAGTTTCTAGATGTCATCATATCCTGGTGTAATGACTTTTTCTCATTCCCCTAGCCTTCCCTCTCTTCTAGGCTAGTCATTCAGTTTAAGTCAACTATTAGACGTAATTAATATGGACCTAAGAGTGAAATGTAAAAAATGTGGAAGCGGAGTCGTTGAGATACCTTTAACGGTGATGAGTATAGATGTTTTTTTGTGGGTTGGAGTACCTTAGATTGAAGAACTTGGCTCACTTTACATCCAACTTTTTTAAAATAATATGGATGTTGAATAATATTCTATTCATAAATTCGGATCTAACTATGTATTGAAGAATCTATTTTTTTCTTACCAATTGCTCTTTCACACCATACTTATGCTTTGTTCAATATGCTTCTTCGATAGCAAATCTTGTATACAAAAAACATGATAACGTTTGTAGTGCTGTCATTAGCGATGCTTACAGCACTCACAGCGACAATGGCCTCAACTGCAATTCCAGTCTTTGCACATAGTAAATGCAAGGATAACGGTGACAATAACTGTAATGACAAACACAAGACTCAGAAAATAGATGTAAAAAACAAGTGTGAAATAGAGAACAAAAACAAGGACCATAGCAGTCACAACGACAACCAAAATGAATTAGTCTGTGCCAATGTAGCTCAGAATCTAAATAATGTAGAAATTATTGGCTCAGAAGATGGCCATACTCATCCTATTGGGTAGAAAACACATCTCATTACTACCGAACCTTATTTTTTGTCCTTTTGGGAGGCCAAAGGTAAGGAATCAATGGTTTGTTCCTACTGTATGGCATTGTCCTAATAAGGGTAAAGATTGACAGTTAGATTACGACATATAGGAGAGTTAGTTAGTTAATATGTAGCTAATAGCTCAAAAGAAAAAGAGAAAGTTAGCGGCCGAATGGTGTCTGAAGTTGTGTTCCGCCAGAAGCTGTGGCAGCGTTAGGATCAGGATCTTCAAAAGGCTCCTGAGTTACAATGAATTGTGTGTAAGTATATGGATTAACCATTTGTTCTACCAAGTGAAGAGTACCGTTCTTGGCAAATTCGCCCAGACTTAGTTTGTATCCTGAACCTCCATCATCTACGAGCCATCCTTCCCAAACTTTTCCATTATCAGGAGGTGCGCTCATGTTAGCAAGAATAGTGAGGGCATGACCATTAGGAGTGATGCGAACAGTTCCTACTTTTTCTCCACCGAAAGGCTTATCACCGGAGGGCTTCGTTACGTCCATCGTAAGCTGCTGCGCCAGCGCCGATTGTGCTATTGATAACGAACTAGCAATAAGGGCCACTGAAATTCCCACCGCTATGAATGCGGCGATTCGATCTATCATCGAAAGTTAATGTACGTTATCGCTTAATAGCGATAATATTAGTGACAGCACAATTCCATAGTATTCACCCCTTTCCATGCCGAGTAGATATTACGCATATTAGATCAGCGTGGTCTGGATTTGGAATTGGGTCCTTACCATTTGAGGTTACTCGATGTCCAAAAACTTCGACAGTTTAAACATTCAAAGTTCATGAATGAAGGACAGCCAGTTTGAGTGATGCACGGAGAGATGCATGGAGAAATTACGCCACAGATTTTACACTGGTGCAAATGAGTCTGCTGTGTCACAAATTATTATAGCTTTTAAAATTAAAATACATGCAGCTAATGGTCTCTAGTATTTTTTAGAGGGTAACAACCGATATAACGATTTATGCTTACAGATAATTGTAAGTAAAATTGGTTCTGAATTCATTAATTTATATTGCTTTGGTAATCATTGTCATTATTATCATCGTGATATTGCTGAGGTTCTTATTTGGAGTATTGTTTATAGTTCCTATTGGATTGGAGAACTTAATTCACACCCAATTGTCATCTATGGGCTCTCAAGCCGACCTGTCTCATACAACAGTTATTACCTATGTATTGTAGTAGGTTTTATGAGTCTAAATCTAAACTGGGATGAAATCATAAAGAAGGAAGCACGTGGAATAGAGGATTACGACTTGGGTGAAATTCACGCAGTGGAATCTGATACAGTTGTTACCAAGAAAGGAATTGTAGACAAGGACAAATTCTANCTACCCAAAAATTTANNCGAGTCCTACGATGGCGATAAACTTCACTTCAGAGTAACGANGGAAGAGGCACAGACTTACCGTAAAGACTAATATCGTCATAAAATACACCACGAAATAAATTCTCCTGACTTATTTTTAATCTCTTGATGGCCGAGGCTTGGGATTATAAAATTGCCCACCAAGAATATTGTTATGCTTAGTATGATAAAATATTTTCAAAAATAAAATGATGAGATAAAAGAAACCGATGGGCCACCAAAATTTTTTGAAACTTTAACGAACAACAACTGATGCTCAGTTAGACACAAAATCAAACATCAGTTAATGAATTAAACTTTTGAAATTTAAATATAGATTAATGCACGATCGAATAGTATGAGTCAAACAGAGGACGTAGAACCAGATCAGAATACTAACGACAAGAGAAAGAAACAGAATGTTGAAACAGGTGAACTTGAACACGCCAGCAATTGTGGGTGCGGACACTAATCCGCATTTTCTTTTAATTTTTTATTCATTTATTAAATTTCTGTAATGACAATTGCTTAAACCGACTTATTCACAGAATTATTATTTAGAAAATTCAAACTCCGAGTCAATTGACAATGGCTTCTTTCATAATCTTAATTAGGGCGTTAACTCTTACGGGTTTTTTAATAATCTGCTGTTCATTGAACGAGGGACAGATATCTTTAAACTTATTTCCATTTACTTCCATACCTGTAAATACAAAGACTTTGGCAGCAGGACTTACTTTTTTAATCTCCTTATAGACTTGCATGCCGTTTAGTTTTTCCATTTTAATATCAATGACAATTAAATCATATAAATTAGGATTCTGATGGAAAATGTCAAGCGCTAGTTGTGGGTCAAGGAAGTCATAGGTTTCGAATCCACCGTATTGCAAAATATCTTTTGTTAGCTGAAGATTATCATAGTCATCATCCATAATCAAAATTCGATGCTTTTGTTTTTCCAAACAACATACCCCGCAGAACCTGACGAGCCCTGTATTAACTCTGACTCATGTTATTTAATGATTGTAATAAGTTATTTGCCACTTCTAGACAAGTGAGATTTCGTTTTTACCTTAAACTTTGATTTATAGGGCTTTCTGTCGGGGCGTAGTTTACTAACCCCATTAATACCGTTACCGTTCCAGAACTTTTTAAAAGAACTTAGGACATTTCCTGAATTAACTGGTAGCTCGGAAACTTCTTCTGACCACTTTACTTTGTGTACTCCACTCATGTGTTTAATCGCTGCGATAATATCTACTAATTGATTGCTGTCTTCATATACAAACCCGCATACTACATCTGAGTTTCCCACGTGGATGGATGCACTCAATATGCCATCCATTTTCGCAATCTGTGAGGCGCTACGTCTTATATTTCCGTCTCTAAGGTAAATATGCAATAAACCTTGCTTAATTCCCAGTTTTTTGAAGTCAGGCACTGTTTTTGTACGAACCACGCCGCTATCTGTAATGTTCTTGGTTCGGCGTTGAATTGTGCTTAAAGGAACTTTAAGCTCTCCAGAAATTTGCTTGTTTTCATGTCCTTTAACCATAAGTCCGATTATCCTAAAATCTGCCTTGTCTAAAGAACTTTCCCGCTTACTGTTTGCATTAAATATAACGTAGGATCTCCATTCTCCACCCTATACTTTGTGTCATACTTCATATTGGCACTCGAACGCTATTAAACTTTGGCATTTCTCAGTCAATTGTTTCCAATTTCTAGAATACTGGAACGACAAGTAGTAGAGGATTTATGAAACTATTCCCATAATTAAGGCGAATAGCTGTAAATATTCTATCTAAAAGACTATGTACTGTCACTATTAAATACCATAGAGCAAGAGAATATACGTTGGAATGTCGTGCCATTTACTGATAGACCTAAACATCAATATCCTAATGATGCCCTAATATTCACAAATCTTGTCTGCATTCGGAGCATTGACTACGAAGAGTCAAGGTCGGGAATTATTACTCTAGATTTAGAACATTGTCCACCAGACACATTGAATTATATTAATGTAAAGTACAGCGATCCAAAACTAGAAAAATTAGTGGAGAAAAATAATTTATTACGAAGGATTGATTCCAAGATCAGGAACTGGATAAAATAATAATAATTTAGCGTAGACTGTTAATAATTCTTTCTTTCTTCGCCATGCATTCTTTAACAGTGTCAATCATCTGCTGCATGTGCATGGGCTTTTTTAGAAAAGTGCTCAATTCCACTTCTCGCAAGTCAGATTCAAAATAATCAAAAGCACTCATTAGCACCACTTCGATAAACGGGTTAATTTTTCTTATATTCTTAGCCAATTCAATACCTGAAATATGGGGCATATTGATGTCACTCAGTACGAGGTCATACCCGTCTGGGTTTTCTTCAAAACAAGTATGAGCTTTAAGAGGGTCGGTAAATTTATCTACCGAAAAACCAGCTTGCGATAACACCCCGTCAAATAGTTGGAGCAAATCTTCGTCATCTTCGACTAATAGTATCTTCTTTTGGTATCGTGACAAGTCTATTTCTGCACTACCTCTAGTTCCTTTTTCGCCATAAGTTGTTTCTGGACTTCTGTGATTAGGTCTGTCATTCTCATAGGTTTTTGAAGGAATTTATCAATGCAATCACAGTCATGGAAAACTTCGTCACTGACTTGAAACGCACTAATCAATGTCGTTTTAACGTATGGGTTTATTGTTTTACTCCGCACCGTCCATGAATGGCACCCTGCTGCCCCACTTAGAATTAGACGGTAACGCGAATAATTTGCTTTGCAGTGTTCCAGGGCTAGCAGTGAATCCGTGAAACCAAAAATATTGAAACCTTTAATCTGAGATAATGCATCTTTCCACAAGCACATCAAGTCGAACTCGTCATCCACGATCCCGATAAACTGTGCTTTGTTAGATATTGATCAACATCTATCCACCATTTCTATGATATAGTCACTCTGTAATATCGATGCGTCCCTAATAAGGATGATGNACCCAGAAAGGTGATACCCCACAGACTATGTTCATAGCACAATGCTATACCTCATAAATCGCATGCCAAAGAATTACTGTAATGACGATAACGAATACCACTATGACTGGCACTCTTCTGAGGCGGGACATCGATTTTCTGTCTTTATTAGATTTCCCACATCTCAAAATCAAATAAATATGGAATACAGATTTTCAATAAGGTACTGTCGCTATGACAAGTCTTCCAATTCGTAGGTAGTATTGCTTTTCAGACAATTTACATCGTTCCATGAGACCATTTGGTTCAATTTGCATACGTTTAAGAACTATACAGTGGTAAAGTAATTCAATGAAAAAAGAACTATTTACGATTGTATTAGCTTTTTCACTCTTGCTGGTTGCAACATCTGCAAAAAGTGTAATGGCTCAGAACATAACGACCAACGCATCGAATACCGCAGGTAACATGAGCGCATCCCTCAATAATACTGGTGCTGCAATAGGTAAGAACGTATCTAATACTATGGGCAACGCGAGTCAGTCTGCAAATGCTACAGTTTCAGAACTTGGTAAGAACGCATCAAATGCAATGAATAAGACCGGTGAATCAATCAACGCAACTGCAAATGAACTTGGTAGTAATGCAAGTAACATGGGTTCAACTCTATTGAACAAAACTGGAGAAGTAGCTAAGAAGATAGTCGGAGGAGCTGCTACTGTACTTGGAAACATCAGTGGCGAAATAAAGAAAGGTTTGGGAGAGAAATAACCTTCACTCATGTAGCCTTTTTTGTAGAGGCTAAAGAAGAGCGTTCTTGGGATTCGCTTTTAGGTAAGACTTTCTTTCCACCAATAACAATCCATTTCTTTTTGCTAAATAGGTAGAATATTGCGGCTGTTATTATTATCATTGTGACTATGATTAGGATAAAACCAGATGGCAGTGTCTCAAGATTATTCAAATCCAATCCATTCATACCGTATATGGTTGCGACAAGTGTAAGCGGTAGTAAGATGGATGCAAATATTGTTAGGGTTCTCATGGTGTCATTCATCTGAAGAGAAATGTTTGCTATGTAGAGATCTCTGACAGAATTAATAGTATCACGATAAGATTCCACCAGCTCCACTAGCTGTGAAATGTTATCATAAGCCACCTGGATGTATTTTACCTCATCTTGATCTTTCTCCATATGACTCAAAAAGTTAACTACATCTCTCACACGCCAAAAATGTCTTCTAAATACGATAAGTTGTCTTGACAGAGTAGCAAGATAATTGATAGTCTCTCTTGAAGGATCGCTCAATGCCTTTTCTTCCAGGTCAGTCATTGTTAGCTCTACAGCAGTTAATACTTGCTCATACCTGTTTATTAGCTCTGATAAGACACTGTAGAATAAAGCTTCGATTGAATCTTTCACAAGCTTTTTGTTTTCGTGTTCCAATAACTTGCGTGTACTTTTTACTAAATCAACTTCTGGTGGATGTATTGTTATCAGCCAGTTCTTGCCACAGAATAAATAAATTCCTTCAGTAACTACTGTTTCTGAGTCTTTGTATTTTAAATCCAATAATATGGTAAAAGTGTGGTCTTCGAGCAGTCTTATCTGAGGCTTCTTGGATTTATTTCTAAATAACTCTACAGCACTTGGGTCAAGATGAAATTGAGCTACAATACTTTTGATTAATTCTTCATCTGGGTTGGCAATATCAACCCATACCTTATCTTCTGATTGTATATTTTGAAACTCTTTCAATTCCTTGATTTCGCTTTCGTTGTACGTTATTATAGTCTGCAATTATTTCAATTAGCCTTTCTTCATTTTTCTATACACCCAGAATGCAGCGCCAATGATAATTATTATGATAATTATACCAACAATGATCGGCAGGACCACCTTTACGAGCAAAATTAGGATTGCTATTATAATGACTACAGCTATTATTCCAACAATTACCGAGCCTATTGTTCCGCCAGTTTTGCTCACACAATCAATTACACTTCATATTATAAATAGCGGTGTGTGGGGATTCGGTAGTTCTGAAGTTGTGATACTAACACTTGACGTTCAATGGATTGTGGTATGCTTTGAAAATAGCAGGAAGAATGCCAACTGGCTCACCATCCAGAGAGACGGTCATATTTCTATTCTTTGGTAAAAAAGCAACCTTTGATGCCTGGTAATAAAGGATATTTTCCTCGTTAATATATTGACTATCACCTTTCATTTCCACAAGTTTTTTAAGCATTTTGAAGCTTCCAGAATTTTTCATTATGACTACATCCAGTTTCCCGTCCGACATGTTCGCTTTCGGCGCAACGTTGAATCCCCCACCTAGAAAATTACCATTTGCAATAACACCCATAGTTAACATACTTGTAATTTTTTTACCATCGATAATAATATCACATTCATTACTTTCATAAGTCGGTAGCGTGGAAACCACACCTGCAATTGTGGATAGAAAACGGCTCTTTATCGTACCTCTAACTTTTTTAGACCTATCAATTATCTCAGCTCCCACTCCCACTTCGGCAGCATTTAAAACGATTCTAACACGAGTAATCGCAGGATTATCTTTATCTGCAATAGTTACGCCTATCACGTCCATTTTTCTCCGCTTCATCTGGTTCATATTCTTAAATGATTCAACACCTTGATATGGTATTCCCAACGAGGCAGCAAGTACATTCCGAGTACCAGATGGTATGATCCAGAGAGTTGCTTTTGGATTGACTGGATTTAGACTTGTCTCAGGTTTGAATTTTATTGGATCAAGAGCTGATCTATTTTTGGCCTTGATATTAAAGAATCCATTAGCGACTTCGTTAATAGTGCCGTCGCCACCAACGGCAGCAATATTCTTGTATCCTGCTTTCAATAACTTGCGTGTGATATTAGTTCCGTCATCAGCTTTTTTTGTGAAAATAATTCGATGATTTTTTGGTAGATATTCTTTAATTGCAGCATAAGTGTCATCCCAATTCTTGCCTGTCGCTCCACCTTGAGAATTTGGATTCAATATTAGTATAAGTTCACTAGACTTTCTATCAAAAACCTGATTTTGTCTCTTGTTACTAGGGATTGGCTTCGGAACTTTAAGTAGTAAGGACATTACAGTAAAATATTATGCAGGTTCTGACGAGTTCTCGTCATTGTCCACTACTTTAGACGCTTCTTCCCTCAAGTTTTCTGCCGGACCATCTGTTTCAGGATCTGATTCAGCCGAACCTACTTCCTTTTGATTTTTCTGCGCTTTATCTAATTCGTCTGTTGAATCTGTCATCAATAAGTAGTAGAACTGCAAAGCTTATCTGTATTATACACACGAGAGTAGATATTTTGTAGTATTTTATAGTTGGTTAGATACTGTCTTATATTATGACTTATATTATATTAGTGCTGGTAGCAAACATTTCAAAATTCTATACGAACTTTCATAAAAAATATCGAACTACGATCTCGCTGAACAAGAATCTACTGCTTTCGGGGTTCATTGGCTTTATTGTCAGTATTGTAGTCGCATATATGGTTACAAAGTATTCTGATAACAATATTGCTAATTCGGCGTTAACAGTGTTAGCAGGCTTCGTATTCTCTAAAATTACCTTTGTTATTCTATTCCACATTGACAATAAAAAGAAATATACAAAGAGATTTACTGGCAAACTGAACCTCCCTGTTTTGAAAACAATTGTGAAGAAAATGATAATTGCTGATTCTATCTTTGAAGTTATTAACAACGTTTCAAGATTCTTCATTCTGCTTGTATTACTGAAAATGGAGTACTTGCCAATACAAGCGACAATCATAGCGTCTCTCGTGGCTTCCTGTTTTGCTTATTTGGCAATAAACATAGTTGTGAAAAAAATACACGTTTTTGGGTCAAAAAGAAGATTAGTTTGAAAATTAATTAAGTTAGCTACGATTGGTGTCTCGCTTGGTCGTATTATGATTAGTCATCTATCTCTTAATACCGCTCTCCATTAGTTGAGTTAATTCGGCAATGTGCTGTTACATGGCAATATTCATGATTAAATAAGATGATCAACATTTACAATCATGATGATAGACTGTATCTGTGATGAAAAGATATCGGAACAGAAATTACGCCAACATGTCAAAGAGAACCATGAAATGGATGCAATTCAATCCTTCATCAAGGCACATTTCATAAATCCAGATCCTAAAGAGCCTGATTCATGGGAGTGTATGAAGTGTAGACATTCAAAAAATAAAGAGACAATCTTAGTTTCTGAAAATACAGGTGTTGACCATATTAAAAATGAGCATCTTAATGATGCAATAAAAGAATTTGAATCAAGTTTGAAGCCTTCATAGGATAGCATATGACCCTTTATATTGTTCGAGCAAAACCAAAAAGTCAGCTCTCAGAATTACGTAAAGAAATGGACTCGGGCAAAATTTCAAACCTGAAACCGTTTGGCAAATCACTTCAGCGTGGTTTAGAGAATGCAAGGATGGATAAAGAGACTGGCTATGCAATGTGGGTTGAAGAAAGATTATTGCTCTCCACCGTTGACAATGGAACGAGAAAGCGTACTAGACAGATATTTCGATGATATCACAGTAGATCGTGTAAAATTTGAACGGGAAGGATGAGATAGAATTAGTAACAAACCGTACCCTTGGAATAAATGAGACTTGTCCCCCAGAGAAAGTTTGATCGAGCTATCGAGATTTTACGATGTCTGCAACTAGACCTAAATGATTATGTCATTTAGCCATTTTATACTATGTTACTCCTCTATTTCTATGGAGACTCGCGTAGAGCCACGAATCGCTTTACTACTTGATTTTCAAGATGCAAATAGTCTTGTTTCTGGCGTGTTAAATTTGAAGGGATGCAAAGTTTACAAATCAAAATCAGCGGAGGATTGTCTAAACTTATTAAATGAACTTGAAGGTCAAGTTGATGCAGTTTTGGTTAAGAAGGAAATTGCTGCTGATGGAAATTTTATGCTCATACACAACATAAAGAAAATCGCTCCCGAAGCTACGAGTATAGTTTTAACAGACAAGGTTGATGAAGGAGAAAACCTCTCACAACATGGCGTTGATGAACTGGTACTTACTCCGATGAGCGCAGAAAACTTGGCTGATAAGATTCTCATGATGCTAGCAAGGAGAGATTTAAGGATAAGGAAGGAAAAAGAGAAAAATATGTAACTTAAGTTCAAAAGTTAAAACTTTTATCTGACGCGCATAGTTATCTCCTTGCATGGAGTTAAAAAAGCCGCGCTTGATTCTTGCTTTAGATAACGATGATGCATCTGCCATGATGTCAGGTGTTTTATGGATGAAGGGTTGCGAGATTCATAAAGCTAAAACTTCAGTTGAATGTATTGAGCAGTTAACGAGATTAAACTATCAAGTTGATGTTGTCATACTAAGCGCAGAATTGGCTTTAGATAGAGATAAGGAGTTAATCATCAATATCAAACGTGGAAACATGGAAACAAAAGTATTAGCCATAGGAGATGAAAATTCAGATAAGACAAGAATATTGGACTATGGTGCGGATGAATTTGCATTAAAGCCGATGAGTCCAGAGAACGTTGCAGATAAGATTCTAATGCTATTAGCGCGTCAGACAGTGGCTGATAATAGAAATACTGAAAATACTCCTGCTGAATTATAACCATTAGTTATTTAACGAACTGCATGCTGATCTTAAATTTACTTGCAATCGTACTTCAATTGACCGAATCAATGCAAAATGCACTCGTTTTGCCGCACTGAAATGATTTATTTTGCTCTGCTCTCTTTTCCTCTCACACTAGTTTTAGATCCTTCAACCGTTACTGAAGTTATGCTAACGCCATGAACACCAGAAATAAGCTGTTTATCATTACTCTAATTTCTCTAATTTTACCTTCTCTCTTGATTGGGCATCAATTAGAAGCTAGAACGGAGCAGATTTTTGATACCAGTAACAACAATCTAAAGCTAAGCTTGGTAGCTCCTGATAGTTGGAACAGTGGCACAATATCACAAACCATCACTAAATTGAACTGGCGTTTAAATGGTCTAACCGTATCTAATGATGACCTGAGTGCCTTATTCGCTGTTGTAAACTTACCATCTTTAGCAAACATGGCACTTCCACTTGGTGAGAAGACTGGAATACTGAGCTTGATAATAGGTCATTACGTAACAATAAAAGGCGAATCTGACATTAAATTGAGTGATGGGTCTAACGCACATAGATTTTCTATTGCAGTAACAACACAACAACTTAAAAATTTAAAAGCTCCACTTGACACAGGGTTTGACGCAGTATTGTTAACCACAAATCAGCAAGGTGGCAGCTATTTAATTATTTATGCAGCACAACAGGGAAGATTGGGAGAATTCAGAGCTGCTTTAGAAAATATTTTAAGTTCTGTAAAGTTTGATTCTGTAGGTTTTTCTATCAGTGATCTAGGTTTTACTAACGATGAGGATAAATCTAATCCAAATAACACCAAACCTCAATCGAATAAATGAATTGTGAGTTCAAAGGTCTTTAACATGCAATCATGAAAAATTTTAGATTAAACTTTGTTCAGCAGTCTTTTAAATCATCTTTCTGTGTATTAGGTCAACGTAACATAAAGGCATGACAAACAGGCTGAGGGTTTCCAATTTCCCTTCTTGCCTGCCGGTAATTAATTTACTCACTCACCATCAATTAGTATAATATAGCTTGGTGGCTACATAACTTGATATCCACCTACACACAGAAGCTGGTAGACTGGGTGTGTGGGAACAAAAACCAGCAACGGATATTGTTCTTACCCTGTCTACCAGTAAATCTAATTCGTCTATCGAATTAATTAATCTTGACACGTAGAGCAGAATTATGTGATTATGAAGAAGGATAAATCGATTACAGGGTTCAATGTGGGATTCAATGATGATATCGATGCAGGCCAAACAATATTTCATTGTCATATTCATCCGGTACCGAGAAGGAAGGGTGATGTGCCTAATACAAGCGGTGGAATAAGAAACATAATCTCGTAACGAAGTTGATTGACAGATACTATGATTTGACTTATTTTATAAGGGTGAGAAGTTAAGCATAAAATAGGTTGATGGGAACACCCATTTGCACAAGAATCCCATCATCAACCCACCTATCCGTTAACCTGAAAGCTAACGGATATTGTTCAATCAATAGATCACATTGAATAAATAACTTTCAAATAATTCATCTAGCAGTGACATGTTTTAAAGTAAGGTTAGCCTGTAAAGTCTAGCGCTCTTACATCTGCATTATATCTTATATGTAGGCATATAAGAACAGGTGAAGTTGCCAATAAACTATTGTTGTTACTAGATGTTAGATTTTTAGTGGCCAACCATCAACTACATGCCAAGTTTCAATCATTTTTCCATTCTGGATTCGATACATGCTTATTCCTTTGTAATTAAGTTTCTTTCTGGTTTGCTTATCTTGTACTGATGTTGACTTTGGTGTTAAAGTTCCCTTCCAATATGCACCCACGAAGTCAGGATAATTTGGTGACGCAATTAATTCTTCGACGACATAACTAAAGTCATCGCATTTCTCCATTGAATATCTGAGGTCATTTTTTGCTCCCTTGATACCTAATCCGGGAGTACTCTTATAGGCAGATTGGCCATGATCTGTGTAATCAGGAGATATTATTTCATCAAATATTGTTTCATTTTTGTTATTGTATGCTTCAAAATAGCGTGTAATGACTTTCTTATTGGCCTCCACTGGGGAGAGTGATTTGTTGTTATCCGTATCCTTAGACCCGAAACTTGCATACTTATGTATTGCTAACTATGGATCATTTGGGTGTCGAATAACTGCAAAAAATTCTCTTCATTCTTCCAACTGCATATAATCAATATCTTTCTTATCAGACATTATGTAATAGTGATAAGAGGAAACTAAATAAGTTTCTTAGATAAACAATTACCTAGCTATTTAGAATCATAGCTGAAAGAATTTACGGGTGCGTTTAAGTACGAACTACATCGACAAGCGTCAGCAAACCCAATGTGACTTGTGCATTTACCAGTCTCTGAATGAGAATCTAGACCATGTCCACATTTACAACTTCTACTTCTAAAAAATTGCTTTATTTGTGTTTTCACTCGAAATATCACTTTTGATCCGTCGTCCAAAAGTCCAAAACCATGCCCCGAACTGGATCGTGAACAAGGCTGTAACTTTCTGAATATGCGATGGGTAACCAGTCCAGTTCGTGGCTACCGCAAACGGAACATAATGTAATGTATCCGCAATCACTATTCAATAATGAGGCGCACCAATGACAACATTTACAGATTAGAAAACCTCTAGTGCCTATGGAATCGATATTATCTAGATGATTCTCTGGCTCTGTTATAATGACGTTTACAATAACGGACCATCTTCTGGATTCTTGCTACCTGAGTCTAACATGATCCATCTTAATGTAATGGGCTTTAAGTCTGCCTATTATTCGACACAGACCCAAGACACCTACATTATGTTATGTGGGCTAGTTTTTGCACAAAATTTGCGAAAATCATGTAAGTTATAGATGCAAGCCTAGATTAAAATCAATGAATGGCTACTTGGGTATGCCTACTATCCAAGCAGTTTGTTCAAATAAAGTTAAGGTAACTAACCGAACGAATGAACATACAAGTCTTATTAAGTACTTTGAATACTGTGTTCGATTGCTATATTTGTAGAGCATCTTTTTCAAGCCAGGTAGACTTAGATGGTCACAAACTCACGCAGCATGGGATCGCCAGCATTTAACCACTAATAGTCATGACATGAAGTCAATTAATCAATAAATGAGTTTAGGTATTATGCTATTTGATAGTTTGATCTACCTCAATCAAAGTATAATCATATCCCTCGGGTAGCATCTCTTTCTCGCATTTGCATCGATCTGGAATGTCTTTACATTTGCTACAAACTAATACGCGACCACACTTACAACTTTCCATAAGAGGATCAACTATCTCATCATAATAAATCTCTATACCGATCATCGGCTGCTTTTCTCTCCCTCCCATTAAGGCTAGTCATACGCTGTAAGTTCAAGGATTGAATTACTTGGAATGGATCTAAGATAGAAATACAAAAAGTGTATAAAGGAGTGCTTGAGCCTACCTTTAGCAGTGATTAGTACAGGTGTTTTCTTTGTGTTGGAGTACCAAAGACAGAATGCCTCTTTTTAGAGTTAACACCTGATTCTTACAATGGCATTTAATCCCTTACATTTTCTAGTTATTTTTTGTTACTAAATGGGTTCGCACCTTAAATTTTTAATCGCAGTTAAGGGACTGCATCACTATCAGAATTGGAGAACATGCAAGCTCAGTTAGAATCTGATATAAAGTCTAACCTAAGCTTTTTTAATTGTCTGGAGCTTACTATTACAACAGGCACAATTAGCGCTCTCCGTAACTAGATAAGAATCACATGCTGTGCAATACTTGGAATTTAAAATGAAGTCGGGGTTTGCAAAACCGTTTGAAAAACAAAGCTTGGTGCAAGACAGAGACATACAATAATAAAGTCTTATTCATATTTAAGAGCTGCAGTTTTGGGTTCTAGAATGCTCATACTAACGTTTTACTATTCTAAGGTAATTTGCCTTTAACCTATTTCCAGGAACAAGTAATGAATCCACTTAGGGAATCAAAGCACTAACCAGTTCTGGGAGACTGATCTATTGGCTACTATTCACGGTCTGGGTCAGGTTGCACAGGACAATGATAATGGGTCGAACGATAATGACAAAAATATAGAATTCTTGTTCTAACGGGATTAGTCTATCTTTAGTTCATTACGCCGATTTTATCGACGTATGCGGGCTCCTTCAGAGTGCTTGTAATTTCTCTAATAGTTTACTAACTGGTATTGGTCAGGAATAATAATAGACCTGCGAAATCTCCTCTTTCCATATTTTTTGACCGATTAGTAAATATCTTACAAGTCCTCTCTAGTTTACAATATGTCGTCTCAAGGCCCCAAGACATGGTTTAGTATCATAAACGAGTCAGTACACACTGTCGACGATGTTGACATCGGCGATATAGAAGCACTCAGCAAGAATTTTGTAGTGGTAAAGCGAGGATTCATAAACGTTCATTATTACTATATTCCAGTCAATAGAGTCGAGGGGTGGGACGGAAGTGTGCTTTGGCTTAAATCAACGGAAAGCCAAGTCATGGAGAACTACGAAAGAAATGTAGAGCCTGATCCATTTATTTACTACGTTAAGGAACATAAAGAGTTTTTTATGCCTTATTCCCTTCCAGTAATCCCTCCAAAAGGATTAAAACATCGAACCAAAGAACGGCCAGAAGATGTTGTTCCTCACCTATACAAGTGTCCCCTACGTGACAAAGTTTTCGGCAATGAAGACGACCTAACCAAACATGTAGACGAGGTCAAGCATTGAGGTTTTTTTAACCATCCATTTATCAGGTTACCTTAGCGAATATAGGGTTTGATTATAGTGAAGTGTTAGGG
>Ga0065715_10089048_pt1 | contig 15639 bp, 20 predicted proteins | sample MisBulReplicate1_FD_59102 | JGI IMG/M metagenome (GOLD analysis project Ga0065715, IMG submission 59102) | Miscanthus rhizosphere microbial communities from Kellogg Biological Station, MSU, sample Bulk Soil Replicate 1 : eDNA_1 v2 (version 2) | ecosystem: Host-associated > Plants > Roots >...
CGTCCTTCGGTACCGAAAAACCAGTCTTTATCACCATAGAGCCTCTGTTGCGAATAATCGAGGGCGCGGTTGCGTGCTTCGCGTGCAACGACTGTATCGTATTGATCTTGTATCGAGGCAAGGTTGGTAGCCACCTTCTCGAATGACGTACCCAGATTAGTTAGGGCACGCGCGCTCTCAAACCCGAATGCCTCAGGGGTGGCGCGGATGTCCTGCTTGAGTTCCGGCGCGACGGGAAGTGGATCGATGGAGGGGGCTTGTGGGGTCGCGTAACCTGAAGCCGGCAATGTGGGCACAGGGCTACTCCCTAACTATGTCGTTCTTCCAGCTTCGATATGAACCAGCTAGCATTGTCGAGCGACTGCGGGTTGGAGTCGAACTGCCTCAACACGGATAGGGCGACTACGGCCTCACAGCCCGGAACCGTGCCATCGAGAATGCGGGCCATAATGTGGTCCCTGAGCAATAAGGCGATATAGGCGCAGAGGCCGGTCAGTGTGTCGCAAGCGTCGGGGATAGGCTGATCCCGATAGCCGGCCTCGTAGGCCGCATGTGCCCCGTCGCAGGCATGGACAATGCTCTGAAGGAATGCCTTTAGTCCTTCTCCCTTCGCCCTCGCCAGCCCCGGAACCCACTTGTTCAGGGCTGGGTCTTCGAGTTTCAAGGCAAGCCTACCGTCCTCCAGGGCATCCATGATTTTCTTCCCGAGTTGATAGCTAGGGAAGCCGTGGTCGGTAAGCTGGTCGAGGGGCATCGAGGGCTATTCCTTGGTTGGTGCGGGCCTGTGGATGGGGAAAGCGCGGTCGATATGGTCCACTGCTTTTTGATGTTGTGCGGAGCGGTGCGGGCCTGTTCCCATCGAACCGGGGCTAACACCACTCAGGGGTTCTCCGGTGCGAGGATCTCTGGCGATTCCGTCAGGTGCCCAAACGCGAGTGCCATCCGGCCCCTCTCGATAAGGGCTGCCGAACCCACCCGATCCGCCTACCGTCGTTTCGGAGGGCACCGGGTCGGGCAGTTGGACTCGGTTCCCGTTTCGGTCGTACAAACCCACCTGACCGGGAATTTCTTTGTGGAGGGGTTCCGGTTTGGGGAGGGGTTTGCGCAACGCCGCTAGCTCTGCTTCAAGTGCAGCGATGCGTTCTTCCTGAGTCCTGTTGTCTTCGGTCATGCGGTGATCTCCCTTGAACACCAAATAGCGTCTTTGGTCCCGGTGCCAAAGGTGCCAAAAACGCTATGTTTTGTTTAAGCAGGCAAGCACTGCACAGGCCCAACACCAGGTAGGCAGGCGCGCTCAGTGCTCGCGGTGTTGCTGTCGGCGGTTTGTCGGAGACGATCACACTCCGCTTGAAGCAACTGCTGGGCAGCATCATCGAGCGCCTGCATTAACGCAGTGCATTTGAAGTCTAGTACCTCGGAATCTGATACTTCGGTGCCAGCTTCGTAATAGGCCGCGCCCCTCATCGTATTAAACGAGTGTCCCTGGAGTAGCCTAAATCGTGCCATTGGCTCACCTAAGATAGCGTGGTCGAGAGCCACGACGGCTTTCACGAATGCGCTGACAGGCCCGGCAATATCGTTGACCATTAGCACTTATAAGAAGATTATCCCCTGAAAAGGGATGGCCGCGCAGGCATTCTTCTTTCATGTGTGCCCTTCGAGTGTTTACTCCTGGAGTCACAACCTCTAAGTGCTTGGGATTTACGCAAGCCTTGTTTTTGCATAGGTGGTCGAGAGTCATACCAGGAGGGATTCGGACGGAGTTCATCCATTCGTAGAAGTAACGATGGGCTGAAAAGTACCGCCTGCCTACATAGAACCGACCATATCCGTTACCGTCTTTAAAGCTGGTCCACTCCCAACATCCGTCAGGCTTGACGTCGTATCGTTCATGCAGAGGCTTAAACTCAGCCATTGATGGCTACCTCTTAAGGAGCCTACTTACCGCTCGAATGACGGCGGGGGAGTTGCCCAGGCCCGTCTTACTCAGGAGGCGACGAACTTCCTGGGCCTCCGCGTCGGTCCCGATTGCAGCGTTGAACCGGGCCTGGATGTCCGCAAGCTCGCTTGGGCTGAAAGCCGCTTCGGCCTGCCGACGCCATCCCTCGGGTGAGTCGGCAGGGGGTGCGGCCTTGCCCGCGTCGATCCCCTTCGCGAATTGAGGTTCGCTCGCGGGGCCGTTGGGGCCGTACAGGGCCTCGCCAAGTGTAGGAGGGGATGTTTTGTCTGACACTGGATGACTCCCAAGAATAGGGAGTGGGGTATATTTGGGCGGTACTGTGTTTAGCATAGCATAAAAGGAACAAGCGATCAATGTATATTCGCGCCGTGACTGAATGTTATCCACAATGCTTAGGGAGTGCAGTGGATTACTTGCGGTGACTGGTCGGGGCTTTTGTTAAAATATGATTGTCACGGTGCCGGGACGAATTAATCCCCGCTGGGTGCGGGATGGACGAGGGGACCGTTGCTGCCGCCGCACGAATGGAGCTAGGCTTGCACGGTCGGAAAAGCAAAACCCGCCTGGAGGAGGCGGGCCTGCATAGCGTCGAACCGGAAGATGGTCGTTCCTTGGCAGGGCGATCATCTCCGGTTCGGGCCAAGATTGCAAGCCCCTTTGGCGTGCGCAGGCGAATTGCGTCCGTCCTCCGGGTGGGCCACTCGTGGAGGCCCGCATGTTCGCTACACTAATTCTGCCCTTCGATAGCTATCGGGAACTGCCCACCCCCACCCACCGCTGGCTCATGCAGTGCCTTGCCCGCTACGCTGACCGTGCGGGCAAGGCTTGGCCCACGATGCGCCAACTCGCGGAGGACGCACGGATGTCGGCCTCGACCGTGTGCCGCCGCCTCAAGGAATTGGCGGGTCAGGGGTGTTTCACGAGGGAGCGGAAAGGGGTGGGGCGCTACGTCTACACCCTGGCGGAACCGTACCGACTCGGGCGTCCGGGTCATGTTTCAGGGGTGAAACACGGTGTTTCAAGGGCTGCAAGACAAGAAGTAGAGCCATCCAAGTATCTCAATAAGGGGATTTGGTTGGGTGAAGCAGGGCTGCCACGTCCAACGGAGTGGGGGCCAAGGCTGCGGTCGTGGCGGAAAAGCGGGTTCTGGCTCGCGGCGTGGGGGCCGCGACCAGGGGAAGCGGGGTGTTTCGCACCACTGGCGGGGTGAGCCAGTCCGGGCAAAGAATGGTGACAACGTTGTCACCATTTCTTAGAGGGCCTGCGCCCGAACATATCACGGCGTCGTTATAAGTTAGCAGGGGCCTGTGCCCGGTCCCCCTGTGAGTTCGCTTCAACGGTGAAGCGATCTTGGAGAGGGCCTGCGCCCTGCAATATGTTCGTACGGGCGCCCGTATGATCTTTTTGAGGACCGGGCTTGCGCCACTGGCCGGGTGAGTGGGGGATGTATAGCAACGTTGCTATACATACCAGTCCCGCAAAACCGCCCCGCAATGCGTTTTGACAACGTTGTCAAAACGACCTCATCGCCTACGACTCGGCGCGATGCAGGGTTGCACCCGGCCCAGGTGTTTCACGTGAAACACCCTGGAAGCGGGGTGGTCGGGGCGGTGTGTAGGGTTCGCGCCGCGAAAGATGCGCATAATGCGGTTATAAAGGTGCATTCACTGCAAGCGATATCCGGGATGACGAGGGGGCGGTACACACTAACAAGGCCCTCCCGTACACCTAGCCTGCTCCTGACAGATACCTGCCCTTTGGCCGCGCGGCGGTCAAGTAAACCTGCGCCCGCCCAGGTAATCGCCAAGAGCGGTTTGTAGTTAGTGGTGGACTGGTGTGTACTTTACATACATACTTAAGTGTGGGTAATTTGTAGTTTGTAGTTGTAGTTGTACCCATCCATCATGGTACAATGGGGCCTATCCATTCAACCGATAGGCCCTGACTATGAAAGCCCGAGAGAGAATACAAACCCTAACCCCGCTGGCGTACAGCGTGGAAGATGCTGCACGGCTAATCGGCATTGGCCCAGCTACAATGTGGAAGTGGCTGAGCGATGGGCGACTACCAGCCATCAGGATCAACCGGCGCACCCTCATTAAGCGGGAGGACTTGGAGGCACTCCTTGAGCAGTACCGAAAGGGGAAACCGGAAGTAAACCTGGAAGAGTTGGGGATGCTTTGATCGCGTGCGTGGCGGCGGCGGAATAGGCGAGGCCGGCGGAAGTCGGTTTAATGTTTAAATCGACACACCCGATACACACTACACACCAACTCAAATAGAATGGACCGATGGCAGACATAGCACAATTGTTCGAAGATATCAGAGTGGGTATCGCTGAACTGAGGCAACACCGGGATGTGGCCTCATGGGTGAGGATTGGTGTGGGATTTGGTGGGCTGCAAACCGAGGCGATGCATCGGGCTGGAACTAACGACACGCGAAGCAGTCGGTATCGCCGCGCATATGCGGAGCTGATGGCCCAAGCACCCGACCTCGCTAAGTTTGAGAAAGAAGATCGTGCAGGCTGCTACTACGCGGTTTGGCTCTCCAAGAATTGGGATGCGGTGCAAGTGTGGTTGAAGGCAGGTGAGCCGAGAAGCCTCCGCTGGAACCACCCAACTGGCATCTATTATAAGTTTACCGGGACGGAGCCGAAGCGAATGAAGAGGGGCGGGATGGACCAGCGGACATACCAGAAGATATTGGCGCGCCTGGAGACCTTAGAGGATGAAGAGGGCAAAGCACTGGCAGTGGTTTTCCGGGGGCTGGAGTCGATCCTGGTACGTGAGTCACCCCAAGTGGATCTTGTTGCGTTGGGAATACTGTGATGGAGGACCGAGTAATGAATGACATCATACCCAGCATATCGGTTGATGTGGTGCCAACACACGGAACCCTGCTTTGCCCGGAGTGCGGCAACTCCAACCTCCATCATGAGAGGGTGGAAGTGTTTTGGCGTGCCGCTGAGGATGCGCCCTCGCGAGGAATAGCCTGCGGTACAGGTGACGGGTTTTTGGTGAAACCGGGCGATCCTGTCCTCGCACTTACCATAGGGGATAACCCATCGCCGAGGCGAAACGGCCTGTTGGTCTATTTCGTGTGTGAGCATTGTCCTCTCTCCAAGGTGCTGGCGATTTGGCAACACAAGGGTAGCACGTACCTGGAGTGGAAGCCGCGATGAGGGTTGCCGTGTTGCCGATGGGGCCAGACAAGAGGCCCCGGTGCGCGGGAGGGGCCTATGGGGCATCGAGTGATCCCAGAGTGATTGAACGACTGTTCGCGAATGCGCCGGGATCGGGGCTGGCAGTAGCGACTGGGGCGGCGAGTGGCATCGATGTACTGGATGTTGATCCCCGGAATGGAGGGGACCAGTGGCTGGTGGCGAACGCGGCACTGGTGCCGAAGACGAGGGTTCATCGGTCGCCGCGCGGGGGCTGGCACATCATCCTAAAGCACTCGGAGGGGATGCGGTGCCCCGGCTCGCTAAGAGCGAGTGGGGTGGATGTGAAAGGAGATGGTGGGTATGTGGGCTGGCCTCCTACGACTGGATATCGGGTGGCGAGGGATGTGGAGGTTGCGGATTGGACGGGTGGGTTGCTCGCGTTGGTGCGACCCGCAGCCGCTGGGGGCGTCCATCTTCCCCGATTTTCGATAGCCAGTCTCCAAGAGACACTCAAACAATACCCTAAGACCGTTAAGCGGTTCTCGACTGAGGATGGCTACGCGAAGTCCTCCCTGAACAACCAGTACAACCGCCTGATAAGAACTCGCGAGGGTAGCCGGGGCAGTGCGTTGTTCCGCTCGGCTGCGGGCCTTGGGCAACAGGTAGCGGTTGGGTGGATGAGTGCCTGGGAAGCGGTCCAGGTGCTGTGGATGGCGTGTGAGGTCAATGGGCTGGTGGCGAAGGATGGGCGGGATCGGGTGCTGAGGGAGTTGTTCCGGGGCTTGCAGGCAGGGATCAGTACGCCGCACGCACCACTCGGCGATCCTTCCGATGAAACCGGGAAGGATGGACGCCCCCAGAAGGAACGGACCCTAACCGAACTCTTAAAGGAAGTGCAGTACGATGACTAGTAGCGCCCTGAAGATGCGGGAACGAGTGGTACGGGGCCAACTGCGCCGGATGGTGGAGGAGACGAGGGCGGTGTTCCCGTTGGTCGCGGAGGTTGTGGATGAGATAGACGAGGCCATAGCTGCGGGGCACAAGGACACCGCGGCTGTGTTTGGGTGGGTGCGTGCGGAGGGTTATCCGCGCAATGCACTGTACCTAGCGGTGTATACGAGACTCTTGGATGCGGGATATTCGGCGGAGTTTGACTTCGAGGCGTTTGGTGAGTTGCCACTGATACCGGATGGAGCGGTGGGAAGGGGAGAAGCATGACTGATCCGTTCACGATTTGGGCCAGGGAAGGAAAGAAGGTGAGTGACACACAAGAGCGAAGGGTGGTCGATCACGGTAACTGGGCCAAGAAGGGTGTTCCGCATAAGGGCTGGATAGACCTATACGTTACCGATCACGAAGACCAGACCTTCACCTGTGAGATGTGCAAAACCGCCCTTGTGCGGTACGTCCATACGATGGAACACCCTGACTACCCAGAACAACTACAAGTGGGATGCGTGTGCGCCGAGAATATGTCCGATGACTATGTTGGACCGAAGCGGCGTGAGGACGAGGTGCGGAACGCGGCGAAGAGGCGTAAGGCCCTGGCCGACCATAGACGTGAGGTGGCTGATCTCGTAAAGGCGAAGCGGGAGCTTAAGCGCCAAATAGCCGCGATGGGGTCGATGTTCAGGAGGATAAGGGAGGCTGCGGTGTGGGTGGATGCTGGGCAACAGATGTTGGCGGGGCCGGGCCTCGATGAGTACGCGCGGGGTTTTGTCAAACACATGATAGAGCATTTCGAACATCACCCCTGTTATGAGCCAACTGAGAGGCAGACTGCGTACTTCGTGAAGCTGTGTAAGCGGTTGGGAGTGGTCCTAAAGGAGGAGGGAGCGGGCTGATGGGAGAGGCAAAGAGGAGGCGATTGGCTGGCAAACCTCCGCCAGTGCGATCGAATGGAAAAATACTCAAGGATGGCAAGTTAGTAGATCACTTAGCTGTGATTAGACGTACCGAGCAATCGCTGTCGGAGGCACATGCAGAGGTTGTTGCCGGGCTGAGGGGTGATACTGCACAGGTGCCGTGTGATGGTTGCCGAGAGTGTTGTTGGCACAAGAGGGTAGTGGTTAGTCCATTGCACGATCGGGTCGATCAACTAGATACTGTATGTCTGGAAGATGGAACAACGGTACTCAGGCAGATGCCGGATGGCCGGTGTGTGCATCTCGGAGAAGAGGGATGCACGGTATACGAGCACCGGCCTAAAGTCTGCCGCAAATATGATTGCCGAATGTTTTTAATGCTCGGCGAGCGAGAGATGTTCGAGTCGGGCCACGCGCCTCCGGTGTGGGACTTTGCATTGAAGTCTCGTGAGGATCGGGTGTTGGCCCTCGCTTTGCGTCATACCGGCGCAACCAACGCTGGCCCGGATGGAACACTTAATCGGAACGATGCTATTGCAGGTATCTGCGTCGGATATCGCAAGTCTATGGCGCAGGCTAGTGTGTTCGTTGACCGGATGGACAAGCTTACTCCAGAGGAATGGCAACGGGAGGTCGCGATAGCACAAGAGTATGAGAAGCGGTTATCGAGAAAGTAACCGAAGCTTAACCCACCCAACTCACCCCCACTGTGTTGGATTGATTGAGAGGTAAGGGTGGTATGTCTGATGACGAGAAGGCGGCGTATGATGGGATGTTTGTGCTGCGGTATCGCCGCGAGTATGACCTCGCCCCATCGATTGAGTATCTCATCGATGGGGTGTTGCCGCAAGGCGGAACCGTTATGCTGTATGGGGAAAGCGGGTGCGGCAAGAGTTATTTGGCCTTGAGTTGGGGATTGCATATTCAGTCGGGAAGGGCATGGGGCTGTCATGCAGTTAAACAGTGTAACGTCCTCTACATTGGACCGGAGGGACATGGTGGACTGATACGGAGGCAGATGGCCTGGGAGGTATCGAGTGTGGGCGCTGGGGTAGGGATGGTTGAGATGGCAACCCTGGAGCGCGCGGTGGACTTGGGGGATAAAAACTCGATCAGGTCATTGCTTGATGGGCTGCTGGCCCAGAACTACCTACCCGATCTCATCATCATCGATACGTTGCAGAGGGCAGTGCCGGGTAAGGATGTAAGTTCGAGTAAGGAGATTTCGGCTGCGTTGGCACTGCTTGATTGGTTCCGCGCGCAGTTGTGGGAGCGGGACAAGACCCGCTTGCAGCCTACTGTCCTACTTATCCACCACACTCGTCGGTCGGATAACGAGTTCATCGGTAGTCAAGCGATTAAGGGCTGGCTTGATGCGATGATGTGCCTCAGTGCGAATGTGAAGGGAGATGTCGGGACGCTGGAATGCGATAAGATGAGGGATGATGCGGGCTTTGATGATATGCACCTGGGTTTTGAGGCGGTGCTTGTTCGCACTGCTAAAGGTATGAAGGGGGAGAGGGTATTGTTGCCACCCTCCGACGATATGGTGGAAAGGATGGAGTTGCAGGAGCGGGCCGCAACCAAGAAGGATGCCAAGCTCCAGGAGGGGATCGACATCGCAGAGCAGGTACTGGCTAATGGACCGATGAGCGCAGGGGACTTCATGAAGGCCGCTGAGTTCGTTAAGGGCAGTAGGTGGAATAAGTTGAAGAGCCATTTGGAGAAGCAAGGATTGTTGTTTATAGAAAAGGACCCCGGTGATGGCAGGGGCGCACTGTATCGGTGGGTAGGTGTGGTCGGGTCCGATGAAAAGGTTAGTACGATAGGGTCGGGTCGGGTTGGGTCCCCTAAAGGGGGACCCGACCCTATCCCGGACCCTATCCTGAGTACCTCAAATTGGGGTCAAAATAGGGTCCAGACCCTATCTCAAAAAGTGGACCCTATCGCCAGCGCCCGGCCTCCTATTCAACCTAAGATTGGATCGTTGCTCGGAGACGCAACATCTAGTACGATACCGCCTATAGATCACAACATAGCGGATACACCCCACACACCTGACTTGAGAGAGGCACTGGCCGATGACACAGGAACAGAACGCGATCGACTGGCCCGCCGCACCACCTAATCCAGTGGAGAAGCCTACCTATCCAGCCAACATAGAGGCCATTCCCACTAAGGACCTCATCAAGCTGTACGAGCAAACGGTGCGGTGGCAACACCAAGAGCTGTTGCGGAAGAACTACGAGGTCCGCGAACTGCGGGACCGGGTACAGATGTTGCACGATGAGTTGGAGACGGTGCGCGACGGCTATCCCCGGTCTGCCTACGAAGTCCTCCTCTTGTTGGCGAACGATCCCACTCAGAATGCCGCCACTCGGTTGCGGGCCGCTGAGGCGTGCATCGGCTACGAACGTCCCAAGCTGACCGCCTCGGTGAACCACAACACCACCAGGAACATCGGGGACAAGCTGGACGCGGAGCGGATAGACCGGGCTCGGCAACAGATGGAACAGGCCCGGCGCAGCATCGCGTCCAACAAGCCGATATGGCCCGCAGCGGTGGTCGATGGCGAAGGGGCCTCCTAGTGGCATACCGTAACCGAGTGGTTGTGGTATGGTCCCCACTGGCGACCAAGGGGCGCGGAAAGCCTAGACCGGCCAGGGCCAACGGGGGAGGGGGTTTTGGTATGGCCCCTCGGAGGACGATACACACCCTGTACACCCTGTACACCCGAATGGTCACTTCCTATCGGTGCGGTGTGGTTGGTGCCGGGTGGGACCATGGCGATGGGCGGGGCCATAGGGGCGCTGCGGTGCCCGTGTATGGGCCATTGGCCGGGTGGCGGGTTGAACCACCCGTCGCCGTCTATGGCCGTCCCTGCCCACTTGATAGTTCCGGCCACACCCAATCACCCTGCATCCCATCGAGGGAATGCGATCGAGTCTATATGTGGGGTCAATTCCTGGGAAATCGTACCAGGAATTGACCCACCCCCATCGCCGTCGAGCCGGGGGGCCTCGCGCGCTAAGGACTGCCTTTAGATATTTTGAGAGGTAATACACATTGCTAAGTGAGCAATTACTACCCTTTCGCTTGTTTCAACTTTCCCTACCCTCTACAATACCCTTATGTCCAAACGCGACATCCGAGAACTCATTCAATACAACCCGGACACTGGGAGTCTCAAATGGATATCTTCGGGTCCAGGGCGTAAACTATATGGCCCTGCGGGCTACTACGACAAGCGAGGTTATCAGCGCATAAGAATCAATGGTGTAGTGTATCAGGCCGCGCGTATAGCTTGGTATTTGAGTTATGGTGAGTGGCCTAAGGGTGACGTAGACCACATAGACCAAAATCCCTCTAACAACAAGCTAGACAACCTCAGGGATATATCACATCACCTGAATACGCTGCATAGCCGGGGCTTTTCCAAGAAGGGTTTTCCGAAAGGAGTAGATAAGCGCGGCAGTGGTTATCGAGTACAGGCAACTATGTTAGGAGCACGGGTGTATCTCGGAACCTACAAAACCCTGGAGGAGGCTACAGCGGTCGCGGAAGCGGCACACCGGAAGCAGTGGGAACTCGCAGAGAAGCATGAGCTTACAAAGAGAGAGGCTCCGCCCCCAAATATAGACTTGGATGAGTTGGGCCTCTAGCGAACCCTCATAACCCGCTTTGCCTCCTTCCGTTCGCGTTCCCTACTTCCGGCAATCAAGTCGAGTATCATCACCTCTTTCGGGCCATAGAGCGAATAGGCATCAACCCATTGCTGGCTTCGCGCACTCTTGATGAGTACCTTTCCAGTCTTTTTGTCCCTGCGGACCACTAACTTGTCCCACCAGGTAGAAATAGATCACCCCCTTTCTTGCAAGGCCGTGTCAACAGGTCCAATCAGTGTTTAAGTCCTTCCTCAGCGAGGTCGAATAAGTGCCTAAACCCAAGAGCATTTTGATACGGTACCATACGACGAACGGCCCTCCGATCAGCGTCAGTCCAGTCACCATCCCCTCTAGTCGCTGCACCAACAGCCTGCACAGCCGCTTCCCCAAATCCTACTGTCGGTCCAAGCACACTCTCTAGTACATTTCGCGAGGCATATCTGCTAAGGGGAGGGCCTCCAGTTAGTGCGCTTACCCCCACTGTTCCCCGCGTCACTTTTTCGAGGATGTTATGCGCATCGAACAACCAGCCCGTAAGTCCGCTGCGGTCCACGCCCTCTTTGACCCAATTCACCACTCCCTCGGGCGTGGTCGGATCAGGCAGCTCCCTCGCGTTAGGCCCGCCGAGCTGGTAGCGGACCCAGTTCGCGCCCATCCCCAGCGCAACCATAAGTAACATGCCATTGAGCGAGGCCATATCCCTCCGTTGGAGGCCGGTCATCAGCACCCTCTGGGTGGATGCGAAAGCGAACGACCGAAATTGTCCCACCACCCTCCCGATGCCCGTACTCATCCAGAGCGGCTTCTCCTGCCCCGGAGTCACGATGGCAATGTCTATCTCCTTGCTCATAGCGGCGCGGAAGATGTCCGCCGTGTTTGGGTCCCAATCCGCTGTGTTTGCCCACCACAGGTTCGAGGACCGATCCCCGAACTCACGGAACTCCCTGGATATCTTCCGAGCCTCTTCTTCCCCAATGCCCAAGTGGGCCAGGCGAGTCCTATCGGCCACACTGACCCGCTTTCCCTCGACCATATCCTCGATGACTCGCAAGGAGCGCGTCTGGCTGATCACCCCCACGAATTGCTTGAGGGCGGCGTTCCACGGGGCCATCAGCGTTACGACGCCGAACTGATCGGCCATCGCCTTGACGCCCCGCTCGTACCGGGACCAGCGCCCATAGTCATCGAGCATGTCGGCCATCGCCATAGCCCTCGTGTCGAGAACCATGTCCAGGGCGTTGCCCGCCAACCGCACCTCGTTCGCCGCGAGCCGAAAGCGACTGAACTCCGTCACCAGGGGGACGATGCCGTCTCCGATCACGCGCATGATCCCGTGAGTCATCACGGTGCGGCCCAAATCGGGGAAAGCACTCACGGTCATCCCGCCCAACAGGCGCAGGTAATTGAGGTCGCGGATTAGGTGATACGACCTGTTCCACAACCCATCGGGGTTGGTGGGCAGTGCGAAGGTGCCTCGGACCCGATCCCGCACCGCCTCGAGGTCGCGGAGGTCCGCTGCCATCCGGCGATCGAGGGCCCTGGCATCGGTGATGCCCTTGCGCAGCCGCGCATATCCCTCCCGCACCCGCTCCAGGGCATCCTCCATATCGGCTCGACCGAAAGCGTTAGTGAGTTCGGTGTCAGCGGCCATCGTCCGCGTGTAGGCCCTGGCGATCACCCGAACGTCGCTTTCGAGGAAGTCTTCGATTAGCTCATCGGGGATCGACAAAGTTCGCTCCTTGAGTGGGCCTCGCTTGAGGGGAACCGGGCCGTAGTGAACCCGGTTAGGTGCAGCCCCGAGCAACGTGTCGGTGATCTGGCGGGCGATATCCCGCAACTCCAGGTCGTCCATCCCGGCCAGCTTCGGGTCTTTCGTGGTCACGAGCCAGTCTGCCAGGATGCGCTCGAATGTGGGGCGCTGTGCCGAGATCTTGGTGGTGTTGTAGATCCGACTCAGGTAGCTGGTGGCCGTCTCGACCGCGACCTCATCGGGCAACAGCCCGGCCTCGATGGCCCGGTTCCCCAGAGGGTCGAACAGCTTGTCGCGCATGGCCTTGGCGGCAGCGGCGACCTCGGGGATGTCGGACACGTCCCCTCGGCGCATGGCCCGCCCAACGGCCTCGGCGAACTCCCCATAGGTCATTGCTACTCGGGTCCGCAGGGCCTCGGCAGCGTCCTTGATGCCGATGAGGGCGATATCCCCGAACCGCCGCGCCCTATCCAGGCGATAGCGGACGAATGCGTCGTCTACCGCAGTGAGGGCCTCGGCCAGAGGCCCATTGGCAAGGTTGATCCGGCGCTCCACCGAGATGGGAGAGGCGATGTCCTCGATGTTGCCCCGCGTTACGAGGGGCTGATCCGCCAACTGTTGCGCGGCTTGGCGCGTCTCGACTGCGGGTGAGGTGGCAAGCCGCAGGGTCGGGGACGAGAACGCGAGCGCCCGGTCCACTCCAAGGGTGTTGGCAAGTGTCTCCTGGTCGAGGGTGGTGCGAGCGCTCGCGGCCCCCGCCGTCGAGGGCGACAGGTTCGAGGTCAATTCCCTCTCGTAGACTTCGCCGGCCCGCGCCGCACTGGCAGCCGTGTCCCGCGTAACCACTCCCGCTATACCACCAATCACACCACCCAAAACGGTTGAGGCCGCAATAGTCTCCAGGCTTTCGCCGAGAGGCCGGGTTAATTGAGTGGACTGCAAGGCCGCTTCTTGTGCGGCAGCGCCTATGCCCGCTGCAACTCCAGTATGCAACGCGCCCTGCAAGGCCCGTCCGGTACGACTTATGGCGACTAACTCACCTCCCACAGGTATCAACATGATAGGGTCGGCGAGTCCAGCGCCGATATTAGCGACAGTACCTCTCCACCCTCCAGCATCGAGTAGAGCAGACCGTTTACGTTCAGCGTCTATCCTGGTCTTTACAGACAAAACGTCGTCTTCGTTATTGGACCCAATAAAGGCTGAAGCATAATCTTCGTAACCAGCTATGTGCGCGAAGGGGTCGAAGGAGGGATCATACGCACTCGAAGCGGGCTGACGCAGTGCTTCTATCGCAGATACATACGGATTTTCCCGTTGCATCGCAGCCTCGAACAGCCGCCCAAAAGGCGGTACAGGCGGTACTATCTGTGCAGGTTCAGCTAGTTGTGCAGCAAACCCGGCCGGTTGAGCATCATCGAGGAATGGCATAGTGCTGTCTCTTTAGTACGAGTCGTACTTGCTAACGTAAACTCTATACGCCGCTGCTCTACGGCGGTGACAGGTTCTACACTGCCGCGCACCAGCAGGAGTTACATACACGTTGTCTTCGGTGAGTGGATGTCCGTGTATACACTCTGTCTTCTTGCTGTTAACCGTGGATGGGTTGTAACTGCACCGCAGATTGTTCTCTCTCGGCGTAACGAGTTCCAGATGTTTGGGGTTCACGCAGGCTTTACGACGGCATAAGTGATCCAGATACATTCCTGGGGGTATTTTGGTTGAGTTATAGAACTCATAGAAATATCTGTGAGCAATGTAAATTTTACCGTTTACTCTAAACTGGGCGTATCCATGTGCCTTTCTGGTCTTCCAAATCCAACACCCCCTCTCATCAACCTCATAGCGTTCGTACAGTGGTACAAATTCGGTCATCTCGTTGGCACCAATTGTTCGCGCTCACCTTGCTCTTTGCGCAGTGTTCGTGCTCGCTCAATCTCAGCGGCACTTGCATCGTCTCGTCTTTTGCGATCAGCACTAGTGCTATAGTCAGGGTGCCAACGTATCGGCGCACCTTTGGTATCCACTACTTGCTGCCACCCAGCATCGGGTTGGACAAGCCATACCTGATAGACGGGATTTCCTCCGTTAGTCCTGGTAGGATCGGGGATAAGCCTCAAGCGATCAGATGTTATTGGGTTGGATGGACTTTGCAGTGCGCCCTTCCCAACGTCCGAGAGTAATTGCTCATTCATCCAACGGCTGTTCTCGGCGGGCGTGAGGGTCGGGATGCTGTAGAACTTTTCGGGCGACTGCTTCACGTATCGACGATCACCACCTACCTCCGATCTTCCCCAAACCCTGTTGACTGTATCCAAGGCCATTCTCCGGGAGGCTTCTAGATTGCCAGTTCGTTGAAATTCCGCTTTAGCAGTCTCCGAAAATTCGGTCCTCATCATCGGGTCGATGTTTGGATCGCCGGGCCACCACGAGTTGTTCTGGTTGCTGATCCACTTCTCATCGCTGTCCGAGCGTTCTTTGGGGGTCTTCCCACGGAGGTCGTATTCGGCGGCCCTGGCTTCCCGGATCGCGGGAGTGACCTTGAGGGACTCGGTGGCCAACTCAACGGCTTTGTCTGGCGCCATCCCCGCAGAGGCGTAGGTGTTAATCAGGTTCGCGAGGCGCATATCGGCCTCGTCGCCGATCTCAGCGACTAACTCGGGGTTGGAGTTGCGGAGGGTGGTGATGGTGTTCGCTGCCTGCACCGCCAAGTCGGGCCGCGCCGAGTGTAATCCGCCCCGAATGAATGCCCGCAGCCGCTCGGGCACCATGCCGTACTGCGCCGCGTAGGCAATCGAGCGGGGCAGGGCCTCCTCACGCGGCCATGTCGCCGACTTCACCTCATAGTGATAGTCGAGGGCCTTTTTGTCGGTAGTAGACTTGGGATCGAGCGGGGCACCGCCTGCGCCTGCGGCCTCAACCCGCACTATCGCCTCGGCCCGCGCTTTCCGCTCATCCTGCACCTTGCCGAGAAGGTTAAGGGCCTCCGTACCAGCAGCCGGGGAGATTTTCGCGCCCTTAACGAGTGTGTCGATGTACTCGGGCGTTATGCTGGGATCATCGCGGACGATGGCCTTGGTGAGTTCGTACTTGGCCTCGTCCTGGCCCATCGTTGTGGTGGTGTGTTGCCGGTGCAACTCCGCGATAGCGGCCTCTTTGACCTCGGGCGTGGCCCCAGAGGCTTGAATACGGGCCACCTGACCGGCCAGGGGGCTTTCGGGGATGCCCTGGGG
>Ga0065715_10000321_pt1 | contig 15513 bp, 22 predicted proteins | sample MisBulReplicate1_FD_59102 | JGI IMG/M metagenome (GOLD analysis project Ga0065715, IMG submission 59102) | Miscanthus rhizosphere microbial communities from Kellogg Biological Station, MSU, sample Bulk Soil Replicate 1 : eDNA_1 v2 (version 2) | ecosystem: Host-associated > Plants > Roots >...
CCACCATTCTCTACTTTACATTCACCTTCCTGCTTTATTTTGAGGTCTCTTTCGCTTGTGTTACAGTTGTGGTTATCATTGTTTTTGCAATCTTCGGTGTCAGCATATACTGGTGNTGCTTGTATCATTGTTGCNGTTAGNCCTGTCAACATTCCTGCAGACAGCATTACTAACATCAACACATNTTTTGTATTCATGTTTTTTATCGTAAAATGATACTAAACTAAGTATAAGTAGATTGGGTAAGAACAAGTGGTAAAAAAAGAAGAGATTTTTTTCTACTTGGATAAATCTGAAAAATATGAGTAGATTCTTATTCAGCAAAATCCTACAAAATTGTTATATACATATACAATTAGGTTGAAATGTTCACGTTAAATTTTTTATCAAATTGGCCGGTTCAGGTTTTTGAACTCTGCGAATGGAGACCCATCAATTTTTAGCAATAAATCGCACATTCTTATCTCGACTATTCTATGAATATGTCAGGGTCTGATAGCCTCCTTAGCATTACCCAAACTTTGTCGTTCAGCTTTTTTTACTATGGAATCTTTATTTCTAAATTCTGCGTGACCGCTATTAGTATCGGCACTTCCAAAACTCGTTGCTGTTTCATCGATACTATATATTCAATTCTATTTGATTCGATTGTTCTAGCGTCCTGTTTATAAAATCGGTGATGCCCATCTAAAAATTCCATGTATCTTTTCAAATAGAACGCATACATTTTTCCATTTTTCTGGTTGTACCGCATTTTATGGACTCTTGAAATAAAACAAACTTGTCCTTTTGGTCTAATTGTTGCACTTTTCTATGCTTTTCTCTATATACTGACCTTAATAAAGATGGTATATACAATGAAAAGGTAGTTTCAATTGTTTCTGTAATGTGTAAACATACTGTAAGCTTCTTTGGTTTTATTCCACTATCAGGTAACAAAATATCCTATAGAGCTGTACATGTCTTTCCAATAGGTTGTGACCGAAAAATATCTGAGCATAATGCAATTCGCGATGACTTGGCACTGATGTACCAACTTGTAGTCAAGGCTTCGACTCCAGAATATGAAAACTTTCTAGAAGGTTGGAAAGGAATAATATAATTGAAATTGAATCCTAAATTGGATCCCCAGATTGTGAATGCTCATAAAGCAATAGATAACTTGGTTTAGACAAAAATTGGTTACACTTTGAATTTAGTGTTTAGAAAAGTATGGGAGATCCGGCGGGCTACTGTACAACCGACTTTATTTTCTCTTCGTCCACATACTTTAAGCACGGACACGCATCGGACGATGAAATATGGTTTACACATCGTCTTTGATGATGCATGTCCATCCAATGCCACTTTATATCGTGGCCACAAATACACGTTGACATATTTCTTTCTCACTTAATAAAATAGCTTCCGGGACTTATCTAATTTTCGGAACTTAATTAATTTGTCAGTCCTTCAAGTTTAGTGTGTGATTCCAAAAAGTGGCCAATAAAGTTTGAAACTAATGGCAATTTGAAATTTGATATCCTAGGTTTTTAATAAAAGATATGGCTCAAGTTAAACTCTTATACAGCAACTGAAATTAAAACACACATGTCATATGATCCAAAAAATCTATTGAACAGGTTTTTGCGTCTAAATAGATTGAATTCCTCAATAAATTACGGTCCAGCGATTATCCGCCCTTTCGATATTTATCCCCCAAGTCTATCTCGAAACAATAGAAATAGATTTCCTATAGAAAATATGATTAATAAAATTCAAGATTCTCCAGACACTTCAACGATGGGAACTGAATTATTGAAAGATTTACTTATTCGTCAAGAAGAGTTTCTTAAAAGAATAAGAAAGCATCCGTCTAACCCTGATGACGCAAACTTCATGATGTGACATTAGATAAAAGCATGCAGATTACTGCTTCGCCATATTTTGTTTCTATTTTCTTGAATTCAGTTTCACTAATTTTTACCAGCCTTTGGCCTAAATTACCCTAACACAGATTGAATATCAATATTCATTATTCCGACTTTTCGATATACTCCGTAAAGCATCATTATCCCGTTGAAGTGTAGATTTAATTTAGCTTTTGTCTTATGCCAGTTCGGTCATTTCATGTATCATTGATTTATTAGATGAATTCCTTATAGAAGTTTGAATTATTTTTGCGGTTTCAAAATCACATTCCAGGATATAGGCTAGATCATCCACCTTCATACCTAAGATTTGTTTTTTGTCAAGTGAATGCTTTAAGATCAAATCTTTTAGGACATCTGGAATAGCTAACGATTTTATTCCGTTTCTAAATAACATAGTTAGTAATAGTATCTATCTTATATAAGATTTTTCTAATGATTCTATATTCAATTCAGTGAGGTTTGTGATGTAAATTACAACAGATTTCGTAAAATCAATTGAGCATCTAATCAAATTATCATAATAATCAAGTTTTTCGTTCAGATTTCATAGGAAACTATCAAACTTAAGGACGGTACGGAATAATTTATGTTATTTCAGATATTTTGCTTATCTACTTAAATCATGCAGCTTACACTCTTATAATGAGACCTGGGTTGAATGTAAAAGTTGACCTGGTACAGAAATTCATTAATCTCTACCATCGTTATGAAAATTTAAATCTAAAAATAACTTTTTTCTTGATATCTCTCCAAATCCTTCATCTATACTGGCTCACCACTGACGTCGTATTCCAAAAGTTGTTCGGAAGGAGTTTCTTCATAGTCCCAAAAGCTTTCTTACCAATATTTGTTGTAATAGACTATATTGAAATCCCCGCTCTTCTATCTGCAATAATTTTTTATTCCTACCTTATACGTAGCAAAAGATCCACTGCCAAGAAGAACTATCTCTTTCTAGGCATGCTCGCAGTTCAAGTTGTCCATATTTTCTGGATTACCGACGAGGTCGTATATAATAGCCTATTTAATTACAGTTTTATAGAAATTCCTTATGTCCTATCTTGGATTGCTATACTCATAGATTATCTGGAACTACCAGTGATGGTAGACCTATTTTACAGGATTATTAAAAAGGAAAAAAGGTAGAACCCATTTTTGCCTAGCAAGAATCAAGCTATTCTTTATAATGGATGTTCTACCATCACAAATAAATTATTCATTTTACGACTTCCTATTTACGCCTTCTTAGAGTACCGCCTTAATCATAACATCCTCAATCTTCACTATATCGTGTACTAGGTTAAAAGATCTAATGCCAGCTTTAGATCGGTAAGTTCTGCTTCGATTACTTGTCTATCAAGTTCATCTCTTGCGTATTTTTTCAGTCTTTCGCAAGCATGTATTTCTGATATTATTATATCCTTCTTATCTTTGGAAAGATTGTGGAAAGATTCGACAAAAGAATATATCACTTTTCTCCCTTTCTCCCTGGACCCGCAAGTCTTGGCAGTTATTTCATAAGGCGCTTCAGATTCCGCTATGTTCATTGCAATCCTCCTTTTATCTCGCATTTCTCAACTTTGATAACCTGTAATTTCCATCTGTATAATACAAAGTTATCCTTCTTAGTAATGATCACAACTAATATCCGAAGTAAGAATATAATAATGTATATCCCAAGAAATATCTAGATCATTAACATATCTCCAAGATCTATAAAGTTTATTTCAGAATACTTAAGAAATGCTTAGCAAATTCCAGTCATATTCAGATATTTTTGGGTTTTTATTCTTAATTTATCTATGTCAATACTACGCATGCCAGTAAACTTGACTAATGCTCTCATGAAATTTGACTACAACTTTGTGAGTCTCACTGGATCTGTTACTACAATTAGTATGCATTACTTTTTAAGAATATTGAAGAGGGTTTCCTTTTAAACCTACATTGATAGGTTGATTATTACTTGGCGTTTGAGTCGGTTTGCCAAATACCAAAGGTGTTATTCTCAGTATCAAGACACACTGCAAAATAACCCATTCCTGGAACAGGTTTTTTCGGGATAATGACTTTACCTCCTAGCTGTGCCACTCTGGCTGAATGCTCATCTACTGACTTTACGTCAATATAGTTTGTCATTCCTTGTTGTTGAGAATTCTGTCTCTTCATCATACCACCACCTATAGATTTATTCCCTTTATCATCAGTGGTCGTTATTATTAGATACTCCATTCCCTCTGGTAGGGACTCTGGATTAGACCATTTTTCAAATTTCCATCCGAAAAGTTGACCATAGAATTTCTCTGATCTTTCTAGATCATCAGAAGGTATTTCGAAGTGTACTAATGTAGGCATATTTTTAATTCAAAAGATACCTTAATTAATCTTCTTGCGATTAATCAGCCACTAATTCATATTCGTAAAAAAGTTACTAAAAATTTTGAAGATCGCCAAATGTTTTATTCATTTGCATAAGGTTTTTTTCAAATGCTCAGTTTCGTTATTGTATTTGCTAGATATGCCCAATTAACATAGATAATTATTAGTATTGGTGACTAAAAATTAATTAATATCTATTATTAATTTAGATTTATAAGTGGACAATCTCTTGTTTAGAAACAATAGGAACCTACAAAGAATGTCTACAACAAAACCCCATGGAATTCGTATATTAGCGGCTTTGCTTCTTACTTTGATTTTCCCATATACATATTCCTACAGTTCTACTATTGGGGAAAGTTATAAAAACTCAGATATAATTGCGATAGCAACTTCTCAGTCGGACCTAGAATACTTTCGCTCAGCCCTAAGTCACATCGTAAATGAGTCACAGCAATTGACCAAATCATATCAGGACGAAATTCGGAAGTGGACTTCGGGTCAATATGATAATTATACCCTAATCTCAGTTACAGATTCTTTTTTGCCAAAATTTGATAATCTCACAAGTAATGCGAAAAATATGACTTATCCTAATGAATACAAGTATGTCCATGAAGCATTAGTAAATTCATTAAGTTCTGAAACTGAAAGTTATAGACATTATAGAGACTATCTTGTATCAGGTAACAAAACTGAAGATGAAGTATCGACAGATCTCTTATCACAGGCTTTTCAGTACGAACAAATATATTCAAAATTCCTTTCGATGCCTCTTCCCAATCCTCTCCAAAATCAGACTAAGCGTATAAACTATAACTAATGAATGCATTAGGCAAGTTTTAACCAGTTCGATAGATATCTTTTGCTGTTAGTTTCGAGAACTGCTCAAGGACTATAGAATTCCGACTTGATTTCCCAGAATTGTTTAGAATTATCGACTTTGCTCGTGATGTTTCCATATTTATTTTACTAACTAAGGAATTCTTGTATCTAGATTATCATAAATCTTGCAGCTAGTTACTAATTAAGATATCAATATTTTAGGAATTGGAAGGCGTTGAACACTTTTTATTATCTAGTACATTTTTCAGTAGAAATATGACAGACTTATTTTCTATTAGATGATAGTTAACTGCATTAGTTTAATATAGTGCAATGATCAAATGTATTCAGGTGGATTTATGATGAATAGGACTATCTTGCTTGTTGGGCTAAGTACTTTATTGTTATTCTTCAGTACTCATGGGATTCCACTTGTTAATGCTCAAACATCGAGCCCAAACGATCAAACGAGTAATGATAATTCTGCATCACAAACTCAGAATTCAGATCCATTTACGCAAAAAGGATCGGATAATAACATTAATACGGGCAGTGATAATAGTCCGTCTCAAACCAGTGATGGATCAACCAATAATAACGACGGTTCTAAAACCAGTGATGGATCAACCAATAATAACGACGGTTCTAAAACCAGTGATGGATCAACCAATAATAACGACGGTTCTAAAACCAGTGATGGATCAACCAGTAGTAACCATGATGATAAAAACAAAGGATCTGACAATAGCAAGTCATCAGATCATAAAGATTCAAAACCTGATAATCATGGCATACCATTCCCCTAAAACTATTTTATCCTAATTTTCAATTTATTGACGATTCCCTTTAAAGCTTAACTAAATGGATTACTCAATTATTGGTGGTCATAACCATATCATCTCTATCTTTATTTTACATTGAATATTTTAGATACGGTAAGCACCTTTGACCATTCTTCAAGTGACTCCACAACTGATCTAGCCTTATCAAGATTTTCGCCAACGGCCACGACCCCGTGATTTTTTATTATCACCGCCCTTACTCTATTATCATTAAAACATTTTGAAACATTTGACGCTAAATCGACTGAGCCGGATGGTACATTTTCTACTATAATAGGCTCGCCTACGATTATATCTGCTTCTTCGATTACTTTCGTAAAATTAGATGAAATTGAGACTCCAAGAGTAAATGGACTATGACAATGAACTATGGCATTTGCACCGCTATTTTCATAAATCTTTTTGTGCATAACCCATTCTCTGCTAGGTTTATGTTTGCCCATTATCGCGTTTGTTTTCATGTTAATTCTGATTAGATCCGTGGTTTTCATTTTATATCGTGGTATTTCACTTGGGGTAATCCACATCCAAATTTTTTCAAACCTTACACTATGATTGCCAGATATTGCTGTGTTTAAACCTAAAGTGTAAAGGTCCTTAACACAAGTTACCAACTCTGCCTTTAGATTCAATGGCTAACATCATAGTTATAATAATTGTATTTATCAATTTATGGATACAATTAATAAAGTTGCTCTTAGGAATTACATTGAGATCTGCTTACTATATCTTAGTAACACTCGATATTTGGGTTTAATTTTTTTCATTTATGTATTACTAGCTATTATCTATTTTCCTGATGCTTGCTGTTTTTTTAACGCTTCTTCATCCATGTAAATTATTTCCCAAAGATGACCATTAATGTCCTCAAAACTGCGCCCGTACATCCATCCATGGTCTTGCGGCTCCCTGGACTCTTTGCCACCAGCTTCAATCACATTGTTGATCATCTCATCTACTTTTTGTCTACTTTGGGCGGACAATGCTATTATCGTTTCAGTATCTTTTGTAGTATCACAGATTTCCTTCTTTGTAAAAGTTTTAAAGAATTTTTCAACCAGTAGCATTACGAAAATATTGTCACTTATGATCATACATGTGGCATTCTCATCAGTAAACTGTGGGTTGAATGAAAAACCTAGCTTTTTAAAGAACTCGACTGTACTGCCAAGATTCTCCACCGGCAAGTTAACAAAAATTTGATTTGTCATTTTATTTCTCCAATTGTAGTCAGCTAGAAAATATAAAACTATCGAGCAAACATGGAAAATGCATCAGGTATGATCAGTAATACTGATGGCCTCGCTGTTGATTTACCAATTGGGGTTGTTTTGGCAAGTAAACGTGAGTTTTAAAATAAACATGTTTAAAGATTGTATAAATGGTAAAGACTAACTCTTAATTACATTACATCATATGTGTAAATCCTTATAGTTCTTATTGTGAATAAGCTTTTATGATTCTGAACAAGAGTCAGAATGAAAGTAAGGTGGATAAAGATAGCGGGAGTCTGATATGCGACGTATGTGAGCAAACATTCGATACTATGGAATCACTAAAGGAGCATAAAGCATCTGAGAATAAAGATGAAGGATTGAAATACAAAGGCATAGATTAGAAGTATCTTCGCCTTTCAGAAATAGTTGATTAAATATCTCAATCAGCAGATGAACTGAAAGTAAGTTATGAAATTGTATTAATAATAAAATTATGTGCCCATAAAGGAACTATCAGATTATGTAGTTTACATTATTTTTTGATAAATATTATAAATTTTATAGACTTTTGATCAAGTGAATGCTTTTGCTGAATTTGATACGCTCAAAATAAATGAGTAAAATACCACCAAAAGGAAATTTATTTATAGTTTCATATTTACCTACAACAGGATGAACAAGAAGACTTGTCTAGATATTGATCCGAAAATTCTCACATATATTAGCGTTCTAATGCTGGCTGTATTAGTCCTGTCACTAACATCTGGCGTATATGCACAAAATCCATTTAGAGCCAAATTACCAGGTGACAATCACGGTGATAACCACCCATCAGAGAAAGATTGCAAGAAATCTGATACTTTAGAACAAATATCTATAAAAATAGATGCCGAAAAATGTCAAATGAATAATTTCAAAGATTACAAAAAATGGGATTTCTATAAACTAGAAGACACAGAAACAAAGGATTGTATTAATCACTTTCATGATCTGGGAGGCTCATTGGTAGATTATGAAGTAGTCTACTGTTATGCATATCCTGAAAAATATAAAGACGAGAGCTGACTAACAGTTCCTCTAAATGGAAGTATCACTTATCCAGTATGGGACACTATTTTTTGAGTGTCTAGTATCTAATTAGTAATTCCATTTTACCTGCAATTGATTGGCAATATCACAATCAACTATCATTTTCCAGTCTTCTTCTCCAGCCATCAATTTCAGAATCAAAACTTTTTAGTTGCTCGTAAAACTGTTCTGGTACTAATGCATCTGGCTTGAGAAAGGTCCACACAATAGTAGACCCTTTATTATTTGGTATAACCCTTACGTATACATTCCATGTTACATCACCTACAATGAAGGCATGGTCTAGTATTCCACAGTTTTTGTCAGGAATGCATATAATCTTAGCTCTGCCAGCAGGAGTATCGCATATCCACTGGTCATTTTCATCTTTTATCACAGAGGAGATAATTCCACCACTTTCCCAATTCTTCACATTCAAAAAGAAATCAAATACATCTTTAGCATTTCTGCTGCTAGTTAAAATTTTAACACTTACATCAACTGGGTTATCATACTTCATAATTGTCAACTCCAATTTGATTTATTTAAATATCCTTTTTAGATTTCACTTGATTGAAATGTAAAGTCACCTGAATTATAAGTAATCTGCTTTTATATAGTACAGAAACTTGGTTATCATATTTAGAAACGCACGATGTGCAGCAGTATAGGTGTTATGCATTATTGAACCTAGCGACGTAAATATAATTCCTTAGATATCTTTAATTTGTGTCAACAAGTTCTTTCTCTTTACTATATGCTTTTTTTAACCACATTGGAGTAACTAGTGTAGTTATAGCAACCATGATTATTATCGTGGTGTAAATGTTTGAAGACAAAACACCAGAGGTTACCCCGATACCTGCCACTATAAGACCCACCTCCCCTCTCGATATCATTCCAATACCTACTATCATAGCCTTTGATTTATCCCTCAAAAATAATAGGGATGGCAATCCACATCCTACCAATTTACTAATAACTGCAACGATAACTACGATTGCAGATAAGATTAGAACCTCGATATTAACTCCAGTTAAGTCTACCTGTGCGCCAATGATGGCAAAAAATAAAGGACCAAAAATTATCTCTAATTTATCAACGTATCCTTCAACTCGCTTAATTATTCTTGTGCTAGCAACAGCCATTCCTACAGAAAATGATCCCACTATTGGAGATAATCCTACTGCTGCGGCTATAGCTGACGCGCCAAAAAATGAAGCAGTTACAATACCTTCAATGCTTCCTCTGGCCTTCCATAATTTTTCTGCATGTACAATCTTTGGCATTATGATTATTGCGCCGATAAGTAAAGCAGCAAATATTCCTAATATTTTTAGAACGAGCAATATAATATCGACAATGTTTGGTGACAAGTTCCCTGTCTGAACCATAGTTACCACAACAGAGAGAACTGCTATTGCAAGAATATCATCCACTACTGCAGCACCTAGTATAACTTTGGCTTCTTTTGTTTGCATCTTTCCAAATTGAGTAAGTACGCTCACTGATATCGCAACACTAGTTGCAGTAAGTGCAGTAGCGATGAGAATGGATTGCAGTCCCTGTAACCCAAATAATGTAAATACATAATAGCCGAGAAAAAACGGAACTATTACTCCGCATGCTCCTATTGTAAAAGAAGCGACTCCTCCTCTCAAGAACTCTTTTGGAGTGATCTGAAGTCCTGCTATGAACAATATGACGATTCCAGCGATTTGACCTATCTGGAGAACGGTTTCATTCAAGATCACAAGAGGTTTACCGTCAAAGATGGGTATCGAACCCAGCGCGAATGGACCTACAATTATACCAGCAACTAACTCGCCTAAAACGGCCGGAAGTTTTAATTTATTGAAAATTTCAGCAAAAATCTTTGCAGCAAAAAGTAGAACGGAAAGGGAAATTAAAACATGTATTATTGCTTCTTGCTCTGCTGCCAATTTTTAACTTTATGTTTGTCAATTCATTTAATAAAATATATGCGCAGATCTATTTCTTTTAATTTCATTAAGTGACGAAGCAATGCCAATCACTACTGTAACGCGAGAAAATGTTAGAATTTCTAACAAATTTAGGTTAAATACTAACATACTTAAATTTCAGAAAAACGAAAATAATAGTTGTGAAAATTGAAAAAAATCCAAAATATCTGGTAGCATATTGTACATTGGCTGGATTAATATCATCAATTATTATATCAGGATTGTTATTCATCCTGGATATAGTTTCAAAAACTCCATTAGGTACTTTTTTTGCTGTAATAGGTTCATCTTTAGGCTTTTATGATTCCACCACATCGCCTTATGTAGGTCTTTTATTGCATTTTGCTACTGGTACTGTAGCCGGAAATTTACTTGGTCAAGGAGCATTATTTTGGGATAAATTGATCCCATTTGGTATCAAACGTGGAACAATTTTAGGAATTATAACAGGGATATCACTTTGGTTGATATTATTCTTGCCCTTGACTGCGTATATCACACAACCTAAATTAAATATGTTCAATTTTTCGGCTCCAAACCAATACATCTTTGTAATCGCAAAACATTTCCAAGGGCTATATCCTATCGTAATAATAGGATCCTTTTTTTTCCATCTGATTTATGGAATACTTTTGGGACTAATTTCAGGAAGGCTGATCGAATTAAAATATTCAGTTGGAAATACAGTTAAGTAGTGTAGTGCTGGACAGGAACAACCGTGTTATCTCATAAAAATCAAGTTTACAGCAAAGTTAGTGTATAGTAAATTGATTCTCCAATCCCAATATATGGAAATCATAATTGCCGTGACGCAAATCTATTCAGAAGACCTATGACTAGGGCTTACGGGCGATGATTCATACCGACAAGATAGTCGGGAACATAAATTCCGATTCGCATCTTAAAGTTAGGTATCAAGCCATGTTGAGAAGTGACCACGTTGAGAGAATTGAAGTAACCAGGTTAGAAGCTGAAAGATCCAGACTCAGAAAAGTATCAGATCGGGGTACGGATTTAGCTCTTACTTTGCCTCCCGGTTCGCATATCAATGACGGTGACGTAGTCCTGCTGACAGAAGAGAAGATGGTTATAGCAAAAAGGGTACCCGAAAATGTAGCTATAATATCTCTGGAAAGTAATATAGCAGCTGACCAATTGTTCAATATTGCAATCAAACTTGGTCATACTATTGGAAACATGCATAGACCAATAAAGATTACAAACGGTAAAATATATTTCCCAATCCAGTCCGAATCTGAGATTGAACTATTTCAAAAGATATTTTCCAAGTTAAGTCATCTTGATATTAAAAAAGAGAACATAATTTTTGAACCTGACTCGGGTTATGATATTCATGGACACTGAAATTATTGATAAAGACGTCAGTATATTGCAGATGGCTGACTCTTTTTTTCCCACGGGGTTGTATGCAACATCCAACGGACTAGAAGCACTATTACAAGTAAAGAAATTAAAGAGTAATGATATCTCTCAATTTATTACCATCTACTTAAAACAGGTAGTAGGACCCTGTGATTGTACAGCCTTAGGCAACGCTTATGAATCTTGTAAGAAAAGGGATCTTGCTTCTCTCATTAAGACGGATGAATCGGCTTACTATATAAGATTAATAGAGGAGCCAAGAAGTGCTTCTGTCAGGTCTGGTAATCAGTTGCTGAAATGTGTTAGCACTTTCAGCAGGCACAAAAAAATGTTAAAGGATTATCAAAACGCTATTGTTACTGGAAAGGCAACAGGAGTGTATCCTGTATCCTTTGGGGTAGCGACCTGTTCGCTTGATATCCCAAAAAACAAAGCTGGATTGATACTGTTATACGGATTCACTGTTAGTGTTATAGGAGCAGCTTTAAGATTGGGAATACTCCAGCATTTTGAAGGTCAGAAAATAATTCACGAGATAAGACCAGCCATTTTAGAATCTGTATTAAGGAATATAGACAGACCAATTTCAAGCATTTGGCAATTTGCACCCGGTTTAGATATTTTGCAAATGAAGCACGAAATGATGAGCTCAAAAATGTTTATTACATGAAAATAAGGTAATTTTGTTATGCCCTCTAACCGAATTCCTCGCATAGGAATTGGCGGTCCCGTAGGCTCAGGTAAAACTATGCTAATAGAACAGATTGTTCCAATACTTTCAGCAAAGGGCTACAAGGCAGGCATAATTTCTAATGATGTGGTATCCAAAGAGGATGCAGAAAGGATGAGAAGAAATCTTGCAACAGAAAGAGGGCTTATGGCCGAAGACCTAGTAATAGGGGTTGCTACAGGCGGATGTCCTCATACGGCCGTGAGAGAAGATCCATCGATAAATCTTTCAGTAGTAGAAGAATTAGAATCAAAACACAAATATCTAGATTTAATCCTTATAGAAAGCGGCGGGGATAATATCACAACAACTTTTAGTCCCGCTCTTGCTGACTATTTCATCTATATAATCGATGTGACAGGTGGCGACAAATATCCTAGGAAGAGGGGACTTGGAATAGAAAGTTGTGATCTTCTCGTAATAAACAAAATAGATATTGCTCCCTACGTTGGTGCAGATTTAAAGATAATGGATCGTGATGCAAAAATAGTTCGAGATAGCAAGCCCACCGTTTTTGTCAATTCTAAAACAGGTCAAGGTGTGGATGCGGTAATATCTCATATCATAGCGGATGTTCTTTTTGCGGCGCCGCCAAAAGCTCTGGTAAAAAGCTAGTTGGTCAATAGTAAATTGTTTATGAATTCTCAAAATTGCAAGACTCGTAAGTATTTAGTGGGAACTGAGTTGATAGGAAGGTTTGTCAACCTACTTTAGGATGGATGCAGACTGACAGTTACCATCGATTATAATTCTTATACGCCACGAAATATTCCTCCAGAGATTGACGCATATTTAGCAAAACCACGGCTGCTTTTAGTTGGCAAGTCAGGAAAGGTCGGTATTTTGCATCTTAAACTAGAAAGGGACCCAGCTACTGGAAAGACAGTCATAAAAGAACAATATTGTCGCGTACCACTTTTCATACAACGCGCAATCTATTTGGAGGATACTCTTCCTGCCATGGCTTACATTTATATCATCTCCCCTTCAGGGGGGATTTTGGAAGGAGACCGATATCGCACAGATATTACACTTGGTAAAAATGCTCTTGCCCACGTTACCACACAAGGAGCTACTAGAATCTACAAGATGGAAAACAATTATGGAACACAGATGGTCAATATTAAGGTAGACGAAGGAGGGTATCTTGAGTATATCCCAGATCAGATAATACCATTTCGTAATTCTAGATTCTATCAAGATGTGGAATTGATAGTACATGAAAAGGCCACAATTATATATTCAGAAATAATTGTTCCCGGTAGGGTAGCAAGCGGTGAAAAATTCCAATATGACATCTGCTACATAAAAACTATCGCAAAGAACCAATCTGGTAAATCCAGGTTCATGGATATAGTAAAGTTAGATCCAAAGAAAGAAGACTTGACGGCTGGTGGAATATTGGGAAACTATGAGGTACTCGGCACGATATATATCGTTACCAGAGAACAATATCTAAAAGAACTCCTAAATGAGATTAATGAAAAGATCAAAAAATTTGAGATAAAGGGGAGGTTATCTGGCGGCACTTCATTCCTTCCAGCCAGACAAGGAATAATAGTTAGGCTGCTAGGCAAAACAGCTGGGGATATCAAGAATCTCATATTCGAAGTTGTAAGGATAGCAAGGGATCAAATTATTGGGGCCCCATTCAGTGGTATAAGAAAGGCATGACTATTTTAGTATTAATTGTAAAATATTTACCTCAAAAGGTAATACTCAACTTGTACCATTATAAAGACTAAATCTTTGATTTAATTTCCTAAAGTATTTTTTCACAATTCTGTCGGTCTAAAATAATATCGCCATCTTTTGGATTATAATCTTTTATCGTATCATTTCCTTCACCACATGCAAACTTGTCAGCACCCGGCCCACCAGTTAGCTGGTCATTACATTTACCAATGGAGCTTAATGTATCATTGCCATTACCTCCAATCTTTTCTGAACTGCATACTCCGTTTTTGGTTGTAATTTTATTCTTGATTATGGATTTGCCATCACTAGTGTTACTAGTGGTATTGGACACAACCGTGTTCTTGGATATCACCAGTTGGCTGGATGTAAGACCAGATCCAGATCCATTGCTCAACAGTAAGCTACTGTTCATGGTGTTGTTAGTGCCATTTAGTGCCTCTGAGATTAGATTGTGTATCTTGGACTTTAAGTTGTTGCTAAAGTTGCTAAAGTTGCTTGTAATCGAATCAGTAGAGTTCAGTTCTATGGCATACACATTTACATATGAATTGAAAACGGACAATGTAGCAAATATGAAAATGGTAACGTACCATATAGGGTCCATGTTATTATTTCAAATGTCATTGTCCTTTATTATTTTTTTGGCAAATATCTCCAATATACAAAATTACTTTTATTACTTGTGACTACTTTTGATAAATAATACCCAAAATTGAGGATATATGATTCAATTCGGAGTCCTTTCAAATAATAATTCTTAATACATGGATGAATCAACGTTCATTATACAAAATGATTTTGAATGATAAAATGCTCTTTTATAGAAAAAATTTTTCAAAATTTATGCTTCTCCTCTTATCTTGGATTATATTGATTATTTCCTCATCTCAAATTAATCATAGTTTTATAAATGATGCCAACGCTCAATCATGTTCTGTTAATTTACCTGTAAGCACTATAACTGCAAGTGGTAATGACGGAAATGTACCCCAAAATGTTCTTGACAATAACGTTGGTACAAGGTGGTCCAGTAACGGGATTGGCCAATTTATTACCACTGATCTAGGATCGGTTCAAAAAAACATATGCAGTGTAGATATTGCATGGTATAATGGAAACGCACGTAAGTATCATTTTGTAATATCCACATCAACTGATGGAACTACATTTACCAATAAATTTACTGGCGATAGTAGCGGTACCACGCTGAATTCTGAAAAATACGTCATTACTGCCACGGACGCAAGATACGTAAGGGTAACTGTCAATGGCAATACTGTAAACAATTGGGCGTCTATAACAGAGCTTGATGTCTTCAGTTCATCGTCATCATCCAGTACATGTACTACTAACCTGCCTGTAAGCACTATAACTGCAAGTGGTAATGACGGAAATGTACCCCAAAATGTTCTTGACAATAACGTTGGTACAAGGTGGTCCAGTAACGGGATTGGCCAATTTATTACCACTGAT
>Ga0065715_10000404_pt1 | contig 15507 bp, 13 predicted proteins | sample MisBulReplicate1_FD_59102 | JGI IMG/M metagenome (GOLD analysis project Ga0065715, IMG submission 59102) | Miscanthus rhizosphere microbial communities from Kellogg Biological Station, MSU, sample Bulk Soil Replicate 1 : eDNA_1 v2 (version 2) | ecosystem: Host-associated > Plants > Roots >...
GCAAAGCAGGTCGAAGTCGGCGGTGATTGCGTTGCCGTCGCCGTCTTCCACCGAAAAAAGCGTCTTGGCGTTGCCGCCAAGATCATTCGACATAACGTCGAGCGTGATGATCTTGGTGGTTTCACTGTAGAGCGACGCGTTGTTCCTGAGGACATCCTCGAGGAAGAGATAATTGTCGTCTTTCGCCTGCGGCGTGTTCGTAAACGACGTCGTCGAGCCGCCGCCCGTTGTCTGAGTAGCCATGTCCGTCCCCCGGATTCGCGACGAATCGCGTTAAACCCGAGTTAACTATGGATAATTAACTAAGGATAACAAGAATTAATGTGAATCGCTGTTTCAAATTGAAACAAATTGCGTATCTGGTCACTGCGTTACGTCCTGCATTGCCTCCTTGCCGACCTTCCGCTATGCGCGCCCCGTCCGGCGGGAGGTGAGTTTCCCCTTCTGGATGCCCGCTAGAGTTGGCGAGCCCGTAGGCAAGGCGGCAAGCCGAGGCCTCACGCTCGCGTTTCGGACAGGGGCATCCCTTAGGTTCGCCATTCAACGGATATCTCGCCGGCATGGGGCTTGCGGGATGGATCACTGGGTTTCCAGGTCCGCCTCATGGTAGTCCGGAGATAGTCTCCGGCGGCGGCATGAAAGTCCGAAGTTCGAAAGTATTTATTGCATGGCCACTACGGCATTCCCGAGCCGCGACGATTTCGCGGCACTCCTCAATGAATCACTGGGCGGCGAGAACGAGACCTTCGAAGGCAAGGTCGTCAAGGGCATCGTCACCGCGATCGAGAATGATCTCGCGGTCATCGACGTCGGGCTGAAGAGCGAAGGCCGCGTCGCGCTGCGCGAATTCGCAGCGCCGGGCCAGAAGGCCGAGATCGCAGTCGGCGACGAGGTCGAAGTGTTCGTCGACCGCGTCGAGAATGCGCAGGGCGAAGCAATGCTGAGCCGCGACCGCGCTCGCCGCGAAGCAGCCTGGGACAAGTTGGAGAAGGAGTTCGAAAAGGGCGAGCGCGTTGACGGCGTGATCTTCGGCCGCGTCAAGGGCGGCTTTACCGTCGACCTCGGCGGCGCGGTGGCCTTCCTGCCCGGCAGTCAGGTCGATATTCGCCCGGTTCGCGATGTCCAGCCTTTGATGGACCTGCCGCAGCCGTTCCAGATCCTGAAGATGGACCGCCGCCGCGGCAATATTGTCGTGTCGCGCCGCGCCATCCTGGAAGAGACCCGCGCCGAGCAGCGCTCGGGCCTGATCCAGACCCTGGCCGAGGGCCAGGTGATCGACGGCATCGTCAAGAACATCACCGACTATGGCGCCTTCGTGGATCTGGGCGGGATTGACGGCCTGCTGCACGTCACCGACATCAGCTACAAGCGCGTCCAGCACCCGAGCGAGATCATCGCCATCGGCGACACGGTCAAGGTGCAGATCATCCGCATCAACCGCGACACCCAGCGCATCAGCCTTGGCATGAAGCAGCTTGAGGCGGATCCATGGGAAGGAGCGGCCGCCAAATATCCGATCGACGGCACCTTCACCGGCCGCGTGACCAACATCACCGAATATGGCGCATTCGTCGAGCTGGAGCCGGGCATCGAAGGCCTGGTCCATGTCAGCGAGATGAGCTGGACCAAGAAGAATGTGCACCCGGGCAAGATCGTCTCCACTTCGCAGGAAGTCGAAGTGAAGGTGCTCGAGGTCGACGAGGAGAANCGGCGGATTTCGCTCGGCCTCAAGCAGGCTCAGTCGAACCCCTNGACCGATTTCGCCGACAGGCACCCGGTNGGATCGACCGTCGAGGGCGAAGTCAAGAACTCGACCGAGTTCGGCCTGTTCATCGGCCTCGACGGCGACGTCGACGGCATGGTGCACATGTCGGACATCGCCTGGGGCGTTTCCGGCGAAGAGGCCTTGGGGCTTCATCGCAAGGGCGAGACCGTCAAGGCGGTGGTGCTCGACGTCGACGTCGAGAAGGAGCGTATCTCGCTGGGCATGAAGCAGCTTGAGCGCGGCGGTGTCGCGGTCGGCGGCGGAGCGTCGGGCGCCGGCGTCAACAAGGGCGAGACGGTCACCGTCTCCGTGCTCGAGGTTCGCGACGGTGGGCTCGAAGTCCAGGTTGGCGACGATGGCGCGACCGGCTTCATCAAGCGCACCGATCTCGGCCGCGACCGCGACGAGCAACGTCCGGAACGCTTCCAGGTCGGTCAGAAGTTCGATGCGATGGTGATCGGCTTCGATCGCTCGAAGAAGCCCAACTTCTCGGTCAAGGCCCTGCAGATTGCCGAAGAGAAACAGGCAGTCGCCCAGTATGGCTCGTCCGACAGCGGCGCTTCGCTCGGTGACATCCTCGGCGCGGCGCTGAAGGAGCGCCAGGCAGCTGGGACGACGAAGGGCGGCGCGGAAGCGGCTCCGGCCGAAGCCAAGCCGAAGGCGGAAGCCAAGGCGAAGGCCGAAGCCAAGCCGAAGAAGGCCAAGGCCGCCAAGGCTGAGCCCGAAGCAAAGCCCGAAGCTGAGCCCGAAGCTGAGCCCGGCGAGGCTGAGGCCGAGGTTGAAGCGAGCGGCGCCGGCGAGGAGTAATAAATCACTGCCGTGATGATCGCGTTGGTCGCCATGCCCACAGCATGGCTGCGCGCCACGATTGTCTCACTGCGGAACGATGTTGGAAGGGCGCGGATGCAGAGATGCATCTGCGCCCTTTTCCTTTCGCCATCAGGCTGATAGGCAATGCGCAACGCGCCGGGGGGCGGCGTCAGAAACCATTGTTTTTCAAGGCGGGGACCTCAATGATCCGTTCGGAGCTGGTGCAGAAACTGTGCAGCGATTTTCCTGACCTCTCTCAGCGCGAGGTCGAAAACGTGGTCAGCGCGATATTTGATTCGATCACTGACCAGTTGGCCAAGGGCGGGCGCGTCGAGCTTCGCGGGTTCGGCGCATTTTCAACCCGTCAACGTGACGCCCGCACCGGGCGCAACCCTCGCACCGGCGAAGCAGTCGAGGTTGACGCCAAGCGCGTGCCCTACTTCAAGCCGGGCAAGGAAATGCGCGAGCGGCTGAACTTAAATGGCGAGGCCGTCGCCGAATAGTTGCGCTCCCGCCGCTCCATCGGCAGGAAGCCTCAAGCGGACGTGGCGGAATGGTAGACGCTGGAGACTTAAAATCTTCTGCCCATTGGGCGTGCGGGTTCAAGTCCCGCCGTCCGCACCAGCATGAAAATCCAGGCGTGCCGGAGGCATGCCGATTTTCATGCTCGATCCGTTAGGCAAGAAACTCCCAGCTAATTCGCCATCGTGGAGAAAAAATTAAGCAATCCACGTTAATTCGTTGGGCGTGGGCAGTATTACTTCACGAAAGTCCGCGTCGCGGGACTGGGGCAAATCGCTCGCCAACGCCAGGCGGGACGTGCTGGTGCTTGGCATCCTTATCGCCGCCGTTGTCCTCCTGATCTGGAACGGCAGTGAATTCTTCCAGAAATTGAGTTTCGCCCGGGACGGAATGCGGGCGGATCTGAAGATCGCCCTGATCGCGCTCACCCTGAATGTTGCGCTGATCCTGTTCGGCTGGCGCCGATACGTTGACTTGGTGCACGAAGCGGAAGCGCGCAAGGAAGGTGAGGCCAGGGCGGCATTGATTGCCTCGACCGACGGAATGACCGGCCTGCTCAACCGAAAGGGATTTGCCGACAGCGGAGAAGAGCTTCGGCAAGCCGCGGTTGAAAGGGACCATCAACTCGTCATCTTTTCACTGCAGCTCAATCGCTTCAAGGCGATCAACGACCGCCACGGTTACGACGTAGGCGATGCGATGCTGCGGATGATCGCGGCATCGCTTGAGCAGCTCTCGGAAATTGGTGGCCTCGTTGCGCGCCTGGCCGGAGATGAGTTCGCAATCGCCATTTCGTCGCCACGCGATCGGGTGCCGGAGGCCGAGCAACTGGCTGAACGGTTGTTGCATGCGGTGACCCGGCCGATGGAAGCGGAGGGCCGCCTGGTGCAGGTCGGCGCATACATCGGCATTGCCGCGTCCAATCCATGCGACGGGCAGATTCCGGACTTGCTGCGGCGAGCCGACATCGCGCTCGATCGCGCCAAATCAAGCTGTTCCGCCCGGCCGGTATGGTTCGACGAGAGTATGGAACGTGCGTTGATGGTCCATGGCGAGATTGAGCAGGGTATTCGCTACGGCCTCGAACACGGCCAATTCATCCCCTATTTTGAGCCTCAGGTCGAATTGCTCACCGGCGAGCTGATCGGCTTTGAAGTGCTGGCCCGCTGGGACCATCCGCTGAGCGGCTTGATCGAGCCGGACCGTTTCATCCCGGTCGCAGAAGAGCATGGGCTGATCGGACGGCTTTCGGAGCAAGTCATGCTGGCAGCTTTGACCCAGGCAGCAAGCTGGGACCCCTCGATCAAGCTGTCGGTCAACATCTCGCCAACCCAGCTTACAGATAGCTGGCTGGCGCAGCGGATCGTGCGGTTGCTTGCCGAGGCGGGGTTTCCGGCCGAACGATTGGTCGTGGAAATAACCGAAAGCTCGCTATTTGCCGATCTCGACCTCGCGCGTGCCATCGTTACCAGCCTGAAGAATCAGGGTGTCAAATTGGCGCTCGACGATTTTGGCACCGGTTTCTCCTCACTGGCTCACCTTCGATCCTTGCCGTTCGACGTCATCAAGATCGACCGCAGCTTCGTTTCGACACTGACCAACGATCCGGAAAGCGCGGCAATCGTGCGCGCCGTGACGACGCTGGCGGAAGCGTTGCGCGTCCCGGTGACAGTGGAAGGCATCGAAGATGCGGCAACCCACGCGGCGGTTGCCGGCTTCGGCTGCGCGATCGGTCAGGGCTGGTATTTCGGAAAGCCCATGAGCGGCGACCATGCCACCGCATTGCTTCGGTCCCGTGAGGCCTCTGCTCCAATCCAGACCTCTGCCCCAGGCCAGACCTCTGCTCGCCAGGCAGGCTAAGCAAATCTCCTCAAATTAGCTTCCGTCCCGACATGGGACGGGCGGAGCAATTCGGCATATCCAGGCATTGAAGCCTTGGTAAAAATTACATTAAGTATTTGACATGCGGATCGAGGAAAGCATCTCCGGCGAGCTTCAGTCTCGTCATTTTGGACGGAAAGGCATGGCGGTAGCCATGGCAGCCGTGCCCCGCTCTACGCTCGTCGACGATCTCAAGCTGTTCGCCATGACCTTCGCCGCCGGTTTCCTCTTTACAAGCCTGTACCTCGCTTAGTCGCACGCCAGGTGGAGCTTCCAGCCGAGCCATGCGGCGACAATGCACATTGCCGCGACCAACAGTAGCTGTCCGACAGGGCCGACCCCAAAGCTGCTCAGGGTGAAGGCGAGAACGGATCCGGCGACCATTGCCCCCGAATTGACGATGTTGTTGGCGGCCACCGTGCGCGCGGTCTGAGACTTGTCGACCGTAGTGGTCAGGAAGGCATAAAGCGGCACCACGAACATGCCACCGAAGACGGCAACGCCGAGCAGCGCCGCGATCATGAAGGTCGCGCTCGGATGGAAAATGAAATTGCCGAGAGTGGTGAGTTCCGACCCATGGTCGCCCCAGTTCAGTGCGACGAGGTATAGGAGGACCACGAACAGCGCCATCAAGATTACCGACGGAGATGCAAAACGGGCGGAGACCTCACTCTTCAGCAGACGATTGATGGCTACCGAGCCAATTGCGATGCCGATCGAAAAGATAGCTATGAATAAACTCGCGACCTGCTCATTCGCGCCGAGGACATTCTTCACCAGGGGCGGGAAAATGATGATCAGTACGGCCCCGATCGTCCAGAAGAAGCTGATCGCCAGGATGGCCAGGAAGAGCCTCGGCACGTGCATGGTTTCGCTGACCAGCCGGACCGAGGCACGGACGATATGCCAGTCGGGCCTGATGCGCTCGGCGGCCGGAGGGGCCGGCGGCACCTGGCGCCCTGCCATCAGGCCAAGGCCCGCAATGCCGATGGTCGCGACGACGGCCATCAAAGCGTCGTCCGCCAGCACGCCAGCAAGAATGGTCCCGCCGAGAATGGCGATATAGGTCCCTGCTTCGACCAGGCCGGTTCCGCCCAGCACCTCGTCCTTCTGCAAATGCTGAGGAAGGATCGCGTATTTGATTGGTCCAAAGAAGGTCGAATGGATGCCCATACCGAGAACGGCCAAGAGCATCAGCGGAATGTTTTCCAGCAACAAGCCCGCACCGCCGATGATCATGATCAGGATTTCGGCCATCTTGATGATGCGGATCAGCCGCGCCTTGTCGTGATCGTCGGCCAGTTGGCCGGCAAGTGCCGAGAAAAGGAAGAAGGGAAGGATGAACAGTCCTTGTGCGATGGCGCTGAACTGCGCCTCGCGCGCGGCGTCGGAAAAGAGCTGATAGGTGACGAACAGGACGACGCCTTGCTTAAACAGGCTGTCATTGAAGGCGCCAAGAAACTGGGTCGCAAACAAGGGCGCGAACCGGCGCGCACGAAGCAAATGTCTGACGTTCTGCATCAAGGGGGCGGCACTCTCGCGGTTCTGCGCGGTTGCATAGCCAGCTTTGCGCGGGCAACCAAACCCTATAACGAGCTCGATCAATGTTGACGCTGCCTAACCTGCTGACCTTGTCCCGGATCCTGGCAGTGCCGCTGCTGNTNTTCCTGCTGTGGAAGCCCGCGCCNTACGATTATCTGATCACATTCGTCCTCTANTGCGTGGTTGGCATCACCGATTATTTCGACGGCTATCTCGCACGTGCCCAAGCCAAAATCTCGAGGCTCGGCCAGTTTCTCGACCCGATCGCTGACAAGATCATGGTGGCTGCGGTGCTGGTCATGCTGATGGCCAGCCGCAAAGCCGATGGCGACCCGCCAATTGTCGAGAATTGGAGCGTTATCCCGGCGTTGGTGATCCTGCTGCGCGAAATCATCGTCTCGGGTCTTCGCGAGTTCCTTGCGCCACTCAACGTCTCGATGCCGGTTAGCCAGCTTGCAAAGTGGAAGACCACATTCCAGCTGGTCGCGCTTGGTGCGCTGATCCTGAGCGGCGCCTTTCCGGGCGAACCCTGGATGCACATGGTCGGGCTTGCCAGCCTCTGGGCCGCGGCGGCACTCACCCTGGTGACTGGTTACGACTATTTACGCATTGGACTTCGGCATATGGATTAATGCCGGCGCATTGATCGATTTTCCAACTCTCACTGACGAACTTATCTTGTTTCCGCCTGTTCACCCGGAGGCCTAGCGTCGCCGTAAATTTGAACAGGAGAATGGTCATGGATGCGAAGACCGGCGAAATGAGCGGAAGTTGTCCGGTTAGCGGAAACAAGGGACGCTCGCTGCTCGGCCGCACCAATCGAGACTGGTGGCCCGAAGCATTGCCGATCGACATCCTCCACCAGGGCGGAGCTTCTCCCGACCCGATGGGGGACGACTTCGACTACGCCGAAGCATTCAAGGCGCTCGACTACCAGGCGCTCAAGCGCGACCTGACCGCGCTGATGACTGACAGCCAGCCATGGTGGCCGGCCGATTATGGGCATTACGGCCCCTTCATGATCCGCATGGCATGGCATGCCGCAGGTACCTATCGGACCGCCGATGGCCGCGGCGGCGCGAACAGCGGCCAGCAGCGATTTGCACCGCTCAACAGCTGGCCGGACAACGGCAATCTCGACAAGGCGCGGCGGCTGCTTTGGCCGATCAAGCGGAAATATGGAAAGAACATCAGCTGGGCCGACCTGTTCATCCTCGCTGGCAATGTCGCGATTGAATCGATGGGCGGTCCGATCTTCGGCTTTGGCGGCGGGCGTCCGGACGTGTTCGAGCCCGAGCGTGACGTTTACTGGGGCGCCGAGGAAAAATGGGTCAGCGAGGGCGCCGAAACGCGCATTCAGCCCGACCGCGAAATGGAGCTGGAGCATCCGCTCGCGGCGATCCAGATGGGCCTGATTTACGTCAATCCAGAGGGCCCCGGAGGCAATCCCGACCCGCTGCAGTCCGCACGCGACATCAAGATCACCTTCGAGCGCATGGCGATGAACCATGAGGAGACGGTGGCGCTCACTGCGGGTGGCCACACCTTCGGCAAGGCTCATGGCGCGGGCGATGCCAGCCTGGTCGGTGCTGCGCCGGAAGGCGGGGATCTTTCGCTGCAAGGCCTTGGCTGGGCGAGCGCCTACGAAAGCGGAATTGGCGAGCACACCATTACCAGCGGCATCGAGGGGGCGTGGGTGAACACGCCGACGCAATGGTCGGAGAATTATTTCCGCCTCCTGCTCGACTATGAATATGAACTGGTGAAATCGCCGGCCGGCGCCCAGCAGTGGCAGCCGATCAATCAGCGCGAAGAGGACAAGGCACCGGCCGCACATGACCCGTCGAAGCGCGTGCCGACGATGATGACCACTGCCGACATGGCGCTGAAGATGGACCCCGAGTTCCGCGTGATTTCGGAGAAGTTCCGGAACGACCATGAGGCGTTCAAGGACGCCTTCGCGCGGGCCTGGTTCAAACTGACGCACCGCGACATGGGACCGAAGGTCCGCTACCTCGGCCCGGAAGTCCCGGCCGAGGATTTGATCTGGCAGGATCCGGTGCCTCAGGGGACCAAACCATCGGACGCTGACGTCTCGGCGTTCAAATCCAGGATCCTGGACGCGGGCTTCAGTGTCGGTCAGCTGGTCAAGACGGCCTGGGCAAGTGGCTCGACGTTCCGCAAATCCGACTTCCGGGGCGGGGCGAATGGCGCGCGCGTCCGGCTTGCTCCGCAGAAGGATTGGTCTGTCAATGAGCCGGACGAACTGGGCAAGGTGATTGCCAGGATTGACGAGGTGCGGGGCGGCCTGTCGATGGCGGATGCTATCGTCCTTGCCGGAACGGCTGCCGTCGAAAAGGCAGCCAGGGACGCCGGCTACAATGTCACCGTTCCGTTTGTCGGCGGCCGCGGCGATGCCACCCAGCGATGGACCGACGTCGAGAGCTTTGACGTGATGGAGCCGGCGGCCGACGGCTTCCGCAACTATCTGAAGACCAAGCATTCGGTGAAGACCGAGGAGCTGCTGATCGATCGTGCGCAGCTACTTGGGCTGTCGGCTCCGGAGATGACGGTGCTGCTCGGCGGCCTGCGAGTGCTAGGGGCGAATTACAAGGACGCTCCGCTGGGCGTCTTCACCAACCGCAAAGGTCAGTTGACCAACGATTTCTTCGTCAACCTGCTCGACAATGACACCTTCTGGAAGGTGGTCGACGAGAGCGGTGACGAAGAGTTCGTTGGCTATGACCGTGGCGGCCGCCAGGAAAAGTGGCGGGCGACGCGGACCGACCTGATCTTCGGTTCGAACAGCCAGCTGCGGGCAGTTGCCGAGGTGTATGCCGAGAAAGGCAGCGAGGAGAAGTTTGTCCGCGACTTCATTTCCGCCTGGACCAAGGTGATGAACGCCGATCGCTTCGACGTGGCGGGCGGGGGTTCAAGGTCCCAGGCTGCGGAACGTGAGCCGGCGATGGCCAAGTAGCCGGTTCTCCGGTAGCCGCGGCGCTCTTTACCCCTCCCCGAGCGCCGCGGTGGTCCGACGAAAGTCTTGCTTAACTGGTCAGTGGCATCATTTCGGAATCAAGCGACATGGCTTGCGCGGCGGCCAAGCCCGGAATGAAAGTGGCCGCAATCTGCCGCAAGGCGTCTGCCAAAATCTGGAATTCCTTTTCGCGCGGGCTCGATGGCCGCCACGCCAATGCAATTCGGCGGAACCCATGAACCGAGCGCAAGGGTCGCGCATCGACACCCGTTCCGTCTAAAATTCCGGCGTCGATCGCCATCGCCGGGACGAAGGTCAGCCCCAATCCGTTATCGACCATCTGCACCAGCGTATGGAGCGATGTGCCCATCATTGCCGCCTCGGCGCGAAGCTCTGGCCGGTTGCAGGCGGAGAGGGCGTGATCCTTCAGGCAGTGCCCATCCTCCAGCAGCAGCATTCGATCCTCGTCGATCGCGTCAGCGTCCACCGAAGGCCCCTCAGGCGCCTCGCCATGCGGGTAGGCGACAAACAGCCGATCATCGAACAATATTGCCTTGTCGACGTCGCCGCAGGCAAAGGGCATTGCCAGTAGCACGCAATCGAGAAGCCCCCGATGCAGCGCATCGCAGGCGGCCTGGCTGGTTTCTTCGCGTAGATAGAGCTTGAGCTGCGGCCATTGGCTGCGAAGGCGCGGCAGCATGGCCGGGAGCAGGAATGGGGCGATGGTCGGGATCACGCCCATCCTGAGTTCGCCGTGAAGCGGTTGACCTTCCACTCGGGCGAGATCAGCCAGCTCTTCGCACTCCCGAATTACCCGAACTGCCTTGTCCGCCACTTTTTGGCCCAAGGGAGTAAAGCGGACCACGCGACGCGTCCGTTCGACGAGGGTTACGCCGAGCAGCGTCTCCAACTCGCGAAGCCCCGCAGACAGCGTCGACTGGGTGACGAAACAGGCCTCTGCCGCCTTGCCGAAGTGGCCATGCTGGCGCAGCGCGACCAGATAATGAAGCTGTTTGACTGTCGGGAGATAGGACGTCATCGAAAAATCCAATCAATCCGATTGATATAATCAGTTTGAACGATTGAAGCCAGCCATTAAGCTTGAGAGCATGGAAAACTGCTGTTTTTCGCAACGCGGGGGCAGCAGCGGCGGCGGGGGCGTTCTCCCCTAAAGATCCCCCGCCGTCACCTCATTTTCCGGAAAATCGATCAGGCCAACGCGCGGTAAAGGCCGTAGACGCTGACGATGGTCAGCAGCGCGCCGACAAAGGTCAGCAGCGTGTCCGCATTGACGCGCTTGGCGATCCAGGCTCCGAACGGGGCGGCGCAGACGCCGCCGATCAGCAGGCCGAGGGTGGCGGTCGTAAACGCCTGCCAACCAAGCGTGGCGATGAAGGTCGCCGAAATGGTCACGGTAAGAAAGAATTCGGCGGTGTTGACCGTGCCGATCGTCTTACGCGGGTTGCTGCCCTGAACCAACAGGTTGGAAGTGACAATGCCGCCCCAGCCGCCGCCCCCGGCAGCATCGAGGAAGCCGCCAATCAGGCCCAGGGGTGAGACGACCCGAGGCGTCTTTTCGGTGTGGCGGTGCATTACACCGCGGTAGAAAAGGTAAAGCCCAAGACCGGTGAGGTAGGCCAGCACGAACGGCTTGGCCACGCTAGCGTCCACCGAGGTCAGAACATAGGCGCCCAGGACCCCGCCGATGACCCCGGGCACAACCAGCCGGAAAAACAGCCGCCAGTCGACATTTCGATGGGCGACGTGACTAATTCCCGAAACTGCGGTGGTGAAGGTTTCGGCGGTATGGACGCCTGCCGAGGCGGCAGCCGGAGGGACTCCCATGGCAATCAGCAGGGTCGACGAAATTTGGCCAAATGCCATGCCGAGCGCGCCATCGACCATCTGCGCGGCGAAACCGATCATGATGAAGGGGATCAGGACGGCCGGATCGACAAAGAATTCCGTGAGAATGTCAGATCTCCACCCTGTCTACGGGGCCTAACTGCCGCAGATGTTGCGCCGCGGCAATGCATTATGGCGCGCAAAAAAGGCCTTCCGGCTTTTCATTACGCCGCTGACACCTTAAATTGGCTGTCCGATTGCAGAAGGATCTGTTGCTTGGCGTCGACGCTGATTGAGTATCTGGACTCCGTCAAAGCCCGCGATCCCGCGGCGCGGTCGCGGTGGGAGATATTGCTGTATCCGGGCGTCTGGGCGCTGGGATTCCACCGTGTCGCGCATTGGCTGTATGGCGGCGGCCTGTTCTTCCTGGCGCGCTTCGTCAACCATTTCGCGCGAATGGTGACGGCGATCGATATCCACCCAGGCGCCAAGATCGGCGAGCACTTCTTTATCGATCATGGCTTCACCGTGATCGGCGAAACCGCCGAGATCGGAGACGGAGTCACCATTTACCAGAACGTCACCCTGGGCGGCACCAACCCATCGACCGGAGTCGGCGGCAAGCGCCATCCGACGATCCGGTCCGGGGTTGTCGTCGGGTCGGGCGCGCAAATACTTGGTCCGGTCGAAATCGGCGAGGGCGCCAAGATCGGAGCCAACTCCGTCGTCACCAGGGACGTCGATGCTGGCGCGACGATGGTCGGCATCCCAGCCAGGCCGGTGCCGGTGGACGCGGTGCATTACAGTCCGGGCTTCGTTCCCTATGGCACGCCGTGCGGCGAGGATAGCGATCCTGGCAAGGCTCGGCTCGTCGAGCTTGAGGAACAGATAGACGAGCTTCGCCGCGAGGTCGCCAGCCTTCGTGCCCGGCGGCAGCCCGAACCAAAGGTCAAGAGCGCTTGAGCGTGGTGACGCCGTTTCCGCACCCGCGGGACCGGCGTCCGATTACGGCATTCGACCGCGCCGAACTCCAGCGGATCCTGGATCTGTACGGGCGGATGGTCGCTGCGGGCCATTGGCGCGACTATGGCCTGTGGTTCGATCCCGAAGTGGCCGTGTTCGCCGCCTTTCGGCGCGCAACGGAGAATCCCGAAGTGAGGATCGAGAAACGCCCCCAACTTCATTTGAAGCAGGGGGCGTTCGCACTGGTTTCAGAACATGGAGCGGTGCTCAAGCGGGGCCATGAACTTCATGGAGTCCTGGCCCCGCTCGAACGCCGGCTTATGCGGCTGGTGCGGGACTAGCCAACCGGTCGAGTAGTGGCAGCTTCGACTGCAACGCTTCGGGCAGGCTACGAACCACCAGCGACCGTGCCTGATGCCAGAAGGCTGACAGCAGCAGCAGGGCCGAGCCGATGACCAGCGCCGTCAGGGCAATGTTGAGCTCCACCGCCCCGACCTGCTTGAACAATTCGCTGAGCGCGTAGAGCACATAGGCAAGCGCCGAAACCAGCAGCGCGCGCCGGTCGATCGCCAAGGCAGTGATGCCGAGCGCGACGTAGAGCGCGATTACCACCAGGCCTTCGCCAATCGTAGCCGTGCCGTCATTGAGACCGAGCAGCGTGAACACCGGATGCACGATCATTGGGGCTGCCAGCAGATGAAGCCAGAAGGCGACGTCGCTACGCCGCGTGACGCGCGACGGGTCCGAAGAATCCCACCTCATCGCGAACAGGAACACGCCGATGCCGAGCATCAGGACGAAGCTCCAAAGAGTGTTTTGGAAATTCCCGGGATCGCCTAGCACGGCGATCAACAGTCCCACCGCAATTGCGGCAACCGCAGCGGCCCCGGCTGCAACGGTGATCGGCACGCGGAACCGCTTCCAGTGCAGCCAGGCGGCGGCGGCAGCGGCTGCGCCGGACACCGACGCGACGATTCCCGCAATCAGTGCTTCCCGTTCATTTGGCGGCTCGCCGACACCCAACACAATGGCGAATCCAACGGTCGCAAACACGCCACCGACGAAGGCGAGCAGAAGCAGGATCGAAGGCAGCGCCATTCGGCGCCTGGCGGTGAAGAACAAGGCGAGCCCCCAAGCAGTCGCGGCGACGAACAGCGGCGCCAGCGGCGATGGACCGTCATGGTCGATGATCAGCCCCACGGACTGGCCGATCGATTGACCAATCCAGCCGACTGCGAACAGCAGGATCGCGGCGGCGATCGATACGAAAATGTCGTTGAAGCCGGTAATCAGCCGAAAATTCTCCTCGTCGACCGCGGGCGAAGACCGCTGGCCATCGACGAAGGCGCGAAGCGAGGTGGCGGCTTCGGCGCTTAGTGCGCCGGCCGCAACGGCCTCGTCGAGATCGTTCTGGCTATACATGCGACAATATCCTCCCTGATGCGTCCTACGTTGCACAGGTGTATTATTGTGTCAATACAGCATAGCAGGAGACGGCGACGCAGATTTCGCCCTCAAGAGGGGTGGCCGGCGCCGATCAGGGGGTGGGGGTGGCGCCGGCCGAGCTGTGAATCTAGTGGCAGTGATAACGGTTGCTATCGATCGAGCGGCCGACCAGGGCGCCTGCGGCTGCGCCCAGGATTGTGCCGGTTGCGCGCTCGCCATGAGTGTCGATCGCCCGCCCGAGCAGCGCACCGCCGGCGCCGCCAACGATTAGGCCGGTCGTGCCGTTGGAACGCTTGCAGCGAAGCCGGCCATTGGAATCCCGCCACACCTTGCCATGATAAGAGCCGTCGCGCGCGAGCGCGGCGCTGGGAAAGGCTGGCATGGTCACCGCAGCGGCAGCGATCGCCAACACCATGTTACGCATGAAAACTCCCTGTTTTCGGATTGCAGCCGCCAAAACGTCCGCATTTGCATCTTGTTTCGTTGACCTTTTTGCTGCTGCCAAGCGCTATTAACCCTGCTGGCCGCTGTTAACGACGAACCGTTGGGCTCAAGGCGCCGGAAAACCCTTCTCGGTATGCCGAAGCTTTACGCAAGCCGCATTGCAGCGCGCTTGCCTTGGGGCGTCGTGCGAGGATAGGTCGGCTGCCATGGCTTCGCGTGGTCAGCATCTGGTTCAATCCGGCCTGCGGTTCGCCAATGGCAGCGGCGTGTTGGGGCGGCTGGCCGGCCCAGCTTTCGCGAGGCTGCTCGACCATCTTCACAAGCGGCTCGAACAGGGCGGAATCGAGGCCACGCTTCCTGACGGATCGCGGCGGCGGATCGGCTTTCACCGGCCGGGGCCGGTAGCAATCGTCCATCTCAATAGCTGGCTGTCGCTGGTCAGGCTGGCGACTTCGGGATCGGTCGGCTGGTACCGCGCCTGGGAGAAAGGCGAATGGTCGTCGCCCGATCCGGTGCCGCTGTTCGACCTGTTCATGCGCAACGGCGCGTCGCTTGGCGAGATCGGTCGGGCCAAGGGCTCGGCACGCTGGTACAACCAGCTGATGCATCGACGTCGCGACAATGATCGTCGCACCGCCCGGCGCAACATCGCCGCGCATTACGATCTCGGGAATGATTTCTACGCGGCCTGGCTGGATCCGAGCATGACCTATTCGTCGGCGCGCTTTGCGCCCGGCGATGACCTTGAAGCGGCGCAGCACCGAAAGATCGCTACGTTGCTCGATCGCCTGGACTTGAAACCCGGCGACCGGTTGCTCGAGATCGGTTGCGGGTGGGGCACCCTGGCGATCGAAGCCGCACAGCGGGGAGCGAAGGTTGTCGGACTGACCTTATCTGCTGAGCAGAAAAGTTGGGCCGATGCAAAAATTGCCGAAGCGAAATTATCGGATCGAATTGAGATTCGCCTGCAAGATTATCGGGAGATTTGCGAGCAATTCGACGCGGTCGCGTCGGTCGAAATGGTTGAAGCGGTTGGTCAGCGATGGTGGCCGGCTTATCTCGATTCCATCGCCCGCAACCTGAAGCCGGGCGGACGGGCGGCGATCCAGCTGATCTCGATCGATGCCCGCATTTTCGACGGCTATTCGCGCAACCCGGACTTCATCCAGGCCTATATCTTCCCGGGCGGAATGCTGATCGACGAGCCCCGGTTCGAGCGGCTCACACGCGAGCGGGGACTGAGCTGGCAGGATCGCGAAAGCTTTCGCCTCGACTATGCAGAGACGCTCAAGCAGTGGCGCGAACGCTATGA
>Ga0065715_10000579_pt1 | contig 15458 bp, 13 predicted proteins | sample MisBulReplicate1_FD_59102 | JGI IMG/M metagenome (GOLD analysis project Ga0065715, IMG submission 59102) | Miscanthus rhizosphere microbial communities from Kellogg Biological Station, MSU, sample Bulk Soil Replicate 1 : eDNA_1 v2 (version 2) | ecosystem: Host-associated > Plants > Roots >...
CCCTGCAGAATGGCTCGTTTATGACCGCTATCTCCGAAGCTGTGATCTTGATGGCTGGCGAGGGCTCCCGCCTTCGCCAAGGCTACGGCGGGGCGCGCCTGCGCGATTCGGATAAGATTTTGCTAAAGCCTGTTGCTCCGGTGCTTGGTCGACCATTGATTTTGTACACTCTGGACGCCCTAGTCTGCGCCGGCATCGAGAGAGTCCACCTTGTCATTGGCTATGAAATGGAGCGAATGATCGCTCAAGTCGAGCAGTTGATTCCTTCCAGGGTTACCGCGTCCTTTATCGAAAATCGCGATTGGCGGAAACAGAATGGTATCTCAGTTCTTGCTGCCGCCGGTCACGTGGACTCCCCCTTTCTCCTCACTATGAGCGACCATATTTTCGACAACACGATTATCCATCGTTTGGTAAATAATTTCGATCCCGCGTTGCTCAATATCGCAGTAGATCGAAAGCTCGACTCCATTTTCGATTTGGACGATGCAATGAAAGTCCAAACGCGCAGAAACAGGGTGACCGGCATCGGAAAAAACCTAAAGCATTACGATGCGATTGATACCGGCCTGTTCGTTTGTCCGCCGCAAATCTTCGACTATCTCGAGCGGTCGAAGTCGGAAAGCGCGGGAAACGATTGCAGCCTTGCTGACGGAGTTCGGTTGATGGCAGGCGATAATAAAGTGCGTGCAATCGATATCGGCGACGCTTGGTGGCAGGACGTGGACACTCAACAGATGTTGCAATCTGCCGAGAAGCAAATCACCGGGCGATTGCAAGCGGCGGCACGCTAGGCTGCCACCTCAATGTGATCCCGCCACGCGACTGCCCGCAATTACGGGCGCGGCACGATATCGGCAGCGCCATTGCTTGCCCTGAGCACGGCAATCGCGCTTAGAACCAGGCTGACTCCAGCGACGATTGCCCAAAGATGGAGAATCCAGTCAGCAAGGCCGAGTATCGCAAGCACAAGAAAAACGAGGATAGCCATGTCTCGCTTGGTCAACTGAAAAAGCCACCACACAAATTCTTCGCCCAAATTGTGCAAACCGGAATGCCCGATCATTGCACGGTGTCTTGCGTAAAACGACTCATGCGATGTGGACCAAGCAGGTGACATTTTGCTCTTGCCAGCTCGTAGAAGCAGCTCGTTGGCCGTAATCAGGACAGCACACAAGACTCCTTCAATCGAACGGTGAAGTCCTAACCCCAGAGTGAGAACGTAGAGAAGGCTGGCGGCAAAATCGCAGAAGTAATCTAATCGTTCTCCGAACTTTGATTCCAAATTTTTCGCGCGCGCGATTTCGCCATCGCAGCCATCAAGAATACTGAACGCCTGAAAAATGGCTGCGCCAACGACAATGCTGACGTAGTCGCCCCGTACGAAAAACACGCAGGCGATCAACGGCAAAACAAAAATGAAAATCGTCCACGCATTGGGATGAACCGGAAACTTGAGCAGAACACTGGTAATCCGACGCGAAATCGGCCGATTCAAAAACCGTGAAACGAACCCGTCCTGAGGTTTGCTCATTAACCAAGGATCCTTTTGAAAATTCGATATGTCTTGTAGCGCTCCGCTCCGATGCTCTCGATGAAACGGTTGATCATAACATTGTTCTCCAACGTCATGCTCAACTCCGCTTGGAATCCACATTTAACCATGCCCGCTTCCATGGTGCGCAGCACCATCATTTCGGCCACGCCAAGCCGACGAAACTGCGGGCGCACGCCCATGGCGATGTAACGCGCTTTGCGAATGCGCGATTTGTAGTAGAGCAGCTTGGCTAGACCGATCGGGATTCCGAAGGTCGTCAGCCGGCCGCCTATTTTTTTCAGCGCCACATTGATGTCGGGCAGAGACAGAGCGAAGCCAATCGCTTCGCCGTTACTTTCGGCAACAGCGGTGAAATCGTCGCGCAACAGGGGTTTCATCTCCGCCGCCATGTGGTCGAATTCGGCTTCGGTGAACGGGACAAAGCCCCAGTTGTCTTTCCACGCTTCGTCGTAGATGCGGAGAAAATTGGCCGCCTCCGCTTCGAGGTTCCGCAGATTGGCGCGACGAATTGTGAATCGCGCCCGGAGTTCAAGACGAGCGGCCAGCTTGCGCAAACGCGCCGTGGCCGCGCTCGGATCGCTGAACCACCACGCGAAGAAATCGACCACCTTGCTGAAACCGCAATTGCCGATCAAACCCTCGTAGTACGGCGGGTTGTGGGTGGTAAGCAGCGTCGGCGGATGTTCGAATCCCTCGACGAGCAATCCGCAGGTATAATTGGTTGAATAATCGATAGGCCCCATGATTTCAGTGCGTCCTTTTTCGCGAAGCCAATTCACGGCGCGTTCAAACAGTGCGGCAGCTACATCGCGGTCGTTGATGCACTCAAACAAACCGAAGCAGCCGACATTCGATTGGTGCAACGCGTTATACTTCGGATCGTCGCTCGCCATGATTCTGCCAACGATCTTCCCCTTCTTCCGCGCCAGAAACAGCGCGGCGTCGCCGTGCCTGTAAAACGGATGCCGCTTGCGGTCGAGGAACGCTTTCCGTTCAATAATTAACGGCGGAACCCATGCCGGATCGTCGGTGTAAATTTGCCATTGAAATTTGATGAACGCGTCGCGCTCCCGGCGCGAGGTCACTTCTGAGATTTCGATATCCGACACGAATTCAGATGGCGATTCAGGCCAGGTCTCTCCATTTCTGGGCAACTTCTTGCATCGACTCGGCCATGGTTTCCTCGCGGAAAATCAAGTAGACGAACAACAAATTAAGCGGGATGAGCTCGAACCAGAAAAAGTAAATCGGCTGGCCCATGAACAGGAGCGCAAATAAAACCAGCATTCGCGTGTTTGTCATGAGTAATCCCCACCACTTGAGCATCGGCCCAGCCAGATTCCGATAACGCTCTCCTAACCAGGCTGGGATTTGGCCGTGGAATAGTTCAGCGGTTGTGTCGCGCAGCTTTTTCAATTGGGGCGCGAGCATTTCTTGTTGGCGAGTGAAATTCAAATACAGCGCGAGCAGAAATTTGTCCCAGGGCCGCTGACGCCACGTGCCTCCCAGATACTCAGAGCGCAATCCAGAGGAAGAGTCTACTCCGCCTCGTGCTCCGTTTGCTATAAAACACAAGTAGGTGCTGCGGTAATAATCAGCCGATGCCCCTTGCAATGCGTGACTGATTCCAGCAGCCAGGGCCAGAAACCAGACCGCAGGCGAGAAACCTTCGGCCAGAGCTCGCAAAACCAAATGGAGGTAAATGCTCACAAACACCAAATGGTCGGCCAAGCTGTCAATGATGCGGCCTTTGCGGCTTTCCCGACGCGTCAAACGCGCGAGCTGACCATCCGCATTGTCGAGCGCATTAGAGCAAACGTGGAGCGCCATACCGACCATGTTGATGCGCAGATCACGGTAGTAATAAAGGTGTCCCGCAATTACGCCGCAGATGCCCGCCAGCAGCGTCACGGCCGACGGCGTCATTTTGAGATGTGCGAAAAACTCGGCCAGCCGAAATCCTATCGGCCTGTAAAAGTATAGGTCGAGAACTCCCTCCACCTCGCGTGCTTTGTAAGTGGCTTCGACGCGCGAAGACACTGTCTCAGTCTGCTGTGGCATCATCCAACCTCTCCGGGCTCAACCCGCGAGCGGATTTTCGCATCAGGCGGTTTGCTTTTGTAGCAGCGCTGGAACCAGCGTGTCCGCAAGAATGTTCAAGGCTTCGTCCAGGTCGGCGCGCGTGTGTTTGGCGGTCACGCAGGCGCGAAAACAGATTTTATTTTGCGGTACAGCCGGATAATCCACTGGCGCAACCCAAAGACCGCGGCGCCGAAGTTCATGACAAAGCCGATACATGCGTTCTCGATCTCCAACGACAATGGGCATCACATACGTTGTCGATGCTCCGGCGTCGAGCCCGAGGCCTCGAAGTTGCGCATGGAAATAATCGGCGTTCTCCCAAAGTTGCGCACGCAATTCCGGCTGACTGGTGCCGAGCTCCAGTGCTTTCAAAATGGCCGCGATCACCACCGGTGGCAGCGCACAGGAATAAACGTACGGATGCGCGTAAAAACGCAGATATTGCAGCGTCTCCCTCGAACCGGCGACAAAGCCTCCCAGCGCGCCAAAAGCTTTCGAGAACGTCCCGTAGACGAGTGGAACGCGTTCTTCTACGCCAAAATGCTCAGCCGCTCCACGACCATGTTCGCCACATGCCAGCGTCGAGTGCGCTTCATCAATGAAAACACTCGCGCCGTGTGACTCTGCTACAGAAAGCAATTCCTTTAGATTTCCAAAATCGCCATCCATGGAGTAGATGCCCTCGACAATCACAAGTTGGCGCCGCCCTTTTTGACGGCTCAATGCGGCATCAAGCGACGCTGGATCGTTGTGCTCGAATTTCTCTGTTCGGCAGCGGGACAGCACGGCGCCATCGCGAAGACTAAGATGCGACCGGTTGTCCAACAGGGCCACGTCGCTCTTGCGAAGCAGCCCTGAGATTGTGCCAAGTGCGCCGCCAAATCCGCTGTTGAAAAGCATCGCGTCCTCGCGCCCGAGGAATTTTGCGACGCGACGTTCGAGTTCCCGATGCAAATCGGTCATTCCTGACAGCATCGGCGAACCGCACGCGCCCAGTCCGTGCGTCCTCAGAGCCTCATGCGCGGCGGCCAGCACTTCAGGGTGATTGGCAAGGCCCAGATAATTGTACGAGCAGAGATTGATCACCGGCCTCGGTTTCCCTGCGTAATTGATCACGGTGCGCGCATCTGCGGTTGCGAGCAGCTCGGGTTCATACAATTCAACCGCCCACGCGCCAAGACGAATCCAGTTTGTAAAGGTTGCTGGAGCCTGTAGCGGGTCGTCGCTTTCGCCCGCCAGAAAATTACTCAGACTGAGCTTTGCCGGGTCTTCGTTCATCAAGCCATACCTTGTCTTCGTCTACCGTCCTGACGGACAACGCAGCCCGGCAAAGTTGAGAGTTTTTTGTGGTTCACTAGTTTCCTTACGAAGTTGTCCGCTGTCATTCACACAGCGGAGTTCCGTCTCGGGGCAACCAATCTAGCGGGTTTCGAATTTCAGGACAAGGCTTTAATAGGATGTCAGGCTGCCAGCCTGACTTGGCAACTTATTCGGCAGCCTGCCAGCCGAGTCAGCCAAGCTGGCTGACATCCGGTTTTACTTTCGCGTGGTCCGAAACACGTAATCCCAGAGCGGCGAGCTGATGCCGTATCCGATCTGATCATCCTTGTAGTGATGGCGCAAATGATACTGCTTCAGCCAGAGCCACACGCCGCGTTTCATGGGGAAATGATGCGTCGCGTAGTGGAGCATGTCATAGCAGACGTAACCGGAGACCAACCCAGCAAAGACGCTCGGTGTGAGACGCCCGAAAATTAAAAGGAAAACACCGTAAAAAAGAAACGCCAGTGGAACGCTGATGCTCGGCGGCATGACGAGCCTCCGCCCGTCGTTTGGATAATCGTGATGAACGCCGTGAATGATGTAGTGCAGCCGTTTTCCGAGTCGCGTCTTCGGCTCGTAATGAAAGATGTAGCGGTGGATTAGGTACTCNAGCAGCGTCCACAGCAAGATACCCAGCAAAAACNAGACCCCTACGATTACGACAGGGAATTGACGTTGCCACAATGAGANGTAGAGCATGTAGCCAANCACAGGAAGGTACAAAATCAGCGGGGTCACCGGATGCACCCGCGAAAAAAATTCCATGAAATCGCTCTCGAACATTCGGACCGTTTCGTTCTTATTCGAGACGTAAAGCCGCTCCGCCATACCTAAAAGCTAATAGGCCGGGCACTTAGATCAAGGTCGCCGTTCCGACTGTTCGTCAATTCAGGAATCGCGCGAAACGCCGCCTTGGCTTTCATTCGTTCCACCCGGGAATACAGGCTATATCGCCTGTCAAAAACGAACTGCAAAAGCAAGCGGCTCCATGATGAGTGATATTTCAGATTGTCGTAAAATTCAGGAGCTATTGCGCGCAGCTTTGGCAGATTGTTCCATGGTATCGACGGCAAATCGTGGTGCTCGTTGTGGTAACCCATATTCAACGCCAGCCGATTGATCGGACCGTAATAACTGAACGTTTCCTGGTCGAAATCGTAGGTATAATGCTCCTGGATCCATCGGGCGCCAACCGGATGCAGCCCGATGGAGAAGAAGAACGCGAACACGAGATAAAGAAATCCGGCCCAACCGCAGAAATAGACAATCGCTACATCGTACGCCACTGCGCACGCAAGATTGATGGAGAACCATCGGTCCCACATTTTGATCGCCTTTAGCCGAGGTGGACGGGTCACCTGAAAGAACGGAAAGAGCATTAGCCAGATCGCCTTCCGATACCATTTGTTGCCCACCAGGCGCGCCTCCCAATGGTTTGCCAAATCCGCGTCGTATTCGTAGTCGCCCTGGTGTGAATGATGTTTTAAATGATAAACACGAAAGCCCATCGCACCGGGCGCAAGGTTTGGAAGATCGGCAATGACGGCCACCATCTTGTTCCAGCTTTGATTTCGGAAAATCAAATTATGCGTGGCATCGTGAATGATGACGTAGTTGGCGTGATTAGCGAACGCGCCGACGCAAAAAGCGATGAGCAGACTCAGCCACCAATAATCAAATCCGAATGCTCCCATTGCGTATGCGATCCCTGTTTGCAGGAGCACAATCGAGACCGCAATCAGCGCAGTCCACGGATTGCGCACCATCAACTGTCGCACTTCGGGGTGCGCTTTGATGATCGTCCGCGCCCGACCGGGATGCGGCTGATCAGATTCAGACTGGTAAAACGCGGCCTGCATTGCTTGAACTAACACATAAACGAACTACCACCATGGGCATTTTCAAGCGCGTAAGTAAAACGATCCTGACAGGCGTTCTGGTCATTGCCTGGCTTCCCGGTTTCCCGGGTTCCCCGTCACCAGTCAGTACTTCACTGGCCTCCGAGCCACTTGCCAAAGGAATTCAGGACAACTCGTTCTTGATCGAGGAAGCCTACAATCAGGAGCCGGGCGTGGTGCAGCACATATTGAATGTACCGATCGATTTCACCAACGGTTCACGTGAGATTGAACCGAGTTTTACTCAGGAATGGCCGATCTTTAGTCAAACGCACCAATTCTCTTACACCATTCCGTACGTTTTCGCGGAAGACAACGACGGCCTGGCAGACATGCGGCTCAATTACCGCCTGCAAGCGCTAACCGAGGGCGAATTTACCCCGGCTTTCGCGCCACGTTTGTCTCTAGTGCTGCCGACCGGCGATCGCAATAAAGGCTTCGGCACCGGCGGCGTCGGCTATGAAACCAATCTGCCCTTCAGCAAGATCATCAGCGATCGGTGGACTCTGCATTTTAATGCTGGAATGTCGATCTTTCCAAATGTGCGCAACAACCATCTCAACAATTACAATCTTGGCGCCAGCGCCATCTACGCCGTCAGTCGCGACTTTAATCTCATGCTCGAGACTGTTGCCGGGTGGAATGAAGATATAGCGGAAGGCGCGCTCGAAGAAGAGGCTGCCGTAGATGGCGCCACGACTGCGCTCATTTCTCCTGGCGCGCGTTACGCCTTCAATCTGCCGAACGATGCGCAGCTGGTATTCGGTGCGGCTTTGCCGATTGGCCTCACATCCGATTCACCCGATTGGGGCGTCTTCTTCTATTGTTCGTTCGAGCATCCGTTCAGACGAACCGAAGCGCGCCCAGGACGGTGAGAAAAAATCGCAGACTTGCTTCCGATAAGCGCCCAATCCCTTGCTACTTGTTAGGTCCGATTTGCTCCGGACCTGAGAGCAGCTGCTGGAAATCAGGACGGTTACGAATCGGATCCCAGACCGGATCAATCTTCAGACGAGCTATGGAAACTTCGCCGCCCGCCGGGATGGCGAGTAAACGTCGAAGTCTCTTAACGGCTTCCTCAGGTTCGCCGGCACGCGCCTCGATTTGCGCCAGTCCGGTTTGGAAATTTGGACCGGACAGAGCATCCTTTTCAACGGAAATTGTATCCGCCGCTTGCCTGGCAAGGCGCAGAGCGTCCGCATCGCGTCCAAGCGCGAGATAAACCCATGATAGCTCCGTCATCGCGAAAGTGTCATCCGGTCGCTCTTTGAATCTGGCCTCGAGTAAGGGCAGCGCTTCTTCTGCCATTGATTTGGCTGTCTCAGCCTCTCCTGCCAGCACGTGAACGGCGACGCGCGCGGCGAGCTGCTGGAGACGCGCGCGATCATCGTTGATCCCCTTCTTCTCGACAGCTTGCAAAGCATCGGCAAAACGTCTTTCGATCACGTCGAGATAAAACGGCCAGCCAATGACTGCACTAACGTCGCCGTTTCCCGTAGCGCCACCGGGGCCGCTGGCGCCGCCGGGGATGCCTTTGATCAACTCTGGAAAACCTTCAAGAGGTTGCCGGGCCGAGTGAACGTCGCCCGTTGAGTTGAGGCGAGTGCTAAGCAAAAATAGTGCTGCCAGCGTGTTGTGCGGATCGATGGCGAGAGCTCGCAATTCGGCCCGCTCTGCATCCTTCCACTGACGCATTGCAGCATAGCTCACTCCGATATTGGTCGGGATTTTGGCGTCGCGCGGGTCGAGTTCCTCCGCTCGTTGAGAATCCGCCAGCGCGCGCTCCCATTCACCGCGTCGGCGGTAAACGTAGGCGGAAGACGCGCGCGCGTCGGCGCTGTTAGGTTGCAATTCCAACGTGCGATTAAACTCCGCCAGCGCCTTCTCGTATTGGCGATGACCCCAATAAAAGAATAATCCCAGCGCAGAGTGCGCTTCCGGAGAATTCGGAGCAACCACAAGAGCGCGATCAATGAGCGACTTTACCTCCTCTAATTCCGCCGGCGCCAAAGGAGAGACGAACCAGTGTCGCGACAATCGACTGCGTGCGAGCTCCGCGGCGGCCTCGGCAAAATTTGGATCCCGGGCCAACGCCTTTCGGTAAAACGCGTCGGCACGATCGTAGGCGTCTGCGGCCAGGCTGCTTTCGGCTTGGTGAAGCTCGTACTCACCTCTCAGAAAAAGATCGTAAGCTTCCGTGTCATGCGTTCGCATTGAGGTCAGAGCATTGGATTCGCTTGGCGAGAGATTCGCTTGCAACGCGTCCGCGATTTCCTGTGAAACCTCGCTCTCCACCCGTAAGACATCCTTGTACTCACGGTCATAGCTCTTCGCCCAAAGATGCGTGTCGTCGCGGGCATCGATCAACTGCACATTCACCCGAACTTTATCGCCAGATCTCTGTACCGTTCCCTCGAGGATAGTGGACACGCCGAGCTCTTGCGCGACTGTCTTTAAGTTGTCTGGTTTGCTCTGATACTTGGCCGTCGAGGTTCGCGAAATGACTTTGAGATCCCGAACCCTCGCTAATTTCGTCAGAATCTCATTCTGGATGCCCTCAGCGAAATAGGCGTTTGCCTTTTCATCGCTCAGATTTTGAAAGGGCAGCACGGCGACCGATTTGTCGATCTTGCGCGCCGAGGCACGCGGCAACAGGAAAAATCCCGCAGCGGCAGAAATTATCGCTCCGGCGGTGACGAGGAGAATAATATTTCGGCGGCGATGCGCTCCCGGAACTCTTGGCGTGGCCTGAATTCCTTCCGGCGTAACGTCGTAGGCCCAGGCAAGGATAAGTGCAATCGGGAACCCGATCAGCAAAAGTACGATTACAAGACGGAGCGTCCAATTCGGCAACTCCCACGCTGGAAAAACGGCTGACCCTATCTGAATAATGAATCCCGCGGCGATAATATAAGCGGCGGCGACGCGATAAACTTTTCGCCGCTGCAATTCCTCAAAGAAGCCGCTCATAAACAATCTGAGTTCATCATCACCATCGTTCGACACCGCGTGTCCGAGAGAAGATATGCACAAGCTTGGGTCTAAAAAAGCTAAACGGCCATTTGAGAGGCAAAGAGCTGAAATGTTGCAGCGAATCGAGAAATGACTAATCGCGGTTATGCAAGGGTGTTATGGAACACAGTGCGAGAGCGTCACTTCACGAACGAGGCGACCCTGACGGGATTCGAACCCACTTTCGAAATTTCGCAGAGATGCACAATTTCAGCACAACCATGCGCTATACTGCGCGTTACGAGCGAAGCCGCAAATCAGCGAGTTTGCAATGGTCCGCTACGCGCCACGCTCAGGCGTTTCTTAGTGTCGCGTAGCTTCGCAGGTATTGCGTCCAGCGTTGACCAGTCCACTTGCTCAGCGAGTCTGCAGAATCACGATTTCGATGGCCGTCCCCTGCACCGGGTATGACTCGGACACGGGGCCGGTAAACGAGGCTTCGACCGTCTGGCCAACCTTGAGGTCGTTGAACTTTCCTGCCACCTTTTTGCCGTGGTCCATTCTGAAGATGGAGGTCTCGGCGGTCACGCGAGCAGACGCCTTATCGACGCTCGTGTCCTTCTCCACCTTGCCCTCGATGAGAACTGTGCCGAGCGCCGGATTGGTGGCGCTAACGGAAATGCTCGCAATCTTGCCCCGCACATCGGTGGCAAAGGCTGCCGATGCGCAAAGAAGGATCACGCCTAACGCAGTGGCCCTGGCCCGCGCCAGCAGAAGAAAGTGGCGCGAAGCGGTGGGTAAGGGGAAACCCTCAGCTTGGCTGTCTAATTTCATTAGAAACACGTTAGTCCAACTGCTCTTGAAAGACATCGCGCCTCCCTCCTTAAATCGAAAAGACTCCGGCCGCTTTTAGCCAGCGAGCGCACAGCCCCGATAACAGGCTCACCACCTTGTTCGGCGACTTTGTGTGCCTCACTTCGCGACTCCATCATCGGTCACAGCAACCACGCGAGAGCGATGCCCTGAATAGCAAGCGAACGTGTGCATCTCGCGCGCCATCCTTCTCCGGCCACGTTTACTGACACGCCGCCGGCCGCGAGTTGCACGCCGAATTGACTAACGAGACGATGTTATTGGTCGTAAACGGGCTCGCACCCTGGCGCTTGACGGCCGTGCTAATAGAGCCCCAGCTCGTGACGCCGACGACGACGTTCGGATTAGGCGCGGTGCCGTTGCCCGTCCCGGTGAGAGTCGGTCGGATCCCAAAGTTGTTGAGCCACGGGCCGCCGCTCGAGCCGCCGCACATCAACGAGCCGATGACAGTGTTCGACGAATCACTCGCCGACACGGATCCCTGCGAATCGTTGCGTTCCATTAGGGTGCCGTTGTCGAGGCAAAGGGGGTAGCCGATCTGAGTGACGTGGGTGAGACCGTTATAGAACCCGAAGCCGCCCCATCCATAGGCATACCAGCCCGTTTGGGTCCCCACGTACCCGCCGCCGCTTTGGGGGTTCAGAATAAGGACGGCGACGTCGTCCGGGCAGACAATGCCGAATTGGGCGCAGTTGTCCGTTCCGTTGTAATAGGCGGTCTTGATCCACACCTGATACACCGTCTGGTTGCCGAACGGCGCCGCGCCATTCCGATATCCCGGAAAGAAATGCCAGTTATGGTAGTACGTCGACTGGCCGTAGTTCGCGACGCAGTGGGCCGCCGTCACGACAAGACCACGCTTTATCATCGACGCTGAGCAGACATACGTGTTGTTGTCAGGCTTCTGGAAGTACAGTTTCCCCGAGGCGCGATACGGATATTGTGTATTTGTCGCGAGGGTGAGCAGGTCGGCGCGGGCAGTGCTGAACGGCAGATGGGCCGTCCCGTACTCGTCTGGTGCGTATGGTCCTTCCATGTCGCCATCCTGGTCGTTGATTGTCGGCAAAGGGAGAGTGATCGGATTAGTCTCGCCGTTTCCGACCGCTCCTGCCGAGGAACCCGGCGTCCCCAAGTCCTGCAACGACGGGACCATGTCGATTGGCCCCGCCGCAAGCGGCAGCGGCATCGGTCTCGCATTCACAAAGTCAGGAAGCACCTCGTTCCCATTGCTTTGATCAGTGAACGAGGTCAATTCTCCGTGGTTCATAACTACGCCTTGCGAGCGAGAATTTGCCGATCCAGCCCCGGAGATTGAGGCAAACAAAATTAGTGAAATGCAGATTAGCGTCACTGAGAGTGTCATTTGAAGCGCAGAAGGGTAGGTTGAATTATTTCGCTGTTTTTTCATATTCTTACGTGGGTTATGTGAACGAGCCCTTCGTTCACTGGTTACCGTGCGGAAAGAGGTCAAGGAACTCCAGGGGGAGACCTAACGAACTTAGCGCGGCTGCGAGTCTGCCAGCGGCGGATAGAGAGCGTCAATACTTTTTACAAGATTTTTGAAACAAATCCATAAACTGTGCTGTCGCAAAGGCTTGTCGCATTCGCTCAGGAACAGTTGCCGCTAAGATCCCTCCGACCACCAATTCAATTTCCAGAAACGCGGTCAGCTTTTCATCTGATGAATCAAGCAGAGATGTTCCAGGGCGGTTCGCGACCCGAGTTCACCCGGATGATTAATCCCACTTCGGCTTGAATGGGAATCTGTAGAGGACTTGCCACCGCCGGACAGATAATCACCGAGCGAGCACTTCCATAGTCACAGTTCAAAGAAAGCTGAGTTTACCTATGAAATAACGAAGCGACCCTAACGGGATTCGAACCCGTGTTACCGCCGTGAAAGGGCGGTGTCCTGGGCCTCTAGACGATAGGGTCATCCGGCTGCCGGACGGGCAATATCGGAATTGCCATTCTTTCACGCAAGGTAAATTGCTGAACCAGGTTCCCCCGGCCGTCTGGCAAAGACGCCCTACAATGGTCGGAGTTCGTGAACCAACGCAGCTGCGCGCGCGGTTGCGCCTTGATGCGTGGCCAAAACGTCGTGCGCATTTTGGACAAGGTGTTGCCGCGCATCGCTGTCGAGTAGAAGCTCGACGATCGCTCGTTCGAGCGAATTAGCGTCGCGCACCTGGATCGCGCCGTTTTTCGATACAAGAGCTTGAGCAAGCATGGCGAAGTTTTCCATGTGCGGGCCAAACACAACCGGTTTGCCAGCCAAAATAGGTTCCACTGGGTTTTGTCCACCTTGCGCGGTGAGGCTTTTCCCAATGAAAACAACAGTAGCAATATCGTACCAGCGTTGAAGTTCGCCGGTTGTATCGAGAACCAGGCAATCCGCATCGTTGCCTTCGCGGCCGGAGCGCGCTTCACTGGCGAGAGCCACGCGCAATCCTAACGCCTCCAGTTGCGCCCGGACTTCTCGCAGCCGTTCGACATGGCGCGGTGCAATGAACAGGCGCAATGGCGGGAATTGCTTACGCAAGCGTAGAAAGATGGTCGCCAGAATTTCCTCTTCACCACGGTGCGTGCTGCCGCCAAACAGCACGGCGCCATCTGGAGCGAATAACGCGTCCCGAACCGAGGCGGTTACAGCTTGGTCTTCCAGCTGAACATCAGGATCGTACTTGATGCTGCCGGTCCACTTGATTCTGCCGGGGTCTACACCAAGAGCTGCCCATCGATCCGTGTCTTGGATTTCCTGCACGCAAACCAAATCGAGAAGCCGGAACGTCGGGGCGACAAAGAATCGGAACCGCCGATATCGTCGCTCCGACCGCGGGGACAATCGCGCGTTGACCAGCACAAGTGGAATGCGGCGCGCGTGTGCCAGGACGGCGAGATTGGGCCAAACCTCCGCTTCAACAAGAACGATCCGCGCTGGACGAATGACGGAGAAAGCCCGGCGCATGATTGGCCAGTAATCCAGCGGTGTGTACATGATTTCGATCCAAGCCGGAGCGTTTCGGGTCGCGAGAGCGAATCCGGTCGTGGTGGTCGTCGTCAAGACGCAGTGCAAATCCGCCTCGAGCGCGCGCAATGCGTTGGCTAGCTTCAACGCAATATTTACTTCCCCCACACTGACTGCGTGCAACCATGTCGATCTTCGTTTCGACAGGCCGATGCGCACGTCGCGATCGTAAATTCCCAGGCGTTGCCCGAACTTTTCCCGATAGCCGCCGCGCCGGACCATTTTGATGAAATAGCCCGGCAAAAAGAGCAAAAGCCCGATTGGCCAAAACAAATTGTAGAAAAAGCGGATCATTCTTTACGCCACAGATCGACACAGATGAAACACAGATTACGCACTTCGAACACGGCTCCGATCATCGCCTCAGTGATCTGCTTGTGGGGAAATGCGCCTTCGCAATCAGAATCGACTTTAAGCATTGCTCATCCGTGTAGATCTGTGTTCATCTGTGGCTAAATCCTAGCGTGTTGATTCGCGCGGGAAAGAAATAGGACTTCGGTGGCGCCGTACGTTTTTTGGCGGATCACACGCCAAAATTTCATTTCGGGAATTGCTTCTCCTGGCCGTTTTTCCAAAACGAAAACTCCGCTGGACTCCAGCAATTGTGGCAATGCTTCGTTCGTCAGAAGCTTTTCAGTGTAGCGCTCGCCGTGCTTTTTCGTCTGATACGGCGGATCGGCAAAAATGATTTGAAATGTTTCCGGCGTGGAGGACTGCCGCAGAAAATCAAAAACGTCCTGCGGTCGAACGCGCCCGGTTAATTTTGTCTTGCCGAGATTGACCTTGATGGTCTCGGCAGATTGTCGGCCCTGCTCAATAAACACGGCAGAGGACGCACCGCGGCTGAGGGCTTCAATTCCGAGGGCGCCGCTCCCGGCAAAAAGATCGAGGACGCGTGCGCCGATGACCGCGTCGCCCAGACTGGAAAAGATGGCGGCCTTAACGCGGTCCATTGTCGGTCGCACATCGTCCTTGGGAACTGCCAGGCGGATGCCGCCGGCGCTGCCGGCGATGACCCTCATGGCGGCACGGTTGGCGGTGGTGTTGCAGTGGCTTGAGGCGCCGGTTCCTCGGGCGAAGCAGAAGGTGATGTTAAGGCCGGCATCGCCTGTTCGATCTGTTTCTTTTTCTTTTTTGGCCGATCCTTTTTTCCGCCAAACAGGCTGTTGAGCATGCCGCTAAGATCACGACCGACGAGCCGGTTCATCAAGTTTGTGCTGGGTCGATCGATCGTGCCGCCTACTTGAAAATCGATCGCAGAATAACCCGGTTCGTTAATGGGTTGAAAATTCTGGCGAATTGCTTTGAAAAGCTGCCCACGAATTCTGTCGTTGATTGCGAGTTGCGAATCGAGGTTCAACTTGCCGTCATAAGCGACTGTCCCGGACGCAGTGAGGCGAATATTGGGCGAACGCAAAATCAGCTCGTCAATTCTGACCAATCCCGGGCTCAAATGATATCTTGCTTCGGCTTGCTCCAGATGAAGCTCCTGTAGCTCTTCGATCTGGAGAATCTGCCCGAGTAACACAAGCAAGCTATATTGTTGAACCCGCCCATCACGCAGGAATATTTCGCCCCTCCCAGCGAGCGCATTGGGATCGGCTGTTTTGCCGGAAGCCTGGAAACTTCCTTCGAATTCGCCCTTCACCATTCCCCTGGGACCGCCGGCGTTTTCCACAATCTGATCGGCGAGCACATTGTGAAACTTTACGCTCGTGGTGAATGGTGAATCCTCGGCCTCCGG
>Ga0065715_10000708_pt1 | contig 15452 bp, 11 predicted proteins | sample MisBulReplicate1_FD_59102 | JGI IMG/M metagenome (GOLD analysis project Ga0065715, IMG submission 59102) | Miscanthus rhizosphere microbial communities from Kellogg Biological Station, MSU, sample Bulk Soil Replicate 1 : eDNA_1 v2 (version 2) | ecosystem: Host-associated > Plants > Roots >...
GCGGCGGTGGTGGCGATACCGCGCCGTCCATCGCGCGTTCGGCTGGAAGTTCTGGAGCTTTGTCGTCGGCGCGGCGCCGCTCGATCCCGCGCTCGAGGAGGCCTGGGGACGGCTCGGCTACGCCGTGATTCAGGGCTACGGCCTCACGGAGACCGCGCCGATCGTCAGCCTGAATCACCCGTTCAGCACGAGCAAGGGATCGGTCGGCAAGGCGATCGCCGGCGTCGAGGTGCGTATCGCGCCCGACGGCGAGATCCTCGTGCGCGGCGACAACGTCACGACTGGCTACTTCAATCGCGACGCGGCGACGGCCGAAGCGTTCGAAGGCGGCTGGTTCCACACGGGCGACATCGGCGAAGTCGACGCGCAGGGCCGGCTGTTCATCAAGGGGCGGAAGAAGGAGATGATCGTCACGCCCGAGGGGTTGAACGTCTTCCCCGAGGACGTGGAGCGCGTCGTTGCCGGACTCGCCGGCGTGCGTGACGTCGCCGTGGTAGGCGCGCGAACGGGATCCGAGGAGCGAGTACACGCCGTCGTCGTCCTCGATCCCGGCATCGATCCACAGGCCATCGTTCGGCAGGCCAACCTCGGACTGCTCGACCACCAGAAGATTCGCGGGATCTCGGTGTGGCCATCGGGCGAGCTGCCGCGGACGGAAGGCACGCGCAAGCTGCGGCGCCGGGAACTGCATGACTGGCTGGCCACCGGCGCAGCGCCACGGCCGTCGGCGTCGGACGCCACATCGGTCGCGGAGATCGTGGCGCAGTTCGCCAGCGGCCGCCAGGTCACCTCGACGACGACGCTCGACGAGCTTGGGTTGAGCTCACTGGAGCGCGTGGAGCTGATGGCTGCGCTGGAGGAGAAGTTCGGCAGCACTATCGACGAGTCGGCGTTTGCCAACGCGGAAAACCTGGCGACCCTCGAGACCGTCGTGCGGCAGTCCTCTACGATCGAGGAAGCGGGCGAGACCGTCGACTTCCCAACGTGGAACCGGTCCTGGCCGGCCCGGGCGCTTCGGCGACTCTCGCTGCCCACATGGATCTTGCCGCTGGCCCGGCTGTTCGCGTGGATCAAGGTGGATGGGCTGGAGCACCTCGAGAAGATTGACGGACCGGTGGTGTTCGCCGCCAATCACCAGAGCCACATGGATGCGCCCGCCATCCTGTGGGCGCTGCCGTCGCGCTGGCGGTATCGCGTCGCGATCGCGATGGCGAAGGAGTTCTTCAAGGCTCACTTCTTCCCCACCGAGTACGGGCGCAGCGCCTGGGCGACCAACAGCCTCAACTACTACCTGGCTGCGCTCTTCTTCAACGCGTTCCCGCTCCCGCAGCGCGAGGCCGGCGCGCGTCAGACGCTGCGCTACATGGGCGAGCTCATCACTGACGGGTGGTCGGTGTTGATCTTCCCGGAGGGCAAGCGGTCCGACACCGGTGAGATTGGCCGTTTCCGACCCGGCATCGGGATGATTGGTTCGCGGCTCGAAGTTCCGGTCGTGCCGGTCAGGCTGACCGGGCTCGACCACGTGCTTCACCACGATGCGCGCATGGCGACGCCCGGCCCGGCGCGCGTCGCCTTTGGTCCGCCGATCAGGCTGACCGGCGATGATTTCGTCGGGCTTGCCAAGCTGGTGGAAGACGGTGTACGCGCGCTGTCGTGATCGTCGAAAACCTTAAGAGTGTGAATAACTTGCCAGCAATTCCCCTATGTGGCAGAATAGTTGCTTGAAAGGAAGAGAAGGTTGAGCAAGGACGATCTGATCGACATTCAGGGCACGGTCGTGGCCGTGCACAGCGGCGGTCTATACCGCGTGCAGTCCGACGCCGGGCACGAGGTGCTGGCGCAGCTGAGCGGTAGAATGCGCCGGTTCCGCATCAAGGTCGTGCCGGGCGACAGGGTGACTGTCGGCGTCTCGCCGTACGACCCGGTCCGCGGCATCATCACCTTCCGCGCACGCTAAATTTGAGTTCCAACACAACCGATCCATCACATTCCCGACGCCCGAACCGGGGCGCAACCGGCCGCCGCCCGCGGCGCAAGGGCCAGTCGACGGGGCCAAAGCCGGCGCCGACGACCTATTCGGTCCGCGAGCAGGCGCCTCACGACCCGGCCCCCATCGCCTTTTCCGCCCTCGGCCTGCATCCGCAGCTCTCGCGGGGCGTCGCCGACCTGGGCTTCAAGGAAACCCGCCCGATTCAAAGCGCCGTCCTCCCCTACGCGCTGGCCGGCGACGACGTCATCGCGACGGCCGAGACGGGCACGGGGAAGACCGCCGCGTTCGTGCTGCCGATCCTGCAGCGATTCATGGTCGCGCTCGAAGCCGGCACGCTCGGTCCGGGCACGCGAGCGCTTATTCTGGCGCCCACGCGTGAGCTGGCGGTGCAGATCGAGGACGCCATCCAGGGCCTGCTCTATCACACCGCGATCACGAGCGCCGTGGTCTACGGCGGCGTCCCGATGGAACCACAGGACCGCGCGCTCCGGGCCGGCGCCCACATCATCGTCGCGACGCCCGGCCGGCTGATGGATCACATGCGATCGCAAACGCCGGACTTCAGCCCGCTCGAAGTGCTGGTGCTCGACGAGGCGGATCGCATGATGGACATGGGCTTCTGGCCCGACGTCCAGCGCATCGTCTCGCAGCTGCCGCCGGTGAGGCAGACGCTGCTCTTCTCGGCAACGATGCCCGACGATGTGCTGAAGCTGGCGGCGGAACTGGTGAAGACGCCGAAGTACATCGAGATTGGCCGCTCGGGCGGGCCCGCTCGCACGATCACGCACACCGTCGAGACCGTCGAGTCCAAGGACAAGCCGCAGTGGCTCGCGCGGTTTCTCAAGCAAGCCGACGGGCCGACGCTGGTGTTCACNCGGACCAAGCACGGCGCCGANCGGCTGGCGCGTCAGCTGCATGCACTCGGCGTCCGCGCGGTNGCGCTGCACGGCGATCGCTCGCAGGAGCAGCGCACGGCGGCCGTCGAAGGCTTCCGCAGCGGCCGGCATCGGGTGCTGGTGGCAACCGACATCGCGGCGCGCGGCCTCGACATCGAGGGCATCACGCACGTCATCAACTTCGAAGTGCCGTCGTCGCCCGAAGCGTACGTACACCGTGTGGGCCGAACGGGGCGCGATCTGACGGCGGGCACGGCGCTCACGCTTGCGGCGCCCGAGGAACAGCGCGCGCTCCGCGCGCTGGAGAAATCGGTAGGGGTCCAACTTGAGTAGCGACGCCGGCGATTCGCCGCTTCTTCCTGAGACCGCTTCCGCGCAGGCCGAGATCGCGCCCGATGCCTCGGGTGTCTCCGCGGCGGTGATGAAGTTCCGCTCGTGCCGCTGGCGGCGTCCGCCTGACGAGGGCTCCGAGTGCTGCACGCACCGGGACGTGATGCCGATCGCCGGCACCTCCGGCTTCAAGCCCGAGTCATGGTGCCCGGAGTGCGCCTACTTCAAGCTTCGACGATCTCCGAGAAAACGGGAGAGGGAAGAACACTGGTAGTGCGAAGTTGGAAGTGAGAAGTGCTAAGTGGCCGAACTAAAGTTCGGCCCTGCGTACTTCACTTGGCACTTCGCACTTCCAGCCTTCACTTGGCACTTCGCACTTCCAACTTTGCACTTCAAGTATTTTCGGTAAACTCTTTCGCCAGCTCCGCCCATGCGCCGTTGGGCGCAAGCGTCCGGTACGCCTGCCAGTGCGGACGCGCGTCGCTCGAGTCTCCAAGCTTCTCGAACGTCACTGCCAAATAGAAATGCGCTTCGGCGTGGGTTTCGTCCACGGCGAGCGCCGCCTGGTACGCGTCGGCGGCTTCCTCGAAGCGCCCGGCGTCGTGCAGCGCGTTCGCCAGGTTGTAGTGGGCCTCGAAGTAGTCGGGCGCCTGCGACGCGGCCTGAGCGTAGAGTGCCAGGGCCTCTGGCAGGTGGCCTTCGATGTAGTGCAGGTTGCCCAGGTTGATCAACGCAGCGACGAGGCAGGGATCGGCGATGAGCGCCTGGCGGTAGAGAGCCTCGGCCTGACGCCGCGAGGCTTCATCGCCGGCATCGAGCGCCGACGCTTCGAGAAACAGCCGCTCGCCGCGCGAAATCTGATCCTGCGCGGTGGTGGACTCGCCGGCGGGCGCGGTGGGGCGCGTGCTCCGCGGCGTGAGCGCGATGACGCGCGCGGGCGTTGACTCGGGCCTGAAGTCGAGCGCGAGCTGACCGTGCCGCTCGGCCTCGAGCTGCCGCACCACCGCGCGGAACGGACGCCCCTCCTCGAGCGCCGCCGCCGTCTGTCGGATGACAGCGAGATCCGCGAACCCGTAGCCGCGACCAGCGCCCGCGCGGACGCTCGGCCGGACCAGCCCCCACTTCTCGAGATAGCGAAGGTGGTCGTCGCGCAGCCCGGGATACCGCGCGATCACGTCGCGCGCGCTCAGGTCACTCGACTCGCTCACCGTGGCTACGATGATAGCGCGCTTCGGATTACAATCCCGGGGCCATGTTGCTCGCCGGAGATGTTGGAGGAACGAAGACGCTGCTCGGGCTGTTCGCTCGTGCGCCCCTGCGCCCCGCGCCGGTCGCGGTGGAGTCGTTCCCGACGCTCAGCTACGACGGCATCGTCCCGATGATCCGCGAGTTCCTCAACAAGCAGCCGGGCGGCGCGCCACGGGTGGAAGGCGCGTGCTTCGGCGTGGCGGGCCCGGTCATGGCGGATTCGGCGTGGATGACCAACGTGCCGTGGCAAGTGGACGGCAAGGCGGTCGCCCTGGCGCTGGGGCTCGGGCGAGTGCACCTGTTGAACGACCTGGTCTCGATCGCGCACTCGGTGTCGGTGCTGCAGCCCGGCGAGATGCACGTGCTGCAGGAGGGCGAGCCCAACCTCGCGGGCAATGCCGCTCTGCTGGCCGCCGGCACCGGCATGGGCCAGTCGTTCCTCTTCAACGATGGACGCCATCTCGTGCCGGCGCCGTCGGAAGGCGGTCATGCGGACTTCGCGCCGCGCACCGAGCGCGAGTGGCAGCTCGTGCAGTGGCTGACCGCCCGCTTCGGACGCGCGGAAGTCGAGATGGTGGTGTCGGGCATCGGCCTGAACCATCTGTATCACTTCACGCACGAGGACGATCCGTGCGTGCCGCTCGACAGCAGCCCGCCGCCCGATCTTCCGCGTGTTGCCTCCGAGAAAGCGCGCGCGAAGTCGTGCCCGTACTGCGTCGAGACGATGGCGATCTTCGTGTCGGCCTACGGCGCCGAGGCGGGGAACCTCGCCGTGCGCACCGTCGCTACGCGCGGGCTCTACATAGGTGGAGGCATCGCGCCGAAAAACATCACCTTGCTGGAGCAGTCGGCGTTCCTGCAGGCCTTCATGGCCAAGGGGCCGATGACCGAGATGCTGCAGACGGTGCCCATCAAGATCATCACGAATCCGCACGCAGGCCTGCTCGGCGCAGCGACCGTTGCCAACGCGCTGCAGGCCGGCGCGTAGCTCACATCTTGCAGGGTGGTCTGCTGGCCCGCGCTGGGGCTAGACTGTCAGTGATGCGATCCTTTCGAACCGTCTCTTCCGTGCTGTGGATCTGGCTGGCGTCGGCCGGCTGCGGGTCGGCGGCGCAGTCTTCGCCTCCGCCGCCGGCCCAGAGCCCCGCCCCTGCCACGACCACGGGCACCCAGGCGCCCGCCAGCGGCACTGACACCGTCGCCGTCGTCGATGGCGAGCCGGTGACGCGGGCGGCGCTCGACCACGCCGTGGCGCCGCAGATCGCCAAGCTGGACGAACAGGCCTACGACATCAGGCGCCAGCAGCTCGACTCGATCATCTCCGACCGGCTCGTCGCCGCTGAGGCGAAGCGGCGTGGCGTTACGCCCGACGCGCTCATTGTGCAGGAGGTCACCGGCAAGGTCGCGCCGGTGACGACCGAGGACGTGGACAAGTTCGTCGCCGCCAATCGGAGCCGGCTGCGCACCGATCCGGCGACGATCCTGCCGCAGATCAAGGCCTACCTGGAGAATCAGCGCACCACCGAACGCCATGACGCGTTCCTCGCTGAGCTGAAGGCGAAGGCGAAGGTGGAAGTGCTGCTGAAGGCGCCAGTCCGGTATCGCGCCAGCATCGACCTCACNGANGTGCCGGTGCGCGGGCCCGCCAACGCGGCCGTCACGATNGTCGAGTTCTCGGACTTCCACTGNCCGTATTGCCGCAGCGTGCAGGCGACGTTGACGCAGTTGCTCGCGAAGTACCCGACCCAGGTGCGTCTGGTCTACAAGCACTTCCCGCTCGACGACCGCCACCCGCAGGCGCGCCGTGTCGCCGAGGCGAGCTGGTGCGCGCAGCGCCAGAACAAGTTCTGGGAGTTCCACGACGCGGTGTATGCCAGCACGCCCGACGGCAGCGAGTCGATGATCTCGGGACTCGCGACGAAGGCGGGGCTGGACATGAAGGCGTTCGGCGAGTGCCTGTCGTCGGGCAAGGCGAGCTCGATGGTGCAGACCCAGATCGACGAGGGCGGGCACTACGGCGTGGACGGCACGCCGGGATTCTTCGTGAACGGACGGTTCCTGTCGGGCGCAGTGCCGCTCGCCACGTTCACGCAAGTCGTGGACGAGGAACTGGAGACGGCAAAGACGGTGCGGTAGGACGGCCTTGCGCGCGCTCGCTCCGCCAGAGGTAGACCGTTAGCGTGCCCGGACCACTCAAGCTCGCCAGCCTGTGGCGCGTCGTGCGCGACATCGATCTGTCGGCGCTGCGGTTGGCCGCCCAGGCGCGATTCGCGCTCAGCGTCGTGTCTGAGAACGGCGAGGACGCGGCGGCCCTTCAGTCGCAGCTCTCGGCGGGCCTGCACGTCGCGCACCCGTGGATCGAAACGGCGGCGGCAACTCCGGAAGCGCTGTCGAACCTCTCGAGCACGCCGGTCGCGGGGCTGATCGTGACGCGGTCTGCGCGGCTGTCGCCGGCACTCGCGAGCGCCCTTCAGCGGTTCGCGGCGATTGGACGGCCAGTCATCACGATCGTCGTTGGCGACTTATCGCCGGGAGCGGGGGCCACTGGCCCCCGGGAACGCGCGCGCGTCCTCGTCGCCGCGTTGAACGCTGACGCGATCGAGAAACTTGCGCCGGCGCTGGTGGACGTTGCGGGCGAGGAGGGCCAACTGGCGCTCGCGGCGCAGTTGCCTGCGCTCAGGCGCACCGTCTTCTCGCGGACGATCGAACGGACGTCGCGCGCCAATGCGAGCTTCGCGCTCACAACGGGCCTCGCCGAAACGATCCCGATCCTGACGGCGCCACTGAATCTCGGGGACATCGTGATCCTGACGAAAAACCAGCTGATGATGTGCTACCGCATCGCGCTGGCGGCCGGGCGCGACGGGGAGCCGCGCGCGCTGATGGGCGAGATTCTCGGGGTGCTCGGTGGCGGCGTACTGTTCCGCACCGCGGCACGCGAGCTGGTGGGCATGGTACCGGTGATCGGCATCGTGCCGAAAGTGGCGATTGCCTACGCCGGCACGCAGGCGATCGGGCGCGCGATGGTCGCGTGGACTACCGAGGGCCGTCAGGTCACCGCCGACGCGGTCGCGCGGTATTCACGGGAAGGGCTCGAAAAGGGACGCGCCCTGGCCGAGCGGCTCGCCGGCGAGCACGGGTTGGATCGCAAGCCGTCCCGCCTCGAGCGCTGGAAGCAGTTTCTCCCGCTGCCGCGTCGGAAGGTCAACTGAAATGACCATAAGTCGTCGGACGTTCCTGTCGAGCGCGGCGCTCATTCCGGCACTCAGGTTGACCGCGCATCAGGCGCCTCCGCAGCCTCCACCGTCGGTCAGCTTCACGCCGCTCAGGCGCGACGTCGGCGTCTTCACGGGCCGCGGCGGCACCATAGGCTGGCTGATCACGCCCGAGGCCGTCGTCCTCGTCGACAGCCAGTTCCCGGACACCGCGAAGCTGTGCCTCGAGGGTGTGAAATCCCGATCGAAGCGCCAGATCGATCTGCTCATCAACACGCACCATCACGGCGATCACACGGCGGGCAACATCGTCTTCAAGCCTGAGACCCCGCACATCCTCGCGCACGAGAACGTGCCGGCGCTTCAGAAGAAGTCCGCCGAGGAACGGGGGAACGCGGACCAGCAGGCCTACGCGGACCAGACGTTCGGCAAGACATGGGACCAGGACATCGGCCACGAGCGCCTGCAGATGCGGCACTACGGCCCGGGTCACACAGGCGGCGATGCCGTGGTCGCCTTCGCGAAGGCGAACGTCGTGCACATGGGCGACCTGGTGTTCCGCGCGCGTCATCCATTCGTCGATCGCCCGGGGGGCGCGTCGGTACGCAGCTGGCTCACGACGCTCGAGCAGGTAGTGAAGACGCACGAGAAGGACACGATCTACGTCTTCGGCCACGCGCGCGAAGGTCTCGGCGTCAGCGGCACCGCCGCGGATCTGACGGCGATGCGCGACTACTTCAGCGCGGTGCTCGATCACGTGCAGAAGGGGATCGCCGCGGGCCAGTCGCGCGACGCGATCGTCGCGCTGCCGGCGCTCCCGAAGTTCGAGGACTATCCGAACTCACCAGCGACCGCGCTTGCTGGCGTGCTGGGTGTTGCGTACGACGAATTGACACAGAAATGATCGACTGTACTTCTGCTTGACAACACGTGAGGAAGGATCGATAGTCGCGGCAAGCACCTTCATCAAGCAAGGAGGTCCGATCGTGAGCATGGACCCACCGGGCCAGCATGGGCCCGGACGGGAAGTACGGGACCTCGGCCGTCGCTCGGGCTGACACCCGGAGCACGCGGTTCCAACCTATTTCCCCTGCATCCCGTCCGGGCCAGATCGCTGTCGAGCACCCGACACGCAATCGTCATTCGTCATTCGTTCACTCGTCCTTCCTTCCTGACAAGCAATGCAGTGGTAAGTGCCTGCCCTGCATGGCGCGCGGCATGCTCGGCCGCGTGAAACAACAGACCAATCACGTTTGACGGCACGCCCTGACGGCCGACACCGCGCTCGTCGAGCAGCGTGTCGGGTGGCGTGCGCCGCAGTTGTTCGAGCGCCGCGGCGACAGCCTGGTTCACTTCCTTCGTCAGCGCCGACGCATCAGGCAGCGGAGAGGGTGTCGAAGATTCGGCACGGCGTCTGGACTGCTGGGCTTCCGAGAGCACCTCGCCCCTCGCATACGTGCAGAGGCGGTCGGTCGCCCCGACGATGTGGCGCACGTGGTAGCCTACCGACGCGGCATTTCCTGGTCGCGTCCAGATCTGCTCGGGAGTCAGGCCCTCGAGTGCTCGCGCACCGTCGTCTTCGGCATGAACGAGCGCATGGGCCGCCGGCATCAGGAGCGCCGGAATGCCGGGAATGGGTCCGCGCAACCAGGCTTCGACGTGTGGGGTCATGGCCTTACAGTAGCAGCCAGCAGCCTCAGGCGCTGTCACGTCCGGACACGAAAGTCCCATGCTCGGACAGAGCGCGGCCGTAAGTGACCGGAGGAACTCGACTCAACCGGGCACTCGTCTTGCGCTCCATCCGGCTCATGACCCTGCTCCGCGATATCCGGTTCGGCCTTCGCCTCCTCAAACGGAATCTGGGTTTTTCGTCCGTGGCCGTGCTGACGCTGGCGCTGGGCGTCGCCGCGACGACGGCCATATTCAGCGTCGTGTACGGCACCTTCTTCGCGCCGCTGCCCTATCGCGAGGCTGACCGCCTGGTGATGGTGTGGGAGCAGGAACACGGCCAGCGGCGGCCGGTCTCCGGCCAGAGCTACGTCGACTGGAAACGCGGCGCCACGTCCTTTGCCGCGATCAACGCCTGGGGCGGTGGCAGCTACAACCTGTCGACCGACGATCGCCCGGAAAGCGTCACTGCCGGCCAGGCCACTCCTGGATTTCTGGAGATGCTGGGCTACGGCTACCCGCTGGCGCTCGGGCGCACCTTCGTCGAGGAGGAGGGCATTCCGGGCCGCGACAAGGTCGTGGTCCTGACCTACCAGCTGTGGAAGGAGCGCTTCGGCGGGGACGTCGGGATCGTCGGCCGTCAGGTGCGCATCGACGGTCTGCCGTACACCGTGGTGGGCGTGCTCGGCCAGGGACCGGCCGACCAGCAACAGAACAAGATCTGGATCCCGCTGGCCCTGACGGAAGAGTCGGTCAAGACCGAGCGCTACTGGCTCAACGTGATGGCACGGCTCAAGGACGGCGTGGACCTTCCGCGTGCCAACGCCGAAATGGCGGCGCTGTCGGCAACGCTGGAGCGCGAGCGCGCGGTCTCGCGCGAAGGCTGGTCAACCAGCGTCGAGGCATTCCGCAACGACTTCGTGCGTGACAGCACCAAGCGTGGGATCTGGCTGCTCCTCGGCGCGGTGTCGTTCCTGTTGCTCATCGCATGCGCCAATGTCGCGAACCTGCTGCTCGCGCGGGGCACATCCCGACAGCGCGAGCTGGCCATCCGGACATCGATGGGCGCCAGCGGCGGCGCCATCGTGCGGCAACTGCTCGTCGAGAGCCTTGTCCTCGCGCTCGCCGGCGGCGCGCTCGGCGCGTTGATGGCGGCCGGCGTGATCGATGCCATCGTCGCGCTGATGCCGGCCTACACCCTGCCCTCCGAGGCCGAGATCACCCTGAGCGTGCCCGTGCTCATCTTCGCGCTGGTCGTCTGCACGCTGGCCGGGCTGCTCGCCGGGTGCGCGCCGGCCTGGCAGGCCGCGCGCACGAGCCCGGCGGAGGTGATGAAGGAAGGTGGACGGGGCGTCGCCGGCGGTCGCCATGGCCTGCGCCGGGCGCTGGTGGTGCTCGAGTTCGCGCTGGCCCTGACGCTGCTGGTCGGCGGCGGGATGACCGTCAGCGCCCTCGTGAGGACAATGAATGTCGATCTGGGATTTCGCGCCGAGCGCCTGATGACATTCGATCTGCCGATCGCTCGCGGCCGGCTCGCCAGCGCGGAAGCCGTCGAAGCCTTCTACCGGCAGTTTCTCGATCGCGCATCGGCTGTGCCCGGCGTCGCTTCGATCGCGATCTCGACTGGCATGCCCATCGAGGGGGCCAGCTTTGGACGCGACGTCGACATCCCCGGCCGCTCGTTTCCCGAGCACCGTCCCGGCGCGGGCATCAACATGGTCACACCCGGCTACTACCGCACCTTCGGCATTCCTCTGAAGCGCGGTCGCGTCTTCACCGAGCGGGACCGAGCCGGGAGTCAGCCGGTTGTCATCGTCAACGAAACGTTCGTGAAGCTGTTTCTGACGGGCGTCGACCCGATCGGCGAGCGAGTGATATTCCCGCCGTTCGCGATCGGACAGGGCCGGCCGCCGTCGGATCCGGTCCAATGGGAAATCGTCGGCGTTCGCGCAAACGTCGCCAATGCGGGACCTGGCCGGGAAGCCTATCCGGAGATCGACATTCCGTTCTGGCAGACTCCGTGGCCGCGCGTGACCGTCGCCGTGCATACTAGTGGCGACACTTCGGGCGTACAGTCTTCGATGGCCGACATTCTTCGGAAGCTCGATCCCGAGCTCCCGATGTCCAACGTCCGGACCATCGAGCAAACGTTGACGCGCGCGATGGCCGACGACCGCTTCTACACCGTCTTCTTCGCCGCGTTCGCGGCAGTCGCGCTCGTCCTGGCCGGGATTGGCATCTACGGCGTGATGTCCTTCGCCGTCGCGCAGCGCCGGCACGAGATCGGTGTGCGCATGGCCCTCGGCGCGGCGCGGAGGCAGGTACTCGGCCAGGTGCTTCGCGAAGGCATGCTGACGGCTGGAGTAGGCACCGCCGCGGGGGCCATCGGTGCGGCGCTAGTGGGCCGAGCACTGTCGGGGGCCGTCTTCGGCATCGAGAGCAGCAGCCCGCTGACCTTCGTGGCCGTCGCGCTGGTACTGCTTGCCGCGGCGTTCCTCGCGTGCCTCGTGCCCGCCCGCCGTGCGGCGTCCGTCGATCCGATGGTCGCGTTGCGGCAGGACTAAGCACGTAGCCCGTACCCCGCGGTCGGCGTTAAGATCGTGTGATGTCCTTCAACGGCCGCCGCCAGATCCCTCCGCCCGTCAACGAACCGGTCCGGAGCTACGCGCCCGGCTCTCCGGAGCGCGCCGAGCTGAAGGCGCGCCTCAGCGCGATGGCGGCCGAGCGCATCGACATCCCGATGGTCATCGACGGCCAGGACGTGTGCACCGGCAAGACTGCCAGCGCCGTGATGCCGCACGACCATCGGCACGTGCTCGGCGACTATCATCTGGCGGGTCCGGCCGAGGTCGACGCGGCGATCAAGTCCGCCGTCGCCGCGCAGCGCGAGTGGGCGTCGTGGCCCTGGGAGGATCGTGCGGCCGTGTTCCTCAAGGCCGGAGAACTCCTCGCCAGCACCTGGCGCGCCACGCTCAACGCCGCGACGATGCTGAATCAGTCGAAGACGGCGTACCAGGCCGAGATCGACTCGGCGTGCGAGCTGGCCGACTTCTTCCGCTTCAACCCGTACTACGCGCAGCAGCTTTACCGCGAGCAGCCGATCTCCGACAAGGGGATGTGGAACCAGGCGGACTACCGCGGTCTCGAAGGCTTCGTCTACGCGGTCACGCCGTTCAACTTCACGGCCATTGGCGGGAACCTGCCGAGCGCGCCCGCGTTGATGGGCTGCACGGTCGTCTGGAAGCCGGCGTCGACGGCCATGCTGAGCGCGCACTACATCATGCGCCTGCTGATCGAAGCGGGCCTGCCGCCGGGCGTCATCAACCTGGTATCCGGCGATGCCGTGATGATCTCGAACGCGGTGCTCTCGAGCCGCGACCTGGCCGGCGCGCACTTCACGGGCTCCACCGCCGTCTTCAACGCGATGTGGAAGACGATCGGCGGATCGATGTCCAGCTACCGCTCGTACCCGCGCATCGTCGGCGAAACGGGCGGCAAGGACTTCATCGTGGCACATCCATCGGCGGACCCGCAGGCGCTGGCCGTGGCCATCGTGCGCGGCGCGTTCGAGTACCAGGGGCAGAAGTGCTCGGCCGCGAGCCGGCTCTACGTGGCGAAGTCCATCTGGCCCGACGTGCGCGACCGGGCCGTCGCGATGATCAAGGAACTGCGGATGGGCGACGTCCGCGACTTCCGCAACTTCATGGGCGCCGTGATCGACAAGAAGGGCTTCGACAAGATCACTGGCTACATCGCGGATGCGCGCGCCAACGCCACGGTCGTGGCCGGCGGGACGACAGACGATTCGAAGGGCTACTTCGTCGAGCCGACGCTGGTCGAAACGGCCGACCCCTGCTACCGCCTGATGCAGGAAGAGATCTTCGGGCCCGTCATCACCGCCTATGCCTTCGACGATGGGAAGTGGAACGAGACGCTCGAGCTGGTCGATCGGACCTCGCCGTACGCGCTGACCGGCGGCGTCTTCGCCCGCGATCGGCGCGCGCTCGTCGAGGCCGGTTCGGCGCTGCGCAACGCGGCAGGCAACTTCTACATCAACGACAAGCCCACCGGCGCGGTCGTCGGGCAGCAGCCGTTCGGCGGATCGCGCGGGTCAGGGACGAACGACAAGGCCGGCTCGAAGATGAACCTGCTTCGCTGGGTCAGCGCGCGCAGCGTGAAGGAAAACTTCAATCCGCCGCACGACTACCGCTATCCGTTCATGGCGGAGGAATAGCAGTCGTCCACGCCTGGCGCTCATTGGTACCGGTGGCGATCGCTCGGCACCGGTGACTCATCCCAGAAGCCAACATCGATCGTGCGGATCTCGTCTCTCGAGATATGCCGCACGTCGCCGCATTCGCGGGTCTGGCCTTCGCGCTGGCCGCCGGCGCCACGCTGCTGGGCAGTCGCGGCGAAGGCGGACCACCGTGGTCCGGCGCCGCCATTCGTGTGACGCCAGTGCTGCGGCCGTGCGTGGATGTCATGCTGCAGCGCTCGCGCACGTTCCGCTCGCTGTTTCACGCGCTCAGCCGCCGCAGCGATTTGCAGGTGTCGATCCTGTTGGATGAGCGTGCCTCCCACCGCGCCGGGCGCCAGGCGGAGACCACAATCCGTCGGTCGGGCGCGAGGCGCGAGGCCACGGTGCTGCTGTTCGACGCTGAGCATCCCGTCGAGTTGATCGCGCACGAGCTGGAGCACGTTCGGGAGCAGGCGGAAGGCGTCAACCTGCCGCTGCTCGCAGCGGCTCACTGGCCAGGGATCTTCCGGGATTGGGACGGTACGTTCGAGACGAGGCGCGCGCAAGAAACGGGTCAGGATGTGGCCAGCCAGGTCGGCGGCTCCGGCCGTCTCTGCCTGTCGGTGAGTTACGTGAGCCTTGCGTCTCGCCCGCAATAGGAGTCAGCGCGTTGCGGGCAACGGGTCGCCGGCCTCGCCGAGCATCGCGCGGCGGATGAGTGGCAGTGCAAGCGGTCCAAGCTTGAGAAATCGATCGTGGAACTCCTGCAGCGTGAACGCCGCGCCCTGCTTCGCCCGGTAGTCGTCGCGCAGCTTCAGGATCATCAGCTTGCCCAGCGTGTAGTAGCCGTAGGTCGGGTTCGACGTGCCGCGACGCGCCTCGGCCAGCGCGACCGGTGGCTCCTGGAACGCCTTCTCCTCGAAGAGCGTCTGGGCCTGCTCCACCGTGATCTGGTTCGTGTTCAGCTTGATGCCCGCGATGAACCGGACGTCGCGGAGCAGCGCGTCCTGCAGCTGCGCGAGCCGCGCCTTGGCGTCGCCCGGCGCAAAGCCCTCGTCGAGCATCATCTGCTCGCAGTAGTGCGCCCAGCCCTCAGAGTTGCTCGCCGCGCCGAAGATCTTCCGNATCTTCGACGGGAACTGCGGCCCGTACAGGAACTGTGTGTAGTGGCCCGGGTACACCTCGTGAATCGAAACGTTGATGATCTGCGGGAAGTACCACGCGCGCATGTAGGAGTCGACGCGGGACTTCGGCCAGGCAGGATCGGGCAGCGTCACGTTGTAATACGCCTCGGTGGCCTTCGTCTCGAACGGGCCCGGCGTGTCCATCGACGCGGTGGAGAGCGCGCGCATGAAAGGCGGCGACTCCACCACCTTCGCCGGGGTCGTTCCGGGAATGGTGACGAGGTGGTGCGCGGTGATGAACTGGCGCAGGTTGTCGAGGCTCGCCTGCGAGACCTCCAGCAGCTTCGACGGCGCGGGATGGTCCGACGAGACCAGCGCCAGCGCCTGCTTTGCGGGCTTGCCTGGCGCGATCTCCGACGCGGTCTTGCTGAACGCGTCCGTGTTGCGCGCGAGGTCGGCCTCGGCGATCGCCAGCAGCCGGTCGAGCGGGGCGTCCACCATCTCGTCGGTGCGGTATTTCTTCTCGAGCGTGTCAGCGCCGATCGCGTAAGTGCCCTTCGACCGCGGCTTCAGGTCCTTCTGCAGGAACGTCTTGTATTGCGCGAGCGCGTCTATCACCGCCCGGTTGGACGCCTTGAAATCCGCCAGCAGCGCCGGATCCTTGACGTCGGTGAACGCCGAGGGCACGACTTGCGAGAAGAAGCCGATGTTGCCGTCCATCTGCTGGATTGCGATGTCGGTGTA
>Ga0065715_10000553_pt1 | contig 15415 bp, 14 predicted proteins | sample MisBulReplicate1_FD_59102 | JGI IMG/M metagenome (GOLD analysis project Ga0065715, IMG submission 59102) | Miscanthus rhizosphere microbial communities from Kellogg Biological Station, MSU, sample Bulk Soil Replicate 1 : eDNA_1 v2 (version 2) | ecosystem: Host-associated > Plants > Roots >...
AAAAAACCCCGCATCAGCGGCGACGTAAAACGGTGTGAACGCCGCGCTCGGCGACACATAGGCGATGGAAAGCTCGCTCTTTTCCGGCTTGCCGCCGATGTCCGCCGCTCCAACCGTCGATGCACAGACTAAAAAACTCATGATCGCGAAGGCGATTTTCCAGCGGTTTCTACCACGGATGAGAACTCCCCGAATTCCCTTAACCACGTTTCCTTCCTTCCAAGCGCGCCGATTCTGTCGCGCCTGTGCAAGAGCTACGGCCCGAAGATGGTCAGAGTAGTGTTTCACCCACTCTTCGGACGCAGCTTGCTTGAGTTCAAGCGTTGGCTCGCGCGTTGTGTGCTTTTTGGATGCGCAGCGAGTCACGCTATTTCAGCAGTTCAACGTATCCCATCCGCCCGGAGAGATTACCCGACCACCAGATCCGGTTCGGATTGGTCGGATCGATTTCGATACGGCGCGGATCGGATTCGGCATTCGCCAGTGGAAACTCTGTAAATTTTTCGCTCTTCGGATCAAAGCGTGCGATCTTATCGACGTGCTGTTCGCTAAACCAAACCAGGGGACTCTTTGTATCGCCCTGAACGGAATACGGTCCAGCATCCTCGGTAGGCGGATCGTAAACGGTCATTTTGACGGTCTTGTAGTCGATCTTCATCAACTTGCCAACGCCGTGGAGACCGACCCAAACGTTTCCTTCCGAGTCCATGCCGCCCTTACGTGCGACGGGATTTTTGACGAAGATGGGAAATTCGTCAATTTTGCCGGTCTCTGGGTCAAGCCTTCCCATCTGACTGACGGCGTTTTCGATGAACCAGATTTTGTTATCGCCGGAAATCGCCATGCCGTATGGACTGGCGGTGCGTCCGCGCTTGATCCCGGCGGGAACGTCATAAACGGTGAACTCCTTGGTCGCCGGATCCAAGCGAATGACCTGATTGGCGGCAATCGAGTTCAACCACACGGTTCCGTTCGGGTGCACGCGCATCGTATTGCCGCTCGCCGAGCCGCTCTTCAGTTTGGGTAGCTCGTAAACTGTAAATTCGTTGTTCTTTGGATCAAGACTCAGCCAGCGCCGGTTGGGTCCGCCGTCAATAAACCAGAGCTTGCCGTCCGGCGCACGCGTGATCGCGTTCAGCCGGTTCGTAGGTGATGGACCCGCCGGTGGTGCGATTTCAGAATAAGTCAGGTTTTTTCCGTCCAACCGGCCGAGCTTCCCGCCGACGCGCTGCGTCACCCAGGCATTGCCGTCCAGATCGACAGTGATTTCGTGCGGCTCGGCTTTATTGTTCGGCAGCTCATATTCGACGGCGATGTATTTTGTCGCTTCGCTTGTCATCAGGGTCCGCGGCAAACGACTGTTGGGATCCGGCGCTGGCCGTCCGGTGCCGCCGGCGCCAGAGAAATTGGCCATCACATAATCCAAAACCGTCTTCGTTTCATCGTCCGTCAATGGCTTTGCCGTCGTCGAGCCCTGGGCGTAAACGCGCATATTCTGAACGATTGTTTGCCAGCGCTCGCGATTGGCCTGCACTCGCGTGATTCGTTGCGCATCATGGCAGGAGATGCACTTTGCCCCGATGATGGATTTTCCCTCGCCTTCGGGTAAAGCACCTTGCGGTGCACCGCCTTCTCCGCCTTCTCCGACCTGCTCGCCGGGAAGTCTCCCGGGCCAGGCACCCGCGAGCTGCGGCGCCCGAGCTTTTGTCAGCGCCAGATCAATCACTGTGGGTTTGTCTCCCGATACTTCCACCGGCGCGGACAACTCGCTTTGAAATTCGCCGCCGATCGCTTGCGCAATGTATTTTCCAGAAGGAAGAGCGCTGATCGAGAAACGTCCTTGCGGCTGGCTAACGACCATGATGGTGAGCCGGCGCTCGGAGTTTTTTATCTTCACAAATGCTCCGGTGACCGGCGCGCCTTGCGAGTCCTTGACCACGCCTTGCAAGCTGCCGTCAGGATTCTGACTATACGCGGATAGAGCGGAAAGCAGCGTGCCAGCGATAACGATGATTGCCAATCTTTTCAACATGATCGACCTCCATGAGAGCAGATCCCGTTGATTCTGAATAAAAATCGCCACTGCGCTGATACAAAGGCGCTGTAGAAACGGCTGCGGTGAAATTAACTCCAAGCTCTTTTCTGCGTCAAGGGGTCAAAGGCAGGTCGAAGACTAACAGGTACTTCGGCGATGCACGTAAACACGGAACGGCTATGAGGGCCGGTCTTTCTTGCCTTCGATGACCGTTTTCAGCTTCCTGCCGAAGTCTGCGTTATCATAATATCCGCGAAATTGCTCGGCGCTCGCGCCGAGGGCAGCAACCAGCACCGGCTGGTTGGTATGCGCGGAATTCTGCCAGTAGATCTGGGTATTGTTCGCAATCATCAAGCCGAGCGCATTCGCCGTGATATTTCCGAAGAGCGTCCGTGAGAACGGTTGGCGTCGAATAATCGCTTCCTTGAATTCCGGGGCCAGCGTGAAACCGCGAAAATGCTCGCGCATCATTTTTTCTATCGCCTCGGCATTCGGCTGTGGGCCGAGAATCTGCGCGGCTTTTTGCAGTGAAACATCGATGGATTGCAATTTTTTGAAATCTTCAATTGTTCCCGCGACCTGATTGCTGCCCTTGGTACTGCTCAAGTCTTTGAGCGCCAAGGTAAATCCCAGGCCGCCGGTCTCGTGGTCCGAAGTGACAAGAATCAAAGTCTCGTGCGGATACTTGCTATAAAACTCATAGGCCAATCCAACCGCGCGATCGAACTCACGGTAGTCATGGATCACGGAGGTAATGTCGGACAGATGCGACGCCGTATCGATGTTTTCGGACTCGATAAACGCAAAAAAGCCGCGTGGGTTGTGATCGTGCAGCACTTTGATCGCGGCGCGGGTCATGTCGTAAACGGAAGGTTCGCGGGCTTTATCGCGATCGATCTCAAAGCTCATGTCTTTGGCCGCAAAGAGTCCAAGGAGCTTGCCGGAGGTCGTTCGCTCAAGGTCTGTTTTGTTTTCGACCAGGTGGTAATGTTTTTTCAGGAAAGCGCCGAGCGCATCGGCTTCATCAGCCTGGAAGGCGCCATTTTGCCCCTTGAGTAAAAATTGTTCTTTGCCGCCGCCCATCAAAACATCCGGCGCGAGATCCAAATAACGGCTGATAATCGCCGCAAAATCGCGGCGGTTGGGGACGTGACAGACAAAAGCGGCGGGGCTGGCATCATAGACTGTGGAATTAGTTACAAGAGCCAGGCGCATGCCGCGCCGGCGCGCCAACTCCATCGCACTCACGGGAATTGTGCCGTCGGCGCAAACGCCAAGAGCGCCGATATTGGCCTTGCAACCACCCGCAAGAGCCGTTGCCGCCGCGGCGGAATCCGTGGATAACGAATTGGCGGCATGGGTCGTCATTACACCAACGCTGCCTTCCTTCATAATTTTATCGACGATGACAAAGTCTTCGTTGAGAATCTGCCGGCGGTATTGCCGGGCTATTTCCAGATGCGCCATGCCGCCGCCGTCCGAGAGAAAGAGAAAAACGTACTTTGGAGATGTAGCTGGCGAACGCGGTTGAGCTATCGTTAGGTCCGATGGCGAGAAAAGCGCACCGAAAATCAGCAGCAATCCCATGCGCAAAACCAACATTGGCCTTCGTAGAAATTCAGACATGTGGATTCCTCGGCGCATCTGTCGCCGATCGACGAAAATCAAGCCACAGTGATAGCGCGGTATAATAAGCCGGGAAAAGCAGTGACGTCATTGCGAGTCTCGTGGACGGCTCGGGCAAGCGATAGACAATATAAAAAATCGCCGCGCCCCAGAGCGATCCCAAGAAATTGGTCTGGAAACGAAATCGCGGGCTGCGACTCGGATAGATATATTTGATCGGAACGAAAACTAAAACACATAAGCCTAGAATTACGAAAGCATTGATCCATTTCGGTGTCTGGAGGACGTAAAGATAAAAAACCACGATGTTCCAGTAGGAAGGAAAGCCGAGAAAAAAATTATCTGCGGTTTTCGCGTTCATCTGGCAGAAACCGTAGGCGCTCGCCAGCAATGGGAGCATGGCAAGCCATAATGCGTCCGCGGGCGGCAGAAGGTTTGCACGAAAAACAAAAAAACACGGCACGATAACGTAATTGAAATAATCGACGATCTCATCCAATAAAGTGCCGTCGAACCGGGGAAGAACTTCTTTTACCCGCGCTAGGCGGGCTAGTGTGCCGTCCGTGGCATCAAGAAGGACCGCGATGGCCATTAAGAAAAAGGTCTCTCGGAAAGACCCTTGATCAATGGCAAGAAGGCTAATGAAACCGACGAAGGCGCCGAGTGTGGTATAGAGGTGAACGAGCCAGGCGAATATGAGACTCCTGGTCATCCACGCGGAGCTATGTAGCCGAAGCGGCGAAGCTCGGTCTGGCTTTCAAGCGAGCGATCCACTCGACGGAACGCTTGTACGTGCCGGGATCGACGGGAATCACAAACCGATCTAGCAATTCAATATTCGACATGAAGGCGACATCGGCGAGGCTGAAGGAGCCCACCAAGTATTCGTTACCGTTTAGCTCCTTTTCGATCCGATCAAACGCCTTGATGATTTCCCCTCTTGCGGCGTCGATGCGCTGGCTGTCGCGCTCGCCTTCCGGCTTGCGGATCTCCTGCATCAAATGAACAAAATAGGGATTGAAACGAGTATCCCGAAAATCTTCCAAAAGGCGCGCTCGCGCGCGACCTTCCGAATCTTTGGGCATCAGCGCGGGATAGGGATACTCGTCCTCGAGATACTCGTTGATGACGGTGGAGTCGTAAATGATAAAACCTTCGTCGTCCAGTGCAGGCACTTGGCCAAACGGATGAATCTTCAAGTACTCAGGATTTTTCTGTTCCCGCTTAGTGAGATCGATATTGATGCGCTCGAACTCAAGTCCCTTCTCGAGGAGCGCAATGCGCACCTTGCGGGAGTTCGTCGAGGGCGGAAACGTATACAACTTGATCATCGACAGCTGACCTCCTTGCCGGCACCACTTGAGCGCATATTAGCATAAAATTACCGCCGCCTGCGAGCAAATTTTTGAATTTTCGCGCAGTTAAGCACGTCTTGCATAGCGGAACACGTAGCTTAACCGCGGCTGCTCAGCGTCGCCTGTAACGTAATCGGCGCGCCGCCGCGCAGAACCACGACGTTCACTTGGTCGCCCGACTTATGTGCTTGCAGAGCATCGGTAAGATCTTCGATATTTTGAATGTCTTTATCGCCAAGGCGGACAATAACGTCGCCTTCGCGGAGCCCAGCTTGGGCCGCCGGACTGCCGCTGGAAACGCCCGCCAGTAGAACGCCGGTGGCGACCGCGCCGTAATCCGGAATGGTGCCGAGATAGACGCGAACTCCGCGCGCACTGCCAGCGGTTTCAGAAGGCCGTGAAGGCAAGCTCACAAAGCGGATGGGTTCTTTTCTATTGGCAATCTCGAGCGCGGTCACGAGAACCAGATCGCTGATCTTCGCCATTCCTTCGAAATTCAACTTGTCCCATGTATCGGTGGCACGATGATAGTCTCCATGGGTGCCAGTGAAGAAATGAAGCACGGGAATTTTCTTACTATAGAATGACATGTGATCGCTCCGACCCACGTCGTTGGAGTCGGTGATATCGAGGCCGAGTGCGCGAGCGTTTTTAGTTACCAGATCGCTCAAGTTTTCGCCCGACCGGGCGCCAAACACGGTGAGCCGGTTCTCCCGTAAACGCCCGACCATATCCAAATTGATCATGGCCTTGATCGCAGAAGGCGAGTTGCTGGACTCGATGTAGTGACGAGAGCCGTAGAGTCCGAGCTCTTCCCCAGAAAACGCGGCGAAAACGATCGTGCGATCAGGTTTCACCGGCAGTTTTGCCATGCGACGAGCGAGCTCCAGGAGCACAGCCGTGCCTGATGCATTGTCGTCGGCGCCAGGATGAACTTTGCCCTCCGCTTGGCGGTCGAGCGCTCCGAAGTGCCCGAACCCAAGATGATCATAATGAGCGCCGATGACCACCCGTTGATCTCTGAGATTGGGATCTGCGCCGGGCAGGATGCCGACTACATTTTCGGCACGTTCATGATCCTCCTTGAGAGTGATCTGCAATTTGGCCATCGCACCGGGAATCGCCATAGAAGCGGGTTTGCCGGTGCGATCGATTTTCTGCTTGAAATCTCTAAGCGAAACGCCGCGTGCATCCAGCCATTTTTGCAAGACTTCCCGCCTCACCTGTGCCGCGACAACACTGTTGCCGCCGCGCCACAAGCTATTTCTGGTCGACAGCAACTCCGGCTGCGCCTCATTGTCATGATTTAAGTCGACCAGAATCATACCCACGGCGCCGTGATCGCGAGCATTATTCGCCTTGGTGCGGAGCGCCGCGTGGACCGAGTACTCGGGCGGTGTTTTAAAAGGACTCTTGTCGTCGGTTGGCGCCGGCTCGTAACGCAGGATCAGAACGATTTTGCCTTTGACGTTCACGTCGGCGTAGTCATCGTAACCATTCTCTTTGGCGGTAATGCCATAGCCGGCAAAGACCAGTTCGCCCTCGACATTGTCGGACTTTGAGAGCCCGAGCGGAATCCAGTCCTTGTTGAGTTCCAGTGACGCGTTCTGATCCAGCGTGAGACTGCTCGGCTGGTTCACGGTGACACCGACCGCGACGTCGAATGGCTGGAAAAAGCCGCCATTATCGCCTCCCGGCCGCAATCCGGCGCGTGCAAATTCGGCGGCAAGATAATCTCGCGCGAGTCTTATCCCGGGCGTATCGACGCCTCGGCCGGTGAGCTCGGGAGAGGCTAAAAACTGCACGTCATGTCGAAGTTCCTCTGTGACGGTAATGGGCTGCTGCCCGTCCTGGAAACTCCAGCCCGAAAGAGTAAAAAGAGGAGCAAAGCTGACGAGAAGCGCTAGAATTAGCTGACGGGATTGGGACGGAAATCGGGGCGGCGTCATGCAACTAATAGAGTAGCACGGTTTTCGTTTGGTGTTGAAGGTCAGAGGCGAATTCCGTTTGGAGTTCGAGTTGGGTTTCAGATTCCGGGCCCGCCATGACCTGTCGTGCACGGAAAGAAAGCGGAATTTCGATGCCTGCCGGCTGCGACAGGTAATTGTCGATGCAAGCTGCCGGTCACCGCACTTGCTGGGCGACTTTTCCGAAGTAAACTGTTATAAAATTGATTGTAAGAAGGCGAGGAGGACCGATGGCTAAGTCGATCGTTGTTTATACCCAGCCCGGCTGAGGGCCATGTCATAAAGAGGTAGAGTTTCTATCTCAAAAGGGCGTCCAGTTCGTGGAAAAAAATGTTCGCTCCGATAAGGCCGCGCTCAAAGAGTTGCTCGATCAGGGCTTTCAGAGCACGCCGGTAACCATCATCGACGGACAATCCGTAGTCGGTTTCGACCAAGCCAAGCTCATCGAATTGCTCGGCCTGTAACGGGTTTGCGCGCAGGTGATCTGAGTCGGAGTTTCATTTGGTTGGTGATCGCCAGGTTGCCGAGCTTAACATTTTTCCTGTGACGGTTTTCGATTCATCTGAGGCCAAATAGACAAAAACCTCAGTAACGGATTCGGGCTTGCTGCCACGATAACCGGTAAGCTTGGTAGCGACGTAGCCCGGTTCCACGGAATTCACCCGGATCTGGCTCGAATTCAGCTCTGCGGCGAGAGTCTGGCTGAATCCTTCCAAACCCCATTTCGAGGTCGCATAGGCGACGAAATTCGCGTACGCGCCGCGGCCAATCATCGACGAAACATTGATAATCGAGCCGCTTTTCTGTTTGAGCATGAATGGCAACACGGCTTGCGTGACCAGGAATGGGCCGCGGAGGTTCACGGCGATCGTGTAGTCCCACTTTCTAACCTCCAGTTCGACCATCGGTGCTGGTCGCGTCATGACACCGGCGTTGTTGACCAGAATATCGATTCGACCAAAGGTTCTTTGCGCCTCGTGCACAAATTCGTTGACCGACGCCTCCATTGTGACGTCGCACGTCCAGCCCTCTGCTTGCGCTCTCATGCTGCGAAGGTCTGCTATCGTTTGCTGAAGTTCGGTTGCGGTGCGGGCGCAGAGCGCTACTCTTGCGCCTTCGCGCGCGAACGCCGCCGCCACGGCTTTACCGATGCCTCTGCTGCCGCCGGTAACCAACGCAACCTTATTTTCGAGCTTCATAGAAATCCACCGCGTAATTTTATTTCTTTATTTCTAGCTGTATTGGTGATCGAAGCCAATACGGAGCTCTTGAGCCATTTCCTGGCTGAAGATAGAAAGAGCGCAGGAGAATGGCTATGGACGTCCTGAACATCACCGGCTATCAGCGCAGAACGCCGCACGTGGTGGCGGAATGCAAAGGCTTCTTCGCCAAAGAACAACTTGAGCTCAATTTCCACCGGACCACCTTCGCGCCCGATCACAATCGCGGCATGGCGGAAGGGCGCTGGGATTTTACTCTGAGCAGCGCTGACACCATGATCGCGCGAACCACAACCGACGGCGTCGACTACCTATTGTTCATGCAGGCGGAAGAAGGGCTAAGCGCGTATTTGATCGGACAGCCGGACGTGTGTTCGATTGACCAAGTGCGCGGCAAGCTTCTGGCAGGTGATCCGGGCGATTCCAATCTCGACCTGATCCGCAAGAAAATTCTCCGGACGCACGCCATCGACGAGAGCGACTATCAAATTGAAATTATCGGCAGCTCGCCGGTGCGATTAGAGGCATTTCTCGAGCGCCGTGTCGCCGCCGCAATGCTGACTCCTCCCGCTTCGGACAAGGCACTTGCGGCGGGAGGCGTCTTGCTCGCTAACTCGGAAGCGTATGTCCCCGGATGGCCGCTCACGTGCGGGTGGGCATTGCGCCGCTGGCTCGAGGCCCATCGTGAAGTCGTCGTGCGTTTTATCCGCGCGTGGTCAGGCGCCACAGACTGGCTGCTCAGCCCTGAGAACCGCGATGAGACCATTGATCTCGTCATGCGTGAAGAAAAGCTCTCGCGCGCTGCCGCGACCGATGCTTACCATAAAGTCGTGCCCAAGGCGCGAATCAATCCGGCGGCGCTCCGCACTGTCATCGAACTGCGCAAGGAAATGGGGGCTTACAAGCCGCCCTATGCGCCACCGGAACGATTTTACGACGCGGGTTACTGGAACGAGGCGACGGGATTGTCGAACTGAAAGTTGTTCAGGGGATCAATAGACTGAGAATACTGCTCACCACGCTCAGCACGATGGCACCGAAAAAGGCGGACCAAAATCCAGCAATAAAAAATCCCGGCACCAGAGCGGCGGCCAATTGCAACATCAAAGCGTTGATCACCAGCCAAAAAAGTCCCAGGGTGAGGACGGTGAGAGGCAAAGTAAATAGTTTGAAGACGAGGCCCAGCGTTGCGTTGATGAAGCCGATGACGATCGGTGCGATCAATGCGGTGCCAAACCCTTGTAGCTGGATGCCAGGGAAAAGAAACGCCACGATCATCAAACTTGCGGCGCTGATGAACCAATGGATCAGTAGGTCCAACACAATACCAACCCTTATCAAAGCATTGGAACTCAGACAATCCAGCAGTGGCATGACTTGCGAAGACCAGATCGCGATGTAAAAATGAGCCCTTTCCAACAACTCATAAGAAGGAGTGAACCCCCATGTCCAAACAAGCACTAGAAAGTGTCGCTCAGGCGTTGGTCGCCAAAGGCAAAGGGATACTCGCCGCGGACGAGAGCATGGGTACGATCAAAAGAAGGTTCGACAGCATCAAGATTGAGTCCAATGAGAACAACCGCCGCGCCTACCGCGAGATGCTCTTCGCCACCCAGGGCGTCGAGGAAGCGATCAGCGGTGTCATTCTGTTCGATGAAACGATTCGCACCAAGGCGAGCGATGGCACGCCGTTTCCGGAACTGCTCGCCAAGAAGGGCATCATTCCCGGAATCAAGGTCGACAAGGGGCCGGTCGATCTTCCCGAGTTTCCCGGCGAGGTCGTCACCGAAGGCCTGGACGGATTGCGGGGACGATTGAAAGAATACAAAGAGCTCGGCGCCAAGTTCGCGAAGTGGCGAGCCGTAATCACCATTGGCGAGGGGATCCCGACGTATACTTGTCTACAAGCCAACGGGCATGCTTTGGCGCGCTACGCGGCGCTTTGCCAAGAGGCGGGAATTGTGCCGATTGTCGAGCCTGAAGTCCTACTCGATGGCAATCACACCATCGAACGGTCTCAGGAAGTAACCGAAAAAACCCTAAAGGTCACCTTTAGCGAACTGTTTTTACAACGGGTGCATCTCGAGGGCATGATTTTGAAGCCAAGCATGGTGGTGTCCGGCAAGGACAATCCGCGGCAAGCCGGTGTGGAGGAGGTCGCTCAGCGGACAATTCAGTGCTTGAAATGCACCGTGCCTGCGGCGGTTCCAGGGATCGCTTTTTTGTCAGGCGGCCAGAGCGCGGTGAGCGCCACAGAGCATCTCAACGCAATGAACAAACTCGGCCCTCATCCTTGGCAGGTGAGTTTTTCCTATGCGCGCGCCCTGCAAGATCCGGCATTGAAAGCCTGGAAGGGCGAAGCCGGCAACGTCGCTACCGCGCAGCGCATTTTTTATCACCGGGCGAAAATGAACAGCGCGGCACGGAGCGGTAGTTACACCCCGCAAATGGAATCGGCTGCGTAGCTTTGTGCTGCCGACTGCAGAAGATCCCGCGCTGATCGAATATGCCGGTGGGTGCCATTGCGGCCGGGTAAGGTTTGCCGTTTTGGCGCCCAGCGAAATCGAAGCGGTCGAGTGCAACTGCTCGATTTGCAGCAAGAGCGGATTTCTCCATTTGATCGTTCCAAAAGACCGCTTTACTCTGCAACGCGGTTCCGAGTTTCTCATTGAATATCGATTCAATACCGGAATTGCAAAACACTGGTTTTGCAGCATTTGTGGTATTAAGTCATTTTACGTTCCGCGCTCCAATCCGGACGGCTATAGCGTCAACGTGCGTTGTCTCGACTCCAGCTCGATACATATCAAAATCATTCCGTTCGACGGGCGCCATTGGGAACGGTACGCAAACCAACTCAGCCAGCTGTCGAGTGGAAATTCTGACGCCGATCTCCGCCGAATCGCTTCGCAAAACTCGTAAGGAGTTCTCGGTTGGACCTGGAAACCTGCGGATTTGTGATCGGTTTGGTCGGCGCGATCTGGATGAAAAGCTCGCTCAATCTCATGCGCCGACAGCGCGAACGACAACAGATCGCGTTACTGAGAACGATGGGCCGCGAACCGGAAGAGCCCGCATTGAAAGCCTTCCTACGCGGCTTAGCGTTGGTATTGGTTGGCCTCGGTGTCGAGACTTACGCCCGGTTGTTTCTTTAAAATCGGGAACTGCTGTTCGGGAAAATACTTTCACTTCAGTTTTTCTCAAACGAGACGGTGCAGGGATCCGTTCCTGACCGCACGGGATCCGCCTTGACTTTGAAAGTACATCCTTTAACTTGTCTTATGTTTTGGCAGCGAGGAGTTCGCTACGTCCTAACAATCTTCTTCTTCGGGGTCGCTCTGTCAAATCTGCACGCCGCACCAGTTCAAGAATTCGTTCTTGATAACGGCTTAAAAGTTTTGCTGTTGGAGGATCACAAGAGTCCGGCAGTCACTTTTCAAGTCTGGTATCGCGTCGGCGGGCGCAATGAGAAGGACGGCAAGAGCGGTCTCGCCCACTTTCTCGAGCATATGATGTTCAAGGGAACGCCGAGCACCGGGCCGGAAGAGTATTCACGGATTATTGCTAAAAACGGCGGCCGCTCGAACGCATTCACCTCCTCGGACATGACAGTCTATTTCGCGACCATGAGCCGCGAGAAAATCGGCATTGAGCTCGATCTCGAAGCCGACCGAATGGCTAATGCGTTGTTGGGCGAGCAGTATTTCGAGCCGGAAAAAAAGGTCATTCAAGAAGAGCGGCGACTGCGCACCGAAGACAATCCGGGGTCGGCATTGAGCGAAGTAACTGGCGCCGTCGCATTCATGATTCATCCCTACCGTCGGCCGGTGGTCGGTTGGATGGAGGATATCCAGAGGCTGACCCGTCAGGATCTGGTCGATTTCCACAAACTTTACTATGCGCCCAACAACGCGTTCATCGTCGTGGTCGGCGATTTCTCGACGGATGAAATTATGCCGAAGATCCGCGCCGCTTTCGGAAAAGTGTCGCGCGGCGCTGAAGCGCCGAAAGTGAGCGTTCAAGAGCCGGAACAACAAGGTGAGCGGCGCGCGATTCTCAAAAAAGAAGCTGAGCTGCCATTTCTTCTTTTGTTCTATCATGCACCCAATCTGCAAAATGCCGACAGCTTTGCGCTCGAGGTGCTCTCGGTAGTACTCGCAGGCGGCCGGAGCTCTCGGCTTTATCACGAGCTGGTCTACGAAAAACGGCTGGTGCGCGGCGTCGACGCGGATTATAGCCGTGTCTCCGTCGATCCAATGGGGTTCTCGATTACCGCACAGCTTCTGCCAGGCATTCAGCCGGCGAACGTGGAGCGGGAAATTTACGGATTATTGGAGAAGCTCAAATCGGAGCTGATCACTGACCGCGAACTGCAAAAATCCAAGAATCAAATCGAAGCTGCTTTTATTTTCGACCAGGATTCCATCTTTGGACAGGCGATGAAAATTGGCTATTACGAAGTCACCGGCGGGTGGCGCCAGCTAAACGCCTACCTGGACGGTATCCGAAAGGTCACGCGCGAGGATATTCAGCGGGTGGCGCGGCAATACCTCGATGCCGACCGACGCACCGTCGGCACGCTGATTCCAACCAAAGGGCAATGAGCTGGTTCTTCTTCCGGCTGTTGGCGTGTTTGGCTTTTTTCTGTGGAGCAACTTTGAGCGAGGCGGGAATGACGCCCAAACGCACGGTCCTCAGCAATGGCATGGTGTTGTTGACCTCGGAGCAGCGCACGCTGCCGATGGTATCCATCGAACTCTTGGTGGACGCGGGGTCTGCCCATGAGAGTGCGCCGCAGGCCGGTTTAGCCAATTTGACGGCAAAGCTGTTGACCTACGGAACCAAGCGCCGCAGCGCGGTGCAGATCAACGAAACCCTGGATTTTATCGGCGCGAGTCTCGAAACGGCTTGCGCCCAAGATACGGCAAGCCTGAGCATGACGGTGCTCAAGAAAGATCTGGGGACCGGACTCGAGTTATTGGCCGACGTTCTGACTCAACCCGCTTTTCCTCAACCCGAGATCGATCGGCAGAAACAGGCGATCATCGCAACCATCAGAGCGACCGAAGAAAATCCGGGCGCCGTGGCGGGAAAAGCTTTCGCTGCGGCACTTTTTCCGCAGAGTCCGTATGGCCGTCCGGTGGAAGGCACTGAAGCAAGCGTAAAAGCGCTGCAGCAAAAAAACCTGCAGGATTTTTTCGCGCGCTACTATCGCCCCAACCGCTCGATCATCGCAGTCGTCGGTGATGTTTCAGAGCAGGAGATCGCGTCCTTACTGGAAACGGCCCTGCGGAGCTGGTCCAAGGGTGAGCCGAGCGCGGTGGCGACGGCGCCAGTGAAAATTGGGTCTTCGAAGCTCGTCCGAATGAACAAGGACCTGACCCAGGCCAATATCATAATGGGTCATATCGGCGTGGCGAGGGGTAATTCCGATTATTATGCTGTCCAAGTCATGAACTATGTATTGGGCGGGGGTGGATTTTCCTCTCGCGTCATGGACTCGATTCGCAATGAACGAGGGCTCGCGTATTCGGTTTATAGTTTTTTTGCCGCCGAAAGGAGCCACGGCACGTTCGAATTCGTCATGCAGACGAAAAATGAAACCGCGATGGAAGCGATCCGCATCGGTAACGACGAAATACGTCGCATGCGCGAGGAACCGGTCAGCGATCAGGAGCTCAACGACGCCAAAGATTACCTGATCGGCAGCTTCCCGCTCCGTTTCGATACCAACCGCAAGGTGGCGAGTTTTCTTGCTCAGGTGGAATACTTCAAGCTCGGGCTTGATTATCCAGACCGCTATCCGGATTTGATCCGCAGTGTCAATGGCGAGGAGGTTTTGCGGGTGGCGAAACAATATTTGCATCCTGAGATGCTGATCACGGTCATTGTTGGAAACCTGAAGAAGATCGCGGAAAAATGAGTCATTCACCTGCTTACGCAACCGTCAGCCGCACGCCCGCATTCATCGTGGCGCTGTCTGCCGCATATCCTGACTTGACACCCGGCAGCCTGCTCGGCATAGTGAGCCATTTCGTCTCGTGTCGTGGAGAAAGAGTTCGCGGAGCAGGTATTCATGCAGAAGGTGTTGATCATCGAAGACCATGCCGACATGCGAGAACTGCTCATTTGGCAGGTCGAGCTCATGGGATATATGCCGATCGCCGCGAAGCGCGGCAGGGATGGAGTCGAAAAAGCGCTCAGCGAAAAACCTAAGTTGATCATCATGGACATCATGATGCCGGGAATGGACGGCTGGCAGGCGACGCGTGAGCTTCGCGCCAACGGCGAGACCAAAGATATTCCGATTTTGGCTGCCACGGCGTTGTTTCGCGACACCGATTTGAAGAGCTGCATTGATGCCGGCTGCAATGGCTACATCGTTAAACCTTTCACGTTTCAGGAACTGCAGGGCAAAGTACGGGAGCTGATTCCCGCAACGGACGCCAACCGTTCGCTTTAATTCCAGCTCCGCCGTTTTCTACATTCAACTGGGCGCACGAGGATCAGCGCGTGTCAGCGCGAGAGAAAGCTATTGGTGTAGTTCGACGTCTACGCGAACAAGGCTACGAGGCTTTCTTTGCCGGCGGTTGCGTTCGCGATATGTTGCTGCAAAAGCCACCGCAGGATTACGACGTCGCGACCAATGCCCGGCCGGAAGAGATTCAGCGACTTTTTTCGCAAACTATCCCCGTGGGAGCGCAGTTCGGCGTCATTTTGGTTGTCGTCGATGGCGAGCCTTTTGAGGTCGCGACCTTTCGGCATGATGGTCCATATCTTGACGGTCGGCGACCCAGCCACGTGCGCTACGGCACTCTGGAAGAAGACATTTTGCGCCGTGATTTCACCATTAACGGAATGCTTTACGATCCGCTCGGCGATCAGGTTATCGATCTCGTCGAGGGCCGCGCCGATCTCGAGCGGCGCCTGATCCGCGCCATCGGCGAACCGCAAGCGAGATTCGAAGAAGATCGCTTGCGTATGATTCGCGCGGTGCGCTTTGCCGCGAGTCTTGGATTCAGTATCGATGCGCTGACGTTCAAGGCGATCCAACAATTGGCGGCAAGCATCACCACCATTGCCTGGGAGCGGATCGGCGATGAGATGACGCGCATCTTGACCGAAGGGGGTGCAAGGCGCGGCTTTGAGCTTTTAGATCAGAGTGGGTTGCTGCAAGTGTTGCTTCCCGAAATGGTCGCGCTCAAAGGAACG
>Ga0065715_10000510_pt1 | contig 15346 bp, 10 predicted proteins | sample MisBulReplicate1_FD_59102 | JGI IMG/M metagenome (GOLD analysis project Ga0065715, IMG submission 59102) | Miscanthus rhizosphere microbial communities from Kellogg Biological Station, MSU, sample Bulk Soil Replicate 1 : eDNA_1 v2 (version 2) | ecosystem: Host-associated > Plants > Roots >...
GTTGCGGATTGGCGACCACATAGCATTGCCGACCTTGCCACTGGCACGGGAGATTTGGCGCTCGCGCTGCAGAAGAAATTGCCGGAGGCAGAAATCACAGGCGTCGATTTCCTACCTGAAATGTTGGAACTTGCCAAGCGAAAAGGCGTGCGCCAGATCGTACTCGCCGACGCGACGAACCTTCCGTTTGGCGATGATTCATTCGATTGCGTCACCATCGCATTCGGCTTGCGCAATCTGGAAAACTGGGTGGCCGGGCTTACTGAGATGGCGCGTGTGCTTAAGACGAACGGTCACTTGCTCGTGCTCGAGTTCTCCCTGCCTACAATGCCATTGTTGCGCTCGGTCTATCGTTTCTATTTACATCATTGCCTGCCGTTATTCGGTTCTTTTTTAACAGGCACAAGAAACGCGTACGACTACCTTGGCGATTCGATTGAGGAATTTCCAAACGGTACTGTGATGTGTCAGCTGATGGCACGGAACGGCTTTGCACGGCCGACGTTCAAACCGCTTACCACTGGAATCGTCACGATTTACACAGCCACAAAACGCTAATTGCAGAAACCAACGGCCGATTCTTGTTTTTGCCCAATTCCAAAAACTTGGCCCCAGTAGCCGCCCTTTATTGCCTGGGACTCAAAGACGGACTTGCTAGCGGTGAGGCACTTGGGGCGATAGTGGGTTGGCTCGCCAGGGGCAATTTTAAGGTGCGCACGTCGGCGTTGCTGATCTCAAAAGTGCCTTCTCGCCCGTCCACGCGTGCGCAAAACGTGCCGTCATTGTTCTGGGCACCAATAGTCAACTTATGTGATGCTTTATTGTCAGGTGAAGTTGTGAACGCAAGAACTAGCTGTGGTTTTTCAAAGCCGTGTTGGGGTGTCGTTGCTCCGAGCCAGCGCACTGCACGCAAGGCCGACAATCTATTGAGCAGCGATTTCACATTGGTTTGGTTGATCGCGCCTTCCCCTTTCAGCCAATGCCATTGGTTCGTCTGGTCGCGCTCAAGTGATACCTCCTTGTCAGTCATGATGCTTAAGCGATGAATTTGCTCGGGCTTAAGCTTAAAAATCGACAACTCCTGCCAGTGCACGGGATCAGATGAGATCTGATCGAGCAAGCTGCGACGCACTGCCACGACGAATGGCTCATCTGCCAGCCGGACGTACACGTTGTCGCCCTCTGCCTTGCCAAAGGCGATCGCTGCAAACGGCTGCTCACCCGCTTTGGTTTCAGCGGTGTTTTCCGAAGCAAACGAACTGAACGTTAATTGAAGGTTCGGTTTATCCAGGCCGTATTTCGGCAAATTGGAAGCAATATCCTCCACGAACCTTGTTACCCGCTCATTTTGCAACATGTCGATCAAGCGTCCAACCGCGCCTGAATCAGCCGGCGCACCATTGCGAGTGGCAATTGCCCAATTACCATCCTTCCGCGCGAGTACGGTTTTGCCTTTGCCTGGGACATCGATCGTAATCCGATCGAGAATATTAGTGTCAATTCGAACCAAATGGTTGTCACGTAAATCGGCGGGTTTCGTATTAAGTATCTCTTCGATCTTTTTCGGAAGGGTGTACACCGATCCGCGAGGAGCGAAGCGTACATAAATCTGGTCCTTTTCTTTCTCTAGCACGCTGCCGATCTGCAGCGTGTGACCCTTGTCCTCCCGCCCATAGACCTTGATCGCTTCACCTAGCTCAACCTTCTGATCTCTTTTTTGCTCTTGATCGTACAACGTGATCGATCCACGCGGCTCCGCCAAGCCATAAGGGCGCAGGTCGCCACGATCATCCGCCACAAATTGTTGAATGCGCGCCGACGTGATTTGTGAAATCAAGTCGCCGACCTTGCCGTCATCGGCCCGGGCACGCAGCGGTTTGAGGATGTCCCAGTGGTCCCCTTTCTTCTCCAGCTCCATCTCACCAGCCGGTGTTTGCAATGTTATGCGGCGGACCTGCGCAGTTGTGACGTCAGTTAATTTTCTGTCGCGAAATTCTTCCGGTTTCTTGTCGATGTCTTTTTTGACCGACTGCGTGGCGAGAAACGCTTCCTTGGAATTTTGGAAACGCACATACATTCTCCCCTCCAACGCCGCGTCTTTGCCAAGAAAGATTTCCGGCGGTTTGCCGCGGCCGAGCAGTTTGAGCTTCAGCTTGGGGTTGTGCAGTCCGTACTCGTTCAGCTTGCTTTTGTCGGCTTCGATATCTTTTGCGGGAATCGTGCTGTCCTTCTGCCAGTTCTCCAAATCCGACAGGAGATTCTCGACTAACGCGCCGTCTGCCTGATCCTTGATCGGTGTTTCAAGTCGCCACTTGTTCTCGATACGTCTTATTTCGATCTTTTGATCGCCATTTTGAATAACGATGCCGTCGATCTTGTTTCGGTCAAAATTGACCACATTCTGGGCCTGTCGCCTGGCTTCCTCCGTGCCCGGCCGCTTCATTTCAAAAAACCTGAAATAAGCGACGCCAGCGACCGCAATGACCGCCAGGATAAGAGTATTCCGCCAGTTCATCCTAAACGCGCCGTTGCCACCACACCATGGTTCCGATGAGGGCTGGGACGAGCGGTATGAACACCAAAATAAACCAGCGCAGCCGGCGCAAAGCCTCTTCGTTGAGGCTGAAGGTAAGTGGCTTCGGGACCTTCGGCGCAATACCGATAAGCTGTTCCCGACTAAGCAGCCAGTTCACGCTGCCGGAAACGAAATCGAGCCCCTGCTGATCCTGTGTTATGGCATTATCCTGAACGAAACTTGCATTGCTAACTACCACCAGACGCGACGAATTCACTTGGACCCGCTGATCGCCGCTGCCGCCTTTTTCAACTGCTGCGCCGATTGTTAGTGACGCATTACTTTGCTTCGCGTCGGCCTGTAACTTTACCTGGTCGTCTGTGTTGTAATCTTTTTCAGCAAAATAACCTTTTTCTGCCTGGATCAGCTGCTCCAGTCGGATATTGGCGGCGCGAACGCGGTCCGGCTCAACAGTAATTGAAGATGTGCCGCCCACGAACAGCGCCCGCGCATCAGCAAGTCGTTTTGTGATTGGACTGTCACCGAGAAAACGCGCTTGTACATCTCTTGTCAGTGCCAGCTCCTGGATACCGGTACGCAGGAAAGCCATCAGTCTGTCGTCATTCATTTTGACGCCCAGTTCATTGGCAAAGCCGCGGAGTCTCGGCGTGTTCGCAGCTGGGTCCAGGAGCAGCAATATCCGGCCCTGTTTGTCCCAGAAATCGCCCAACAGTTTCATTTCGCGATCGGAAAAATCGTATAGAGGTCCGACAATCATTACCGCTTTGACGTCGGCTGGAATTACATCCAGATCGAGCAGGTTCAGCTCCTGAAACTTGATGTTTTCGTTCTCGATAAATGTCTTCAGCACCGAAATAGGACTGGTGCCTTCTGAAAGAGACGGTTCCTTATGACCAGTGACGTAACCAAGAATCTTTTTTTTCCCTTCCACCAGGTCCATCATCGCGCTGGTGATGGCTTGCTCGCCTTTGAATGCAGCCACACGTGGGCCTTCGCCGAAGGCCATTCCGCTCTGATCAACATCGGCCATCTCCGACGCCTTAACCGTTTTGTTGCGGCCATCGTAATCGAGCACCAACAAACTCTCGTCGGTGACAACTTTGTATTTATCGAAGAGCTCTTTGGCGCGGGAAAGATTCCGGTCGGGGTCGATGTGTTCGACGTCGATCTTTCCCTTGCCGGCATACTGATATTCCGTCAGCAAATTCTGAACGTCCGCGGTAATTGGCGTGCTCGGCGAAAAGAAAACCGTGATGCGCATCTTGCCTTTGAGCGTATCGAGGAAACGCTTCGTTTTATCGGAGAGCGCATATTTTTGGTCACGGGACAAATCCCAACGCGCGTAGTGCTTGAAAGCGAAGGAGTTCACCAGCGCCACGAGAAACAAGACCAGCACCAGCTGGACGAGGACATTGAAACCGATGCGAAATCGGCCAATTCCTTTCGGGGTTCGGCGATGCTTTGCTTTATCAGGCATTTGTTAAAGCCTCCATTTGCGGGATTGGAATGCCTGATGCGTGAGCGTCAGCATCAGAACGGTCATGCTCAGGTAGAGAACGATTGGTCGTGTATCGATCACCCCACGAGAGAAGGTCCCCATGTGTTCGATCGCGGAGAAATAGCCCAGCAAATCGCGCGTCGCGGAAGTGACATCCAAAAGAATGAACTGAACCAGGCCAAGAAAAAATAACAGCGTGATTGCGCAAAAGGAGATGACGGCAGCAATGATCTGGTTCCGGGTCAGAACGGATGTGAGACACCCAATCGAGAGATAGAACATCCCAAGCAGCAAAAGCATCAGGTAGGAACCAAAGTATGCTCCGGCAGAATGCGCAGCCGGCTGGTTTGTTATTCTCAGAAAAATCCAGAAGTAAAACAGTGTCGGGATCCAAAGAATCAGGTAAAAGACCAGCGCACCAAAGAACTTTGAAAGCACGACCTGCCAATCGCGCACAGGAACAGTAGTTAGGGGCTCAATGGTGCCGAGCTTAAATTCTTCGGCGAACAGGCGCATCGTGATCAGGGGAAAAATCAGAACGAATGCGAACCAGAAGAAGAAAGAATTGAAGAATGCCTCCTGTACCGTGAATTGCACCTGTCGCTGGTTCATGAAGGAGACCTGAAAGTAAAAATCGATCCCGCTGACGATGAGGAAAAAGATCAGCACGACGTACGCGACCGGGGAATGGAAGTAGCCGCGCACCTCGCGCGTGAGCAGAGTGTAAAACTTACGCATGGATCGATCTCCGTGTTAGCATTGATTCTCAGACCAGGTCGGGGTGCGTGAGCTCAACGAACACGTCCTCGAGCGTCGCTCGACGCCGAGTTAACTCGCGCACCGTCCAGTGGCGATCGGCGGCCAGCCGAAAGACTTCTTCGCGGACGTCGGTACCCGACTCCACCCACAGAGAAAATCTCTTCCAGTCATCCTCTCCGTCGGTAACCACGTCTCGCACACCTGAAATCTTTTTCAGTTCCTCTGCCCCGTTGTCGTTCCCGACTTTTGCTTCAAGCAATACGCCACCGGCTTGCCTGATTTTCCCGAGCAGATTATCCGGCGTATCGCACGCTTCGATTCGACCCTTGTGAATGATGATCACCCGGCTGCATGTCATCTCCACCTCCGGCAAAATGTGCGTCGACAGTAAAATTGTATGCTGTCGCCCAAGATTTTTTATTAGCTCGCGCACCTGGCGGATTTGGTTTGGATCCAGACCGATGGTCGGCTCATCGAGAATGAGAAGGTCAGGCTCCGCCAACAGCGCGTCCGCCAGACCGACCCGTTGCCGATAGCCCTTGGAAAGAGCGCCTATGAGCTTCTTTTTGACTTCCTTGAGACCGCAGAGCTCCTCTACATCGCCCACACGCTCCGCAACCCGGCGATGCTGAACTCCCTTTAGCGCTGCGCGATAGTTCAGATACTCCGTCACGCGCATGTCGCTGTAGAGCGGCACATTTTCAGGCATGTAACCGAGGTGGGCTCGCGCCTGAAGCGATTGTTCAAAAACGTCGAAGCCCGCGACGGTAGCGCGGCCCGAAGTAGGCGGCATAAAGCCCGCCAAAATGCGCATCGTGGTCGTCTTACCGGCGCCATTTGGTCCCAGAAATCCCATGATTTCGCCCTGGCTAACTTCGAAACTCAAATCCTTGATCGCGGGCTGGCCAGCGTAGCGTTTTGTCAGATTCTCAACCTTAATCATTTTGCGATATCTCGATCAGACAACCGAACCGCGATTGCGTTGCCAAATTTTTTAGCGTGCCGTCAGGCTCACGGTCGCAACCTCGCGGTTTTGTCCATCGGCACGAATAATACCGACGATGAATTCCACGGTTGCGCCGCTCTCAGCCGATCGCAGTAGCTCCTCGACTTGTGGAACGGAAGAAACTTGAGATTTGCCTATGCGATAAATCACCATTCCCCGCTCAATGCCCGCTTCAGCTGCCGGGCTGTCCGGTTCAACCGCGGCAACCAAGACCCCACGCCCTGGCGAGTAGCCGAGCGCATCGCTTAATTCCTGGCTCAAATTTTGAAGCTGTATCCCAAAGAACTTTTCCGCGCTCGAAATCGATGTTTCGCTGGTAGCCGCGGCGCTTTTTGTCGCGGGCTCTATCCGCGCCGTTTTCTTGAATCGATTGATACTGTCCCGCACTACCTCCGCGGGAATGGCGAAACCAAGTCCCTGCGTTGGGACACCTTGCGGAGTGAACGCCATCTTTGCCGAAGCGATCCCGACCAGCCGGCCAGAGATGTCGATTACCGGCCCCCCGCTGTTACCCGGATTGATTGCCGCATCGGTTTGCACAAGGTCTTTATAGTCGATGTCATCCACGGTGATATTGCGTTTTACCGCGCTGAGGACGCCTCGGCTAATGGAGCTGCCATAGCCAACAGCGTTGCCTACCACAATCACTGTCTGGCCAAGCAAATTCGGAGAAATGTTGTCCAGATTGATGAAAGGAAATGCATTTTTTGCGTCGATCTTAATGAATGCCAAGTCGGTCTTACCATCGCCGGTAATATAGTGAGCGTTGTAGGTTTTGCCGTCGTTTGTTGTTACGTGAATTTTCAAGTCCGCCGCGCGCTCGACCACATGCTGGTTGGTCACGATGTAGCCGGTCGGATCGATAATGAAACCGGAGCCGAGGCTTTGCAAAGTCTGGCGAATTTGGCGTGGCCGGGCGCGATTGTACCCAAAGAATTGCGCGTAAACATCCTCAAACGGATCGCGCACCGTGCGCCGAACTATGCGCTCGGTATTGATGTTCACCACCGCCGGCAACACCTTGCCCACAGCTAAAACGGACGGTTCCGAAGCCGGGTCTGATTGGGCGATGCAAGATGTCGATCGGGCGAGAATCGAGGTGCCTAGAATGAATAAACTCAGAGCGCGACTCGCGCTTTCCACAGTTCTCCCAGCGGCACATTGCTTGTTTCGCGCCCGCACGAGAACAAGCATTTTCCTGATATTCATTGCGCAGCCAAGTAACGAAGCCCTCTTCCCACTGTCAACCCGCCGGCGGGCTACTGTGATGCTGTCACTCCCCCTTTATCGGCCACAAGCGGGTGGCTACAGACTTGCCGCGCTGCGCAATCGTCGGAGATTAAATTTCCTATGCGTACATCAATTGACGCTCGCGAGAATATCGACCTGATTGAGGAGAATTACCGGCGCTGGCAGGAAAATCCCGAGTCAGTCGATTCAGGGTGGTCTGCCTTTTTCGAGGGATTTGAGCTGGGGAATCTGCCCCAGCGCGACGGCGCGGCGGTAGCGGAGGCCGAGGCTCGGGAGGCAGCGTTGCAGACACGGGTCGATGGCCTCGTGTATGCGTATTGCTCACTCGGCCATACCATTGCACGCGTGGATCCATTGGCCGAGACGCGACCGCAAAATCCGTTGCTGAGCTTGCACGAGTTCGGATTTAACGAGTCAGATCTCGACCTTCGCGTTTCATCGAAATTCTTCCTCGACAATCGCCAGATGACTTTGCGCGAGATGATCGCCGGCCTTGAGAGAATTTATGCAGACTCCATCGGCTCGGAATTCATGCATATCCAGGACCCGCGGATTCGGGAGTGGATACGACGGCGACTGGAAACGCGGCCGCACAAACATTCGACGGCTCGTACAGTTCAGGTAGCGCTGTTGCGGGCGCTGCTCGAAGCCGAATCGTTTGAGACCTTCCTGCATACGCGCTACGTGGGGCAAAAACGGTTTTCCCTTCAGGGCTCGGAATCGCTCATGGTAATTCTTGATACGATCCTGCACCGATGCCCTGATGGCGGTGTCGCGGAAATCTGCATGGGTATGGCGCATCGCGGGCGTCTCAATGTGCTCGCGAATTTTTTGCGCAAATCGCTGAAGGTTATCTTTACGGAATTTAGCGAGAATTACGTTCCGGATTTGGTGGCCGGCGATGGCGACGTGAAATACCATCTCGGCTACCACTCGGTCCGCAAACTTGCTTCAGGGGACGAAGTCGAGATCCGCCTGTCCTCAAACCCCAGCCACCTGGAAGCCGTCGATCCCGTCGTCGAAGGCCAAGCGCGCGCGCGGCAACGAATTCGCGGAGATACTGAGCATCGGCGAAAAGTTTTGCCGTTGCTGGTGCACGGCGACGCGGCTTTCATCGCCCAGGGAGTCGTAGCCGAGACGCTCAACTTATCTCAACTACACGGCTACAGCACCGGTGGCACGGTTCACATCGTGGTGAACAATCAAATCGGCTTCACCACATTGCCGAAGGATGCGCGCTCCTCGCATTATTCCACAGACATCGCCAAAATGATTGAGGCGCCAATTTTTCATGTAAATGGCGACGATCCCCTGGCCATTAAGTTTGTGAGCGACATGGCGTTCGATTTTCGCCAGCAATTCGGGCGCGACATAGTCATCGACATGTATAGCTATCGGCGCTATGGCCACAACGAAGGCGACGAACCCGCATTCACCCAGCCCGATCTCTACGCGAAAATCGAGAAACGCCCATCGGTAACCCAGCTTTACAAACACGAGCTGCTCGAAGCGGGCACCCTCAGCGAAGACGACGCCGCCTCGCTGGAAACGGAGTTTGCACTGCGGCTGGAAATGACGAGAGACGAAGTCGACGCCATCGAAAAACGAAAAGCCAGCGAGAAAGCAAAGTTCAGAGAATCGACGGCGATTTTTCAGCCGGAATACACGAGCACATCTGAACCGACGGCAATTAGCGAGAAAACGCTCAAGACGATCGTCGACGGTCTTACCCGCGTTCCAGAAGGTTTTGAGGTTCAACCCAAGATCAAACGCATTGTTCTCGATCACCAGCGGCAAGTCTTCGACCAAGGCGGTCCTTATGAGTGGCATTACGCCGAAGCGCTCGCTTTCGGCTCGTTGTTGTTGGAAGGAATTCCGGTTCGATTGTCGGGGCAGGATAGTTCACGTGGTACATTCAGCACCCGTCACTCGGTCCTTTACGACGCGAAGACGGGCACATCGTACATCCCACTCATGCATCTGGCTGAAAGACAGGCGCGGATTTGTATTTACAATAGTCCACTCTCAGAAGCTGCCGTACTTGGGTTTGATTACGGCTACTCGCTGGACTATCCAAAAATGCTTTGCCTGTGGGAGGCGCAGTTCGGTGATTTCGCCAACGGCGCGCAGACCATCATTGATCAATTTATCGTTTCAGCAGAATCAAAATGGCAGCGTCCCAGCGGAATCGTGCTTCTGCTGCCGCACGGCTATGAAGGCCAGGGTCCGGAACATTCGAGCGCGCGGCTGGAACGTTTCTTGCAAGCGTGCGCCGAAGACAACATCCAAGTCTGCAACCCCACTACGTCTGCGCAGTATTTTCACGTGTTGCGGCGCCAAATGAAGCGCGAGTTCATCAAGCCGCTCATCATCGCGACCCCCAAGAGTCTGCTGCGCGCCAAGTTTGCTTCCTCGGCTGCCGAAGAATTTATCCATGGCCGGTTCGAAGAAATCCTCGGCGCGCCAGAAGCTGGCCCCGCCGACAAAGTGAAGAGGATTATCCTTTGCTCGGGCAAAGTGTATTACGATCTCCTGAAGTATCGAATCGAGCGCAAGATTGATGACGCGGAGATCATTCGCATCGAGCAACTTTATCCTCTCGCGGAAAAAAGGCTGCGCGAAATACTCAAGCCATTTTCAAAGAACGCGAAGCTCGTCTGGTGTCAGGAAGAGCCGCAAAACATGGGCGCATGGACTTTCATCGAACCGCGATTGCGCGCGCTCTTTTGCAGCGAAATCGCCTACGCGGGACGCGACGCCGGCGCCAGCCCCGCTGTCGGCGCCCTCACTCGACACAAACGCGAGCAAGTCCGCCTCGTCGCCGACGCGTTTTCGGTCTAGAACGGACTATTCGCGAGAGTAACTCACGATCGCGCTGACAATACGTGGCAGAGCAATCGCAGCCGGCTCGCGCACGAGTTGTGTCGCGAATTGTGAGATCGACGTCTCCTCAGGATTCACTTCGAGAAGTTCGCCACCACAACCGCTAGCACGCAGCGCCCAATCAATGATGTATCCAAACGCCGCAGTCGTTCCTGCCACGATCACAAGATCGCAAGCTCCACGATCGAGATAATTTTCAACGCGCTGCAGCTCGTTCAAGGGCAGTCGCTCACCGAACCAGACGACGCCGGGCCGCATGAGCGCGGCGCATTCAGGGCATCTCGGAAGAACATCCTCGTGATCGTGATCGCAATCGCGGCGAAAATCACAGCGCGAGCAGCGCGTTACAAAAATGTTCCCGTGAATTTGCACCATTGCTCTGCTCGCTAGTCCCGCACGCGCGTGCAAGTCGTCCACATTCTGCGTTACGAGCAGGAAATCGTCTGCCTGTCGGGCCAGCTTCGCAATCGCTTCGTGCCCGGCATTGGGCCTCGCATTGCTGACCCGCTGCCGCCGCTCGCTATACCACTCCCAAACAAGTTTCGGATCACGCTCGAATGCTTCGGATGTGGCCAGTTTTGCAGCATCGAAGTTCCGCCAGTAACCGCCCTTGCCGCGAAAAGTCGGGATTCCGCTTTCAGCAGAAACGCCCGCACCGGTGATAACGAGAACACGCATAATGTAAAAATCGACAGGTACCGGCTATTTCCAAGTCGGGGCTACGCGACGTTTGCCTTATTTGGAACAGTTAAGTTGCCACAGACGCGTTGGCTTGCCACACTCGCTCCATGAATCACCAAGAAACTGAATCCGGCGCAATCCGAGAAATTGAACCCGAGATCAGGACACTATTTACGAAAGTGGTGGAACGCGATCCGCGTGAGGCGGCTAAAATGCTGGAGCCCTACCCGGACGAGTTTGTGGTTACCATGCTCGAACTGCTCAATCCCATTGCAGCGCTCAACATACTTGCACGCTTTGCTCCGCCGCGGCGGCAAACGATTCTGGCGACGGCTTCCCCTGAAGACACTGAGCAATGGATGCGGAACCAAACGTACCCCGAGCGTACGATCGGACGATTAATGCAACCACCTTTGGCAGTCTTCCGTCCGCAAACAACGGTGGCCGAGGCAACCGAACAGATTCGAAATCTGGCGAAGAAGGCCATCATCACGTACGCCTTTGTCACAGACGAAGAAGAGAAACTCCTGGGTGTTGTTGTGATGCGCGACATGCTTTTGGCGCAGAGCAATCAGACTCTGAAGGAAATCATGCTCACGAATCCGTTCTACCTCACGCCCGAAATGTCGCTGACTGATGCAATGCGATCAGTGCTCGTTCGGCACTATCCTGTTTATCCGGTCTGCGAAAAAACAGGACGACTACTTGGGCTCCTCCGCGGTCAGATGTTATTTGAGGCCGAGGCGATCGAACTGAGCGCTCAACCCGGCGAAATGGTCGGCGTAGAAAGAGAAGAGCGGCTTACCACGCCGTGGTTGCGAAGCCTCAAATTTCGACACCCCTGGCTCCAGGTAAATTTATTCTGCGGATTACTTGCTGCGCTTGTAGTTGGAGTTTTTCAGGAAACCATCGACCGCGTTATTGCGCTGGCAGTGTTCCTGCCGGTGCTGATCGGCCAGGCAGCAAATACTGGTGTGCAAGCACTGGCAGTGTGTTTGCGCGGCATGACGCTGGGCGATTTGAGATCGGGCAGAGAACGGATGCTCCTCATCAAAGAAATGTCCCTTGGAACATTAAACGGAGCTCTTACCGGCGTAACAGGCGGAATCGCGATGTTTATCTTTGCAACGATGGTAAAAAGCCATGTGGCTCTAATGCTAAGTTTCGTGGTGTTCCTCGCCATCACGATAAGTTGTTCCCTTAGCGGCGTGGCTGGCGCGATGGTCCCATTGGCCCTCAAGAAATTCGGGGCTGATCCGGCAACGGCGTCCAGCATCGTGGTAACAACGTTCACCGACGTTGGTTGCCTGCTAATCTTCCTTGGCCTTGCTGCCTTGCTGATCTAAACAGATCGATAATTTAAGATGTATCAGAAAAGGATCGCGTCGACGTGTGTGCTGCCTTATCAGTCTGTCAACATGAAGCAAAAACTCCTGTTCCTACTCATCCTTGCGTTCTGCGCCTCATTTCCAGTTCTCGGCGCCACTGACACTCCCGAAACGCGGCGCCGTGAAGCGGAACGTTATCTGCAAGTCAACCCGCCCAAGGCACTGCTTGACGACATGGTAGACAAAATGGCTGCGAACCTTCCGCCCGATCAACGCGATCAATTCAAGCGAGTGATGACGACACAACTCGACCTCGCCGCACTAACCAAAGCCAGTATGGACGCGATGGTAAAAAATTTCACAACCGACGAACTGAAAGCACTGGCCGACTTTTATGGCTCACCTGTCGGCAAGTCAGCGATGCAAAAGGTCGGTGCCTATATGGCTGACATAATGCCAGCGGTACAGGCTGAGATCATTAAAGCCGCGGCAAAGATGAACCACTGAGTTCCCGACTCAGGCGCGCCTTGGGCTTGCTGCCTTGCCGATCTAAACAGACCGACAATTTTCAATGGGCCAAGTGGGCGCGGCCGCGGGTGGCTGAGCGACGGCTGTCGCGATTAGCGGGAGGAATAGCGCGGTCCATCTCATAATAAATCAAGCTGAGGCTTTTCTGATTCCGGCATCGATTTCGTTGTTCTTCGCTTGCCTCTCTTCGTATGTGGCGCCGCCGTGTTTGGATTCTCCAAGTGCGCGAGAATGTCTTTCGCCCTGTCGAGAATTGCTTTCGGCAATCCGGCCAGACGCGCGACCTGGATCCCGTAACTTTTGTCGGCGCCGCCGGGAATAATTTTGCGCAGGAAGACGATTTGTTCGTTCCATTCGCGCACGGCGACATTGAAATTGCAAACGCCTTTGCGTTCGGCGGCGAGCTTGGTCAGCTCGTGATAGTGCGTCGCGAACAACGTTCGTGCCTTGATGTTGTCGTGGAGAAACTCGGCGACGCTCCACGCAATTGAGAGGCCGTCGAAAGTGGAGGTGCCGCGGCCAATCTCGTCCAAAATCACCAGGCTGCGTTCGGTTGCGTTGTTGACGATGTTCGAGGTCTCGTTCATCTCGACCATGAATGTTGATTGGCCGCGCGCGAGATCGTCGCTTGCGCCGACGCGGGTGAAGACCCGATCAACGAGACCAATCTCTGCGCTCTCCGCCGGCACGAAGCTGCCGATCTGCGCCATCAGCACAATCAGTGCGACCTGGCGGATATAGGTTGATTTCCCGGCCATGTTCGGTCCCGTGATGATGGCCAGCCGCAGATTTTCGCCGTCGAGCGACGTGTCATTCGGCACGAATTTCTCTTCTACCAGAGTTTGATCGAGGACGGGATGCCGGCCGTCCTTGATAGCGAGCCTCAAGGTTTCGTTTAATGTCGGCCGGCAATAACGGAAGAGACGCGCGGTTTCCGTGAGCGCGCAGATAACGTCGAGAACCGCGATTGCCTCCGCCGTTCTCTGGATCGGACCGAGCTCAAGCAAAGCCTCATCGCGCAATTTTTGAAAGAGCTGGTGTTCGAGTTGACGGGCGCGTTCGTCTGCCCCGAGAATTTTGGCCTCCATTTCTTTCAATTCGGGCGTGACAAACCGTTCGCCGCCCACTGTCGTTTGCTTGCGCGTGTAATGCGCAGGCACATTCGCAAGATTGGATTTTGTCACTTCGATGAAGTAGCCGAACACGGAGTTATAACGCACTTTGAGCGACTTGATTCCGGTGGCTGCCATCTCGCGCTCCTGCAATTGGCTGATCCAATTTTTCCCATCGCGCGATGCTCGCCGCAGCTCGTCCAGATCGGCATCGTATCCGTCATGAAAGATTCCACCTTCTTTCAGCGTCAGTGGCGGGCCCTCAACAAGCGCCTTCTCCAGCTTCTCCGCCAGCTCCGGCATTTCGTGGATATTCNTTTGCAATTCAACTGGTAGGGCGAGCTCTCCGANCGCGCCGTCTTCTTCNGCAACACNAGGCGCTTTCCCAAAGCTGATTCGCTCAATCAGCTTTTGNAGTTCGCCTTTCAATTTCGGGATTTGCTGAAGCGAAATTTTCAGCGCGACCAGATCGCGCGCGTTGCCCGAAGCCTGGCTCAAACGTCCGGTAGCGCGTTCGATGTCGCGAATTGATTTCAACTCACCGCGAATAGCCGCAAGCAGATCCGGCTCCTGCAATAAATCGGCGATCATCTGGTGGCGACATTGCAGCTCGCTGAGATTGCGAAGCGGCTGCAAAATCCACGCGCGCAATTTGCGTCCGCCCATCGGTGTTGCCGTTCGATCAAGTACTGCGAGCAGGGTTGTGTCATCCAGCCTGCGTGACTCCACCAGTTCGAGATTCGTCTGTGTAGCAGCGTCGAGGAGGACGTAGTCCGCAGGCGCATCGCTGCGCAACGAGGTGAGATGGTCGATCTTTCGTCGAAGCTGATGTTTTAGGTAATGCACGATCGCGCCTGCCGCCGCTGTTGCCTGGCGCATTTGCGCGCAGCCAAATCCATCGAGCGATTTGACCCTGAAATGTTCGCACAACGTGAAGACTGCTTGTTCGGGCAGAAACGCGTAGCTGTCGTACTCCAATGGGTGATCAATTTCGCCCATCTGCTCTTTCTGTTCCGAGCTGATCAACAACTCGGCCGGCGAAACGCGCGCCAGTTGATCGAGCAAGGACTGTCGATCTTCCAACTGGGTGATTCGGAATTCGCCGGTACTGAGATCGGCGTAGGCAAAACCAAAAATGCCCGAATCCGCGTAGACGGCGCCGACATAATTTGCGCGCTTCGCCTCAAGCAAATCGAGGTCGCTTACCGTGCCAGCGCTGACGATTTGAGTGATATCGCGCGAAACAATTTTTCCCGGCTGCGGCTCGCTGGTTTGATCGCAGATGGCTACGCGCCGCCCGGCCTTGATCAGTTTTGCGATGTAGATTTGCGCAGCATGATAGGGCATACCACACATTGGCACGCCGTTGCGTTTAGTTAGCGCGACGTTTAGCAACGCCGACGCCTCTTTTGCGTCCTCAAAAAACAGTTCGTAAAAATCGCCGAGGCGAAATAACAAGAGTGTGTCTGCCGGGATGCTGCCGCGCAGGCGGCGGTATTGCTGCATCATTGGAGTGAGCGCGTCGCGCATTATTTGAGAATTAAATCACGCGGTGCGAATTGCGAGTTTCGAATATAAATCGCGCAAAGATTCCTCGCCGACCTGACGCTGGTTTGCGTCCATTCAGGCGCAGCGATTGCCAAAGCTCCTCCGTTGTCATCACCAGGAACGCTCTGAAGATGTGCATTCATCGAGCAGAAAGTCTTGACAAGGAGGCGAGCGGTAGCTGGAATAATCTCCATGAGATCACAGGCTTTTAGCATC
>Ga0065715_10089059_pt1 | contig 15343 bp, 12 predicted proteins | sample MisBulReplicate1_FD_59102 | JGI IMG/M metagenome (GOLD analysis project Ga0065715, IMG submission 59102) | Miscanthus rhizosphere microbial communities from Kellogg Biological Station, MSU, sample Bulk Soil Replicate 1 : eDNA_1 v2 (version 2) | ecosystem: Host-associated > Plants > Roots >...
CCGCTTCATGCATCTTGTCCATCTGCTCGGCGGCCGCGGCCGCTGAAAGCGGTGCTGGATTCGGCGCCATGGTGCCGCCGCTGTGGTCGGCATCGTTCGCGCTCGGCGACTGTGCTTCGGTTTTGTCTATTGAACACGCGGCCAGGGCACTGCCCGCGATTGCGGTAACGGCGGTGTTTCGCAGGAAATCCCGGCGCGAACCCTTCTTAGCGAACAGTGCGACGGGCATCTTTACCTGGTCGTTCGTGGACATGGAGCTTCCTCTCGAATGAGGTGAATCCGGCACATGCCCAACTTACGATTCAGCGAGCGTTGACTCTGTCGTGGGTTGGAGGATTATTCAGAGGGAAACGACGCCCTTTTGTAGGGGATAACCGGACACAGATGGCCGACCGGATAACGCACGACATTCTGGCAGAGATCGTGGAGATCGCGGCGGATGCGATCATCTGCATGGATGCATTTCAGCGCATCACCTTCTTCAACAAAGGGGCGGAGGCCATTTTCGGCTGGACGTCCGTGGAGATCGTCGGGCAGCGTATCGAGACGCTGATTCCGGAGCGGTATCGGTCCATTCACCCCCACCACGTTGCTGAATTTGGCCGCTCCCAGGTGACCGCGAGACGGATGGGTGAGCGACGCGAGATCGCGGGTGTCCGGAAGAACGGCGAGGAGTTTCCAGCCGAGGCCGCAATAGCGCAAGTCCACCAGGGCGAGAATGTCGTCTACTCCGTCGTGCTTCGCGACGTCACAGTCCGCAAGCGCTTCGAGCAGCGACAACAATTCCTTGCCGAGGCGGGCGAGAAGCTGGCGTCTGCATTCGGATCATCGGAGACGTTGAATCAGGTGGCGCGGTTGGCGGTTCCTTCCATGGCTGACGGCTGCATCCTGGAAAACAGAGTTGGAAATGGGTTCCTGGCAGGCGCCGCGGCTCACGTCGATCCGGCCATTGAGGAACTGCTCGATGAGATCGGCCTGGCTGGCGCGCGTGTTCCGCCCAAAGGGCATCCGCTGACAGAGATTCTCGGAAAGCCAGTTCCTGTCTTGTTGCAGTCCGAAGCGGCGTCCAGCCTTCTGGAAGCGAGCGCCAACCTCGCGTACATCAAGGCGGTAAGAGCGATGAATCCGCAATCCGCCCTCTTCCTTCCGCTCATTGCGCGTGAGCAACTGATCGGTGCGCTAACCCTTTTTCGCACGAGTCGCGGCTTCGATGGCGACGATCTCGGGTTCGCAGAAGATCTCGCGCGGCTGGCGGCGCTGGCTTTGGATAACGCGCGTCTGCATGACACCGTGCGCGCCAGCCTGCGTTCTCGTGACGAGATGCTTGGTGTCGTCTCTCACGATCTCAGAAACCCTGTCGCCGCCGTCAAGATGCTGAGTCGCACCTTGCTCGGCGCACAGGAGAATGACGGAACGCAGGCGCACGAAAGCATCGCGTTGATTTCTCAGGCAGCTGAGCAGATGGATGCGCTCATCAGGGATCTTCTCGATGTGAACCGGCTCGACTCGGGAAATCTCTCCATCTCCGCTGTACCAGTGGAGCCCTCGGTTCTCCTCACTGATTCGCTGCAGACTCTTCGGCCGCTCGTCGAAGAAAAGGGCATCGACCTCGACATCCAGATAGAAACGGCTTTGCCCAAAGTCGCCGCGGATCGCGAGCGAATTCAGCAGACGCTGTCGAATCTCGTTGGAAATGCGATCAAGTTTTCACCGACTGGTTCGAAGATTGTGGTAGTTGCGCGAAGCGACTCCGAAGGTGTGGTCTTTTCGGTGCTGGATCGTGGCCGTGGAATCGCCGAGGGGCAGCTGCCGAGAGTTTTTGATCGTTACTGGCAGTCCTCACGGACGGATCGACAGGGTGCGGGCCTCGGCCTCGCGATCGCGAAAGGCATCGTCGAGGCCCATGGCGGCAGGATCTGGATCGAGAGCCGGCTAGGCGAAGGAACTACCGCCTCATTCACACTTCCATTGGCCTGACCGATCACGGGTCATTGGGCTCCAACGGTTTCATCTTCGCTTCTCTCCCGCGCACGTCGCTGACGGCGATTCGGAAAAGCGTCTGTCTGAACGCAACCGGGTCTGTTTCGGTCAACGCGCCCGGGACGATCTTGCTCACCAGCTCGGCTGCCTTGGTCCATAGTTCCTCGGCACGCGGACTTCCGCGGGGGTGCATGATCCAGAAGCTTCCGTGGATGACAATGCTCCGCCAATCGAAAAGGTCGGTGACCTCGTCCAGCTCGAACGCGACCCATTGATTGTGTTTCAGCGCCGTGATCTTGTCGCCCTCTGAAGTGCGGCCGTACAGCCAGCCCCGCTCGTAGATGTAATGAATGGGCTGGATGTCGACCCTGTCGTGGAGTGAGAAGGCGAGACGACCGACGCGATTGCGGAGCAGCATCGACTCGATTTCATCACGCGACATTTCGCGGAAAATCACATCTCCGTGACGCGCTGACCACATCCGCTCCATTTCTGGAGCCTCCCTCGGCACATCCATCGCTGTCGCGGCTGTTCCGGCCCGCGGTGCCTTCGTGTCATTCATGTCAGACTCCAGCCAGGGCTTTTGTGCTCGCGTGTGCGTTGGTATTGGCAACCTCGATTGGGGTCCTGGGATGAAAGACGAGAAGCGAAGTCGTCGCGTTCCTCGTTACCTCGTCTGCAACCGTCCCGAAGACGAACCGGCTCATGCCGCCAATCCCGCTGGTGGCCAAAGCGATGATGTCAGCTCGCATGCGCCCCGAATAGTCGAGTATGGCAGTGGCGATGTCGTCGCTTAGCACGACGTCCTTGGTCACAGCGAGTCCCTCCTCCGTCAGGTAGCTCGCCGCGCGCGCGAGGTACGCGTCAGCAGCGGCGATGTCGGCGTCCCACCAGGGAAGCCCAGGCTGCATGATCTCCTTTTGTGAATAGCTGATCGGAGTGAGCACGTGAAGCAGGCTCACAGTCGATCCCAGCCGCAATGCGAGCGCGGCCACATCGGGGAGGATCTGCTCAGCCAGCCCTGAGCCGTCGAGCGGAACGACGATCCGGCTGACCGGTTGCTGTCGCAGACCGACGCCGATGAAGGAGACGGGCGGCCTCACCACCAACACGGGAATATTGGTGCGACGAATGAGATAATCCGTGACGCTGCCGAGCGCTATCCTCTTCATGCCGCCCCGGGCGTGGCTCGACATTACGATCAAGTCGACATTGAACTTCAAAGCATAGTCCCTGAGGGTTGGGCCTACAGGCCCGTCCTCGAGCGCGATCATGACCGGGATTTCTCCGAGCGCCCGGCACTCGCTTCCAAGTGCTTCCAGCTTACGCAGGTGTGCAACGCGCTCCTCCCGTAGAATCTCCTCGGTTGGAACGACCGGCATCTGAGCAAAGGTATCGACGACGAGCGGCTCTGATTTCACTCGAACGAGACGGAGATCGGCTTCGAAACGTTGCGCGAGTTTTACAGCCACCGATATAGCGACTTTCTCACTATCAGAGCCTTCTGTTGGTGCCATTATGACTTTGTGCATTCTTCCTCCCTGGTTCGCACGTGCTCTCGTGGTCACGACCAGCTCGCGCGCAAAGCGTTCAAGATCACTGTGACGTCGATCGCTTCCTGAAGAAGCGCACCTTCCGTCGGTGGGATGAAACCGAACGCGGCAAAGACCATTGCGACGCCACTCAGCGCGAGTCCCGCCATGATACTCTGCCGCGCCAGCCGCATCGTCCTCTTGCTGATTGCTAGCGCCTCACCTACTCTCGACAAATCATCGACCAGAATGACGACATCCGCGGCTTCCGACGTGACGCCGCCACCATGTCCGGCCAACGCGATTCCAACATCCGCTACCGAAAGGGCGGGCGCGTCGTTGGTTCCGTCCCCGACCATCAGCACTATGTCCCCGCGCGCTTTGAATCGGGAGACAATCGTCGCTTTGTCGGCAGGGAGAAGATCGCCGTGAGCTTCCTGGATCCCTGCCTGGAGTCCGACGGCTCTCGCGTTTGCGGCTCGATCACCGGACAGAAGAACGGTGTGTGAGAGGCCGAGATCCCTGAGCGTGGCAAGAAAACCCTTGAACTCGGGGCGAAGGGAGTCGGCGTACTCGATGATTCCGGCTGGCCTCCCGGCGAGGAGCACGTACGCGCGCAGACCCGCGTCTCCCACTTCGACTGTGTCGAAGGCGTCAAGCGAGTCGATCGCGTGCCGGCCAACGAAGGCACGGCTTCCAACTACGACTTCGATACCGCCGACTATGCCTGTAAGCCCCTCGCCGGGAGACTCACGGTGCTGAGTGGCCTGTTGTAGAGCGCCGTATTTTTTCTCCGCCTCCTCCACCACTACTCGGGCCAGCTGATGACTGGAGCCCTGTTCGACGGCCGCGGCGGCGAGAAGCACTTGCCTCTCGTCGAATCCAGGTAGCACGATAATGGACCGTACGGATGGTTTTCCGACCGTGAGTGTGCCCGTCTTGTCGAACACCGCCAGGGTCGCTCTGCTCAGCATCTCGAGCGCGGCTCCGTGGCGCACGATGATCTTCCGCCGAGCCGCACGGTTAATGCCTCCGATGACAGCAACTGGCGGAGCGAGGATGAGCGGGCACGGTGTCGCAACGACCAGCACCGCCAACACGCTGGTCCAACTTTGCGTCAGCGCGAATGTGGCGACGCACACAGTCAGCGTCGCGGGCGTGAACCAAACTGCATATCGGTCGGCCATGCGCTGCAGGGGCGATTTGCTCGCCTGCGCTTCGCGAACAAGCTCTACGATCCTGGAGTACTGGCTCTCGGCAGCTCTGGCGGTGGCCCGGACGCTCAACACTCCGTGAGCGTTGAGCGAGCCGCTCATCAGGCGAATTCCCGCGTGCGCGGGTACCGGAATCGCCTCTCCCGTCAGCTGAGATGCGTCTATCTCGGAGATCCCGCTCAGGACAATCCCGTCGCACGGAACCATTTCACCCGGACGCACGAGAAAGATGTCGCCAACGTTTAGCTCGCCGACGGGCACATCAACAAGACCGCGAGTCCCGCTGATCAGATGCGCTATGCGCGGGGCAGCTTTCTCCAACTCGCGAACCGCCGCCGACGCGCGCCGCTCGGCGAATCTCTCGAGAGCTTCGCCACCGGTCTGCATGAGCACGATCACGAGACCAGCCAGCGGCTGACCAATGATGGCGGCCGTTACGATCGAGAGCGAGGCGACCACATCCGTCGCAAAATTGCCGCGACGCGCGGCCACCAGGGTGCGCCACACGACCGGAAAGCCAGCGCCGATGAGGGCGATCATCCAGAGCCCGTGCGCCAGGAGCGGTAGGTTGAATACGAGCTGCCATAGGCCGCCGAGAACGATTCCCGCGATTGCGAACAGCGGCGAGGAAGGCAGCAGTGCCGGCTTTCTGGTCGTGCCCAGCGGCGTCGGCTCTGGTGAGGATGGCGTGGCCCCGTGTGAGGAAAGGGCTTTGGCCGGGACAAGATCGCGAAGCGGCGCCGACATTATCAAGACCTGTCTTTATCGCTGTCAAGCAAGAGCAGCGTTTGTCCGTCGGAGCTGGTGATTGACAACACCGTGTCCCTATTGTCGCTCCCCGAAAGGACCTCGACAGACTTGATATTCGAGATACCGCGCACCAAGTGGGGCCCGTCTCGTCCCCCACTTCCAAACATCAACTGGGCGCGCCCGCTGGGAGTGTCGTACGCCGCACCTACAAAGCGATAGCCGGCCATCTCGACCTGCGCACCGACCGCTGGATCATCTACCTCGAGTCGCCCGCGTCGACCGGCGTTTCTGCGCGAAAATTCATTCAGGGTCTGCGACCAGTCCGAGTGCTGCTCCACAAGCTTTGGGTTCGGCTCCACCTCGGGCTTATCAAATCCCTGAAACGCTGCAATCGACGGAAAGACGAGCACGGAACGTCGCGCGCCTCGAACCAGTTTGGCGACCGTTTCGCCGCCGAGAATACGACCCAGCAATCCTCGACCGTGCGTTCCAGCGACGATGAGGTCCGCATCGAGCTCCTCGGCAAACGCAAGAAGCGACGGCCCGGGTTTGCCGTACAGGATCTTCTGATGAATCCGACGCTTGCTTCCCTGTTTCAGCCACCCCGCGATGCGCGTAAGCTGAGCGCCGACATTCGCCTCGTGATCCTTGAACCAGTGTTCTGGGATGTACTCCTTTCGCTCCCACGGAACCACGTGAACGAGTGTGACCGTCGCGGCGGGTGCCGCAATCTCGAGCGCAAGCCGTGCCGCTTCGATGCTCGACTCTCTGAAGTCCATGCCAACCATGATGCGCGTGGGAAGTGTTCGGAGCTTGCTGTCAACGGCAAGTACGGGTACCTCGCTCACTCGCATCAGCCGGAGCGCAGTCTCATTTCCAAAGAGCCTGGCCGCTGCTCCATGACCACCCAGTCCGACCACCACGAGTCGTGAGTACGACTCCTTTGCCAGTGCAGCGATGGTCGTCGCTGGATCTCCGGATCGGACTTCGACGCGCCAGTTGGTGTCTCCGAGGCGATCGCGCTGAGCCTTCGCGTTTGCGTCCGCCTCTTCCCGGAGACCGCGCTCGTAGTCCATCACAAGTGAGCGATCTACAGTTCCCCAGGGAATCGGCGCACGGTCGACGACCGTGAGCACCCTAACCTCGTGTTTGTTGTTGGGCACAAGTAGTTGGGCGAGTGCGACAGCCGCGTCCGACTGGGGCGTACCGTCGGTCGCGATCAACACCGCCGTTGGACGCGGCCGCTCCAGCTCGACCCTGCGCGGCGTTTCAACTGCTGTAGCGGACATCGTGTCTCCTTTTATGTCAGTCGGTAACGACCTGTGTGGTAACGGGCCTCATGACGCGCAGCCTGTCGATCACGCCACGCGAGCCCGTGACGCCGCGGAGCCTGCGAACAACCTCATCACGGGTTTTTGGCGAGGTCGCCAATCCCTCCGCGCGGAGCCATCCGTGTTCAGCCACAACCTTGATTCCTGGATCGAGGACGGCTGGCGCCTGCTGCAGCTGTCGCAGGGCTTCGCGTGCCACCTCCGCCGGCGTGGGCTGTTGCTTCAAGGGAATCATTGTCTCCAGCTGCTGCACGACAGCCCGCACGTCGGTGACGGCAAGCACTGCAGCTTCGATTTCACTTCGCTCGGCTGCGTCTTCCACGGTACCGGTGAGCACGATCAAACCATCGAACGCATCGACGTGAATCTTCGATCGAGGGGAGGTCGAGACACTTGCCAGTGCATTCTCGACCTGTTCGCAAAGCGACGCGTCGGGCTCGGCCTCACCCGCATCGGGAGTATCCTTCTCCAATCGAGGGAAGACTCTCTTCCCGCCGGTCGGCTCCGAGGTGCGTCCGGATATCTCGACCACGCGAATGCGAAATAGCTGATCGCGGAAAGGAACGGGGTCGGAGTCGCTGAGCGCCGAAGGCAGAAGCTGACGGATCAGGGACACGGCTTTCGCGTAAATGTGCTGATCCGAGGCGGCGATGCCCGGCTCGATCAGGTACAATGGGCCCCTGACCACCACGCTACGCCATTGGAAGAGCCGAGTATGCTCGTCGACCTCGAATGCAACGCGTCGATTCCGCAGAAGCTCGCGAAGCTTTCCTCCGGTCGCTGTTCGACCGTAGATCCAGCCCTGGTCGTACACGTAATGAACCGGCACGATGCTCACCCTGTCCTGCAATGCGAAAGCGATTCGCCCGACATTGTTTTCGGTGAGAACTCTTTCACACGCACGAAGCCCCTCGAGCACACCGAAGAGTGGAGCGTCTTCGATGGGGAGGGGACTTAGTACTGCGGCATTATCAATCATTTGAGGCATCCTCGATGTGACTGAAGGAGGAGCTGGTGACGCCGTGCTGTTCCTCAGCCGCGGCGCCACGCAGTCCGGTCAGAAGGCCACAACGCCCTCGACCATGAATCCCTTGAACTGCCCGCCGTTCCGAATGTCGGTCGTCGGGAAATCGACGTACTTCTGGTTCACGAACTCGAGCTTGGTCAGCACGTTCGGGGTGAGGAACCATCCGCCTCCGACCTGTGAGCGCCTCACGGTCACATCTGGCGTGCCTACCGTCAGCTGTCCCGCGGCCGTGTTGTAGCGCGCGGCGACGAAGAGCCGTTGGTCGGGAGCGAAGCGGTATACGACTTCCTCGACGTTCTGCTTCCAGGTGCGGTTGGCCGTTTCAGTGGCCGCGCGACCTTTCGCTCTTTCGAAGTTGCCGAAGAACTCGAGCCCCTTGAACTGGATGAACGGGTTCACGACCACCGAGTGAATGCTGTTGCTCAAGCCCGGCTGGATAGCGCCAGACCATGCCTGTGCAGACTCGGTCGAGCTGGTGTTCTGCAGCACGTCATAGTACCGCGATCCAGCTCTGTCGCCGCTAAACAGCGTGTTGCTCACCGAGCTCGACGTCGCGTATTCCGAGCCCGTGAGGCGGAAGCGGAAGTCGGGCGTGAACTGCTTGTCGTAGCCGATTTTGGTCAGGTAGCTGGGCGAACGCTTCTGCGGATTGGTGATCATCCCGCGGCTCTCGCCGCCGGTGACACCGGCCATGGCCAGGAAGCCGTTGGCGCGGACGTAGACTTCACCACCGACTTCGGTCGTGAACGCATCCATTATGTAGTTGCCGACGAGCGCGTTGCGGATCGAGTTGCCGTTGTCGGTGCGACGGAAGTGCGCATCGCCGTAGTTGATCTCGAAGTGTCCGGCACGAATCGTTACGTACTTCATGATGTCATTGAGCGGCTTCCAGTCGATGGGAGAAGCATCGACGAGGAGATAGCCGTCCTTGACCCACGTCTCATTGTGGTGCCGAGCCGAGGAGTAGGTGGTCATCGCGACGCGGATTCCGCGGGCGAGCTGGCCGTTCAGGTAGAGATTGGCTGTCGCGTTATTGGGGCCGTGTCCGATGCGGATCAGCTGATTTACATTGGTCGTGACGCCGGCTGTGGTGACGAGAACAGGAGCCGCGGTGTTGCTGTGATCGAGTCCCTGGAACTGCTGCGTGAAGGCAGCGCCCCACTGGAGCTTGAATCCATCGTAGCCGACCCCTTCGTCCTTCGGCGCTTCGAAGACATTCACTCCGCGTTTGTCTTCCGGGCGATAGTTCTGCATCTCGATCCCGGGAGCAGTCGAAAGGAAGCTCATCTTCTTGACGCCTGCAATCTTCTTCACGGTGTCAATCGCCGCAGAATCCGGTACGGCTATTTTGATGGGGTCGATCGTGACGGGCATGGTGTCGGTAGCCGCCTTCGTCACGGTGTTACTGGCGGTCATCTTGTTTGTCCCCTGGGCGTTCGCGCGCGGTGCGAATGCAACCGTAGCAAGCGCGGCAGTGAGAACGAGGAAGGTGCGTTTCATGGTCGTGATCTCCTTATGGTGTTCGTTGTGGTCTGATTATCAGTCAATGCGTTCGTTCTACTGCCCGCCGCCGTTCATTACCGACGCGAGCTGAGCCAGCAGCTCCGGTCCCGCTTTCAGGTTGAACTTGACGGTTACTTCGTTTCCGACCTTGAGCCTGCCGAACATGAAGCTCGGCGGTGTGATGCCGAAATCGGTCATGAGAATCGCCTGCTCTGCCTGTGCGGTGGCTTTGCCATCGCTCAGTCGCTCGGCGTTGATCTTCATGTTGATGACTTTCTCCTGACCAGAGATCGTCAGGGTGCCGGTGGTTTTCGCAACGAAGGCCGCCGGCGACTTCGTACCGTCGAGGATGTCGTAGTTCGACATCGTGTACTTGATGAGCGGGTTTTTGTCGGCGTCGAGCGTGCTGTACATGTTCTTGTCCATCTGCCCGTTGCCACAGGTCAAAGTCCTCACGACGATGTTGACCTTCACGCTCACGATCGGGCGCGCAACCTTGGTGAGATCCTTCGTATAACCAGGATCTACATCGACGTAGGCCATGATCTTGTTGGTCTTGCAGTGGAAGGCGTGGAGGGACGACGTCCCTTCAATGGTCACTTCGCTTGTCGGATCGAGGCGGAGTCGAATCGCGCTGGCGCTCTGTGCGCCTGCGGTGGCGGTCACAGCGATCAGTGCGGAAACAGTAAATAGGGTCTTTTTCATCTCTATATCCTCAGTCGTGAATGCGGATGCTTCTGTTGTGCACTGAGGATACGAATCGAGGTCGACCGCAACTGTCGGCCTTCACCTCAACTTTCGAGGGGATCTCGCTGAACTTTCGACACGGAATTCCCCTTCATTGTTGAGGGAATCCCCTACACGCCCCCGGGACTGACGGTACAAAATGTGAAACAACGATATCGGTTACCGAGGAGGTCAAATGCGCTCATCTATCGATCGAAGCTTCCACGAAGGTTTGCGTAGCCTGGCCCGACCGTTGACGGGCGATCGCCACGATTTTGATCGGCTGATCGCCCTCGTAGGCGACAGCCGGTTCGTGCTCATCGGAGAAGCCTCTCATGGCACCCACGAGTTCTATCGAATTCGCGCCGAGATCACGAAGAGGCTCATTCGCGAAAAAGGCTTCTCGGCAATTGCAGTGGAAGCGGACTGGCCCGACGCATATCGGGTCAATCGGTACGTGCAGGGAAGGGGCAGTGACACGGATGCCTTGCAGGCGCTCGACGGCTTCAAGCGCTTTCCACAATGGATGTGGCGTAATACGGACGTAGTCGACTTCGTCGGCTGGCTCAGGGACTACAATGATGGAGTCGCGATGCCGCAAAGAGTCGGTTTCTACGGGCTGGACCTCTACAGTCTCCATTCTTCGATGGATGCAGTGCTGTCCTATCTGAAGAAGGTCGATCCAGACGCGGCTCTGAGAGCAAAGCAGCGCTACGCCTGCTTCGATCACTTTGGGGAGGATCCGCAGACATACGGATACGCGGCGACAGCTGGTCTCGCGCCGTCATGTGAGAACGAGGTGGTCTCGCAATTGATCGAGCTCCAGAAGTCGGCCGCGAAGTACGCCACCATGGATGGAAGAATGGCCGCAGACGATCTATTCTTTGCGGAACAGAATGCGAGAGTAGTGCTGAACGCGGAGCGCTACTATCGCGCGATGTTCGGAGGGCGCGCCTCGACGTGGAACATGCGCGACGAGCATATGGCTGGGACGCTCGACTCGCTGATCGCGTTTCTCGAGCGCGATGGTCGAGAGTCGAAGGTCGTTGTGTGGGCCCATAACTCACACCTTGGCGATGCCCGGGCAACCGATATGTCCAGGCGCGGAGAGCTGAACCTTGGCCAGCTGGTGCGCGAGCACTGGAGGGACAGCGCGACGCTTATTGGATTCACCACACACTCTGGAACTGTGACCGCGTCATCCGACTGGGATGAGCCGGCGGAGAGGAAGACCGTGCGGCCGGCACTCGAGGGAAGCTACGAGGCGCTGTTCCACGATTTGGCCATTGGTGATTTCTTTCTTGGCCTGCGCGAGAACGATGAGGCCGTTCTTGGGTTGAGGCAGCCACGACTGGAGCGCGCGATAGGCGTCATCTACCGCCCGGAGACGGAGCGAATGAGCCATTACTTCCAGGCGCGACTGCCACACCAGTTCGACGCCGTACTTCATTATGATGTGACCCGCGCCGTCGAGCCGCTGGAACGAACAGGAGAGTGGGAGCGGGGAGAGCTGCCCGAAACCTATCCGTCGGCGCTCTGATCGAGTCAGGCGGCCCAAGGTCGTCAGCAGGTAAGGCTTTCCCTCACTAAAACGGGGATCATCTACCTAAAAGTCGATCGTGCTCCCCGACAGTTGGGGCCACGATGGTGCCCCATCTTGGGGCATGATACCTAGCTCTCTCCTCGAGTCCGCTACCCCGCAATTCCCGATGCGTCGTCGCCGCGCCACCAGGCCCGCGCAGTCCGGCCTGGTTGCGCTCGCGCTCCTCGGCGTCTGTGCGAGCGGTAAAGCCCCACCCGAAGCAGTGGCACTTCCCTTCTCGATCGGAGAAAAGCTCACCTACGAAGTGACCGTTTCCCGCGGCGGCAAGGTCGGAGCGGCGACGATGTGGATCGAAGGCCCCGTCGATGTTCGTGGGACGAGCACGTACGTACTGCGCTTCGATTCCAGGATCCGCATTGCGCTGCTCTCCGCAGTCAGTCGCAGCTCATCATGGTTCGACCCTCTTCGCGGATCATCCCTGCGTTTTTTCAAACACGAACAGAATCCGCTTTCGAAGCACGACGAATCGGTCGACCTCTATCCCGAACAAAAGGAGTGGAAGTCGGCGAATGGGGAAACCGGGCTGAGTCCCAGCGACCTCCCGCTGGACGAATTGTCCTTCATGTATTTCATCCGCACGCTCCCGATGACACCGGGAGTGACATATCACGTGGATCGCCACTTCGACTCCAATCGAAATCCCACCACCGTCAACGTGATCCGTCGCGAGATGATACCGACTCCGATGGGGGAGCTCCACGTGATTCTGGTAGAGATGCACGTGCGCGACCCGCAACACTACAAGGGAGAGGGCATCATCCGGATTCACCTGACCGATGACGCCTGCAGACTGCCGGCCAGAATCGAGAGCACAATGCCGGTAGTTGGAACTGCGGTGCTCACAATTGCTTCTCAAAATACGCGCTGCGGAGAACCGTAGCTCAAGGAGGCTGTATGTACAAAGTGATCATGGTCCCGACAGACGGTTCAGGATTCGACCGCGAGGCAATCCGGGTTGCGCTCAGGATCGCCGAGCAAAGCCATGCGACAGTTCGCATGGTCCGAGTTCTCGCGACCGGCTCGTATTTCGGAATGGCCTCGTCGGCCGACGGCACGGCGATCGCAGCAGAGGTCATTGAAAGCGAGCGCGATCGGGCGTTGAGCGAGCTCTACGCCCTCGCTGCGGAGTGCAGAGTTGCGTCGAAGGCGGAAATCAGGGTCGATCTGCACGCCGGTCCCATCGGCGATGTCCTCCAGGGTTACGCCCGTCGCAACGAGGTGGACCTTATAGTGATGAGCACGCACGCGCGGAGTGGCTTGTCGCGACTCTCGCTGGGCAGCGTGACCGATTCGTTGATCCGCCACACCACGATCCCGGTGCTGGTCGTCAAGCCTCCGACGAGCTATCTGAACCCGCAGGTCGTCGAAGCATTCAGGCGCATTGTCGTGCCGCTCGATGGATCCAGGCTTGCCGAGCAGATTCTGCCGCGGGTCGTGGAGTTGGCAAAGCTCGAGGAAGCGGAAATCACTCTCCTGAATGTGCTCCTTCCACACTCTTATTCGCAGAAGGAGATTGCCGACCCCACCCTTCCCTGGTGGGACAAAGACATCTCGCGCGCGCAGTCGTACCTGTTCCGCATTGCCGGTGGACTTCGCCGCAGCAGAGTGGCGGTGACGACCGACATCGTCATCGGCGAGAATGTGGCGACAGCTATCGGCGACTTCGCAAGTCGTGAGAAGGCGGACTTGATTGCGATCGCGACTCACGGTCGTGGTGGACTCGCCCGCATGATCCGTGGTAGCGTCGCTGACGCGGTAATGCACTCTTCGCGGCTGTCGATGCTCGTGTTCAAGCCGGACCAGTCCGCGGAAACGGGCATCTCACTGTCAACGACCGAAGCCACAAAGGAAATGGTGTCAGCCTGACCCAACGGAATTTACTTCCTGAGGATGCTCGTCAATCGCAGATTAGACCGTGCATTCACTCGGCGGAGAAGTTCTAACTCGTTTCGGAGCAAGGCCATGACTAACGAGAAAGTCTCAACGTTGTCCGAACTTGTTGACCGTCCAGCAACGCGTCGGGAGTTCCTGATCAAGTCCTCAGTGTTAGGCGCGCTTGCACCACTCGCTCTGAGCGCATGCGCCGACGAGTCTGAGCACAAGACGAATGCGTCTAACGGTTCGAGCATTTCCCTTCCTCAGCAGGCAGGACCTGGCACCGCTGTGCGTAATCCCGACAGCAAGCTCGACACTGGCGGACATGCCAACATCCACCAGTCGACGGCATTGCCGGCGAAGGGCCAGAATGTAGCCTTTCAACGGTTCGATCCTACGCTTCCCCCGGTCGCACGAGAGCGCACGACTCGGCTCGAGTTTACGGCGGAAGAAGTCCCAATCCGCATCTCGGACGATACCGTCATCTCCGCGTGGACGTTCGGTGGCGATATTCCCGGACCCGTTGTCCATGTGAAGCAAGGCGATACCGTTGAGTTCACTCTCACCAACCACGGATCGATTCCGCACTCGATGGATTTTCATGCAGCGCAGATCGATCCAAAGGTTGCCTTCCGCTCTACGAATCCCGGACAGCCAGTCTCGTTCACATTCAAGGCGCGGTATCCGGGAGTTTACATGTATCATTGCGGAACTTCTCCCGTCCTCATGCACATCGGCTCTGGAATGGTCGGAGCCGTGGTTGTCGATCCAACGGTTCCGTTGCCCCCGGCGAAGGAATTCGTTCTGGTGGAGAGCGAGTATTACCTGGGCGCGGCGGTCGCGGGTGTGCTGCCATTCGACTACACGAAAATGCTGGCGACTCTGCCCGATTACGTCGTCTTCAACGGACGCCCGAGCCAATACATGACCGCGCCACTCAAGGTGCACGTAGGTGACCGGGTGAGATTTTACGTTGTAAATGCCGGGCCGACCCACCCGTGTAATTTCCACGTGGTAGGCGAGCAGTTCGACACTGTTTATCTTGGCGCCCCACCGGGACTTCCGCTGCGCGGCGTTCAGACATTTGGCGTTGCGCCGGGCGGGGGTATGGTGTTCGAGATGCTGGCAGACATTCCAGGCGAGTACGTGTTCGTCAACCATGGATTCGGCCACGGCCAGAAAGGAGCGATCGGGATTCTCAGCGTCGAGGGCTGATTGCACTCTGGGGAAGGGACGGGGTCAGCGATTCAGCCAAGGATCGTCCCTTCTCCCAGTAGCGGACGAAACGCTTCGATGACCCGCGGAATGAATGGTCGTGGACGAAGACTGGTGTTGGCCAATTCGTCAAGCCATACTGTGAGCATCAAGAGCGGAAACCAGAATGCAAATCAGATTTACTACCGGGACGAGCCAACTTGGAAGCGTGCTTGTGGCGGCGAGCGACAAAGGCGTTTGTGTTATCAGCCTTCGGGAGTCAGATGCGGGAACACAGGAGCACCTGCGCGCGCGCTTTCCAAATGCGGAAATAACGCGCGACGATATTGGGCTGCGGCCGGCGCTCGATACCGTCCAGGAAAGAATCGCGGGGCGCAGTCTCGACCGTGCGCTGCCGCTGGATTTGCGCGGTACCGATTTCCAGCGCGAAGTCTGGGATCAGCTTCTTGCGATCCCCGCTGGATCTACCCGGACTTACCTCGATGTCGCGCAGGCGATCAACCGCCCCAAGGCGACACGCGCGGTTGCCCAGGCGTGCGGAGCGAATCCGGTGGCCGTCGTCGTGCCGTGTCATCGAGTTGTGATGA